>Ga0209800_10000839_pt1 | contig 39213 bp, 30 predicted proteins | sample Higcelweek8metaG_FD_187174 | JGI IMG/M metagenome (GOLD analysis project Ga0209800, IMG submission 187174) | Freshwater pond sediment microbial communities from the University of Edinburgh, under environmental carbon perturbations - High... | ecosystem: Environmental > Aquatic > Freshwater >...
GGACGGCAGAGCCTTGACCGTTCCCAGTGCAAGCAACTTGGTAAAAAGCTGGTGTAAAATGGTTAATCTGAAAGGCAACTATGCAAGCCACAGCTTACGGAAAACGTGGGGCTATCATCAAAGAATCACTTTCAATGTGGGAATTCTTGAACTCATGGTCTGCTTCAACCACACAAGCCAAAAACAAACCCTTGATTATCTCTGCATTCAGCCCGAGGAGATCAAGAGCGTGTACGCTAATGAACTGTAGTTTATTTGCTTTTTATAAGCAAAGCCCCTATAATATAGAATAAATTTAAACAACAACCACATGGAAACAATAGAGAGGCAAACCGTCATGTCTGCCATAATCGAACACATGCAAGGAGCTGAACTCCCCCCATATCTGCAAAAAAGGTTTAAAGTCAAACCTCAACAATTTTTAAAAATAACAGTTGAAGTTGAAGACGCAGAGGAAGAAATAGACGATAGTGAGTTTGATATTGAGAATTTGGGAGATAACATTATTAGAGGTTTGCAAGAAATACTGGAAGCTAAAAAAAACGGAACCGAATTACCAGACGCAGACCAACTTTTAAAAGAATTAAATAAACTCTAAAATGTACAAAATCATTCCCGCTCCCTCATTTACAAAACAAATCAAAAAGTTGGCTAAAAAATACCCACGAATCATAAAGGATTTTTCAGAATTAAATAGCGACTTAAAACAAGGGATTTTTAAAGGGGACAAGTTACAAGGCTACCCTGGAGAAGTTTACAAAATACGTATTGGCTCGATTGACCAAAAGAAAGGTAAGCGAAGTGGCTTCAGAGTTGCTTATTTAGTGGTAAAAATTGATAAAATTGTTTATTTAATGGATATTTACGCCAAAAACGATCAAGAAAACCTCACTCAAAAGCAAGAACAAATGATCAAAGCTTTTATAAAAGCAATCCGAGAAGTTTCATAGTCCCCCCTACAACTGCCTAAAATACTTATTTTAGGCAATTAGAGATTAGGGACTTTCTCCCATAAAATACAATTACTGACAATGGGAAAACACATAGGACAAACGGCATCCTTGTTGGTTCTATTTAGGTTTTAAAGCCATAAGTGATCTGAGAAAAAACTATCGGCAGGTAACCGTAAAAAGCCTTGAAACTCAAGGGTGGTTCTGCGGAAAGATGAAACCCCAATATATTGGGGCCGAAGCAGGAATCAATCATCAGGTTTGCCCTGAAAATGCCGGAGAGTGGTTCACTAAAGAAGCTGAATATGCCCAAGATCAAGTTGAAGATCTGAGTAAGTAGAAACATTCCGGAGAAATTTCAACTGATTTTCGAAGTCTTTTCATCCCGATGCCTCTCATCAGTTTTTTGAGAGAGCCCTTCCGAGAAAATATTTTCCAAGTATGGATGCCGCAATGATCATTCCCATACCGGCAAGTACCTGCGGGGCAATTGACTCTTTGTGCACCAGTGCCACCAGAAGGACGGCAAGTGGAGGAGTGAGATAGCTCAGGAACCCTATCACTACCATATTGCCGCCATTTATTGCCCGACTCCATAGAAAAAAGGATAATCCAAGTGGTATCAGTCCAAGGTACAGAGAGGAGAATATGGCTTGATCAGATGGCACATGGTGAGGCATGTTAATGAGGTAGAGTACAAACGAGCATAGAGCTGCCAATATAGTAAAATTGGCCATCGGATCTTTTTTGAGTTGAAGTCTTGGTAGCCCTACAGAAAAACTTGACCAGATGATCCCGCAGCAGAGTGCCAGCATATAACCCTTCATATGTGCCGAATCAAAAGAGAGTTCTTTTCCGGCGCTTATAACTAAAGCAGCTCCTGAAAATCCTGTGATGGCAGATACCAGTATGGCTGGTGCCAGTCTCCGCAATAAGATAAGAGAGGAAAATATGACGATCCAGAGTGACCAAGTGGTGGCAAGAATGGCTGCTTCTGCCAGCGGAGCATGCTCCAAAGCCAGATAATACAGCCAGTGGTATAGAAATACTCCCCATAGCCCGAATAGAGCGGCTTTAAAGGATGGGAGATAAAAAACGGGTTTTTTGTGGATCATCCAGTCCTGAATGAAGAGGTAGAGCGCTGCTGTGGAAAAGCTGTAGAAAAGCAGCTCGTCGGTTGAAAGTTCCCTGAGTCCGGCTCCGGTTGCCGCCGGTAGACTTGCCCAGCATAGAATAGCTCCAGATGCGTAAAGATAATGTTTCATGTACTGCTCCACAAAAGATAATGTTATTTTGTTTATAACGGCAATGGGCAGCCTCTTGTACTGAATCTGAGATCGGCCCGTAACAGAATATGAAAGGGACTTGAAAGATAACTTTCGAACTCTTTCATGTAAATAAATACACACATTTATTCCGGTCGTATTGAACAAAACTGACATTCATTATCTTGAAGGTGAAAAATTATTTTTTACCGGTTTTTTACCTGAGGAAAAAGCCTGGAGTGAGGCCGTAGCGCTGCTTGAAGCGCCTGGTCAGGTGGCTCTGATCTGAAAAACCGGCCTGAAGTGAGACGTCGGCAATCGGCCTTCCCTGAATCAGCAGCTCTCTTGCCAGCTCAAGACGAAGTTGGGTGAGGTAGGCATGGGGAGTCATTCCCATGTTTTTTTTGAAGAGTCTAATGAGATGAAAGGAGGTACAACCTGCTATATCTGCAAGCATCTCCAGTGATAGCTTTTCCTGGAGCATGGAGTGCATGTACTCCACCACCCGTGAGATCGTTTTAGTGGCTCCTCCTGTTCCGGCAAGGTCAAAGCGGGTTGAGGGGTCACTACGCATCAAACCTGAAAACAGTGGTATTATCCTCTCCTCAACAACTATCTGTTCCGCATCGGCCATTATCTCTTCATGCAGGGCAATAGTCTGATGCCAGCACAACTTTTGATTAATGATTGAAGAAGGAAGGGATAGAATACGATCTCCGAAACCGGTAAACAGTCTGTCCAGATGGAGAAACAGCTCTTCTCCAAGATAAAAGCTGCGCAGGTGCCTGCTCTTTTCCGTAAATGGACCATTACTGTGGACAACACCGGGCTCGATGATGCTTATACAGCCCGGCTGGAGGATATCACTATACCCTCTCAGGCTGAAACGCTCGCCTCCTGAAGAGCTTACCCATAAAACGTGGCCGTTATGGATATGGTCTCTGAAGCTAAAATCGCTCTCGCAGGAGAGCACCTCCAGCCCCGGAACGTTTGAAAATATGTATTTTACCTGTGGTTTCATGGCGCTCGGAGGATAAATTTTCTATCCGGATGCCTGCCCGGAAAGTTCCGGAGAGTGGTTGACCAGATATTCTGAAAGCTCACAGACTTCTGAATAGACACGGGAATCCAGTTTTTTCAGCCAGCGTTTCGGCACTCCTTCGATCCCGTAGAGAGCACCTGCAAGCATCCCGACAATTGCGCCGGTTGTATCCGCATCCCCCCCCTGGTTTACCGTACCGATGAGGCACTCCTCAAAGGTGGCTGTTGAAAATAGAAAGTGGAAAACGGTCTGCACCGTCTCCACAACAAAGGCAGAGCTTTTTCCAGGATACGGATGGTAACGAAAATCCGGATGCTCATCCACAAAATGGTCGGTATGGAGCTGGAGTTGATTCAGTGTAGCTCCTGTCAGGGCTTCATGAATCAGACGGCCAAAGAAGACACATGCCGTATCAGACAGAGGATTATTGTGCGTCAAATGGGCCTGCTCCACCAGACATTGAGCAAGCAGTTCTTCATTTCCCAGGGTGTAAAGTGCAACAGGAAGCATGCGCATCAACGCCCCGTTTCCGGCACTCCAGCGACTGGGTGCCACTTCAAGGGTCTTATGGATAATGTAGTTACTGATTCCCCTGGCACATGTGGAGCCCACATCAACCGGCCGGCCTCTCAACCAGTTGGCAAACTCCTCTGCAACTGCGCCAAGGTTCCACCCTTGGGAATCTCTAATGGCCCGTCCGATACAGATCGACATTTCAGTGTCATCTGTCACCTGACCAGCTCTGAGATAGAGCCATCCTTTCCCGATGATCTGTTTATGCACACCATATCGTTGTTTGATCTCCTGGGGCGTCATGAACTCGGTGGTCGCCCCCAGAGCATCTCCAACGGCAAGACCAACAAAGGCCCCCTTTGCCCTCTCCACAATCTGTTGTCTGTCAGGTGTCTGAACCGAATGCATGAATGATGGTTTCCTTGAATTTTATGTGAAAGTCTATGGATACAAACTGCTGTGTACCCCGTAGAGACGCAAGATCTTGCGTCTCTACAATTTTCATTGTTCGTTGTGCCCGACAGGGCCGTGCCAGTTATATGATTCGTCTGGAGAAATCGTACTCACCGCCAATGACCAGCACCTCCTCTTCTCCCTTGAGTATTCCTGCATGGAGAAAAGCACCATCAAAAAATATTTTTGAGACAGGAACCCTGACTTCAATGATGAACGTTCCAAATTCCCAGGCCCGCTCAAAATCATGGGTAAAGGAGTTGAGGTTATTGAGCCTTACCACCCCTTTATCCTTGCCATTCCACTCAAGTATGTCATGGTCGTAAAATCCATGAACACCTCGAAAAAGGGTGATGTGAGTGGTGTCAGGATCGCGGCGTTCCATCTCGTACTGAACAAATTCATAGAGAAGATCCAGTTGGGAGAAAATACCGTTGGTTTGAACTGAACCCTTCATGCGATCTGCCAGGTATGCCAGGTACTCTCTGCTCTTTTTTCCTTTGATCCGGCCTCCATGATAGGTTGGGGACAACCCCATCCTGCTCTCCACCCATCCCTTCAAGACTGCCCCTTCAACAGAATCAGCATCAAAAAGCCAGCCCCGAAGAAACCTTAAGTAACTGTGTTTCAGACTGAGCTGCTCACCACCACTATTATTTTGTCGCCATTGATGAAGATGAAACGCAACTTCTATATAATCCTGAAATATTCTTGCCCTCTCTTCCCAACTGGAGAGGTTCTCCAACTGTTTGAAAAAATGGGCATGGGAAGTCCGTACACCATGGAGAGTTAACGGCATAGGATTGGCGTTGAATGAACGGGAGCCAATGACCCACGACGGCACACTGCACAAGCTGTATTGATAATGATGGTAATCGGACACAGATATTACCTTTCAAAGGGGGCTTTTTGAACGTTTAATGGAGCAGGATTCACTTAAACAGCTTTCAGAAGGGCATCCTCGCCCATGCGCTCAACCAGAGCGCTTGTGCGTTCCCGTTTTTTTCCGAATGGAGGAAGAGCTGGCTTATATTCAGCGAATATTCAACGCACGAAAATAACATCAGGCATCACTGCCATGTGCTTGTGCCCGTTTGTATCTTTATAAACAATGGAGGTGGTCAGATCTGGCTGTACAACCGCACTGTCTGATTCACAGGCAAGTTGCAGATAGGTCAGAAGCTCGGTCAACCCCTTTTCCACAGGGAATTTTTCACAGATCTCGACAAGGCTCACCTGTGAACGCCCCTTTAAGGCGCGTAGCACCCTTTTGGCCAGCTCCTTTCTATCTACAAACTGCTGCTCATAAAGTGCTGTTGGTTTAAAGTCACCTCTGCCAACTGTCACCTGATCATCCACCCTGATCTGTATAGGTGGCTGGAACAGCCCCCTTGCCATGGGCAGATCAATATCTGGTCTGACATGATCCAGATGGGTAAAGTCGGCCTGAAGGGGCGGTATCTCACGGATCTTTACAGCTTTTTTCTCAATGTTTCGTATAATCTCCATAATGCGTCTGTTCTCAAGCCAGCTCTGCTCATCAAGAAACTTACGCAGCTGCTCCACCAGCTGGCCCCGGGTCTCATTGACCCGCTCTCCGGCATTGATCAGCTGAAAACGGATACGGCCCAGACCTTCTCTGTGGTCCAGATCGTTAGTTTCCGGCAGTTGAAGTACCTGCTTGAGCAGAAGTTCCAGCTCATCCTGGCTGGCTGGTGACATGATGTAGTGCCAGAAGGCACGAAAACTTTTGCCCTGATCTGATCCGTTGATTGCATCCTGCTCCCCGAATATATCATCCAGCAGATCTCCCTTTGAAGAGTCACTGATGGTTATCTTCTCCCTTGTTTTACGGTCCAGCTGACGGAAATTCTCCTCCACCTGCCTAAAATCAGACAACAGCCTCTGTGCAGTCTCACATGCCTCTATAAAACGTTCTCTTATACGGGTGCTGTCTTTAAGAGGGTAGTGGCCGGACTTCAAGGCAGCCAGCTCCTCTTCAATGCGCAGCTTCTCCCTCTCAAGGCGCTGGATTTCAGAATCAGGATCAACCATGGCATCTGTAACAATCTCTCTGAGCAGTCTGAATACAGTCAGGAGACGGGACTCTGTGCCAATAAACTGTCTTGGAGTAAAAGATGCCACCCATTCAAGTACCTTTTCACTGGCAGGGGTGAGATCATACTCTGCCTCATCGCCCCGGGCCGGGTAGAACTTGCGCAGAAACCCTGTCTCACCACCTGCCCACTCATCCAGATATGTCTTTGCCGGACGGGGATATGCATCTTCTCCTAAAACCCTTCGCAGATGGAACAGATAATCATCCAATGCAGAGATCATCTCGCCAGCAGGAATGGTGCGTCTGTTTCCTCTGACAAAAACCCGATGAAAAAAACTTATGATCAGAGGTGCGGAATCTGCTCCAAGCAGTCTCCAGGAGGAGTGCTTTCTTAATCCTACCAGGTACTCATATTCCATTACATTTGTCTCTTCATTAAACTCATTTATCTATTTATTGGTGCAGAGGCTCCTTTAGGATGAAGGCAAAAATATACACTATTCGTTTAGGAGTCATAATTTCAACTTTGCAAAGTTTACACGAATATTATCTATTACTGTTAATAATTTTTAATGATTTCCTAAAAAAAACAACCTTCATTTTTAAAGCTACATCAAATTGTGGACCATTCAGTCCCTCGTTACTCGTTCGTTGTAGGACAACTTCCAGTCTTTCGTAGTGTTGAATGGTACAAATAGTAAATTTTTTATCTTCTGACTTGGCTCAGAAGACAAAATAGTATTTGGAGAAAGATGAGCTGTGATGGTATAAGCAAAAAAGCTGATGATACAAACAGACAGTTTGACACCTCAGTTTATATGAAAGTCTAGGAATACAAACTGGTGGGTACACCGTAGAGACGCAAAATCTTGCGTCTCTACAACTTTCATTCTTCGTTGTGCCTGTCAGGGCATGGTCGTTCTATTGAAACTTAACTCTACTTAGATCTCCTGAAACAGGACTCTACCTGGAGGTATAATAACTTTTACAGGAATAAGAATGAAAACCATTCACAAACTTTTCCGGGTGGAGAAGAGCAGAATAGGATTTTTGAAATTCATATTTGAGGCACATGATGGCCTTGCAGTAATTACAACACTTGATCCAAAGGATGGGCTTGTACGGTTTGCAATTGCTCCGGGCTGTATGGATGAGGTTGAAGCTGTGCTTTCAGATCTGAAAAAGGATGTTGCAATTGATGAATTATAGAGGGTATGCATATGTTTATACAATAGGCTGTCAGATGAACAGCTATGATTCTGAAAAGATCGCTGCCATCCTTGGAAGCCTTGGATATGCAAAGACAGATCAACTGGAAAAAGCTGATATTGTCGTTTGCAACACCTGCTCCATACGGGAAAAAGCTCAGGAGAAGGCATTCAGCTTTCTTGGGACTGTTGCAGGAAAAAAGAGGAAGAGACCTGGCCTTATCTCAATCATGTCAGGTTGTGTGGCACAGCAGGAGGGGGAAAATGTCTTCAAAAGGATTCCCCACCTTGACATTGTCATGGGAACACAGGCATTTTCACGCCTTCCAGCTCTTATCTCAAAAGTGCAGTCAGGCATGAGGCACGTTTCAGACACAGATGAGCCCAATGAGATCTTTGAGTCCATGCCCGACTTTACAACCCTTGACAGGGAGAAGATCTCAAGATTTGTAACCATTATGCAGGGGTGCAACAACTTCTGTACATACTGCGTGGTGCCTCATGTGCGTGGACGGGAACGGAGCAGAACGCCTCAGAACATTGTTGAGGAGATAACAGTTCTTGCAGAGTCAGGCGTAAAGGAAGTGACACTTTTAGGACAGAATGTCAACTCCTATGGCGGTTATGGAGAAGAAGATGGGAGAGGTAAGATAGATCTCCACACAAGAGGGCTCTGCACATTTCCTGAGCTGCTTGAAAAGATCAATGAAATAGAGGGGATTGAGCGCATCAGGTTTGCAACCTCTCACCCGAAAAATATCTCTGATGAACTTATCTTTGCAATCAGAGATCTGAAAAAGGTGTGCAATCAACTGCATCTTCCTGTGCAGTCAGGTTCAAATGCAATTTTAAAGAAGATGAACAGAGGATACACCAGAGAGTCCTATCTGGAGAGAATAGCAACACTTAGAAGCCACTGCCCTGGTGTGGGGCTCTCATCTGATATGATCGTTGGATTTCCTTCAGAGAGCAGGCAGGATTTTGACCAGACTCTTGATCTTATAAAAAGAGTTGAGTTTGACGGCCTCTTTGCCTTCTCCTATTCAGACCGTCCCAATGCTCCTGCCTCAAAATTTCCATCTCCTCTCTCTGAGGAGGAGAAGATGGAGCGGCTCAATGAGCTGCTCTCCCTTCAGGAGCACTATACTGAAAAGAGTAATCTGGCCTCTGTTGGTAAGGTGGAGTCTGTTCTTGTGGAGGGCAGAAGTATGAAAAACAGACACGCAGAGGCAGAAATGCCCTCTGAACCGCAGCTTCCACAGATGACAGGACGTACGGAATCGGGTAAGATAGTCCATTTTCATGCAGACAATACCGAACCCGGAGAGCTGGTTGATATCTATATAGAGCACGCCTACCCCCACTCACTCTGGGGTAGGCTCCTTAAGAACAGATAAAATTGCACAGATTCAAAATATAATTTCGCAAGATTTTTAAATATTCCACTTACTGTGGGCAATGTGCATGGGAGATAATGAACAATGAAACAGCAATCAAAAGAGATCATGCCAGGCAGAAACAGTCTGTGCCCCTGCGGCAGTGGCAGAAAATATAAATTCTGCTGTATGGGCAAGGGGATCACTCTCTCACCAGAGCTACCTGTCAAAACAGCTGCAAAAGTACCGACTCTCAAAGAGGAGTACAAAAAGAAGTTTGATATTACTCTGAAGGAGCCGCACCAGATTGAGGGGATCAGAAGAGCAGGTGTGCTTCTGATGGAGATCATGGAGAAGGTGGAAAAGATGCTCAGGCCAGGACTCAAAACAGATGAGATAAACACTGTTGTCCATGAAGAGACAATAAGAGCAGGTGCTGTACCAGCGCCTCTTAATTATCGGGGATTCCCGAAAAGTGTCTGTGTTTCGGTAAATGAGGTGATCTGCCACGGCATTCCAGGAGAGCGTGTTTTAAAGGATGGAGATATTGTAAATGTGGATATCACACCGATTCTCAATGGATATTATGCTGATGCCAATAAGACCTTTTTTGTAGGTAGCCCGACCCGTGACGGAAAAAAGATAGTCTCTGTTGCCAGAGAGTCACTCAGACGTGCCATTGAGGTGGTACGACCTGGAGCCAGGCTTGGAGACATTGGATGGGCAATACAGAGTTATGCTGAAGGTGAGGGGTGTTCCGTTGTAAGGGAGTTTGTGGGGCACGGTGTAGGGCTCAATTTCCATGAACCGCCTCAGGTGCTCCATTTCGGTAAAAAGGGGAAGGGGGTGATACTGGTTCCAGGGATGGTCTTTACCATTGAGCCCATGATCAATATAGGTACCAGAAAACTCCATATTCTTGAGGATAAGTGGACAGCTGTGACTGATGATGGAGCATTGTCTGCCCAGTTCGAGCAGACAATACTTGTGACAGAAACCGGGTGGGAGAGCCTCACACCTTACGAACTTTAACGGGGTGAGTTTGCAGATACTATTTACCATCTGATCTTATGAACCGTCTCCCCACTCTCTTCTAAGTAACGGCCATGCCCTTGACAGGCACAACGAAGCATGAAAGTTGTAGAGACGCAAGATCTTGCGTCTCTACGGGGCACCCACCTGTGTGTGTCCCTAGACTTTCATATAAAACTTAAATGGGTTGACCAATTCATGTTACTGTTAAACTGGGGTTCAGCCAGAGCTGAATGGGGCTCTAACGATGGAGAGGGTGAAGAGATTTTTAAAGGAACGGAAGTGTTATGGAGATATTAAAGTATTACATCAGAATCATGGATGCCTTCAGTGAAAAGACAGGAACCGTTGTCTCATGGCTCTCAACTCTGCTTGTTATTGCCGTATTCTATGATGTGATCATGCGTTATGTGTTCAGAAACGGAAGTATTGCAATTCAGGAGTTGCAGTGGCATATCTTTTCAGTGATCTTCTTGCTTGGCGCAGCCTTTACCCTCAAGCGTGACGGACATGTCCGTGTAGATATCATCTATACAAAAATGAGCAGAAAGGCAAAAGCCTGGGTGGATTTTGTATGCACATTCATATTTCTGATTCCATTCTCCATTATCATCATCTACTCCACTAAAATGTTTATCATGGGCTCCTGGGCAGTAAGGGAGATCTCTTCTGACCCTGGAGGTCTTCACTTCCGTTATCTTCTCAAGGCTATGATTCCGGCAGGGTTTGTTCTTCTGATTCTTCAGGGAGTCTCTGAGGGGTTTAAGAATCTGCTCATAATAACAGGACACGATAAGGAGAAAAAGTGATGGAGAGTTTATCCAGTAGATGCAAGGGGGGAAAATAGTGGAAGCGCTCTTCTGGGAGTATCTGCCTCTGATCATGTTCACATTTGTATTTGGCCTCCTGCTTCTTGGCTACCCTGTGGCATTTACAATTGGCGGGGTGGCCATGTTTTTCGGACTCCTCGGGTTTGGTGTTGATTTTTTCAACCTCATGCCAATCAGAATCTGGGGAACAATGACCAACTTCAGCCTTCTTGCTGTGCCTCTCTTCATCTATATGGGGGTGATGCTTGAGAAATCGGGACTTGCTGAGGAGCTGCTTGAAACCATGTCCCTGGTTTTTGCAAGGGTCAAGGGGGGACTTGCCATCTCCGTGGTCTTTGTGGGGGCACTGATGGGAGCATCAACAGGCATTGTGGGCGCCACGGTTGTCACAATGGGGCTTCTCTCTGTCCCCACCATGCTGAGAAGAAAATATGACGTTGCCCTTACTACAGGTACGGTTGCTGCGTCCGGTACCCTTGGACAGATCATACCGCCAAGTATAGTTCTGGTTCTTCTGGGGGATATCATGAGCGTCCCGATTGGAGATCTCTTTATAGGTGCGGTGATCCCAGGGATGATTCTGGTGGTTCTTTACATGATCTATATTCTTATAATCTCCACCATAAGACCTGAATGGGCACCCCCCATTCCACAGGAGGAGCTGGATGGAATCTCCACAAAGCAGCTCTACATCAGAGTAGTAAAAGCCCTTATCCCTCCTGTCATATTGATGGTGACAGTTCTGGGCTCCATTTTTGTCGGTATTGCGTCACCAACTGAGGCTGCATCTGTAGGGGCTGTAGGAGCAACTATTCTTACAGTAATCCACAAACGGTTCTCATTTCAGGTGTTAAAGGATGTGATGGAGACCACAACAAATCTAACCTGCATGGTCTTTATCATACTTGTCGGGGCAACTACTCTGGGGCTTGTCTTCAGGGGGCTTGACGGAGATGTTCTGATCAGGAACCTGATCCTGTCGTTACCATTTGGCAAATGGGGCATCCTCTTTATTGTTATGAGCATCATCTTTATTGCCGGTTTTTTTCTTGATTTTATTGAGATCACATTTATCCATGTACCTGTTCTTGCCCCTATAATGATCCATCTGGGGGTAGATCCTCTCTGGCTTGGGGTGCTGATTGCAGTAAACCTCCAGACCTCATTTCTTACACCCCCCTTTGGATTCTCCCTCTTCTATCTCAAGGGGGTCTGCCCGGATAGTGTCAAGACAATGGATATATACAGAGGGATTGTCCCGTTTGTAATTATTCAGATTTTATGCATTTTCATTATCACATTGTTCCCTGAGACAGTGACATGGCTTCCAGAGGTTATGTCGGGTAATTGAGATATGGCAAGGTTTTTAAAAGGGAAAAACTGGTTATATATGTTTGTTGGGCACTCCCTTTTGGAGTGCCCTGGGGTAAGAGGTAATAGTGAGGGTATCAGCGTACTGTGTACCCCTTTTGTCAGGCTATCTTGGTTCAGATATATTTGAACTGCTGATAGACCTCCTCTGTGACTTTATTCCACTCATAGATTTTTGACCGGAAACTTTTAAATGAGTCATAAACCTTTTTACTCATAGGATCAGCAGCTGCAAGCTCGTCAAGCACCTGATCTGCATAGGATTTAAGGGTTTTCAACACATCGTCCGGAAATTTTTTCAGCTCAACCTTGTGCTTTGTGACCAGCTCATTGAGAGCATCATTATTTTTTGCCTCAAATTCACAGAGCATCCAGCCATTGACCTTGCCAATTGCAGTATCCAGAATTGCCTTGAATTCAGGGGAGAGCTTCTCATATGCACCAATATTGACCATGAACTCAAGTGATGACCCGGGCTCATGCCATCCTGGATAGTAGTAATATTTTGCCACCTTATGCAGCCCAAGTTTCAGATCATGGTAGGGGCCAACCCATTCAGTGGCATCAATGACACCCCTCTCAAGATTTGTATAGATTTCGCCACCAGCCACCAGAATCGCATTTCCCCCAGCCTTGGCAAGCACCTGTCCCCCAAGACCCGGGATTCTCATCTTGAGCCCCTTGAGATCTGCTACGCTGTTGATCTCCTTATTAAACCACCCTCCCATCTGAACTCCGGTATTACCACCAAGATATGGTTTCAGATTAAAGGGTTTATAGATCTCTTCCCACAGAGCAAGTCCACCGCCTGATGTGATCCATGCATTCTGAGACTGAGCATTGAACCCGAATGGAACTGCTGCAAAAAACTGGGCTGCCGGAGCTTTTCCTGACCAGTAGTAGGCAGCTCCATGCCCTATCTCAACTGTCCCCTGGCTCACTGCATCAAAGACACCCATTGGAGGGATCAGCTCTCCACCACCATAAACAGAGATCTTGAATTTACCACCACTCATCTCATCGACAAGTTTTGCCATGTAATCAGCACCCTCTCCAAGCATTGGGAAGTGGGGTGGCCAGGTGGTGACCATCTTCCACATGACTGGTTTTGCAGCCATGGCCGGAACTGCACCCATTGCTGCACTGGCAGCCAGTGCACCTGCGCCTGCTTTTTTAATAAATTCACGTCTTTTCACTGCTTTTGCTCCTTCTGTATTGTTGGTTGATGGTAAAGAGGCATAAATTGAATATCATGCCATAGAACTGGTTAACAAGAACATGAAATGGAGACAGATGACACCAATATCTTCACAAAGCCTTAAGGTGTGTTGATCAAGCCTTGATTTTCTCATATGAACATTATAGGAAAGATCTTTATATCCGGGCAAGAGCCTGCCAACTCTTTACAGGTGAAATCATTGAAAATCAGGTCTATCCAAAACGAAGAATTAAAATCGTATCTGCTTTTAACCATCGCTGTCTTCAGCTGGGCACTCAATACTGTGCTTGCCAAGGCGATGATAGATGAGATAGAGCCAATGACGCTCTCTTTTTTCAGATGGTTCACAGCTTTGTGCTTTATTCTTCCCTTCGGGTTTAAAAGGGTCATAGAGCAGAGGGAGATTCTCAAAAAGAGCTGTATGAAAATTGTGATTCTCTCTGTTTTCAGCATCGCACTCTACAACTCTCTGATCTACTGTTCAGCAAAATTTACAACTGCCACCAATATGTCGTTTGTCATTGCTGCCACACCTGCGACCACATTTCTTCTCTCCTGGATCTTTCTTGGTCAGCAGGAGAGTTACCTGAAAATTACCGGGATGCTGATCGCCCTTGGAGGGATGATGGTGATCATTTTCAAGGGAAGTTGCAACAATCTCTTCTCACTGGTGGTCAACATCGGGGATCTTATGACCTTTGGCGCTGTGGTAAGCTGGTCAGTTTACTCTGTGCTTCTGAAATATATGCAGCTTAAAATTGATCCGGTTGGATTTCTGACCATCACCATCATAGCAGGAGTTCCATTCATACTCCCCTTCTCTCTATGGGAGCTTTCAGAGTATGGTTTATTTACCGTTAATATGAAAAATCTGTCAATAATATTATTTCTTGGCATATTCCCCTCCATTGTCTCCTATCTCTGCTGGAATGAAGGGGTAAAACTTGCAGGCCCCAATATGGCCTCACTGTTTCTCTATCTGATTCCTCTGGTTGCCTCGTTCATTGCCTTTCTCTTTCTGGGAGAGCGAATCCATTTTTATCACATATCAGGTGGTGTGATGATTCTTGCGGGACTGCTACTATACTGCAAAAAAGAGAGGTACAGATGACAAAATAATAACTCACTCATCTGTTACAAGCCTCTTGACCTCGTCAACCTGTTTCACCTTTCTAAGCTCGCTCATCACCTTATTTAGCTGATCAATACTTGTAACAGAGATGGTAAAATAGCTTCTGACTGTCCCTAACTCAGAGGTTTCACTCTGTGCATTGTTGATATCTGCACCGTTCTTGCTGATTGTGGCAGCCAGATCTGCCAGAAGACCAGATCTGTCTGTGGCGCGAATCCTTATTTTGACAGGATATGAATCGGTGTAGCTGTCGCTCCACTGGACATCAATCTGCCGTTCAGGGGCCATTTTCAAGGTATTGAGGCACCCTTTGCGATGGACTGTCACCCCCTGCCCCTGGGTGATGAAACCTGTGATGGCATCTCCTGGCAGAGGTGTGCAGCATTTGGAAAATCTAACCAGAATGTCATCAAGCCCCTTGACAACCACTCCGTCACTGCTCTTCTTCTTCCGCTTATTACCAATGATCTTGTGGAGAATAGAGGATATCCTATCCCCGGCACTATCTTGATCTCTATCTTTTTCAGCATCTGGTACTGCTCTGTGAAAGAGCTGAAGCGGCGTTATCTTTCCAAATCCCACATGGGCAATCAGATCATCAACAACCTTGAAGCTGAAGGACTCTGCAACTGCCTCAAGATCCCCTGATTTAAGGATCGTGTTAAAACTGTACCCTTTTTTACGGAACAACTTTTCGCACATCTCCCTGCCAAGTGAGATGCTTCTCTCCTTCTCCTGGAAATTGATCCAGCGCCGTATCTTACTCTTTGCCTTAACAGTGATGACAAAGTTGAGCCAGTCAGGACTCGGGTGGTGATCCTTTGCCGTAATAATGGAGACTATATTGCCAGTCTCCAGTTTGTGTGTAAGGGGTACAAGTTTTCCATTCACTTTTGCCCCAAGACACTGATCTCCAACCTGGGTGTGTACCATATAGGCAAAATCCACAGGAGTTGCACCTTTGGGAAGGGTTTTAATCTCACCATCCGGTGTAAAGACATAAATTTCATCAGGATAGAGGTCAATTCTCACATTTTCAAGAAACTCATCAGGATCTGTTGACTCCTCCTGATTTTCCACAAGATTGCGCAGCCATGCAAATGTTTTACCGGTCTTCTCATCAATGGCAGCCCCCTCTTTATAGCTCCAGTGGGCAGCAATTCCAGATTCTGCAATCTCATCCATATCTCTGGTTCTTAGCTGAATCTCAACTCTCTGACCATTCGGTCCGATCACAGTGGTGTGAAGAGATTGATACCCATTGGCCTTGGGTACCCCTATGTAGTCCTTGAACTTGTAGTGAATGGGTTTCCACATGTCATGGATAATACCCATAACCTCATAGCACTGAGCCTTTTTTTCAAGAATGATTCTGAATGCAATCAGATCATATACCTGGTTGAACTCAAGATTCTGAGAGAGCATCTTGTGGTAGATGCTGTAGTGCTGCTTGAAACGCCCCTTGATGTCAGCCTCAATCCCTTCTGAAGCGAGCTTCTCCCTGAGTCTTTCCATCACCTCCTGAACATAGGCCTCTTTTTCATCTCTGGCTTTATCCACAAGAAGATCAATGGCAGCATACTCCTGCGGCATACTGTAATAGAAAGAGACATCCTCCAGCTCCTGTTTGAGCCAGAAGATGCCAAGTCTTGCTGCAATGGGTGCATAGATATCAAGGGTCTCTCGGGCAATTGATACCTGGCGTTCAGGCTTATGATAGTTAAGAGTGCGCATGTTATGAAGTCTGTCCGCAAGTTTTATCAGTACCACCCGGATATCATCTGCCATGGCAAGGATCATCTTTCTCAAGCTCTCAGCCTGACGGGAGACCTTATCAGAAAATGTAATCTTGGAGAGCTTGGTAACCCCCTCAACAATCCGGGCAATATTGTGACCGAATCTGCTCTCAATCTCCTCCTTTGTGGCATGGGTATCTTCAATAACATCATGCAGAATACCTGCTGTAATACTCTCCACGTCGAGCTTCATCTTTGCAAGTATAAAGGCGACTGCCAATGGGTGGGAGAGATAAGGCTCTCCTGACAGACGCATCTGCCCCTTATGCACCTGGGAAGAGTAAATATAGGCCTGATCTACCAGATGGAGTTCCGCTTCAGGATTATACTCAACAATAGTGTCCAGAATATCTTGGATTCTGACCATATTACATCAAACCTTCTGTTAATACTGCCTTTTGAGATGTATGCCCGCCATTTCAGAGGGCATACAGATATGCATAATATTGTGAAAAGACCCTGATAGAAAAGATATTTTCTAATATGCCTTGGCAAAAAGGACCCTTCTGCTGCTCTCTCCATCACAGCAGATACATTTCCCCTTTTCTGATCTGCTGTCAAAAGGGATACATCTTATGGTGACTGAGAGATCCTCTTTTATCTTAGCTTCACACTCTCTGGAACCACACCAGTGGGCCATGACAAATCCCCCATGAATTCTGGTTTCACTGGAGGATGTGTAAAAGTCATAAAATGCTTTTTTATCATCCATCTCAAAGGTGTTGGCACTCCTGAAGTTTAAAGCCCTCTGGAAAAGGTTGTTCTGAATATCGTCAAGTACAGAAACCACACCAGAGAGAAAATCAGATCGTTTTATTGCCTCCTTCTCCTTTGGAGATCTGTCCCGTCTGCCGGCAAATACAGAGTCACTCTCCATATCTTTTGGGCCTATCTCAGCTCTGAGAGGAATTCCCTTTTTAATCCAGTCCCACCCTCTGGCACCGCCTGTATCCCGTTCATCAATTTCAACCACAATTTTTCTCTCATGGTAGATCACCTGCCTGAGTTCCCTGGCAAGAGAGTTGGTGTACTCCATAACCGCGCTCTTCTCCTGATCGTTTCTGAATATGGGCAGAAGCACCACATGGGCAGGGGCAACCCTTGGCGGCATGATGACACCATCGTCATCACCATGTGTCATTATCATCCCCCCGATCATTCTTGTAGAGACCCCCCAGGAGGTTGTCCAGGCAAACTGCTCTTTTTTATCTGCATCCTGAAATTTTATATCAGACCCCTTTGCAAAATTCTGCCCCAGAAAGTGAGATGTGCCTGCCTGAAGAGCCTTCTTATCCTGCATCATCGCCTCAATGCAGAGAGTATCCACAGCTCCGGGGAACCGTTCTGATTCACTCTTTGCCCCCTTGATTACAGGCATAGCAAGAGACTCTTCCACAAATTTCGTATAGATATCAAGCATCATCTGGGTACGTTCGCGCGCCTCCTGCTCAGTTGCATGGGCAGTATGTCCCTCCTGCCAGAGAAACTCGCTGGTCCTCAAAAAGATGCGGGTTCTCATCTCCCATCTCACCACATTGGCCCACTGGTTGATAAGGACTGGAAGATCTCTGTAACTTGATACCCATTTTGACATCGACTCTCCAATAATGGTCTCTGATGTGGGCCTTACAATAAGAGGCTCTGCAAGCTCTCCTGCAGGAACAAGTTTTCCATCTGCCCCCTTTTCCAGTTTGTGATGGGTGACAACTGCACACTCCTTTGCAAACCCCTCAACATGCTCTGCCTCTTTTTCAAGGTAACTCAATGGTATGAAGAGTGGGAAATAGGCATTTTTCACACCAGTCTCCTTGAACATCACATCCAGCTGGGATACAATATTTTCCCAGAGAGTATACCCCCAGGGTCTGATAACCATACAGCCCCTTACTGAAGATTTCTCAGCCATTTCAGAGGCCTTCACAACCTCCTGATACCACATTGGATAATCATCTTCCCGGGTTGGTGAAATTGCCGTTTTAACCTTGTTCCCCATTTACATCTCCTCCAGATTTATCTTACATGTTATTTAGTATAATTATCTATTCTTACAAAAGTCATAAATATAACTACTGTTGATAATTCTCTATCTCTTCAAGCAGTGTCTCCACAAGATCCTTCTGCGGAACCTTTTTTACCACCACTCCCTTTTTAAAGAGAATACCGATACCATCACCACCTGCAATGCCGATATCTGCCTCTTTAGCCTCACCTGGCCCGTTCACCACACAACCCATGATAGCCACCTTGATTGTGAGCGGAGAACTCAACAGAGCCTCTTCCACTTTACTGGCAATATCAAACAGGTTGATCCTGCACCTGCCGCAGGTCGGACATGAGATGATCTCAGGCCCCCGTCTTCTCAATCCAAGTGCCCGTAGAATCTCCCACCCTACCCTCACCTCCTCAACAGGGTCGCGTGTCAGAGAGACCCTTATGGTATCTCCGATCCCATCTGCCAGGATCATGCCAATGCCAATTGCCGACTTTGTAATGCCAGCATAGAGTCCGCCTGCTTCAGTCACACCTACATGGAGCGGCACATCTGTCATGGTTGAGATGAGGCGGTAGGCCTCAACAGTTCTTGCCACATCAGATGCCTTCAAAGAGATCTTTATATCACTGAAGCCAAGCTCCTCAAGCGTTCTGATATTTCTCATTGCGCTCTCTGTCATTGCCCTGGCTGTGCTGCCCATCTTCTCCACAATATCCTTTTCAAGAGAACCTGAGTTGACACCCACCCTTATTGGAAGGTTGAGTGACTTTGCACAGTCTGCCACAGCCTTGATCTTCCACCTTTCACCAATATTGCCAGGGTTTATCCTAAGAGCGTCTGCTCCAGCTTCTGCCGATGCAACTGCAAGCCTGTAATCAAAATGGATATCTGCAATAACAGGGATATCTGTACCTTTGAGCGCTAAAGCCTTCTTGATTTTCCCTATAGCATGGGCAGCCTCCATATCAGGTACTGCAACTCTTACAATTTCACACCCTGCATCGTAAAGGCGTTGAATCTGAGTAACAGTTGCACCAATATCATGAGTATATGTGTTGGTCATGGACTGCACAACAACCGGTGCACCTCCACCAACCTTGACACTGCCAACACTCACTTGGCGGGTGGTGGGTCGTTCTTTTACCAGAGCCATTTTTATATTTTTCCTTAATTTGTCTTAAACTGCAGAGTCTGGTGAAGTTAAATTAACTCTTCTGTGGCTATTTTCCAGCATTCTCAGACAGAGTGCAGCACCACCCATGAGTGCTGTGATAACACCACAGAAGATATAGAATCCTGATGGACCAACCCCATGCATCAACCCTGAAGAGAGCAGAGGCCCAAAGGTTGACCCCACACTATAACAGAGAATCAGGGCTGCACTGACAGGAATAATATTCTCCTTGTCAATATTATCCTGTGCTCTGGCAAGAGAGACAGGGTAGATTGTAAAAACAACACCAAACAGAGCTGTCAATATAAGTAAGATGGTAAAATTGATATGATCTGCAACATAGATATGACCTGTAATAATGATCAACAGTGATATCAGTGCAGCAGATCCTCCAAGTGTGGCCATTATATTGAGCCGGTTAAACCGGTCAGAGAGAATTCCAACAGGCCACTGAAAGAGAAGACCTGACCAGACAGTCACCATCATAAATATGGTGATCTGTGAAATATGAATCCCGCTGTCAATACAATATACAGGCCCCATAACGTAGAATGACCCTAGAATCAGACCAGAGGCAAATGTACCAAGCATACTTGAAGGTGCAAGTTTCATCAGCTTTATAAAGTGAAACTGCACCACATCCAATGGACCGGGATATGCTGCCCGTGTCAGTGCCACAGGTGGAATACAGAGCGCAAAGAGTATCCCAAGAATCATGAAGAACTCTTTACCCTCAGCACCTGGAATATTGAGCATCAGCTGCCCAAGGCCGTTGCCAAGATAGACAATGATCATATAGACTGAGAGCATCCTTCCTCTTATCTCGTGATCCACCATCTCGTTAAGCCAGCTCTCCACAACCATGTATAGACTTGCAGTACAGATCCCGCTGATGAACCTCAGGAGAAACCAGAACAGAATGCTCTGATGCAGTCCGTGGCAGATGGCTACACAGGAGGTAATGGCACTGAAGGCGGTGAATGAGCGGATATGGCCAACCCTCTGAACCAGTTTCTGGCATATGAAAAAGCCCATGATCATACCAAGATTGTAAGCAGACATGACAATGCCAACCATATATTCAAGATATCCAGCATAGCGTAATGAGACACTCAACAGGGTATTTTGAAGGGCACATGCAGTAGAGAGTGCAAAGGTGGAAAAGAGGAGGGCAGAAAAGGATTTGGCAGCATGATATATTGGCATTTTTTACACTTTAAGATCAAACAGAATCAATTAATCTCAACAACAACTTCACCATCTCAAACTTATGTTCAATAAAGAAGGTGAAGTTTAATGTCAATCAATTTTTAAAACATCCCTGGCCGAGCCATCCTGAGAAGATCAGTTAATGAGACTCTTTCAAATCAGAGTTCTCTTGGGAAAAAGCAAATGCTCTTGAAACTTTATCAGCTTTCATAATAGAATAACCAAATACTGTTAATATTTGAAACAAACAACTAAGGAACCTATGGAATTTATTACAATTTTTCTAATTGCCCTTGCCCTTGCAATGGACGCATTTGCAGTTGCTGTGACAGCTGGGCTTCAGATAGAAGAACTCAACATCAGACACGTTTTCAGGCTCTCCTGGCACTTTGGCCTCTTTCAGGCACTGATGCCTGTTATCGGGTGGTATTCGGGAGTCACTGTCGTGAGTCTGATTGAGCAGTATGACCACTGGATAGCGTTTCTGCTTCTGTTATGGGTTGGCCATGGGATGATCAGAGAGGCGTTTGCAGACGATAACGAAAGAAGATTCACAGATCCAACCCGCGGAAAACGTCTTGTAATGCTCTCCATTGCCACAAGTATCGACGCTCTGGCAGTGGGGTTCAGCCTGGCAGCACTGAAAGTATCTATTGTTATGCCAGTTATTATCATTGGCCTTGTTGCCCTGATATGTACAGTTATCGGACTCTTTGTCGGGAACAGGTTCAGCTCCTCAACCAGAACAGGAGTGTGGGCTGAAATAGTTGGTGGTGTGGTGCTTATTGTCATTGGAATCAAGGTTCTTTATGAACATAACGTGTTCAGTCAGTTTATTTAACAGCTTGCAGGAGACAGAAGTAAGATGACCATTAACAGCGTGCAGGAGACAGAATTAAGATGACCATTGAGAGTGAACAGAAGAGTTCTTTACATGAAGTGCCAGGAACGACAGTAGAGAATAGCTTCATCTTTCTTGATACGTTAGGCAAACGCTGGCCTAAACTCCGGCTCATAATGTTGATATTCGCTCTTCTTTGCCTTGTGGCTCTGACTCTGTTTGCACAGACACTTTTTGTGCCGTCACAGTTTAAACTTCCAGTTTCAGTTCAGCAGCTCAAGACACACCTAAAGGCTTTGCAGAGCAGTGAGCAGCCACTCAGACAGATAGTGACACTTCCAGTATGGCTCAACTTTGATAAGTCCAGTATCAACAGCAGAGCAAATTCCACTACTGATAAGAGTACCAGATCCAGTATCAGCAAGTCTCAAAACGTTGCAGGAGGTAATCAGGGAGAAACATCTCTCTCTCTTCATAAAAGAGAACTGTCAGGTCTGCCTGCCCAGAGGGAGATCTGTCTTGGGTTTTATGAGAGCTGGGACCCTGACAGCCTTGACTCCCTGAAGGCAAATATTGAGAGCCTGACCCATCTTTGTCCTGACTGGATAAAACTTGAGGATGGACGTGGCCAGTTGAAGGTGGTGATGGAGAAAGAGATCATTGATCTGGCCAACAGGCAGGGCGTTGTTCTGCTCCCTCTGCTTAACAACATGTCACACCTTGGCAGCTGGTCTCCAGATATAGTAGAGGGGCTGATCAACGGCCCTGCCCAGGGACACAAAAAATTTATCGAAAATCTGACTTCAGAGTTGAAGAAGATGAGTGCCAGAGGGGTAATCTTTGATTTTGAGGATATTGACCCTTTTTATCGGGAGAGCATGAGTGGCTTCCTGATAAAGGTTGCTTCTGCCCTCCATAAAGAGGAGATGGAGTTATGGCTCTGCATCCCCATGGGCCAGCAGCTTAAGCTTTTTGATCTGGATAGACTTGCCAACCATATTGACCACTTTGTAGCCATGCTTCATGACCAGAATGGGGAGTCTGACCCACCTGGCCCTGTTGCCTCACAGGAGTGGTTCAACGGCTGGCTGCACGCTCTGGTTGATGGGTATGGTGACCCTTCTCAGTGGATTACCGCTCTTGGCTCTTACGGCTATGACTGGAGTTACGGCAAACTGGAGGCAGATACTCTCAGCTTTGAAGATGTGATGAGCCGGGCATCCCGCTCTTCACTTGAATCCTGCGAGTTTAACCCCTATTACATGAATCCAGGGTTTTCATATGAAAACAGAGGCTTGGTTCATACAGTCTGGTTCCTTGATGCAGTGACCTTTCTCAATCAGCTCAAAACAGCCAGGGAACACCATGTCGGTGGGGTTGCCATCTCACGTCTTGGCACAGAAGATCCTGGTATCTGGCATATTCTCAGCATGGATCTGATAAAACCGCCTGACAGAGAGGATCTTACAACTCTTGAGACCATAAGACCTGGCGAGGCAGTAGCCAATATAGGCAGAGGCAACTTTATCTCCATAGAGGATGAACAGAGCGAGGGGAGCCGTCACATAAGCGTTGAGATCCATGCAGAAGATCAAGGCGTTGAGAGCGATACAAATTTAGAGAGTAGTGAGAACCTGAATGAGAGTAATCAATGGGTAACTACGGAAAAGTATGAGAAGTTCCCCCACTATACCACTGTAGTTCATCAGGGCAGTGTGGTAAAAGATGGTGTTGCCATAACCTTTGATGACGGCCCTGACTCTGAATGGACACCGCAGATTCTTGATATTCTCAAAGAGAGAGGTGTAAAGGCCACCTTCTTCATGGTTGGCAATAACATGGAAAATCACCCTGATATTGTCCGGAGGATAGTCAGAGAGGGCCATACTGTCGGTACTCACACCTATACTCATCCCGATATTGCACTGGTTTCCGAGGAGAGGGCTCACCTGGAGTTCAATGCCACACAGCGCCTGGTTGAGGCAATTACAGGCCACTCAACCATTCTCTTCCGTCCACCATATAATGCTGATATCAATCCCCATGAACCAGAGGAGCTTGCGCCAGTCAGAATTGCCCAGAAGATGGGATATATTACCGTGAGCGAAGATATTGACACCGAGGATTGGGACCGTCCAGGAGTGGAAGAGATGGTAGAGAGGGTCAGAGAGGGGCGTCTTCTGGGGGGAAATATCGTCCTGCTGCACGATGCCGGAGGCGATAGGAGTCAGACTGTTGAGGCTCTCCCGGCAATCATCGACTATTTAAGGGTTAGGGGGGACACCATCGTCTCTCTGGCTCAAATGGTCGGGGTTCCACCTGCTCAGTTCATGCCAGCTGTTCCTGAAAATCAGCAGTCAGTAACACGGGCAATCAGTGGCTTTGGATTCAGGATAATCCACACTCTCACCGATTTCTTCTGGGCATTCATGATCGTGGCCACAACTCTGGTTGTATTGCGTACATTGATCGTGGCATCTCTGGCCATAATTAACAGACGGCAGGAGCTCTACCTGAAAAAAGAGGATCAACATAGAGAGAGAGATCAAATTTCTACCTGTCTACTCTTTCCGTACCTGACTGATCTCTATGCTTCGGAAACCGAATTGTGTCCGGCCCTGAATGATCTCTATGCTCCAGCAACCGAATTCTGCCCACCGGTGAGTGTGCTGATTGCTGCCTACAACGAGGAGAAGGTTATTAGTGAGACTCTAAGAGCATTGCTATCAAGCAGTTATACAGGAGAGATAGAGATTGTTGTGGTTGATGACGGCTCAAATGATAACACAGCTCAGATCGTGGCAGATATGGCACTGAGTGACCAGAGAATCTCTCTCATCAGACAGTCAAACTGCGGTAAGGCAACAGCCCTCAGAAACGGATTTGACTCTGTGAGCCATGAGATTGTGGTCACTCTTGATGCAGATACGCAATTTGAGCCAGACACGATTTTCGAGCTTGTCACTCCTCTTACAGCTCCTTTAGTGGGTGCAGTTTCAGGAAGGGCAAGGGTTGGTAATCCAAAGACAATGGTGGCCCGCTTTCAGTCACTTGAATATACCTGCGGGTTTAATCTGGATCGCAGAGCATATCACCAGCTTAACTGCATAACAGTCGTGCCAGGTGCTGTAAGTGCTCTCAGAAAGAGCGCAGTAATGGCTGCTGGTGGAATCAGCACCGACACACTAGCCGAGGATACTGATCTTACCTTGAGTCTGCATAGAAGTGGCTTCAAGGTTTATTATGCTTCCCGCGCAGTCGCATGGACAGAGGCTCCTGAGACGATACGCGCCTTTTCAAAACAGCGTTTCCGCTGGGCATTTGGAACTCTTCAGTGTCTATGGAAACACAGGGAGATGCTCTTTGACTCAAAGTTCGGTGCACTTGGCTGGTTCAGCCTGCCAAGTGCATGGTTCTTTAATATTTTTCTTGTGGCAATAGGGCCTATCATTGACGCTATTTTGCTCTTTTCTCTAATATTGAGCCCTGCCAACAGGATTTTATATTTTTATTTTGTGATTTTTATGATCTCTGATCTGCTGCTTGCCGCAGTTGCCTGCTGGATTGAGAAGGAACCTCTGTCTCAGATCAGGCTCGTAGTACCGATGAGGTTTATCTACAGACCTCTATTGAGCTATGCAGTGGCAAAGGCAATTTTCAAGGCGATAAAGGGTGTGCTTGTAGGCTGGGGCAAGCTCGACAGGACAGCCTCAGTCACTTATGATAATAGAGTTAAGATCAATTAAGTGTGAAACTGGATATAAATATGGCTATGAAAAACAGACTGATACCGATTAAACTTATGGATGCCAGAGATCACGCACCCATTATCTTCACAGTGATATTACTTGCACTCTGCACCCTGGTCATTGTCGGCGGCTGCAAGCAGAATGAACCTGCTGTCGTTAAAAAAAAGGTGCCCATGGAGCTTATGATGCCGGATCATGGTGCATATAACGGTGCTTATGTCGATTTTGGCGAAGGAGAGAGCAATGTCACCTATGACGCATTAACAGCCTTTGACAAGATGGTCGGCAAGCATCTTGCTGTGGTCGCATTTGGTAATTTCTGGGGAGACCAGGAATTTCCCCTGAAAACTGTCAAGATTATCTCTGGATATGGGGCAATTCCTCTGCTCTTCTGGTCGCCGTGGGAGAAACCATATGAAGAAAACAAGGGACCTGACAGATTTAATCTGCCTGACATTCTGGCTGGCAAATGGGACAGATATATTGACAAGTGGGCAGACGCTGCAAGAGAGTATGACAAACCTATCATGGTGACTTGGGGTCTTGAGATGAACGGGACATGGTTCCCGTGGTCAGGAAAATATTATGGTGGGGGGGAGGTTACAGGAGAAAAAGAGGGGCGTCCCCTTTACAAGGGGCCGGAGCTTGTAAAAAAAACATACCGGTATGTAGTCGATCGGGTAAGGGGCAGGCGGGCAGATAATATCATCTGGGGATTCCACGCCAACAACTTCAGTGCACCTCAGGAGCCGTGGAATGCCATGGCCAACTACTACCCTGGAGATGACTATGTTGACTGGCTCGGTTTAAGTGTGTATGGGAAAATGGGCAGACATGATACATGGTCCTCATTTCATGATGCCATGGAGATGGGTTATGGGGATATCTGCAAGCTCAATCCTGCAAAGCCAGTCATTGTGGCAGAGTGGGGTGTGGGCGAGTTCCCGTCTGATGACAAGGCAGGGTTTATCACCAGGGCATTCTCTGACATGAAAACACAATACAGAAGGGTTCGTGCCGCTGTTTACTGGCATGAACGCTGGGAGAACAAAGATGGGAGCTACAGTAACCTCCATGTCAACTCTTCTCCAGCAGCTCTTGATGCTTACAGAAGCGGCGTGGCTGATCCATACTGGATTGGCAGACCTCAGTTCCGTAAGCGCCGCAGCCTGTTACAGTAAGCTCACTTCCGTAGGGCCATTATCAATAGCAACTATAAACAATAAAAAAGGATTAGCATCAACGAAAATATGATACTAATCCTTTGAAATTCAACTTAAACTCAAGGTAGAAAAAGAGTAAAACCCAATAGAGACGTACTATTTTTTCAGCCCTTCAAGCTCTTTTTCCAGTTCAGCTATTCTGGCTTTGTCACCATCTTCAGGTGCATCAGCGCCTTCATCTTTTTTCCATGAATCTTTAAGTTCATCAAATCCAAGATAGAGAGCCAGACCACCGCCAAGCAGCAGTACCGGTGGAATTGCCCCTGCAAGAATCTGCAAGAAGGCACCAAACCAGATAGCAATACCAATAATACCGAGAAGAACTGCAACAGCTCCGCCAATCAATGTTTTCATAACTCATAACCTCCTGACAACGTTAATAATTGCAACTACAAGTAGATGATAAAATAACTATATAAATTCCAATACATAGTCCTATTCTTTAAAAATAATCGATATCAATTAACATATGAACCGGAGTAAATCAAGCCAATTTTTGAGCAGCAATTATTTTATTGCCATTAAATCAAACCTTTGATAGAAATTCCCAAGTTATCTGACAGAATGCGGGGGGAAGCTCTGAGAACCTGCCCCCTTATAGAGACCGGATAGACCGGTAAAAGAGAGAATATTAATAGGACATTTAGTAATGATGATCTTAAAAAAGCTGCATGATATCTGGAGCAACAATATAGATAAGATAATAGGTGATACAAGTGAACATTTCGCCTGCTTTTATCCTGGCAACTCTGGATTTCTACCATCATATATCATTAACCGTTTTTTTGACAAAATTAAACTTGACGTCAAAAAAACAGAAAAACTGAACCGGCTTAACGAAAAAGGTGTTGTTATATATGTGGGGAAATACAAGAGTCTGTTTGAGTTTCTCTACTATCACACTGCCCTTAAAAAACTGGCCCTGCCCTATCCTGAGATTGCATTTGAGTTCAGGTTCTTTTTTCTCATGCCAGTCAACAGGCTCCTGAGGATCTTCATATCCCAGTGTGACCATTTTTTCAGACACTTTAAGCTTAAAAACCCGTACGAGACCCACTATTTTGACCATGAGTTTTCAAAGGGCCATTCAGGCTTTCTCCATATGGTTGAGGGTAAGAGTTTCTACAGAAGATTTGTTGAGTCAGGGCCAGATCCCCTCCGCCACCTGATTGAGTTTCAGAAAAACAGCACCAGACCTCTCTTTCTTGTTCCACAGGCAATTGTATTCAGCACAAAACCAGTAAGAACCACCTCAACCTTTATGGATATCCTCCTTGGCAGCAATGAAAAACCCGGCAAGCTGAAAAGACTTCTTGCAATGTGGCAGAACCCTGAAAAGATCTGCGTTGAGATCTCTGCTCCTCTCAATCTAAAAGAGTTTCTGAACCAGCCTGACATCCGTGATATTGATGAGGATTTTCAGGCCTATACTCTGAGAAACCATCTGATTGATATGCTGAACCGCCAGAAAAAAAGCATAACAGGGCCTGTCCTGAAATCAAGAGATGAACTCACAGAAGATATCCTGACCCAGCACCCCCTGCAAAGCTTCATGCGCGACCACTCTGAAAAGGAGGGGCAGTCTCTGATGGTGACGCACAAAAAGGCTGCATCCTACATTGAGGAGATTGCCGCCAACTATAACCTCAATATCATATTCATCTTTGAAAAGGTTCTGACATGGGCTTTCAATAATATCTTTGAGGGGCTGGTGGTTGATTATGAGGGGTTGGACAGGATCAAGGAGGAGTCCAAGAAGGCACCAGTGATTCTTGCCCCCTGCCATAAGAGCCATCTTGATTATCTGCTTCTCTCTTACATGATGTTTAAAAACAATATGCCCTGCCCCCACATTGCAGCAGGAAAAAACCTCTCATTCTGGCCGCTTGGCCCTATCTTCAGAGGAGGCGGTGCTTTTTTTCTGAGACGGACATTCAAGGGGGCTGTGCTCTACTCAAGAATCTTTGCAGCCTACATTGAAAAGCTCCTATCTGAGGGTTTTAACATTGAATTTTTCATTGAAGGTGGCAGAAGCAGAACTGGCAAGCTCCTTCCGCCAAAGCTTGGATTCCTCTCCATGCTCATTAAGGCCTACAAAAACGGAGCGTGTGAAGACCTGATATTCATGCCCACCTATGTGGGTTATGACAGGGTGCTTGAAGAGGATGCATATATACATGAAATTGAAGGTGGCAAGAAGAACCCTGAGAACCTCTCCCAGCTTCTTAATGCAAGAAAGTTTCTGAAGAAGAAATATGGGAAAGTCTATATCAAATTCCATGAGCCATTCTCTTTAAGTGATTATCTGGATGAAAAAGGGCTTGACCTTGAGTCAATGAATAATGAGCAGCATATGGCCCTTTGCCAGAGTATGGGATACAAGCTCTTAAATGCCATCAACAAATCATCCATTATAACTCCACACGGAATCATAGCAAGCGCGATTCTCAATGCTTCGGGAAGCAGTTTCTCCAAAAAAGAGCTTATGTTCCGGGTAAACTCCTACATGAACATGCTGACCATATCTGATGTTGAACTCTCAGACACTTTGACCATTGATCCAGATCTTGCACTTAACCATGTTCTGAAGCTCTTTGTATCAAGAAAATTCATTGAGCTTGCTGACGAAACAGAAGAGGAGATCACTGAGAACACCCGTTTCTTTGTCAAAGACAATAAAAGACCGATACTTGACTACTATAAGAATAATGCCATCTGCTTCTTTATTCCTGCTGCCTACACAGCTATTGCAATACTGAAAACAGACACTTTTCAGTTCTCATCAGAAGATCTGACAGATACATACTGTTTCCTTCAGAACTTTTTTATTGATGAGTTCTCTTTTGATGAGGAGACAACATGCATTGAGGAGATTCACATCTGTATCAGAGCCTTTATTGAGGACGGTATTCTTGTGCCAACACCCTCTTTTTCAGATACCTATAACCTCACCTCCGAAGGATACAGAAAACTTAAAGGCTTCTCAGAATTTCTGCGCCCCTTTCTCGAATCTTACAAAGTTGCCCTGCTCTATTTTGAAAAATACCCGAAAGATAAGCATGACCATAAGGAGAGAATCAGAAAGATGCAAAGTAAGGGGGCAAGCTGCTACAAGAGGCAGGAGGTGCTTCTGAAGGAGTCTCTATCCAAAATAAACTACACTAATGCTGCCAATTTTTTCATCAATAACGGAATTGAAGGGTTTGAAAACAGCCAGGAGATCACCCGTTATAAAGAGATCATTGATAATCTGTTAACTATTGTGACAGCATGAAGAGCAAAAAAGCACTGATCCTTGCCGCAGGATTTGGCACCCGCCTTCTGCCCCACACTGCGACCCGGCCAAAACCTCTCTTTACCCTCAATGGACTCACTGTTCTTCAGCGCGCTATTGAACAGCTTATTGAGGCAGGATGCAGTGATATAGTTATAAATACGCACCACCTTCACCAGCAGATTGAGCAGTTTGTTGATGAGTGCAGATCAGAAGGGAGATTCCCCGTCCCTATCACCACCATACATGAACCTGTCATTCTTGATACAGGAGGTGCAATCAGAAATGTGCAGAACTTTATGGGCGATGACCCCTTCATGGTTATAAACAGTGACATTGTCTCAGACATTGATCTCAACGCTGTGTGGGAATTTCATCTGGCAGAAAAAGAGAGGAGAACAGGCTTATGTACAACGCTTGTGCTTCACGACTACCCAATCTACAACAAGGTTGATGTTGACAGGAGTCTCTTTGTCAGGAGTTTTTCAGGCAGAAGATCCTCTCCATTCAATCAGCTGCTTGCATTTACAGGGATTCAGGTTCTCTCTCCTGAGATCTTTGACCATATTTACAACAGCAAAGAGGAGTTCAGAACAGCCCCTTTCAGCACCATTGAACTTTACTCTCACCTTGCCAGCATTGGAGATATGGTAAAGGCGTTCGTATGCAGAGATATTTTCTGGCAGGATATCGGAACTCCTGAAACCTACCGTGATGCTGCAATACGCTTTGCAGCGGCAGCTCATTTCAAGGGGGTGGCAGAGAATCTCCTGACCTCTGTAAGGCAGACTGAAATTGAGAAGCTTGCCGGAGACGGCTCAGACAGAGGGTGGTTCCGCTGCAGGCGTTCGGATAACCCTGTCATCTCTGCTGTTGTTGCAGATCATGGTATCTCTGATAGTTGTGCTTATGGCAACTCCTGGCATGAGAGTGAGGAGATTGACTCCTTCATAAAGATCGGAAACCATCTGCATGCAAAGGGGATTGCTGTTCCTGGCATCAGGTGGTATGACAGGTTTGCTGGTCTGGTTCTTCTTGAAGATCTGGGTGATCTGCACCTTGAAGAGGTGGTTAAGAGAGTTGATAACCCCTGCACTGCTGCTGAGTGGTACCAAAAGGTGTGCCGCCTTGCCATCGATTTTTCCATTAAGGGGAGAGATGGCTTTGACGACAGCTGGACATTTCAGACCCCATCATACTCAAAGCAGATGATTCTGGAGAAGGAGTGCCGCTACTTTGTTGAGGCGTTTCTTCAGAGATACCTTGGAGAGAGTGTTCAATTTGATGATTTTACTGATGATTTTGAATTCATTGCCGAACATGCACTTGAACATGCCTTTGAGGGGCTCATGCACAGGGATATGCAGTCACGCAACATCATGGTAAGATCTGAAGATGACTCTTTACTTCATACAGAGATATTTTTTATAGATTTTCAATCAGCAAGAAGAGGGCCGCTCCAATACGATCTTGCATCTCTTCTCATTGACCCATATGTGAATCTCTCAGATGATATTCAGGAGGAGCTTTTACACTATTATGCCAATGAAGTTGAACGGCTCATCAGAAACAGTACTGATAATAACAGTAACAGGTATGGTTCGATTGCAGGGTACAGTCAGGCAGAGTTTATAGAGTGCTACCGGTATTGTGCTCTGACCCGTAACATGCAGATGCTTGGAGCATTCAGCCATCTTTCACTCAACAGGGGAAAAACCTTTTTTCAACAATACATTCCTGTTGCGCTTAAAAATCTTAAAAGAAATATCAGTTTAACAGACAGAGAGAAAACTGCCCGCTTACATCACTATATAATGAATCTTTAGTATTATATTGCCAGTATCGCAACATGATGCAGATCTTTTAAGAGCCTGTTGAAATATTCAGGAGCTTAACCTTGACCATACTCAGATCAGAAAATAAGGAGTTGTTAAAATGGAACCAGTAGATATAATGCTCAATGGAATGCCAGGCAATGTTGCATCAATAATTGCAGGTCATATTGCAGATGATCCACGCTGCAACCTTGTCCCCTTCTCCATGACAGGGCCTGAGATTGAAAAAAGGTACCATAATATCAGAGGTATGGATGTTGCTCTGATCAAACCTGATGAGATAGAGGTTGCCATCTTGGAGATCATTGAAAAATTTCCAGCCATGATCACAGTCGATTTTACCCACCCGACAGCTGTCAACAGCAACGCCAGCTTCTATGCAAGGTTTAACCTCCCATTTGTCATGGGCACAACCGGAGGGGACAGAGATGCACTTCACAACACAGTCATCTCATCTTCGATATCAGCAGTAATTGCCCCCAACATGGTAAAGCAGATTGTGGGGTTTCAGGCCATGATGGAGTATGCAGCAGATACCTTTCCTGATCTGTTCAAAGGGTACACTCTCCAGATAAGAGAGAGCCATCAGAAGGGTAAAGCAGATACAAGCGGTACTGCAAAAGCTATGGTTAAATATTACAACAGGCTTGGAATTGCCTATTCTGAAGATGATATCATTATGGAAAGAGACCCTGAAATCCAGAAAAACCAGTGGCATATTCCTGAGCAGTACATTACAGGACACGCATGGCACACCTATACTCTCACCGCACCTGGGGGAAATGTGCAGTTTGAATTTTCCCACAATATAAATGGTCGTGATGTCTACTCCCAAGGCACCATTGATGCAGTACTGTTTTTACATAAGAAACTTACAGGTGATAAGAAAGAGAATAAAACCGGAAAGAGGGGGGTGGTTTATACCATGATTGATGTTCTGAAAGGGATTTAATGAGTACCTACCATAAAATACTTCTGGGGCTTATTGCTGCTGCCTACCTGATCAGCCCGGTTGATATCATACCCGATTTTCTTATTCCATATATTGGGTGGTTTGATGATACCTTTATCATTGGCCTGATCATATACTATCTCAGACGCGGAAAGCTTCCTGATCTTTTCTATAAAAAGAGAAAAGGGGGTTTTGGCAGCAGACCCTGGTACTTCAGAGATAACACCCATGCTTCATCGCAGGGTTCTGCCTCTTCAAATGGCTCCCAATTTTCAAAAGTGTACAGCCGGGGAAAAAAGAGTTCAAGCTCAGACACCAATTCAACCTCTGGGCCACAGCAGGACTCAAGCAGAGGAGAGAGCCAGGGTGCCACGCAACAGCATAGAGAGAAAAATGAAGAGAAACAGAGAAAAAAACAATCACCCCATGAGATACTGGGTATCTCCCCTGGAGCCAGCCGGGAGGAGATCATGGCAGCATACAGAAGAGGGGTAAAACAGTACCACCCTGACAGGGTTGACCACCTTGGAAAAGAGTTCAAAGAGCTGGCAAACAGGAAATTCATTGAGATAAAGGATGCTTATAACACATTGATGAAGAGTTTCTGAAGATCTCTTTTCCATGAAAAAGAGCCCAATCTTGCGACAGAACTCTTTAGTAATAGGTTCAGCCCTGGATATCTACATCTCTCTGGAACATTTTCGGTCAAGATCCTTCAGTGCCAGATAAAAAGCACCAGTTGCAAGTTCAGCACAGTGGTTTTCATCAGCAGGCAGGGTTTTGAGATAGGCGGCAACAGAGTCAGGGGTGATAGTCTCCCATGCATCAGCTATTCTCATCTTCTCCGCCATCTTTACAACAGTGTTAGCACATGCATTGGTATTTTTACATCCGTCAATATGGTATGAGATATGGTCAATAGCTCCATCTCTCTCCATAATGAAAAATTCCACAGTATCTCCGCACTCTCCTGTTCTTTTGCCATAACCATCAGGATTTTCAATCCTCTCCATACGGTCGTACCTGAATGCCATTTCAAGATATTCTACTGAATGCTCCTGCCAGAAGTTCATTTTCTATCTAATCTCCTTAAAAACATTAGTTCAATTATTAATTTGTACTGCAACAGTAATGATCTGCGCCATATTTGCAGTTGACGCATCTATTTTTCATCTACGCTTATCACACTGAAACTGCAGAACAGATAATACTCCATATGGTTTGAGAATGCCAAAAAAGTTTTTATTTAACAGTGGAATCTCTTTACTCTCTACTCCATATAGCCCCCCATGTTCAGCCATAAACTTTCTATTGACAAAGGCAGTTATGAATGTTTTAGATACCTCATCTACTATATATGAGACTCGGAGCCATACATATCAACGGAATCTGTCTTTACGTCTCAACGGAATCAGTTTTTGGGAATGGATATTCAAGACCAATTACATCACTATTGACTGTTTTTTTGCAGGAACACTACAATGATTACTTTTATGAGAAGAAGCCTTACGGCAAAAATAGTTACCATGCTGATCTCCATTCTGATTCTATCTTTTACAGGACTCTACTTTCTTACTGTGAGGGTTCAGACCTCTCTGTCTGAAAATGTGATAGCTGCTGTGGAGTCAAGGCTGAAAACAACAAATGCCAGTACAGAAGAGCAGTTCATAACTATCGGGGCTGACCTTAGAACTGCTCTTGAGAGCATGAAACAGCAGGCAGTTATAGATATTACAGAATCTAACGACAGAGCCATAACAAAAGAGGAGGCGATTCTAAAGAGCAGTATGGATGGAATCCTCAATAGAAACGCAAAGGAGATTGCAGATATACTCCACATGAGTGCCCAGCATCTGATTCTTGAAAACAACTATGAGGAACTCAAGGATATCTCATTTGCTGTAACAAAATCTGATGAGCTGCTCTATGTCATTTTTCTTGATGCAGAGGGAGCGCCTCTTGTGGATTATGTACCAAATACTAATCACAGCCAGATTGCAAACTACCTGCAGCAGGGAGAGGGTAGCAGCAGCGCAGAGCTTGTTCTGAGCGGATCCAGAAAAGATCCTGGCGTCATTGTATTTGAGAGAGATCTGAAATATTCCAGTGACCTGAATGGCAAAATTATTATCTGTATCACACGGGATAAGGTGGATAATGAGATCAACGCCCTTAAATCAAGATTTAATACATATAAAGAGAGAAACCCGCAGGTTATTGACAAAGTTATAAAGAGCCAGTCAAGTGAAGTGGTCAGCAATATACAAAGAGAGCTTGAGACAGCTCGACATGGTAACTCTCTTGCAATTGCAGATATTGCCGCTCTTATTGAAAATTCAATGAAAACTGTCAATACCGATATAGCCAAAGCGATAGCCACTGTTGGAGCTGCCTGCTCTCTGATGATACTTATCAGCACTGTACTTCTTTTCAGAGTCATGATACTCAATCCAATAAAAAAGATCTCTCAGGGACTTAAGGAGACAGCAGAAGGAGATGGAGATCTTACCAAAAGCCTTCAGATAGACAGAATTGATGATATAGGAGTTCTTGCTGGTATGTTCAACGCATTTATTGCAAAAATGAACAGCATAATTGTGGATATCAGCCAGAACGCGCAGACCGTTACTGCTGCATCTGCTGAGGTGCTCTCTGTTGCTGAGCAGATGTCAGAAGATGCCGATGATCTCTCAATGAGGGCAAATACTGTGGCAGCAGCATCTGAGGAGATGAGCGCCAATATGGGTTCAGTTGCTGCCGCAAGTAAACAGTCATCCACCAATCTCAATATTGTGGCAATCTCAGCCAATGAGATGAAATCAACACTCAATGATGTTGCTAAAAGCTGTTCCAGAGCCAGAGCGATCTCCAAAAACGCCAAAACAAGCGTTGAAAGTGCATCTGAAAAGGTGAATCTGCTTGGTGAATCTGCAAGAGAGATCTCAAAAATAACTGAAGTTATTACGGAGATTGCAGAACAGACCAATCTGCTTGCACTTAATGCAACCATAGAAGCGGCAAGGGCCGGAGAGGCAGGTAAGGGATTTGCTGTTGTTGCAAATGAGATCAAGACACTGGCAACCCAGACCACCAGTGCCACCCATGATATCATAAACAGAGTGGGCAGCATCCAGATTTCCACAGAGGCCACTGTCTCTGAAGTTGGCAATATCTATCAGGTGATTGTTGAGGTAAATGATATAGTCTCAGCTATTGCAGCAGCCATAGAGGAGCAGTCCTCAGCTGCAACTGAAGTTTCCGACAATATTTTACAGGCATCACAGGGAATTACAGAGGTAAATGAAAATGTGGCTCAGACCTCTGAGGTCTCTGTTGAGATTGCAAAGGATATTCATGTGGTTCATAATGTATCTGAAACAATGTCCAAAAAGAGCAGCCAGATGAACTCAAGCGCTCAGGATCTTTCAGACCTTGCTTACAAACTCAAGGAGATGATCAGTATTTTCAAAGTATCAACCGAGCATCTGAACAGTAGCAATAGATCCGATACAGCTATAGATAGAGGGAAAGAGAGTTCATTTGATCTGATCACATGGGGGCCGAAACTTGCCACAGGTATTGAACAGATCGATATACAGCACAGAGAGCTTATACGGATGATAAATGACCTGCACAAGGCCATGAAGCAGAAGGCAGGCATACAGAGATCGGGTGCCATATTGGATGGTCTTGCTCAATATACAGTATATCACTTTGACCATGAGGAGAAGCTCTTCAGGCAGTATGGATACCCTGAGTATGATGAGCATAAGAAGATCCATAAGAAGCTTGTAGAAACAGTTCTGGGATTTCAAAAGGATTTCAAGTCAGGTAAGGCATCTTTATCTGTTGAGCTTATGAATTTTCTCACAAAATGGCTCAAAGATCATATCATGAAGTGTGATATAAAATATGCCCCATTTTTTAAGAGTAAAGGGTTGTAAAAGAGATTACTCTGGCCAATCCCCAAGATCAGCCATTATTGAAGTTGCAGTGAGCATGGTGACTAAAAAGACAAGGTTATTTTATCAAAAGTAAGAGTTCAACAGGAAAACTATTTACCATATTCAAGTGAATAAAAAGGAACCACGATTGACAGATTTCAAATCAATACAGACAAAGGGCAGAACCCTTGACTATGCAGCAGGTGTCTATGACATTCTGGAACCTTGGGTAATGTTCGGGAGACAGAACCATATTAACAGACAGGTGGTCAGGCTCCTAGATATTAAAGAGTGGCATAAGATCTTAGATGTTGGATGCGGGACTGGTGTTGTCACAAAATTAATCTCGGACAAGCTCTCTTCTGAGAAAGAGGGTATGGCCACAGGAGTTGATGCTGCTGGTAAAATGATTAAAGGGGCAGTAAAAAAAAGACAGAGTAACACCTGCTCTTTTAAGGTGGCTGCGGCAGAAAACCTTCCTTTTGAGGAGAACTGTTTTGACTCTGTTGTTTCAACGCTTTTTTTCCATCATATCCAGCTGGATCTAAAGAAAAGAGCATTTGCTGAAGCCTTCAGAGTTTTAAAACCTGGTGGCCGTCTGGTTGTTTCTGATATGCATATACCGGAAACAGTACTGGGTTCACTTATTGCCAACACATCTCGCTGGTTACTGTTTCAGCCACAAATAGGGGAAAACATCCGAGGCGTTCTGCCGGAAATTATTGAAGGTGCAGGTTTTTCTAAACTCAAGCTGATCAAAACCCATTTGGGGTACATTTCTATCTTCTTAAGTGAGAAACCTCTCAAACAAGATTCATCAATTCTATGATGAAATTTGATCACAAAGAGATCCAGCCATTTATTTCTCTCTTGCAGGATGAGTTGCGTGAAGGTCTAACGCTTTACTGGAATTGTGCAAATGAAATCCTGGACAAAAGCAAAATTAAACTGAACCCCCCTTCTGAGAACTATTTTTCCATGGAAAATAATTTTTTCTCAGCTCTATTCCTATATTCATATTACAGAGAAGGAATTTCAAGATCAAAAAGAGTCCTATTTGCAGCAGTAAATCAGTGTTTAAGAGGCATGGTTACCGGTTGCGATAACATTCTTGATAATGAATATAAGAAAACTCTTGATACTGATTTACCCATCAATGCGACAAAGTTTCGCTCTATTCTTGACATCATGGTTTCTGACCGCGCCCTTGTATCAATAATGCATAAGGGCTATCTTGATGGTGAATTTACCCTTGATTCTATTTTATCAGCCAATAGAGCATCTCTTCATGGATTGCTGAAAAGTGGAGTGCAGGAGGCATCTGAAGAGAATGGGGCTGGTGATATTTTAGAGCCTGAAGAGATTCTTCACAGAATTCATCCTCAGAAAACAGGAATTCTTTTTCAAGTACCATGGGTACTCCCCGAGTTAACAGAAGGTATCAATCAAGAATTTCTTGAAGAGATCAAAGAGGGGTTGTTTTATATCGGCATGGGGTGTCAGGTCATGGATGATATGGTTGATCTGGCCATGGATACCCGAATGAATCGTCATAATTATATCATATCACTTATCTGGCATGGAGAAAACTCTTTGGAAAAAGAGTTTTTGAAACCATATTTCACCAGAGAGAGCAGTGGTGAGGATGACCCTAACCTGCTTTTTAATTTCCCTGATGCAATAAAAGCTTCAACCCAAAAAGCACTCTCTCTTCTCAAAAAAGGGACAGAACTTGTTTTTGACCAAAAACACAAATTCATGGTAAATTACTCAATTGATTTTTTTGCAAAAAGAATTGGCGCTCACCGTTTTTTCAAGCTATGAGAGAGTAAGTGAATAATGAATCCAGTGTTCTGGATAAAGATAGCGCTATTGTTTCTTCTCAGATCCCGGCGAACCACTCTGGCTCTGGGGGTGATGATCTCTTTTGCTATTGCAGCACTGGTCTTTATAAGTGCAATTGCAGTTGGAATCAATGACTGCATGATACTAAATTCCACTGGACTCTATGCTGGTCATATTACAGGGTCACATATTCCTGCAACCATTGTCAGGGAGACCTTGTTAGCAGACGGAGTGTCAGGTGTTCTCCAACGGTTTAAGGTTTCCGGAACCATTTATCAAGGTGTGAAGAGTGAAGTTATAGCACTTATAGCAGTTGATCCTGACCAGGAGTTAAAAAATACATATCTGTGGAAAAAAATAGTCAGAGGTAAGTATATTGAAGACAATCAATCTGAGATTCTTGTCAGTGATGTGACAGCTAAATTATTTGATCTTGATCCAGGAGCAACAATTTTCTTTAGAACCGATTCCACTGTTTATCCATTTATTGTTTCAGGGATATTTAAAACAGGTATTGATAGATTTGACAATGGATTGGCTTTTTGTCCGCTCTCCATAATTTCTGACCGACCTGGAACGTGGGATTGTGCTCTTTTTTTAAAACCTGGTGCCGATATGAAACAAATTATAGCAGCTTACTCTCAGAAAGGTTTGAAAATACCCAATCTGAAAACATGGAAAGAGCTGATGCCTGACCTTACCCAGCTAATTGAACTCAATCAGATATCCATGGGGTTTGTGATGTTTCTTGTGCTTGGAGTTGTCTCCTTTGGAACTGCCTGTGCCTTTGCGATTGTTATTATCAGCAATATCAGAGAGTATGGGATAATGAAAGCGATGGGGGTGACGTCAGGTGAAATTGTGATGCTCATTTTTTCTGAGGTGATCCTGATGAATCTTATAGCATCATTTGCAGGGAGCCTTGCCG
>Ga0209800_10000843_pt1 | contig 39114 bp, 32 predicted proteins | sample Higcelweek8metaG_FD_187174 | JGI IMG/M metagenome (GOLD analysis project Ga0209800, IMG submission 187174) | Freshwater pond sediment microbial communities from the University of Edinburgh, under environmental carbon perturbations - High... | ecosystem: Environmental > Aquatic > Freshwater >...
AAGCATTGGACCAATTGGATATGAAGCTCTCAGCCTCCTAAAATCCAATCCTTTGTAACAGAATCCTTTATAACCACCTTTGGTGGTTCCCCTTCAAACTCCCAGCTCTGCTGGGAGTTATTGGCTTGATAAGAGAATTGATGCTTGGGGTGTCATGTTCGTTCCTGATATAATCGCTAAATTATTCTGCATGCTCTGAATTATTCGGCTCAACACCAATGCTGCATTATCACATATTCAGGAATGAATTGTAGCGAAAATGTATATTTCTGGAAGTTTTATTGGAAAGGAAAAGCAAGAGTCTAGAAAAACGTAACAGATTAATCGCATGCGAATTCTGATAAGCGGTAGAATATGAGGCTTGGTTAATTTTGACACAGGATTTTTGTGCCAGTTTCTTTGTAGGAGCGCGTGATGGATTATTACATTATTTCACCACCTAAAGGGCAAGCCCATAAAATTGCTAATTACATTCACAAAGGGCTTTCTGCCAGAGGAGAAAGTGCGTTTTGTCTAGATTATACGGATACGGAACGACTGCAGATGGTTCCGTGCAGAGCTTGTTGTATCGCGCTGTCTCCTGTTTATTACGGGCAACATTTGAAAGACGTGACGGGGCAGGTTCGCAGTATTTGCCGGAAAAATCCATTATTGTATGTCGCATTGTTATCCGTGAGTCTTTCTGCTCGGTCTTTGAAGGTGCGACACAAGTCGCCTCAGCTCGATCAGTGGAAAGAAGAATGCAGTGTCGATACAATTTTGTGCGAAGCAATAGCTGGCAGACTTACGCCAATGACTTTTCCATGGCCGATGAGGCCTTTTGTGAGGCTGTGGTTCAGGTTTGTCCTGAAACGAAGCGATGGTTCCCAATTCGTAGAGCTTACGGATTGGCGGCAGGTTGATGCCATTATTGAAACAATAGTTTATCGAGCTAACATCAAGGCCGAATTCGAGTTTCGGGAATCAGTAGCATGAGTGTTTCTATCCAATAGCTTGGTGCGGTATGGCGGAAAACGAAATTGATGCTTTTGTAATTCACACAAAATACTTTGCCTGCGCTTGATGGCTTTATGACACTTTCTAAATCGCGATTCTATGTCGCTCATTTCAAATGTAACAGAAAGGATACCAAATCATGAGTTCGCGGATTAACATTGTGAACGAGTCTTTGTCGGCTTTTAGCGAAAAAAACTCTACAACAGATGGGCTTCCTCAACGGCCTGTCATCCATGCGCTGTATTGTGGTTACGGAAACGCTGGCAATTGTACAAGCAGTCCGTGGACAAGTGGTTGTAGCTCTTGCGCCTCTCCACGGGCAAGTCAAAGCGTCAAGGTTTTACGAATTTCGTAAGCGTATATGGCGGGAGAGCCCTATATGCTCTCCTGCTTTCTCCATTTCATGGAAAGGAATTTTAGGATGTCTATATCAACATTTCAGGCACTTGCTCGCGCGGTTATGCTATCGGTGCTGCAAGCGAAGATGGTGCCGAGCTTGCTTGTTCCAAAGCTGTACTAGAAGCGCAGCTTGCGACAGCTTTAGCAGAAGAAAGTGTACAAGTTGTTCCAGATAAGCCATATGATCTGATGCAAATGCCATTAGTCGGAACGCCAGTTAATCATATTCAGCTATATGAAACAGGAAGGCATGATGCTCTTATAAAGCATATGTTTGTGGGTTCGACCGTTTGTGATTTTGGGACACCATCAAATTTTTCTGACAATATCACTATACGACTTCGTGAGGCAGGGTATGAAGTGTACGTTGCCGATTTGGCTTGTCCTCGCGTTAACAAGATGACATCAGACATACATGTTGTTCGTGCCTTTATTCCGTCCCTCGTCCCAATGGTTTTCGGCAGAAGCTGGCGGCGGACTGGAAGTCCGCGAATTGATATTCTTCCTAAGCAACTTGGCTGGCACATGCCGCAAGATGCTCAAGGTTATGAAACATTCCCGCATCCTTTTCATTAGGATGTGTGAGGGCTATAAGAAGGTTTGCGCGAGTTGACGGATATATGACGATATTAACCGACTTCTGAGGCTCGGCAGTGCATGGATGTATCGATTTCATCGGTTATAAGAAGGTGTTGACATGGAGATAACACTGATTGCATCAGGATCAAGGCCATGGGAACTGTGGTTTGGTTACTGGGGCCTTTCTTATCTGCTCGACGAAACAATCCTTTTCGATACTTTTGCTAATTATTGTGTGTTGGCTCGAAAACTTCGCAGGTCAAAGGTCGATCTATCAAAAATTAAAGCTGTCGTTCTATCTCATGACCATTGGGATCATACAGGAGGTTTGTGGGGCTTTCTAAAAGAGCATCGAGGCATGAGAGTCTATCTGCCCCCGTCCGCAAGAGAATCATCAAAACGTCGTGTTGCGGATTTAGGCGGACATCTTCTTGCGGCGCACGAGATGAAGGCCCTCAAAGAGAATATCCTACTTCCGGGTGAAATGATTGGCTCATTTAACGGCAAAGCGATTGCAGAACAATTTATCGTTATAAAGGCAGAGAAAGGTCTTGTCGTGTTGGTAGGTTGTTCTCACCCCGGCATCGTGTCAATTGTAAAAAGAGCGAAGGAATTGTTTGGTGCCCCAATTTATGGTGTGATCGGCGGACTTCATCTTATGCACGCGACAACGCAGGAGGTTTATGCTTGTGCAGAGGCGTTGAAAAACGAAGGGGTGTCCCTGATCGCGCCAACACATTGCACAGGAAGAAAAGCAGAGCTCATATTTAAGAAAGTTTTTGGCGAGGGATATGTTCCGATGCGCGAGGGACAAATGGTCTCTTTGTAACCACGCCCCGTGTTTTTGATAGGCGAGGCGTTAGGACTATTTGCCTCCGATGCCTGCCGTCTTCATCTATATAAATCCCTTCCTGTTGTTGCCAGCGACACATAGACACCATAAGATGTACGGATAGGCCCTAGACTCGCTTTAAAGAATGGGGCAGGGGTGTTTCAAGGGAAGGCATTAAGGGATGGCGCGCGCGGCAAAGGCTGGAACGGTAAAAAAGACGGGTAACGGCAACGGGGCCAATCTGGGGTTTGAGGCACAACTCTTTCTAGCCGCCGACAAAATGCGCGGCAGCATGGATGCCAGCGAATATAAACACGTCGCCCTCGGCCTGATCTTTCTGAAATATATCTCCGACAGTTTCGAAGCCAAGCACACCGCGCTTGCCAAGGAAGGCGAAGATCCCGAAGACCGCGATTACTACACGGCGGAGAACGTTTTCTGGGTGCCCAAGGAGGCGCGTTGGTCGTTCCTGCAAGGCAATGCAAAACAGCCCACCATCGGTAAGCTGATCGACGAAGCGATGATGGCGATTGAGAGTGCCAACGCATCATTGAAAGGCGTGCTGCCGAAAGATTACGCCCGCCCCGCGCTCAACAAACAAATGCTGGGTGAATTAATCGACCTCATCAGCTCTATCGGTATGGGCGGCGATGCGGCGAAGAGTAAAGACGTTCTGGGTCGCGTGTATGAATATTTCCTCGGCGGCTTTGCCGGAGCCGAAGGCAAGCGGGGAGGGGAGTTTTATACGCCCCGCAGCGTCGTCCAAACGCTGGTTGCGATGCTGGAGCCATTCAAAGGTCGTATCTTCGATCCGTGCTGCGGTTCAGGCGGTATGTTTGTACAGTCGGAAAGGTTTGTTCTGGCGCATGGTGGGCGCGTGGGTGACATAGCCATCTATGGGCAGGAGATGAACAACACCACATGGCGGCTGGCCAAGATGAACATGGCCGTGCGCGGAATTGATGTGGACATCCGCTGGAACAACGAGGGCAGCTTTCACCGCGACGAGTTCCGTGATCTCAAGGCCGACTACATCATGGCCAACCCACCCTTTAACATCAGCGATTGGGGCGGCGAGAGACTGCGCGAGGATGTGCGCTGGAAGTTTGGCCCGCCACCTGCGGGCAATGCGAACTATGCGTGGCTGCAACATATCATCCATCACTTGTCGCCTAGCGGCACGGCAGGTGTAGTTCTCGCCAATGGAAGTATGTCGTCCAATCAATCCGGCGAAGGCGAGATCAGAAAGAACCTGATCGAAGCCGATCTGGTTGATTGCATGGTGGCTTTGCCGGGACAGCTTTTCTATTCAACACAGATTCCAGCCTGCCTGTGGTTTATGGCGCATAGCAAAAAGGCAAAAGGCCTGCGTGGGCGGCAGGGCGAAATCCTGTTCATTGACGCACGCAAAATGGGCGTGCTCGTGGATCGCACACGCCGCGAGCTGACCGACGATGAAATTAAAAAGATCGCTGATACCTATCACGCATGGCGCGGCGAGAAAGACGCCGGAGCCTATGAAGACATCGCGGGCTTCTGCAAAGCGGCAAAGCTAGAGGAAATCCGAGGGCACAACTACGTCCTCACCCCGGGCCGCTATGTCGGCAGCGAAGCGGCAGAAGAAGATGACGAGCCGTTCGAGGTCAAGCTCCAACGCTTGGTTGCAGAACTGGAAAGCCAGTTCGCCGAAAGCGACAAACTCACGGCACGGATCAGATCGAATCTGAAAATGTTGGGAGGAGTTGGGAAATGAAAATCGACCATAAGTATATGAAGCAGATCCTTGAAGCTTTACGAGACAGCGAAAAAAGCTACATGAGAAGCGATGTTCTTATGAAGCAAATAGGCGTGGATATGAAGAGTGAAAGCGACAAAGATTCCGAAAAGTTTGTTGGACATATTCGTTTGCTAGGTGATGAGGCTTGTATAGAAAGCTCGGCCCCCAATTACGGGTTTATGCAAACCCGTAATGATAGTTGGCATTTTAACTCATCGCGTTATCGCCTTACCAACCGAGGCTATGAATTTCTTGATGCTCTTTCAAAACAAAGCATCTTTAACAAGATTAAAGATCTCTCATTGTCCGTTGCAATCGATGCTGGAAAGCAATTGTTGATCGAAGGACTGAAAGTGGGCTTAGTGAAATGACCAAATCCAGCCTTCCATCCGCCCCCGACAACAGCGGCGAGGTCCTCCTCTATCAAACCGAGGATGGAGAAACGCGCATCGAAGCGCGTATGGTTAATGAAAGCGTCTGGCTTACACAGGCGCAAATGTCCGATCTATTCCAGAAGGACAAACGCACTATTTCGGAACACATCCAAAATATCTTTGAAGAAGGGGAATTGAGCGAGGCGGCAACTGTCCGGAAATTCCGGACAGTTCGAATTGAGGGGGAACGTTCGGTTTCCCGCGATCTTGAGTACTACAACCTCGACGTGATCATTTCGGTCGGGTACCGCGTCAAATCGCATCGAGGCACGCAGTTTCGCATCTGGGCGACGCAGCGTCTGCGCGACTACCTGATCAAAGGTTTCGCGATGGATGATGAACGCCTGAAACAGGCGGGCGGGGGCAATTATTTTGAAGAGCTTCTGGCGCGCATCCGCGACATACGCTCATCGGAAAAAGTGTTTTGGAAACAGGTTCTGCGTATCTACGCAACCAGCATCGATTATGACCCAAACACCGAAACGTCGCAGAAGTTTTTTGCCGTCATTCAAAACAAAATGCACTGGGCTGCGCATGGCCACACTGCCGCCGAAGTGATCCGCCAGCGCGCCGATGCGGGCAAGCCGCTCATGGGGCTAACATCACACACAGGGTCCACGCCCAAAGGCGCCGATGTTGCGATTGCCAAAAATTATTTGAACGAGGATGAGCTGGACACGTTGAACCGCATCGTGTCGATGTATCTGGAGTTTGCCGAGCTGCAAGCCAAAAACCGCAAGCCGATGTATATGAAGGATTGGATCGCCAAGCTGGATGATTTCCTGCGCTTGTCTGAGCGAGAGATTTTGACGAGTGCCGGAAAGATAACGCACAAAGCCGCCGTTGATCACGCCAACAAAGAGTTCGACAAGTTCAAAGCCCTGCAAGCCACCGCACCATCCGCCGTAGAAAAAGATTTCGAGCGGAGCCTCAAACAACTGGAGAAAATCGAAACCACCGCGAAGAAGAAAAAGAAGGGTGGGCGCGATGAGTGAGTGGAAGCAATGTTGTTTAGCCGACGTTACAGAGAGTTTGGATTCTTTGCGCAAGCCCGTCAAAGGATCGGAGAGAAATCTAGGCCAATATCCCTATTATGGTGCGTCTGGGATCGTTGATTACGTAGATGATTATTTGTTCGATGGATTGTATTTGTTGGTTGCAGAGGATGGGGAAAACTTAAAAACCAGAAAAACGCCGATAGCTTTTCTTGCAAACGGAAAATTCTGGGTAAACAACCACGCACATGTACTCAAGGAAAATGGAAAATCTAATATAAGATTTCTGAGTTACGCATTGCAGGTTGCAGATATCCATTCTTTCTTAACTGGCTCAACCATTCCTAAGCTAACAAAGGCAAACTTAGACAAAATTCCAATCTATCTTCCAAACAAAAAAGAACAATCCGTAATTGCGGAAGTGTTGGGGGCTTTGGATGACAAGATTGAGTTGAACCGGAAGATGAATGCGACGCTGGAGGCGATGGCGCGGGCTCTCTTTAAAAGCTGGTTTGTTGATTTCGACCCCGTGAGGGCCAAAAGCGAAGGCCGAGAACCTTTCGGCATGGATGCCGACACCGCCGCTCTTTTCCCCTCCCGCCTCGTCCCCTCCGCCCTCGGTGACATCCCCGAGGGGTGGGAGAGGCGTTCACTCAGTCAAACGGCAAATTTTCTGAATGGCCTTGCTTTACAGAAGTTTCCAGCGACTGGAGCAGAGTTTCTTCCTGTCATCAAAATCGCTCAAATACGACAAGGCAACGCATCAGATGGGGCAGACAAAGCGTCGGCATCTATTCCTGAGGCGTATATCGTCAACAATGGAGATGTTTTGTTCTCTTGGTCTGGGAGCCTATTGCAGGTTCTCTGGACTGGTGGAAAGGGAGCATTAAACCAGCACTTATTTAAAGTCACCTCAGATAAATATCCAAAGTGGTTTTATTATCTCTGGGTTGACGAGCATATGGCATGGTTTCAGTCGGTTGCAGCTTCGAAAGCTACAACCATGGGGCATATTCAGCGGATGCATTTAGATCAAGCATCGGTGCTCGTGCCGCCCAAGGCTCTGTTAAAGAAAATGGATGATATGTTTGCTCCCTCGTTTACTAAAAGACTTGAGCTGGGCATTGAAAACAAAAAGTTGCTGGAGTTGCGCGATTACCTTTTGCCCAAACTTATCTCTGGCGAAATCCGCATCCCTGATGCCGAAAAAATGGTTGGGGGTGCATGATGGATATCCTCTTTACGATTGTCACGGCAGTGCTCTCCTCTGGCATGTTGGTTTGGGTATCTCAAGAATGGATTAGCGCGCGATTAAGGAGCAGTATTCAACATGAATATGATAAACAGATGGAAACACTAAAAGCCGATCTATCTAGGCAGGCAACATTTCAAGCCACGGCGTATGCCTCATTTGCCGAAGGTCAGAAAGCGGCAATGGAAAGAAAGCTAAAAGCCGTCGATTATGTGTGGAGTTCTTTGATTGATTTTCGCAGGAAACTGCCCGCTATTTTAGGATTTGTCGACTTGTTGACCGTTGATGAATACAAAAAGGCAAAAGATGACCCAACTTTTGTCGACCTATTTGAGGACTTGTCTGAGGATAAAATCATAAATCTGTCTCCTTGGGATATAGAAGATGTTCGTCCCTACGTTGGGGAGTATTTATGGTCGCTAATTTTTGTTTATCGTGCAGTTTTTCTCAGAACAACACTACTGCTTTTTATGGGGCGCATTGATGTTAAAAAAATGGAATGGTACAAAGATGAAGGAATTCAAAAGCTATTAGATGCCTCCTTGTCAAAAGATGAAATGGCTGCTTTTGATAAGCAACAATTTGGAAAGATTCTTTGGGTTCAACGGCAGCTTGAGGGTAAAATTTTATCTGCCTTGCATAAAATAATTTCTGGAGAAGATTTCATTAGTCCATCTATTGAGCAGTTACAGAGGATTCAAAATGTTATTGCGACAGTCAAGGTTGAAGCTGGCTATGATCCTCTCAATAAAAAACATAAGGTGTCGGCATGAGTTTTCTAACAGAATCCGACATCGAACAAGCAACCTTGGAATGGCTTTCTGGCCTTGGGTGGACTGTAGCGCATGGGCCGGAGCTTGCGCCGGAGGGGAAGGCCTCCGAGCGCGCCAGCTATGGCGACGTGCTTTTGCTCGGCCGGCTGCGCGCCGCCGTGGCTGCCATTAATCCTCAGCTGCCCGACGAAGCCCTTGACGATGTGGTGCGCAAGATCGTTGCGGTCGAGATGCCCTCGCTCATTGAAGAGAACCGCCGCCTGCATCGGCTGATAGTCGATGGCGTGCCCGTTCAATATAGGCAGAACGATGGCACCATTAAAAACGACATTGCGTGGTTGATCGACTGGACGGACCAAAAGAATGATTGGCTGGCCGTTAATCAGTTCACAATTATTGAAGATAGAAACAATCGCCGCCCTGATATTGTCCTTTACGTCAACGGGCTTCCTCTAGCGGTAATCGAACTTAAAAAAGCGGGGGATGAAAGCGCGACGATTGATGATGCCTTCCGCCAGTTGCAGGCTTATAAAAAGCTGATCGGCTCGATCTTCCGTACCAATGCTGTACTTGTCATTTCAGATGGGCTTAGCGCCCGTGTGGGGAGCCTGACCGCCGATGTGGAACGGTTTATGCCTTGGCGTACTGTGGATGGCGAGAAGATCGCCCCCAAGGGCGCGCCAGAGCTGCACACGCTTATTCATGGCGTGTTTGCGCGGGACCGTTTTCTTGAGTTGATCCGGTATTTCACGGTGTTTCAGAGCAACGGCAAGAACCTGTTCAAGATTCTCGCTGGTTATCACCAATACCACGCCGTGCGCCGCGCCGTGTCTTGCACGCTTGATGCCACCGCAAAGGGCGGGGATCGCAAGGTCGGCGTTATCTGGCACACGCAAGGCTCTGGTAAAAGCCTGCTCATGGCTTTTTATGCGGGCTATGTCATCGCACAGACCAAGATGGTGAACCCGACTATCGTTGTGCTGACCGACCGTAATGATCTGGATGATCAGCTGTTCGGCACATTCTCACGCAGCAAGGATATTTTGCGGCAGGCTCCGGCTCAGGCCGATGACCGGGAGTCTTTGCGTAAGTTGCTCGCCGTGCCTTCGGGCGGGGTCATCTTCACGACCATTCAAAAGTTCTTGCCTGCCGATGGTGAGGATTCTTTCCCACTCCTTACGGACCGTTCAAACGTCATCGTGATGGCGGATGAAGCGCATCGCAGCCAATACGGCTTTAAAGCCAAGCTTGATCGGAAAACCGGCGACATTGCCTATGGTTTCGCCAAGCATTTACGCGACGCCGTGCCGAATGCCTCGTTCATCGGGTTCACCGGAACGCCAATTGAAAAGGCGGATGTGAACACTCCGGCTGTTTTTGGCGACTATATCGACGTTTATGACATCCAGCGCGCCGTAGAGGACGGAGCCACCGTTCCCATCTATTACGAAAGCCGCCTCGCCAAGCTCTCGCTTGATGATGACGTGAGCAAAGAACTGGATGGCGAAGTCGAAGAGCTGACCGAGGACGATGAAGACCGCGAGCGGGAGCAAAAGAAAAGCAAGTGGTCTCGGGTTGAGGCTTTGGTCGGCGCGCAGGCTCGGCTTCAAAATATCGCCGCTGATATTGTTGCTCACTTTGAAAAGCGCACAGAGGCAATGGACGGCAAAGGCATGATCGTTTGCATGAGCCGCCGCATTTGTGTTGGCTTGTATAACGAGATCATCAAGCTGCGCCCCGACTGGCATTCAGAAGACGATACGCAAGGCGCGATCAAAATTGTCATGACCGGCAATATTGCCAAGGACCCTCTTGAGTGGACGCAGCACACCGGATCAAAGGCGCGGCGCGATTTGCTCGCCACACGGGCTCGCGATCCGAAGGACTCGCTCAAGCTTGTGATCGTTCGGGATATGTGGCTCACCGGCTTTGATGCACCTTGCATGCACACCATGTATGTGGACAAGCCGATGCATGGCCACGGTCTCATGCAGGCCATCGCCCGTGTGAACCGCGTTTTCCGCGATAAGCCCGGCGGGCTGATCGTCGACTATATCGGCATTGCCCATTACCTAAAGCAAGCTTTGTCCGTTTATACCAAGGAAGATCAGAATCAAGTCGGGATCGATGAGTCCGAAGCGGTCGAAGAGATGCTGCGCCGCTATGAAGTGGTTCAGGACATCTTCCATGGGTTCGACTATCTCTCCGGCCTTAGGGGAAGCCCAGCACAGAGGCTTTCGGCCATGGCTGAGGCACTGGAGTGGATCCTTGATCTGCAACAAAAGGATGCAGCGAGAGAGCAGACACAAGAAGGCAAGAAGCAAGCCCGCCGCCGTTTCCCTGATGCTGTGGTGGCCCTGACACGGGCCTATGCGTTGGCCGCTACCTCTGCCGAGGCTGCAAAGATCAGGGATGAGGTCGGCTTCTTCCAAGCCATCAATGCCGCCTTGATTAAGAGTGAACCCGGTAAGAGCCGCACGGAGGCCGAAACCGACATCGCCGTACAGCAAATGGTGTCACGGGCTGTCGTTTCGACGGAAATCGTCGATATTCTGGCGGCTGCGGGGATCAAGTCACCGGACATTTCTATCCTGTCCGATGAGTTTCTAGCAGAAATGCAGGGCATGAAGAAACGCAACCTTGCGCTTGAGGCTTTGCAAAAGTTGATCAATGGCGAGATCAAATCTCGCACGAAATCCAACCTTGTGAAGTCGAAGAAGTTCAGTGAACGGCTGGAAGATGCCATGCGGCGTTACCACAACAACGCCATCACAGCGACCCAAATGTTGGAAGAGCTCATCTCACTAGCTAAGGACATCAAAAAGGAAAGGGCTCGTGGCGAGGAACACAATCTAACGCCGGAGGAAATTGCCTTCTATGACGCACTAGCTGAAAACGACAGCGCAATTCAGTTAATGGGCGACGAAACTCTGCGTGTTATTGCCACTGAGCTTGTGCTTTCTGTTCGTGGCAATGTCTCGGTGGATTGGATTCATCGCGAAAGCGCAAGAGCCAAGCTTCGAATTGAAGTTAAGCGCGTGCTGAAAAAGTTCGGTTATCCGCCTGATCTTCAAGACGCAGCCGTGCAAATGGTTTTGGCGCAGGCCGAGGAATTGGCTCCGTTATGGGTATAATTTTGGGAAATAGGCTTGCCCCAAAATGGTAGGGCAATGGGTCTCCTATATCAGATAAAAGATATGTGCGAGTTATGGGCTGCATAAGACGGCATTTGACGACTTTTGATGCACGATAACACATTGATTTTCAAGTATTTCTGTCCATCTTTGTCCGTTGACATGGTAGGGGTCACAGGTTCAATCCCTGTCGCACCCACCATTCTTCGGAATGGTTTGACAGAAGCTCCCACAGGGATTTCACAATACATATTGCGCTGTTCCGCTGCGCAGCCGCTCACAGGCGCGAGCCCTGTCAAAATGTCGTAGCTTTTTCAGGATGGATGCCGTTCTTCTCAAACAACCTAGCTTCGCGCCCTTTTTCTATGGTTGACGGTACACAACCATCTGGACTTTCAGGAGGCCGATTTTGTCGTGGGTGGCGATGGGGGTCCAGTCGGGAAGGTGGGATTCGTTTGAGATGACGAGCGTACCAGCGGTGAGCTCGGCTTTCAGCTTTTCGGCAACGCGGGCCCGGATGGCATCGTTGATATAGAGGGTGACGGCGTTCACGCTCGAAACGTCATAGGTCCAGAAATCTTTACGGACAAAATGCACATTCTTCACGCCCCATAGGAGCTTGCGCAGGCGTGAGAACAGGTGGGGGACAACTGAAATCTCAATCCCCGTGACGACGACATCGGGAAGGGCGCGTCCGATTTCAAGCGCGAGTTTGCCAGTGCCAGACCCTAAATCAAGAATCTGGAAAGGTAAGGAGCCGTTGTGCCGGTCGGCTTCCTCTTTCAAGATTTCAATCATCTTGCGGCGGATGGAGGGATTGGAGGTGACGGTCGGTACGCCCGTGCGGAAGGTGTAAACCTCGCACAGGGTAATGAGGAAAAGAACGATACCGATAAGGCTCCAAAGCAACATAACAGAGACTCCACGCGTAAATGACGGGCAACCGTAGGCTGAAACGAAGGGGTTCGCAAGAGCAGGTTATACGGCTTTGTGAACCAGAACCCTCTCGTAATCGTTCGTCCATGTCGCGATGGGGGCAAAGCCGACCTTCTCGAACATCTTGAGGCTGGCCTGGTTATGCGCGGCGACTTGGGCGAAGGCGTCGGTGCAGCCCATTTCCTTGGCTTGCTGGATGGCTTTGGGAAGAAGATATTGCGACAAGCCGTTTTTCTTGTGCTGGTGCAAGACACAGACGGACTGAATGATCGCGACGGGGCCGTTCGGATAGGATGGCGCAAGCGTTTGTGCCGCGTCGGTGCACGTGATGATCCCGTCGGCGCACGCTTTGGCAAAAGTATCGCATAGCTTCAGGGCCGTGAGGCCCGCCAGCTCTCCGCCCGCAAATCCGCCGAGCAGAAGACCCGTCTTGCCCGCCAGAAGGTCGAGGAAATAGGCTTCACTTTTGCAGATAAGCACGGGGGTCTTGCCGTGGGCCGTTTCAGTCCTGACTTGTTCATGCAGAGCGAATACAGCGTCGATCCACGCCGGATCGTGCAGAACCTCGACGGTTTGTATTTTCTTTTTGGGCAGATTTTGCGTTTGCGGAAACCACGGCTTGATAGCAGAGGTGGTCAGATCAGATGAGGGGGCGATGGTGAGCATTTTGTTTGTCCTTGAATGAATAAAATAGAAAACGACCCCACAGCGGTGAGGTGAGGTTTTAAATGTCTTCAGGAAATGGAAAAGAGAGGGAGATTTTCAGTCGGCCACGCGCCGCCACATCCGTCAGACAAAGTCTGTACGGCGTCGTCGCGATAGGTTGTTCATAAGAACCGACATGGTTGCTCCAAAAATCAAGGGGGGCAGGAAAACCCTGCCACCCCTTGATTATGTCGCGCATCCGCCCGTTACGCAAGCGGTGAATTAGTTGCAATCTATCTTAATGATTCCCAAGTTCATTTGGCGTCTGTGGCGTTGAGGGGGTTTCCGTCGGGCGTGATGGTATCATCCACGCGGTTACTGCGCCCGGAATAAGGCCCCATATGCTTCCGACACATGACATGGCGGCTTGTCCGTAATGGAGGTCGTTGGTTGCCCAAAGAGTGAGAGTGCCAAGTCCCATCCCCGCCCAGCTCATAAGCCCGATAGTTGTATCAGTGGATTTGTCAGGGAAATTACTGAACATATAAAGCGTGCCAACAGCATTTGAAATAGCCCCGACGGTGGTAGCCAATGTAAGGGACGCATCTTGAACGAGTGCATGAATGCCGATAGCCACCAAACCCGCACCTGCCGTTGCGGCAAGATAACGGCCACATGTTTTGAATATGCTTTTAGTTTTGCTTTCTGTAACCATAGATAATCCCTTGGGTTAAATTATCGCGCAACGATAATGGGTCTTGATGAGGGCTTCAAGAAGAAACCATGGTTAATACAATTTCTCTTTACTCTCCTTCCTGTTTCCCTGTAGGATAATCCTATGACAACCACACGGACCCTTTTTCGCTCTTTGATCCGACGCGCTTGATGCGCGCTCTTTTTGTTGTCTAAATCTCTCTTTTGTTGATCTGTGCTGCCGCTTTCCAAGCGGGCGTTAACGCATTAATCTGTTTATTATCACGGAAAGGAATCTGTCATGACGCAATCCTCTTTGCTTAAGGCCGGAATCGTCGGCGTCACGGGCTATGGCGGCGGCGAGCTGGCGCGGCTTTTGCTGGCGCATCCGCTCGTTGAGCTGACCTATGTCACGTCGAACAGCTCGGCGGGCAAGAAGCTGTCCTCGTCTTTTGCGGGCATGTCGAAGCGGACGGAGCTGGTTTGCGAGCCGTTCGATGCGGCCAAGGCCAGTGCAAATTGTGATGTTGTTTTTCTGGCGGGTGAAGCAGGTCTTGCGATGAAAGTCGCACCACAGCTTTTGGCGGCGGGCAGAAAAATCATCGACCTTAGCGCGGATTTCAGGTTGCAAGACGTGGCGGCGTTCGAGGCGTGGTACAAGATGCCGCATGGCGCGCAGGATCTTTTGCCCAGCGCGATCTATGGATTGCCGGAGTTGTTCAGAGAGAAAATCAAAGATGCCTCCTTCATCGCCAATCCCGGATGCTATGTGACGGGCGCGATTCTTGCGTTGGCACCGTTGCTGCAAAGCGGCCTTGTTGATCCGCAAAGCCTGATTATCGACAGCGCGAGCGGCGTATCAGGCGCGGGGCGGTCGAAGTTCGGGCCCGACACGCACTTTGCGGAGGTGAACGAGAGTATGCGGCCCTATGGTGCTGGCGGTGCGCATCGGCATGTGCCAGAGATGGAGCAGATTTTGGGGCAGGTGGTGGGCGAGAAACTCACGCTCACCTTCACGCCGCATCTCGCGCCGATCACGCGGGGCATTTTGACGACGGCCTATGCGAACCTGAAAGACAAAGGCGCGATGCCGTCTTTCGGTGATTTGCAGGCTCTTTATGAAAAAGCCTATGCTGCCGAGCCTTTCGTGACAGTTCTGCCCGAAGGAGCCTATCCCGCCACCAAGCATGTTGCCGGATCGAATGCGTGTCATATCAGTTTGGCCCTTGATAAACGGACGGGCCGCGTGATTGTGTTCTCGGTGATTGATAACCTCATCAAAGGCATGACGGGACAGGCGATTCAGAATATGAATCTGATGTGCGGTTTTCCCGAAACAACGGGACTCGATTTTGCTGGACTCTGGCCGTAAAAAGAAGGAGCGCGAGACATGGAGAACACTTACAAACAAATTGTAGGCGGCATTCTGGCTCCGGTGGGGTTCAAGGCTGCGGGCGTTTATTGCGGCATTAAACAGGATTCTACGCGTGGTGATCTCTCGATGATCATTTGTGAAAAGGACGCCGTCGCGGCTGGTGTTTTTACGACGAACGCCGTGAAGGCGCATTGCGTTTTGCTCAATCAGGAAACGATCAAGAACGAAACGGCGCGGGCGATTGTCGTGAATGCGGGCAATGCGAATGCCTGTAACGGGCCGCAAGGGATGGCTGACGCAAAGACAATGTGCCACCTGACGGCGCAGGCTTTGGGAACAACATCCGATGGCGTTTTTTGCGCCAGTACAGGCGTGATCGGGCACGCGCTGCCTATCGACAAAGTGGCGAGCGGCATTGAAGGCGCGGCCGCCGCGCTTCATGGCGGCTCGTGCAGCGATGTGACCCGCGCCATCATGACAACCGACACGCGGCCCAAGGAAATCGCCGTTGAGATCATGCTGAATGACAAAGCCGTTCGCATCGGCGGCATTGCCAAAGGCGCAGGCATGATCGAGCCGAACATGGCGACGATGCTGGGCTTTCTGACAACCGATGTCGTAATCGGGAAAAGCCTGCTTCAAATGATGTTGAAACGTGTGGTCGCCAAAAGCTTTAACGCGATCACCGTCGATGGTGACACCAGCACGAACGATATGGTGCTTGTGTTGGCGAGCGGCATGGCGGGCAATGCGCCGCTTGTTGAGGATAGCGCGGAGGCTCACGCATTTGAAGCCGCGCTGGCGCATGTCTGCACCTATCTTGCCAAAGAAATTGCGCGGGATGGCGAGGGGGCAACCAAGCTTGTCGAGATTGTTGTGCGCGGTTCTGTTGATCCTATGAAGGTCGCTAAGACCATTGCGAACTCGCCGCTCGTCAAGACCGCGATCTTCGGCAATGACCCGAACTGGGGCCGTATTCTTGCCGCAGCGGGGCGCAGCGGTGTAGCCTTTGATCCCACATTGGCGACGGTGACGCTGGCCGGAGAAACGGTGTTTGCAAACGGGCAACCGACTGCGTTTGATCCCGCTGCCCTCTCCGCGACGATGAAGGGGCTAACGGAGCTTGCCGTTCGCGTTGATCTGGGCGCTGGAGGCGAAGAAGAGGCGAGCGTCTGGACCTGTGACTTCAGCTATGACTATGTTAAAATCAACGCCGATTATCATACCTAAAAGGAACCATGCCATGAGACCCATCAGTTATAAAGTCGCGGCCAACCTGATCGTTCAGGCTTTGCCTTATATCCAGAAATTCGCAGGCAAAATTGTTGTTGTGAAATATGGCGGCAATGCCATGACGAGCGAGGCAACCAAAGCCGCCGTTATGCAAGATGTTGTGCTGATGCGCTGTGTCGGTATCCGCCCCGTTCTGGTGCATGGCGGTGGGCCCGACATTAATCAGGCGCTGACGAAAATGGGCATAGAATCGCAATTTGTCGGTGGTTTGCGCGTGACGGATGGCGAGACGATGGAAGTTGTCGAGATGGTTCTCTCTGGCAAAACCAACAAGCATATCGTCGCAGAAATCCAGAAGGCAGGTGGTCAGGCCGTGGGCCTCAGCGGCAAAGATGGCGGCCTTATCACCGCAGAGAAGGAGACAGCGAACGGCGACATCGGCTTTGTCGGGCGGATCGTCAAGGTGGATACAAGCTTGATCCACGCGCTGCTCGAGAAGGGCTATATCCCCGTCGTCTCCAGCGTCGCGGCAGGCGTGAATGGCGAGAGCTTCAACGTCAATGCCGACACGGTTGCTGGCGAGCTGGCGACAGCTCTTAAGGCAGAAAAGCTGATCCTCATGACCGATGTGACGGGCATCTATCGCGACTTTGCGGACAAGACCTCGCTGATCTCGCGCATGAGCGTTCCTGAGGCCGAGGCGATGGTCGGCAGTGGCGTGATCGACAAAGGCATGATCCCGAAGGTGCAGTCTTGCATCACCGCGCTGCGCGGTGGCGTCGGCGCGGTTCACGTCATCGACGGCACGATGCTACACGCGCTGATTGTCGAGCTGTTCACAGATCAAGGTATCGGCACCATGGTGGAGATGTAAAATGACGACCTATACGGACGAACATATCAAACAAATGGATCATGATTGCGTCATGGGAACCTATGCACGGCTCCCCGTGGTTTTAGAGCGCGGGCAGGGGCCCTATGTCTGGGATGTGAACGGCAAGAAGTATCTGGACTTTCTCGCGGGCATTGCCGTGAATGTTCTTGGTCATGCCCATCCTGCGCTTGTCGCTGCGGTGCAGGCACAGGCGGCGACGCTGATGCACACCTCTAACATATTTTATACGATTCCACAGCCGCGCCTTGCCCAAAAGCTGCTGGCGATCAGCGGTTTTGACAAAGCCTTTTTCGCCAACAGCGGCGCGGAAGCGAACGAGGCTGCGATCAAGCTGGCGCGCAAATACGGCAAGAAAGACGGGCGGACGGACAAGTTCAGGATCATCACGGCCCAGCGGTCTTTTCACGGGCGGACGATGGCGACGGTCACTGCTACGGCTCAAGAGAAATATCAAAAGCCGTTCGCGCCGATGCTCACGGGTTTTGATTATGTGCCCTATAACGATGTCGCCGCTTTACAAAAAGCCATGGGGCCGGATGTCTGCGCCGTGATGCTGGAGCCTGTGCAGGGTGAAGGGGGAGTCTATCCCGCCGATCCAGCCTATCTGCAAGAAGCGAGGGCTCTGTGCGATGCCAACGACGCTCTTCTGATCTTTGATGAAGTGCAAACGGGCATCGGGCGGACCGGCCACTGGTTTGCTTTCCAGCATTATGGTGTGACGCCGGATGTGATGACCCTCGCCAAGGCTCTTGGTGGCGGATTTCCGATTGGAGCCTGTCTGGCGACCGGCGCGGCGGCCTCGGTCTTTGCCGCAGGCGATCATGGCACGACCTTCGGCGGGAACCCGCTGGCCTGTGCCACGGCTCTGACGGTGCTGGAGACGATCGAGAAAGACGGGCTCTGCACCCATGCGCAGGAGATGGGGCGTTATTTCCTGAGTAAAGCCCAAAGCGAACTCGGTGCTCATCTGAAAGACACGCGTGGCCTTGGCTTGATGATGGGGCTGGAGCTGACGCAACCCGTTGCGAAGAAGGTCCTGACTGCCGCGTTAGAGCGGGGGCTTATCGTCAATGCTGTCGGCGAGACAACGCTTCGGCTTCTCCCCCCACTTATCATCGAGCGCGAGCATTGCGACGAAGCCATCGCGATCCTGAAGGATGTGCTGGCTGAAATTTCCGGCTCATTCGTTACAGGCAATTCCTGACGGCATAGGCGCATTGCTCGTCTTCTGTCAGGAAGCCGCCTGTGGGGCCGTTATAGTGAACCGCCGCGACATGGTCTTGTTTCATGACAATCTGAACGGTGCAGAACCGCCGCTCACGTGTCTCGTCGCCAAAGGAAAGAGCGGATTCAATCGAGCCGCTGAACGTGGCTGAAGTCGTTTTCTTGGTCTTTTCGACCCACCCATTGGTCGATTTATAGGACCAGATTTCAACATCGCCCTCGCTGGCTTTGCGGACAGGAATCCCCATGCAGGAGAAGACCTGCTCTTTGGACAGGCCAACCATCTTTTGCTGGGCTTCCTGCGCATCCGCCGCTCGTTGCATCGCGCACCCGCCCACCAAACAGCAAAAGCCGACCCCCAAAAGCCCAATCAAAAAAGTCCGCCGCATCATCTCACATCCGTTGAAAAAAAACGAAAGAGCCAGTTCTTTACGCCCCCAAAGAGGCTTAGCCAAGCTATCCTCAACCCCCGCCCCATCCTTTGGGAAGGGGCAACATATCAAGATGTTCCAATGGAGGCACGGGCCTTCAGTGTTCAAAACAATTCGACAACTGATAAGCCCAACTTATTGATCCAACAGGACAAAGTCAAGTGGTCAGCGGGGTGGTATTGTTTATGGACATGGATAAAAGGACAGAAATATCTTCCCGCATACTATATGCGGTTTTACGATTTACAGCAAGCAAACTTCATGAAACATTTCTGGACGGAAAGAGACGCAACAGATATGGAAAGAAAGTCAGAAAATTGGCCAGAAAGAAAAAACCTAAAAACAGATATTCGACGATAAAAGATCACAAACGCGACGGTAAGACTTTGCTATCCCCCCTAGCAAACATACCTGGCGTTATGCTGCGCTCTTGGTCAGATGAATGTATACCAAATATCATTTGGGCTTGTGTTTTATCAGCTAACCTTGAACGATCAGATTGCCTTCAAATTTTTCGTGAAGTTGTAATCGATGCTCGAGAACGGCTAACGAAAGATGAATATAACAATTCTTTCATTACACATAACTATTTGTCTCTTTTGTCTGAAGAGCAATTTGATAAGATTTTTTGTAGGCTCCTTAAGAAGGAAGAGGCAAAACGATTGCTTTCAAGTTTGTTATTAATTGAGTCTTTGCCAGACCTGCATCATTGGCGTCGTCATCTGCAAAATCCTTTACCAGAGGAGCATTTCCCTGTGCTTGCGAAAGCAGTCAATGACTGTTTTTTTCATCAGTCTCAGGAAGCAACGGACGTAAGATGGCTGAAAATTATGTATTTTATTGTTTGTGGAAAGATGCATTTTCCAACGACATTTTCCGATAAATTAGAAGAGATGCGCTTGTATCCCGAAAAAGGTGACATGAGATCTGTTCGGCCAACCATTCGTTCTTTAGAGATGAGTGTTAGGCCATGGGAGTTCGGTGAAGAAGTGGGGTTTGAGAAACTCCGAGAGGGTGTTGGACTAGCTAAGAAAAAAGATATTCCACCAAAACATAACCAACTTTTCTGGGATGAACTGTATAGAAAAACAAAGTGCATATATCTTGATGAAATTGAACCACCATCACGCCCCGAGGATTGCCAAAATGAAGCCATAGATATTTATGATAAACTAATATCCCATTTTCATAATACATTAAAAAACACAAGCGTAGATCCAAGGCATGATGCATCTTTCGGATTGGCATTATATGCGCTGAGTCTTTACATGGTTGTTTCTTCTGGATGCGCTCATTCTTCTCCGGAAGGCCGCCTAGTTTTGCGAACTATTATGGAGGCCTTTGTCATTCTTCACTATCTCCGACATACCGACAATCCTTCGATATGGAAGAAATTCAGAACCGATGGTATCGGAAAAACAAAACTGGCTTTCTTAAAGAATATAAATTCCGATGAATTGCCTGCGTTTTTTGATGCTGAGCGCATAGAACAATTAGCCAACGAAGATATGTGGCTTGAGCTCCAAGATATTAACATCGGTTCTTGGTCAGATACAAATTTAAGGAACCTTGCGGTTGAGTCAAAGGTAAAAGAAACATATGACAAGTATTATGATTGGGCATCTGGATTCAGTCATGCACAGTGGATGTGCGTCCGTGATACTGTTTTTTCAGTTTGTGCAAATCCTTTGCATCGGTTTCATAGAGTTCCGACCGTGCCAAGACTTAGCATGCCATCAATTTTGCCTGATGCTCGCAAACTAATTAATAGAATACTTGATGATATAAACTCGCTTTATCCTGTTTTTAAGCCAAGATTAAAGACAGAGGCAAAGAGTAAAGCTGATTAGAAAAACTGAGTGTATCATTCTGTTACAGAAAGTGCAGTGTTACTGACCCTGCACTTTCTGGCTCGGCTTGCTCGCGACCCGCCGCGCTGAAGCGCGGCGGAGCCCCGCGTCGCCGCCAGCCTTCAAATTGAAGCCATAGGCAAGCGCAGAGGCAGGGAAAGGGGTTGGCGGCTACGCCAGCACCAAAAACCAACAGGACGAATGCAGCGGCAAATAGGAAATCCGAGGGGGGCTTTGCCGACCCCCTACCAACCTTGGCCTCTGGCGGATATGGCTTCAGAAACTTTGAGACTCACAGATTAAGAGCCATCGTTTTGTGTGGCCACTTGAATGAGACCCAGCCATGCTACCCCGCCCCATTCTTTGGGGGAGAGCCAAGTCTTCGGACTAGGTCGATGGACGGGCCTCTATCGAACTAAGCCCGCAACCAATTGACGTGGAAGGATTAAAAATTGACTTGTCACCGAAATTGCCCCTAAAGATGCCCCCGAAATGGGCGGTTTCAGTTCGATTCCAATAACAAGCGGTTTGGTTGGTCGAGTAAATCACAATTCTGGTCGACTGACAATCTTGACGACACGTGGCTACTCTCGGTCAAGAAAAAATGAGTGAGCCGCGGGTCGTTAGAACCTGAGCCAGAAAGCGCAGGGTTAGTAACACTGCATTTTCTGTAACAGAATGAGACAGTAGATTTCATCCTATAGACATTGATGCCCGTCTGAATTAGGGTCTTTTATTCTGAGCAATAACCGTTAGAAAGTGTAATGGAAAAAAAGGATCAGAAGAAAAGCATATCACCGATAGCGAAGTTCTTAATGGAGCCTGTCGCTGTGTTGGTGTGGTCTTATTTTCTTATAAAAACATTGATCTATGATTTTGATTACTATCTTGTCACGACATACGCCCCCGCGCTCCAGCCTGTTTTGGACAATAGGTTGTTGGTCTTTTTAGGCGGCATATCTCTTTTAATGTTAACCCTTAAAAAGGATTTCCTGCCTTTTTCTCTATACGTCATCGGATATCCGCTTGTTGTCTTCGTCTGGAAAATACCAAAGTTATTCATAAAAAAATGGGAACTAACGATTGCCTTCGTTCCTGCCCTTTATGATGTTCTCTCCGAGTTCAAAAAGCATTTTATTGCTTTCTCTTTATTTGTCATATCCGTTTCCGTCGTATTTAAAACAGCATCGCCCTACGCCCTGTTGCCATCCATGACAATCTTAGGTGTTTTACTTCTACTTCACCTAAAGGCAAGCTTCTTGAAAGCCTATCGTTCAAACGTATTCGATAAAATTGCAAAGAAAATTTCTTACTATAAAGACAAGCTATCTGACCCCATCTATCTTGATGGAGTGCTTAAAAATACAACTAACAAAGATAAGGCAAAAGAAACCCAGAACGAACCTTCATTAACAAACTTATATCTATTCCACTCTGTAGCAGCTTTTATAGGTGAAAAGATTGGAACCGTTGCTAAAAGCAGAAAGATCGATTTGTATCTTTTTTGCTCTTGGCTTTTAACTGTCCTCTCCACATGGTTTATATTCTCGTTGCAGTACTTTTCTATAAACAAACTTTATCCTAATTCATTCTCAATTTCTGGCGGTTCCGTTCAAACTTTATCATACTTATCTTGTCTCGGTTTGAGCTTTGATAAACTTTTTCCCTATAATAATTCAACTGTATCGCCTGTAACAGAGATTGCATTGATTGCATGTTACGCGCAGGCAGTGTGTGCCATCGTTTTAGGGTTCATTCTGATTTTTACGCTCCTAACAGCCGCACGAGAACGCTATAAGGAAGATCTGGACTTGATAGCACAAGAGATTAATGGGATCGGCGATGCATTACAAAACGGCTTTCAGTCTGTATTCAAGATCACTCTTTCTGATGCCGAAGCATCTCTCCTCATAGACAATAAAGGTTTGGTCAACTTCTCTCGGAAAATGAGAGGACTTAGCGAACTGTCTGGTGCGTCGGAGGGGGATCCCAAGACAGTTGTTATTGAGAACAAATCTCAATATAGAAATGACAGTAAATGATTGCCCCGTACATACGTTATGCAAGGCCCATCACCTCCTCGGAGTTCCCATTTGCCGCACCATTCGTCCTGTTGATTTCTGGGGCAGACTTTTCTGCCGACCCGTTTCCAGCTATCCACGCTTGCTTGTGGCCTCAATTTGAAGGCTGGCGGCTTCGTCTCAATGGGCAGTAGCGACCTCACTGCCAACATCAAAAGTCAGACCGCACAAAGTTCCATCCGGTTGCTTGACCGTGACGCTGCCCATTTGCGTATAGGAGTGGCTGACCTCTGAAGTCTCGACAATCTTGCCATGCACCGTGTCTTGAACCTCTTTAATCGCCGCTATATCGCCGGACAGAGCCTTTTTGATAAGAGCTAGGGCGATGGCTTCCTCGACCGTGATGCGGCCTTCCAGCTCAACGGGAATGTCTGTGGGGACTTCTTTCAGAGGAGCCGCAAGATAGCGTTTCAGGATGGTGGCGCGGTTCAACGTCCCCTTCGGCTTTCCGGAAGGGTTGCCCGATTGCCCCTCTTGCCAAGGGGATAGGTTCTCTGCGTTTGCCACTGCTTCCTCACTGCAAATTCACTGCAAGAAATTCTAGCATACTTTCGAGTGAAGGTGAATCCCCACTAAATGTCATTGATTCTTGTCTTCAATTCAATCAGGCGGGGATCATTAAGGAGTTTCGGCTTTGATTGTTCAATGAGCTTCAACGTCTCGCGGCATCCGAAAGGCCAACGTGCAGGATTCTCAGGAAGGACGATGAATAGTAATTCAAGTAGCACATCTGGATACTTAGTCGCCAAGTTACTCCCAGATTTTCGAATTTCTGGAAGATCGAAGTACTCATCATTGGTCTTTGATGCTAGGCGAGAGATAATACCGCTGATTTTTGGAAAATTACTTTCTTGTGCTAGGGCAAGATCGCAGAGCCTTGCGGATATACGCGCAGTTCTTACGCTGTTATTTTTAGGCCAAACATTGTTCAGAAAAGCCTCAACTTGCTTGCGCCATTTTCCAGAACTCTCACGAGACCATTTTTCTAAATGCCAAAGCGTCTGATTTCTAAAGTCTTCACCAGATTTCAGAAGAACTTCTCTCAACTCATGGTCAGAGACGTAACGGTTGCTCTTATTGTTCTTGGTTCCCCATCCGATTAGAAGAAGAGCCGACAAGACTTCAGAGTGCTGCCTGCGTATTAGTGGCGTTTCTTGAGCCAATTTTAATAGCGGTATTTTAAGTCGCACAAACAATGGAAGGGGCGGCATTTTTGCTCCCCACATAAACCCAGCCCATACTGCGTCTTGATCTTGAGCATCAAAAGTCTGGTTCTCAAGTATTTCTAATATATGCGTTGACGTCCAATCTGGATCGATGGTGTAAAACCAAGATAAATTGAATGAGAAAATAACGAGAGCGTAGCGATGAGAATTGCCGGGAAGAGATAAAAGTGAGTTTGTTCGATCTATCCATTCTTGAGGATATTGCTGTCCCGACTTCAAGTCGTTCTTTAGAGGGTCTGTCATGTGCAACTCAGCAAGATTGCCAGAAGCGGAATTAATTGCTTCAGCTGCCCAGTCTATGGATTCGTTTTCGCTTCTGATGATTGAGGAGCCGGAATTGCTCTCGTGGAGTGCAATTACCCTAAGAAACTTATCCCAAAGCTGTACGAATAAGGTTGGGGTTTCATTTCTTAGGGTGGGGCCGACGCTTTGAAACCAACGAGAGGCCGTCAATAAAATCTCTTTGAACTGATCGTCAGGCAGCTGAATTATTCTGCCACAGAGAAGCTTCTTTAATCTCGGCCTGTCATCTTTACGTTTCCCCTCTCTAGATAGAAATATTTCCCAATAGTCTGGCGAGCTTCTGTTGTTTTTGTTTTCTAGGGCTAGTGCACTGATAGCCCAAAGGGGTTTCTCATCACACAAACCTGAAAATGGGGAATATTCCACAAAGTCGATATGATCGCGCCCGCTTTTGTTTCTGGCTTGTTGAATAATTTGTGACAAAGGAACCCCTTCTAGGGGGGCATAATTTGTATCTGTCTTGACCCATCCGGATCGCCCCTCAAGGCTATCAGCGGCTCTCTTTGCAAAATCAGGTTTCCAGTCAGGGGCTTTCTTTGAAAGTTCTTCTGTTAATTTGTTGAGATCAAAACTCAACGAGCAATTCTGATCCGCCAACCAATGAAATCTGTTTAGAACCAAGAAAGCCGAACGATTTTCGTTCTCTATTGCTGTGGATTTCTTAAGTTTACTTGGGCCCTTTTTGATTTTCTTTTCTATTAAAATGCGATTTTTTGGGGAAAGCCGATGCCAATTTGCTCGCAAGCAATAGAGAAGGTCTCTGTCGCCGAAAGAATGCCAGAAGTCATCAACTGTTAAAGATAACATCTCCTCAACAAACTCAGTCTCGTCGGTAATATCTTTTTGTCCACATGCCCAAATCCGAAGTTTGGTAAATACTGGATCGCTTCTCCATGCTCGAAACTCTTGTCTTGCTTTGCGAATATCCAGCTCGATGAGTTTTTTATACAATTTTATAAAGTGTAGAACATAACCTGAGAGCCCATATCGTCTTGTGTAGCTTTCTTCTTCTGATTTCTCATCCGGCTCAATCGGGCAAATATCGCGCCAATATAACGAGTAGTCCGTTTCCATATCGACAGCCCTCTCAACACAGAACCGAAGGCCGCTAACAATCTTAGGAAGATGCTCTTTGGGGACATCGACATCGTATAAGCTTTCAGGGTAATTGACCTCCACTTTGACCAATGAATGCGGATCAAGTTTCTTGCGATTATCCCTAGGAACCGAATGGTATAAAGTGCCGCAGACGAGATGCGGGGTAGCAGCATTTAGATATTCTCTAATGCAAGCATTATCCCATCCGAATTCCTTAACGCGCATTCTAAACAGATGCTCATCCTCATCTGAGGGGCTCTGACTGTTCATTAATTCTAGAATGGTAGTGAAAGCACGACGCACGATTTCAGAGTTCTTGATGGCTTTATTTCTGATTGGGGTGAAAGTGATGTTTTGATTTAAAGCGGGATGCATGCCTTTCTGTTGACCCAGCCACCACAATGTAATTCGTTCGTGGGAGACTGTTCCAAGCCAATGAGCTATATAATTGAGCCGAGGAACAAGGGTATATGGTGCGTTGGCATTGAACCCAATGAGGGATGACATATGTCTGATTTCTGGACGCGAGCAATCTTCTTTATTTAAAGCAAGTGCACTCCAAGGCCGTGATCTAGGTTTTGCAATTTCGATTTTTTGTTCCGCAGGAAAAAGGTCATCTTCAGATTTTGGAGCGTTTTGCTCCGGAGGAACGGGATCGTCATCAAGACCGTACAGCTTATAACGATCCCTGTCAGATGTTTTGCACCTCACTTCTGGATCGAATACGCATAACCACTCTGAAGGCATCGGTGGTTTTTGCTCTGAGAATGCCTTTGCTCCATCGATGGAGCTAACTAAGTGTGCGAGCATTCCTCTCTCATGAGGAGGCATCTTTGTCGGGCCTTTGTTGGCCTTACGGAGCAGACGTTTTTTCCATGCAGCCGGGTCTTTGGATCGCTCTGCCCATAAATGGAGCGTATCCCATAAACTGGCATGTTTGTTTCGGCTGTCATAGATTATAGGTTGAACGCCTTTTTCTTCCCACTGAGCTATTGCCTCATCATTCCCTGCTGACTGAAAGGCGTACAGTTTATGCCTAAATTCTTTCCCATGTTGCAGTCCCTCCAATAAATAACGAACAGGGGGATCGTCTGCCGAATAGCCGATAAACACAGCGATATATCTATCTAATATGTCGCGAACAAAAGTTCTTGCCCATCCATGGGCGAGATATGCCTCCCCAAATTCACCGCTTGATAAAACAAAACCATCTGAGGTTGGCTCGGAATAGTCAGTACAAACCATTCCATGTAAGTGGATGATACCCCAATCGTTGTCCGCATACTCTATTCTGGGAAGATTGGAGCGTGTTCTGGACGGAATTTTTTTCTTGCTTGCCTGTTCAAAAAGCAAATCGAAATTTGTTGTTATTAACCTTGTATGTCCACCGCGCAGTGTTGCGAGTTTCAGGATGGTCTTGTGGGCAGAGAGATTGGCTTGTTGATTTGGCTTTAAGCTTTCCGCGACGGCACAGTTAATATCTTTTGGGGCGTAGTCTCTAGCAAGTCGGCCAAACACCTGATCCGCTGATAAAACTCCCTTAAGGTTATGTTTCTGTTCTAGCTCTGCTGAGAGGTCATAGAGACGCTTGGCGACATTTTCTCCATTTGCGCCAAGTATTTGCAGGACATTGTCTGCAAGTCCAGAGAAGCTCGGAAGCCCTGCGCCCATAGATACGCCTGCACCGCAGAAGAAGACCACACGGCCTTCATCCTGTGCATGTAAAAGCTCATCTGGGAGGGTCGGGCTATTTTCTAAGAATCTCACAACTTATCCCCACGACGCGTTGGTGTCCTAACTAAGCAATTGCCCTAATGATTCTATTGCGGCAGTATAGCCCCAGTTTGTTCCTGTGGACAGACCGGGGCTTGAATAACCCCTCACATAGCGGATGACGTCCGTCAACACGTCGCTTCTCGACCCATTGTGGCCGGGAGGCGTCGGCGTATGTCCAAGCCTCGCGGCTAAAGGCCGTCGCGGTCGTCTATGTGCGGCTTATTCACTCCCGGTCTCCAGAGAGGACATCTCTGGAGACTTTTTTGTTTGCGACGGGAGCGAAAAGTGAAAAACCGATTTTCGATAGTCATGATCGCCTTGCTCTTTTTTGTGGCTGGGTGTGCCCCCTCAAATCGCTATAGCTGGACAAGTGCTCCTGAATTACCGCCCAAGCCAGTTCTGATCGAGCTTGGTGATGCCGAGATTGAAAGGTTGCCGGAGAAGGAACTTTGCATCCATGGCCTTCAGAATGATGATCCTCGGCTTGATGCTGCTATAAAATCTAGGGGCATAAGTTGTGATCCAATCTCTGTCGAATGCCTTGGAGAAGGATTGAAACGACCTTCTAAAAAATTTGATGCCTGTGTTGAACGCCGGACAGCGGTGCAGGCTCTCGAAATGAAAAAGCTGTCAAACCCTGCCTTTGGTTACTGCCTTGATAGCGGCTTCAAAGAAGGATCAGACGCGATGGCAACGTGTATGTCGGGCTATCTCTCTCGACAACAGCAAGTACACGCCATCCAGCAACAACAGCAACAGTTTGAGCGAGCCAGAAAAGATCAAGCATGGCGAGACCTTGGAAACCATCTGCGACAGGATGCCATCACTAGACAGCTGGACGAGCCAACTTTGACAACGTGCAGCTCTTTTGGAAGCACAACAAACTGCACAACGCGGTGATATGGCATGACGGCATCTATTACATTTGAGGAGCTTATCCCAGAAGTCCGTAGGCGGTTGCTTGAATATGGTGAGAATGCCCCGTTCGGCGATCAGTATATATCCGAGAAACCAACTTATAACCAAATCGGTTGGACGCATAAGCCGGATGCCATGAGCCAGATATTATCTGAGTATGGAGAGAGCTGCGCTCTTGAAAAGACATTCCGCTTAGAAAGTATGACGAAGCAGTTTAACGCGGAGATCGCTGCAATTCAGGATGTGCTGGTTGAGCGGCTTGGCTCAGACATTCACAGGCGGCGCGGGTCTGCGGTTCTGGCATGGGAAAATATTGCGCTGCCTATCAGGGAGGTCGAGGGTAATATTATCCGTATCTTTCCCTCTGGCGACATCTGCGGAAAACCAATTTACGATGTTATGCCATGTGATCGATTTATCCGGTGGGTCGGGCAACGCGCCGTTAACGATTCAATGGCAAGAAAAAAGAGCGAGAGGCGCATCTCATTTCTAATGATTGCCTGCATAATCTTAGCCGTGATTTCTATCTCGCTCGGCTCATATCAGGCTTCTTGCGAAAGAGCGAGGCACATGCTGGCAAAGACAGCACTTAGTCATGGCGACCCTTTGATAGCCAGAGATAACGCTGACGATGACGTGTTTTTTAACGATACGCCAGAACCTCCTTAAGGGAATAATTGGTTAGCCTTCATCAAACGGGATTTCATCCCCATCATCAAACTTTGCCAGTTTTTCAGCTGATGCGGTGGAAACCGACAAAACCGATGAAACCTGTTCCACTCTCCATGCCTTTGATGAACGTCTGCCGGGGGCGGGAACAAATCGTTGCCCGTTAACAATTCGGTTGGCATTTCGTTTGATGTAGCGTCCCAAGACTTTCCTGTTGATCCCTTTGGTATCTCCGGCAACATCATTCATCGCTTCGACAAGCTCGGCAACATAAGATGATCCAAAGCTCTGTGTTGTATAGTCAATAACATCGCGGATCATCTTCGCGCCGTTGCCGAAGCAGCCAGACCACGCCTCCAGCAACCGCCCTAAGTTTTCTCGTTCTGGGTCCTCGCTCATGGCGGTGAACATGGCCTCGGTCGGGTCAGTTAGGCCTAGCCAAAGCAAGGGCTGGCGACACAGGTCAGACCATTCGGCGAAGCCGTTGACGGTTTTACAATTCGTTTTAGGCTTCCCTGCGATGATCCATGCCCTGATAATCGTCAAGGCTGCTGAGACGTATTTTTCTCGTTTATTTTGCACATCACACAACACGTTTGGATTCTTAAATGTTCGACTGGCAGGAATTTCGCAGGCTGGATCAAGGTTCACCGTAATGCAGCGACGCACCATGTCTTGCACGGGCGACACGTTGTTGCCACTCGAAAGGAAGAGACAGCGGGTACTGACCGCGATAGTTTTTGAGACTTGCAGAATACGGTCTTCAAAAAACTCAGAGGTCAACGCTGTGCAAAGGCTTTTATAGGGAACCAAGTCTTCAGTCAGATTATCAAACTCAATCACAGCCGGGGCGCGAAGAAAGGCTGACAACAGAAACTTTCTGCAAGAGTCATCATCATTGGGGAAAGTCGTTGGCGTTCCGTTTCGGGGGCTAGCAAGTGCCCATGTAATCTTGCACAAGAAAGATTTTCCGGATGCAATCTGTGGGGCGCGATAATGGAACATGGGGGCTGTTGGCAGACTAGCCCGAACAGCCGCCGTCAACAATGCAGACAGAGCCGCTGAGAGGTCATGTTCTTGAGTAAAAGGGAACTCTGATAAAATGTCTTTCAAAAGAGAGAGGGCATTCTCAGCGTCATCTTTTGTTGGATTATCCGGAATGTTAAACTTCCTGCTATCAAAAACGCCATACAATTCCGTAGCGTGATCATATCCGGCTACTTTTACAAGCGTTCCGTCCGGCCTGAAATGTGGTTGATGGGCAAGCCCTTTCAAAACAGGCAAGTGCCTGTATGCCATCGCGCCGTGCAGAACCTTGACGACTTTTTCCGTCGGGTCGATCTTCGACCACACTTTATAGCGTCCATCAAAACGCTCCCACACGGCTATACTTGATAGTGCGGCAATCAATGTTGATGGCGTAAGCTCCTTAACTGCAACCTCCTTTGTGCTTGGATCGGTCGTGATTGTTACGATCAGACCGCCGCGTTGATAGTGCTTGCCGGAAGCAGCGAGTTGTTCTTCAGCTTTGTCAGCAATACGGTGGATTTCCCCCGGCATGATCCGGATAGTGGGCTTCATGCTGGCAGCTTTGGCCTCGATGGACAGATAGTCCAACAATTCTCGTATTTTTCGAGAGGCGCAATGTCCGTGCTGACACTTAAACCCTCCTATGGGGTAATTATCATCCGGCTCGAAATAGGCCGTTCCACCGTCCGTCGCGCCAGTGTGTTCGTTGACCCAAGGGCAAGTTATATCATGTTTTCCGCTTCCGAGAGGCGACTTATACAAATTCCTGTTTTTAAGTTCTGCGATGATGGCGTTTTCTTCTGGTCGTGGAATGAAGATTTCTTCGGCATTATTAACACGCTCACTTGGCGTTGCAGATTTTGTGCGTTTTTCCACGCTCATATCCAAAGAAAAGGCTTTTACAATTTCATCAATGGTATATTTTCTGTCAGGTTGCCATGCTTCAAGGCGACATGGAAAGGCAGGATCGTGTTTGCCATTAGCCCCTTTAGGCATTCGCGCCATGCGGCTTGTAGGCGCACCCGCGCCGGGATCGCAAAGCCCAGATTGAATAATAGCCTTCATCAGACAATCCGCTACGGCAGCTTCATGGAGGGGTTCAGCAAGAATGTATCCGGCCTGATAATTGCCGGGCGAAGTTTCGAGCAACCATGAGGGAGGATCAACTTTTCTCGGTCAACCTTTGTCCCAATGTCATCCAGCATAATGGCGTGAAGGGCATTAAACTGACTTTTCGTGCGCCGATATTGGCCTGTTTCATCAGGATTGTAATCGCTGAGGGTAAGATAATTGTTGTTCATGGTCGTGGGAAGAGGGGACACAAAATCGACCCCTTTGCCAGACCATGATTTCTTTGCCACGTTCTTGGGGTTGCCTGCAAAGCTCACAATCACCGGGCGCGTGTCGCCCGTTGGGTTGCCAAAAAGGGCGGCTACAAACTCTTGGTTTGTGATTGTGATGGTTTCGTCGGTTTTGTAGGTTGTCTTTGCCGTGTTTTGCAGGTTTGTCATAGACGCGCTTGGGAGGTTCATTTGCGTTCCTCCACGGGAAGATAAGGCAATAAAACAAGCTTAATGAGGCCCTGCAAAATGAAGATGTCTATCCCTTTTTCATCCTTGGTATTTACCATTGCATCAGTTAAAATACGCACCCTATCGGAAAGGACAAAAAGCTCACATTTTTTGTCCATAATCTCCATATGAAGTTCGATTAGTTTCTTATTGGTCATGATTGTTCTCCCGAATTAAGCGGTTTGATTTTTGGGAGATTATTTAAAAACCGCTCAAGATCACTTCTTAGGATCACGGTACGAGCACCGATCTTTCGTGCCTTGAGCTGACCTGATTTAATGTAGGCATAGATTTTTGTTCTGCCGAGGGTGGTGGTCTCGCAGACTTCCTCGATGGAGTAGCTAAGATTCATTTGGATTCTCCTGTGATTCACGGTGTTCGTAAGCACAGGGTTACTTGGTAAATTGATTCTATACGTCGGGATTTGATCTGTAAAAATTTACAACGAATCCCGTATTTCAACCATCTTTCTTAAGGTCGTCCAGATTCTTAGGTGTAAGTTCTGTTTCAAACAAAGTGTTTACGAGTTCACATATTATTTTCTTTTTATCTGCCGTTTTGTATCCCAATCCTTTGTGCGCCTTAAAATGTTCCATCAAAAATCTGGCATAATAGTTTGTTCTTGCATCATTATTATCACTTTGGGCCCTTGTTCTACCTTCGAGTTTTTTCAATCTTTTGTTTGTAGGAAAGCTCTTGCGGTTTGCTGGTCGAAGCGGATTACTGCGTTTTATCGACTGTGTTGCTTTTGTTTCAAGCGCGGTGATGCTGTTTTGAAGCGCAATTAATTCTGTTGGATATTTTCTTAAACCAAACATCTTGTATCGATCCGCGATAGGCATAATGCCTTTCAAAGCATACAACAACTTGTCTATATGTTTTCTTAGTTTTGCGGCGTCTTTCTGGAAGTCTTTAACATCCTTCTGCTCAATATCTCTTTGAAGAAAGCCTTCTTCTGCGCCAAGTAGCGAGCATATAAAGTCTTCTATGGAATATTGTTTGTTGTTGATGATTGCGAGAAAAAAGGGTTGCAAATCTATGTTTTCGAAAAGGGTTGACAGAAAGTTCAACCCATCATTTGACCAATTAGGATCGCGCTGAAGGTTCTTCAAACAAGTAATTACTTTCTTTGGAACCCATGGCTTAAAGGCATAGTCTGGATTGCATATTTTTATGTCATTGTCGCCCGAACTCGTCATGCTGCCACTCCAAATTTACCTTTGATCACCTTGTCTCCATGGGCAATACTCTCGATATATGTCGCCCATTCCTGCATCATCTTCTTGCGCTTGGTGAGGTGCTGGGCGCGGTTGTAGGCTTCGCCTAGGGGGCCAGCGGCCTTGTGGGCGAGCTGGGCTTCGATTACATCCGGATCATAATCTAGCTTTTCTCGGATTGTTGTGCGGGCGAGGGCGCGGAAGCCGTGGGCGGTCATGCGGCCTTTGAACCCCATGCGCTTGATCGCCATGAGGACGGCTCCGTCGCTCATCGGCTCTCTGGGGCGAATGGGGCTGGGGAAGACCCACGGCGTTTTGATATGTTGGTATTCCTTGCGCTGTTCTTCAAGGAGGGCGATTGCCTGCTTTGACAAAGGCACGATATGGACGCGGCGCATTTTCATGCGCTCGGCTGGGATCGTCCAAAGCTTTTCCTTAAAGTCGAACTCTTCCCATCGTGCACCTCGCAGCTCGCCGGGGCGAACGAAGGTCAAGAGGTTGAACAGGATTGCTCGGCGTGTTCCACCAAAAAGCCTTTGGTCGTTGCGTTCGATGGCATGGAGGAGCTCAGGGATTTCTTTGCTGTCCAGTGCGGCGAAGTGTCCCGCCTTTTGGGTTTTGAGGGCTCCTGCAAGGTCTGGAACGGGGTTGTTGGTGTTTCTGCCCGTTTGGATGCCGTAACGGAAAATCTGCCCACATAGGCTCCGGACACGGGCGGCGATGTCCAGTGCGCCGCGAGCCTCGATCTTTCGGAGGGTGTCCAGAATTTCTGGAGCCCCAAGCCCAGAGATGGGGCGTTTGCCGATATAAGGGAAGATGTCCATTTCCAACCGCCTCAGAACGTTGGCGGCATGGTCGTCGCTCCAGCCGCTTCCTTTCTTGAGCTCATGCCATTCACGGGCTATGGCCTCGAATGTATTGGCGGCGTTGCGAACGATTTCCTGCCTATGCGATTGCTTGGCGGCGGATGGATCAATATCCTTAACGAGCTGCTTTCTGGCTACATCCCGTTTTTCCCGCGCCTCTGCGAGCGTGACAAGGGGGTAGGAGCCGAGGGAAATGCGCTTTTCCTTGCCGAGGTAATAGTATTTGAGCCGCCAGAGCTTGCTTTCGACGGGGGTGACTTCAAGGTATAGCCCCATACCGTCAAAAAGCTTGTAGGCTTTCTCTCGCGGTTTGGCGTTCTTTATGGCTTTGTCGGTCAGGTTCATCTTGCCCCCATTTTTTGCCGCTTGCCCCCGTTGCTTGCCCCTAAAGTTTGCGGCTGTAGGTGAATGTGGGCATCTTAGCATGAACAGAAACAACAAAAAAGCCCAGCGTTTACTGAGCTTTCGTGAATGTCTACGAATGTAGGTGAACGTCTGTGAACTACCTAATGGAGGCACGGGCCGGAATCGAACCGGCATTGACGGATTTGCAGTCCGCTACATAGCCATTCTGCCACCGCGCCAACGGGGAAGGAGGGGAGGCCGAAAGATCGGGGCCCCTTTTTGCTTGGGAAAAGACCGGTATTTGTCGGGCTTTCGGCTCAAGCGTCGCGCACCATAGAGCATTTTCCCCAGAAAGGGAATCAAAAATATGGGATTGGGCCCTTTTCGTTGTTTTGCTGGTTGAGCCTTGGTCGGAAAAAGAGGGGGGAGGCTGGTTTAGCAGGAAATTAAGCGGGTGTAGAAAGGGGGGGGCATTACAGGAGGAGAGTGGGGATTGCGGGGCGGCGGGGGGCCTTTATCGCTAAGATGGGGGTTGCATTAACCAAAGAAGTGGAGGATTCTCGTTCGTGTTTGGCGTGGGGGGAGCGCACCGTCCCCTGGCTTGTTCCTGCAAAGGGGTTTGATCGCATGTGCCGGTTTTTCTTGTTTCTTGGGGTTGTGACCATGATTAGTTTCGGTGGTTTATTTGGCGGATGGGGCGCGTATGCGGCTGATATTCCATCTGTGGATGCCTTGACGCTTGAGGCGCAAATGTCGGGGCAGAATCCGCCGCTCGTTCTTGATGTGCGCGAGCCGATGGAGACGTCTTTCGGCACGATTCAGGGGGCGACGTTGATTCCGCTCAGCTCTTTGGAAAGTCGGTTGAGCGAGCTGCCCAAGGATCGTTTGATTGCCGTTTATTGCCGCTCTGGCAACCGCAGCTTGCGCGCCGCGTCGATCCTGAAAGGCAATGGCTTTACCCTGATTGAGAACCTGTCCGGCGGGATGAACGCATGGACCAGTAAGTGTGCCAGCAGCAAGACCTTCTGCTAAGCGGGCTGCTGCCTTACGCGTTGCTTACGGCGTGACGCTCAGCACATCGTCCATGGTATAGAAACCGGCGGGCTGTTTGGCGAGCCAGAGGGCTCCTTCAACCGCACCTCGGGCGAAGACGCGGCGGTCGGTGACTTGATGCTCGATCTTGATCGTCTCGCCTTGTCCGGCGAAGAGGATTTCATGGATGCCGACAATCGAGCCCGCGCGGATGCTGGCATAGGCGGGCGTGGTTTTGTCGCTGGTTGCCTCGGTGATCGCGGCCCCGAGCGTCAGAGCCGTTCCAGATGGCGCATCTTTTTTCCAACGATGGTGCTTGTCGAAGATCGAGACGTCATAGTCATGCCCTTTCAAAAGTTGGGCGGCGAGGGCGGCCAGCTTTTTGGTGACGATCAGCGACAGGCTGGTGTTTGCGGCGTAAAGAACCGGAACTTGCTGGCTGATGCCGCGCAGCTCCCCGACGGTTTCCTCGCTAAGCCCCGTTGTGCCGCAGAAAAAGGGCTTACCATGGGCGGCGGCCTGCGTGGCAAAATGAGCCGTGGCTGACGCATGGGAAAAATCTATGACAGCGTCACATTTGGGAAAAAGATGGGACGGATCGTTGGTGATCAGGTGGTCTTTTTCCGGTGCGGCGATACAGGGTGTGGGGATGTGATTGCGCACGATCCCGCCCGCCAGACAGGCCTCTGCGTGGGACAAAATGGTTTCGGCGATGGCTTGTCCCATGCGGCCCGAAAAACCGGTGATGCCAAGCGAGGTAATCATAGGTAATCCTTGGCCAGAATTTCGGCGATTTGCACGGCGTTCAGGGCCGCGCCTTTGCGCAGGTTGTCGCTGACGATCCACAGGTTCAGGCCATTGTCCACGGTGCTGTCCTCGCGGATGCGGCTGACAAAAACGGAGTCTTCTCCGGCGCATTCGGCGGGCGTTACAAAGCCATCTTCGTGCTTGTGATCGATGACCGAAACGCCCTTGGCCTTTTTCAAAAGCTCACGCGCTTTGGCGGCGGACATATCGCCTTCAAACTCGACATTTACGGATTCGGCGTGACCGATAAAGACTGGCACGCGCACCGCTGTGGCTGTGACTTTGATCTTGGGGTCGAGGATTTTCTTGGTCTCGACGACCATCTTCCATTCTTCCTTGGTGGAGCCGTCATCCATGAACACGTCAATCTGGGGGATGACGTTAAAGGCGATCTGTTTGTGAAAGACTTCCTTGGCCATCTGGTCGTTCACATAAACCGCGCGGGTTTGGGTGAACAGCTCGTCCATTGCTTCGCGCCCCGCGCCGGAAACGGCTTGATAAGTAGAGACGACGATGCGTTTGATCTTCGCCGCGTCGTGCAGGGGCTTAAGCGCCACCAGCATTTGGATCGTCGAGCAATTGGGGTTGGCGATGATCATCTTCTTTTTGTACTGGGCGATGGCCGCCGGATTGACCTCTGGCACCACCAGCGGAATATCGGGGTCCATGCGGAAATGCGAGGTGTTGTCGATGACCACACAGCCCGCCGCCGCCGCGCGCGGGGCGAAAGCTTCAGAGATTTTGGCTCCGGCGGAGGACAGGCAGATATCGGTGCCCTTGAAGTCGTACTTGTCGAGGTCTTGAACTTTCAAAACCTCGTCTTCGCCAAAGCTGACCTCGCGCCCGACCGAGCCGGAGGAGGCCAAAGCCGTCACCTTGCCTACCGGAAAATTGCGCTCCGCCAGCGTTTTGAGCATCTCCTGCCCGACGGCTCCGGTGGCTCCAACGACGGCGACGGTGAACTTCTTGCTGCTCATGGCCTGATTCCCTGACGGTTTGTGTTGATTTCCAAGCATGTTAGCCGGAAAGAGGGTGGGTTGGCAACAGGGGGAGAAGGTGGTGGCGGTATAAAGGGCGACGGCACAAAACCTGCGTCATCCCCGCGCAGGCGGGGATCCATTCCCAAGCTATCGACTTTTCCCAAGCGGCTGGCTTTTTAGACTCTTATGCCGCGTGGACACGCGACCTTCTGGATCCCCGCTTTCGCGGGGATGACTCGGTGTGTGGGAATTCTTCAAGCACTTTGACTGTATACTGCTCGTACTTCAAAAGTTTGTATATTCCTAAACAAAACGGGTCATCCCTTTGCACATTGCCGCGCAGTGAAACGCGCAATGGCAAGGCGTGCGCGGAGATAATAATCAATTCGCGCAGGTACGGTGATGCGATCAACGCCACGCCCACTATCATCCTTCATTTGCAAGATACGTTCGATTGATGGGATATGGTGTCCGCCTGTTTGTTGGCCACACATATTGACAAAAATATCTGGGTTCACGCGTCGTGCGCGCTGAAAGCTGTCTTCTACATCGGCGGCAACCGACGGGATTAGGACATCAAAAGGGCTGCGCCCCTCAAGCCCATGAGTTTTCATCCATTCAGATAAGTCCGCCGGCGTACGAGCCAACCCCGTTTTGTATGCCGTTAGGTCATTCGTGCCATAGCAGAAGCCATCACAAATCTCGGCCAGAGCTTCTGTCCAGTTCAGAGCTTGCGGGGTTTCCATCATTGCAGCGATCTTAATCAGATGCTTGGTCTCGTCTGGCGTGTTGTTGCGGATGACTTTCGCAAGTGCCGCCATTTCCCTCGGGTTCGTTACATCGGGCACAACGATATATTGGGGGGCATTATGACCGTCCGAAGGCTTAAATCGACCGATGAAAGTTGAAAAATCTGTGTGTGTATTAGCATAAACCTGCTGCCCATAAAGTGTTGATCGCATTTGAAATGCCTTTGTATTCGGAATATGGTGCAAGCCCTTTATAAAAGCCTTTTGTATTTCTTCGGGCATTTGATCTTTAAACTGCGAAAGATCGACAAGCCGATAGCATTGGCTTTGTGCTGAATAGATTCTGTCTGAGAAAAAATACTCGAGTCTGTTAGGAATCGCTCCCTTTAACAAATAGGCGAAGGCTTCCGACAAAGACATATCGCATCCAGCTTCAAGAAAGGGGCTTGCAAACGCCACTTCATTCCGAAACAAACCGATGGCAGGATGAGCCTTCGCAAGCAGTCGATAGTCAATTTTGTAGGGTTTTCTGGCAGCACGCATAAACTCACTGGAAAATATGTGGGCCCAAGAAAACATTGATATTCTGTCGGGGGCCTGAATTGCAATTTGAGTGGTTTCTTTGTCATCATCCAGAATTGTTTGTCTGACAAAGGTCCCCTTACAATCATTCATGCCTTGAATCGGAAGAATCCCTTGCCACAATGTACCTCGCATGGGGTCAATCGAAACCACTTCCCCTTTGTTGAGAGTCGTCCCGTTCCGCAATTTGATAAAAGATTCGCCGTAGGGGTAAGTGATGTGATGATTGGCAAAGTTGTCGATCAATGCTGGATGTCTTGCGCCTAAAGTTACCGTATAATGATCGCAAAAGCCTTCGTAGATATGACGTTTAACCGGATGGTGGTGGCCATTCGGCGTAACAAGAATAAGACCATTCACATTATCAAATAATTTTCTGTCTTTAGCAAACTGATGATACAGCACATCAAACCCCGCAACTAAGATTGTTGGGCGGTTTGCTTTGCGGTTTTCTTCAACATCTTCTGGGGTGAAAGCAAGGTAGCCCGCAGCGGGGGGGCCATAGGCCGTGACGCCAGTATGGATCAGCGGCTCCCTCCCCAGATCGTCCATTGTGGGGAAAAAGTGGCAAGCTTCGACATCAAGGTCTTTGTAAATTAAATGGGCGGGAACAAGTCCTTCATTTAGTCGAACGGCAGCGCGTTGTGGTTTTAAAGCGCGAGGATGGGGCATTTTAAATATCCTTCATTATAAATAAATGATTTCTCGTTCGTTATAAACAAAAGAACTTTTACTGGTCTAGTAGAATCGTCAAAAGAAGGATGGTTAAGTAAGGCCCCCTCTCTCTGCCTTCCACGCCCGGCCTTCCAAATCCGAACGCCTCTGTATGGTTAATGATTTTTTCATCCCCTTGGGGCATAGTTTCGGCGACTTTTGATAAAGCCGTCCCGTGCGACTCGGTGCGGGGCTTTAAGATAAGAAATAGAAGATCACCTGCCAAAGGAGCGCACAAGATGCCGACAGAAATCCGTAAAGTTGCCGTTATTGGTTCGGGCGTGATGGGGAGCCAGATTGCGGCGTGTGTCGCCAATGCGGGCGTGCCCGTACTTCTTTTGGACATTGTGCCCAAGGACGCGAGCGACCGTAACATGCTGGCCAAGGGAGCCTTAGAGCGGATGACCTCGTCACCAGCCTCGCCCTTTATGCATGCCAGTGCGGCCAAGCTGGTCGAAGTCGGCAATATGGAAGACGACATCACCAAGCTGGCCGAGTGCGATTGGATCGTCGAAGCCGTTTTGGAAAATCCCAAGATCAAGAGCGACATTTACAAAAAGGTCGATTCCGTCCGCAAGGCGGGGGCGATTGTGTCGTCGAATACCTCGACAATTCCGCTTGCCAACCTGATTTCGGATCAGTCGCCAGCGTTCGCCAAAGATTTCATGATCACGCACTTCTTCAACCCTGTGCGCTTC
>Ga0209800_10000844_pt1 | contig 39070 bp, 63 predicted proteins | sample Higcelweek8metaG_FD_187174 | JGI IMG/M metagenome (GOLD analysis project Ga0209800, IMG submission 187174) | Freshwater pond sediment microbial communities from the University of Edinburgh, under environmental carbon perturbations - High... | ecosystem: Environmental > Aquatic > Freshwater >...
AGGGGGCAGACTTGCAGGGGGCAGACTTGCAGGGGGCAGACTTGCAGGGGGCAGACTTGCGGGGGGCAGACTTGCACGTCCCCATAAGCTGCCCCAAGGAGGGTGAGTTCACGGCTTTCAAAAAGTGCGCCGGGGGTATTATCGTCAAGCTGTTAATCCCCGCCGACGCGAAGCGGTCGAGTGCCACGGGGCGCAAGTGCCGCGCGTCAAAAGCTATCGTCTTAGATACAGGCGGCGCCGAGGTGGCCTACTCGCAGCGCGATAACGATTTTGAGTATAGAGTCGGCGCGACCGTCGAGCCTAAAGAGCCGTTTTGCGACGACCGATTCGACGAGTGCGCAAGCGGGATACATTTTTTCATAACTCGGCGAGAGGCCGAGGAATATTAAGAGAGGTTAAAAAATGAAAGTAGAAAGTATTACGATTTCGCTAGGGCGCACACTAAACACAGGGAACTTCGAAAGCTACCGGGTCAAGGTCGGCGGGACGTTCAAGGCCGACGACGAAAAAGGGCTCCCCGCGGGCGCTTGGGGCGAGGCGTTCGAAGTCGTGGACGCGGAGCTCAAGTCGAGAGTTAAGGCCGCAAAAGAAAAACTAGAGCGTATACGGGGGGCGAAGTGAAATACAAATTGTCAGCGTCAAGCGCGAGCCGCGTCGTCAAGTGCCCCGCGTCGTTTCATCTCGAAAATACTATCACGCCGGAGCTTAAGTACAACGCGTTCGCGAACGCCGCGTCGCTCGGCTCGTCAATCCACGCCGCCGCCGAGACAATCCTTTTCGCCATCGCCGAGAATAAAAAGCCGGTTGCCGTTAAGGCCTCACTTAAGGCGCAAGGAATTCTCGACACGTCCCCGGATTATGACAAGGCTTTTAACGCCGTCGACTATTACACGAAGTACGTTAAAAAGTTATGGAAAAAGCGCGGGGGCGAGCTACTTATTGAACAAAAAAGTCGGGTAACGTCGAACGGGGTCGATTGCGTATTCAAAGCCGACGCGATGATCGTCACGTCGGGCGGGGTCGACATAATCGACTTAAAAACGGGTAACTTCCACTACGGCGAAAGCGCCACGGAGCAGCTTACTTTATCGGCGCTTATATACCTCGACAATCCCAAGACTTTACGCGGCCACGTCGTCCAGCCGAACTATTATAACGAAGCGGAGCGCGTGTTCACGTTCTCTAAACTTATAGAGACACCCGCGAAAGACCTCGACAAAATGACCCGTAACCTATTGCTCTCAGAAAACGACTTTCGCCCCGGCGGACATTGCGCCTTTTGTCCTGGTATTGTTACGTGTAAATTTGCTCATAAGTATACTGAGCTTGTCGCCGGGCTTTTGGCGGCGTCGGCGGGCGATATGGAAGGATTGACCCGTGAGAAGTTAGAGGCAGTATGGCTCTTGAAAAAGCCGCTTGAGTCCTTTCTTGCGGCGGTCGAGCAACGTCTCACGGCCTTAATTGACTCCGGCGTCGCCTTTGAAAACGTGCAAAAAGTGACCTCGTACGGTCATAGACGTTGGGTCGATCTTGGCCTTGTCAATGAAAAGCTGTCCTTTTTGGGCGAAAAGCTGTTCAAGCCCCGCGAGATAATCACCCCCGCGCAAGCTGAAAAGTTAGCCGGAAAAGTGAATATTTCCGAGTTGTATTCTAAACCTGAGCTTTATAAATTAGCCGAGAAAGACAAAAGCGGCGACGTATTCGAGGTGCTATAATGATTAAATTTCCTATTGTTTTACGCCGTCTACGGGTGGGGGACATAGTGGTATTAGCCGACAAGCAGGGACTCACTCACCCCGACGGTCGGAAATTGCACGGTTTTATCGGTCGCGTTCAACAAATACACAAATTTGGAAAAGATAAAAAGTACCGGGTACGGGTCGAGACGAATCACCACGCTTTCGAGGTATATCTCGACCGCTCGGAATTATGGAAGGTTATAAAATGATTATACATATTGACTTTGAGACGTACTCCCGCTGTGACTTAAAAAAGCGGGGGGCGTGGGTATACTCCGAGGACTGCTCGACCGGGCTTTTTTGTATGGCGTACACGTGGGAGGGGCTCGGATCCGTCCAGTTATGGACGCCGGGCGACAAGCTGCCGTCGGAATTCGACGCTCCCGACGCCGTATATGTCGCACGTAATGCCCTTTTTGAGCACGCTATGTGCGCAAACGTCGCCGTCCCACGCTACGGCTTCCCCGAGCGTATGACACGCGCCGACGTATGGGTATGCACGCGGGCGCTATCGGTCGCGGTCGGTATGCCCGGATCTTTGGGGGAGTGCGCGAAAGCTCTTAACGTATCGCAAAAGCTCAACACGGGTATCGGCTTAATAAACAAGTACTCTAAGCCTATACGCGCCGGGGGCGAATTCCGTCCCCTTGTCGGCGAGGATCGCGACCTTATGTACGAGTATTGTCGCGCCGACGTACAAGCCGATTTTGAGTGTTACAACAAATTGAAAAACCTCGAGACGAATCACAGAGAGACGGGTGCTTTTTCTCTGGACTTTGAGCAAAATATCAAGGGGCTGCCCGTTGACGTCGACTCGCTCTATAAGGTACAAGCTGAGCTTACGAAGGCGTACGAGCTCGCCGAACTCGAGGCGAAAAAGTACGGTATCAATATTCGTAGCCCCAAGCAATTGCAAAATTATTTGCGGGAGCGGGGCGTGCGCGTTGACGATTGCAAAGTCGAGACGATAAAAGAAACGTCCGAAATACCGTGCTTATCCGGCGACGTGTACGCGGTTCTTGAGCTTCGTTTATTCTTGGCGAAAGCGTCCGTCAAGAAATTTCAGAGCATGATTGACCGCGTATCCGAGGACGGCTTTTTGCGCCATTCTCTTTTGTACTTCGGCGCGGGAACGGGTCGTTGGTCGGGGCGGGGCTTTCAACCCCATAATCTGCCCCGTACCAAGACAAAGCCCGAAAAGATAGCGGGCATGATTGAGGCGTTCGACGGCTCAGAGGGCGACCGTAAAGCCCTGATTGACACGGCTAAAAGAATACTTCCCGGCCTTATTTGTGCTGAGGCGGGTAAGTCCTTTATTATGGGTGACTTTGCCGCTATCGAGGCGCGGGGGCTCGCATTTTTGGCGGGTGAGAATACCCTGATTAAGCAATTTAAGAACGGCGAGGACGTGTATATATCGACGGCGGCCACGCTTTTCAACAAGCCCGCATCGGCGATCTCAAAAGAGGGCTTTGAGCGTCAACTCGGTAAAAAGGTAATTTTGGCAAGCTCATACGGAATGGGCGCGTCAAAGTTCTTTCAAACGTGCCAAAAGGACGGACTCACAGTATCGCCGGAGCTTGCCGAGCACGCTATCAAGATGTTTCGCGGTATGTATCCGAAAATACCGACGTTCTGGCGTAACCTCGAGACGGCGTTCTCTAATTGTTATGTAGGCAGAAAACAAAAGTTCACTTGTAAGGTAGGCTCGTACGTGTCGGTACGTGGGGCGAACAATTACGTTGCCATTCGCTTACCCTCCGGGCGGGAACTTTATTATCACGACGTAAAACAAGATGAGCGGGGGCTCTCGTACTTTAACCACTCGCGAAAAGCGCGGGTGTACTTGTACGGCGGGATCTTGGCCGAGAACGTGACCCAAGCGGTATGTCGTGACCTTCTCGTCGAGTGTATGATCGATATGAAAAACCACGGGCTCTCGCCCCTCTTTCACGTCCACGACGAAATTATCTGCTATGAGCCCGACGACTTGGTCGAGTTCGGCGCCAAGATTTTCGAGCGGATCACAAACGCCCCGCCGTCGTGGTTTGTCGGGTTTCCTATGAAAACAGAAATAGAAATTTGTAAGAGGTACCATAAATGATAGAGATTATTTTTATAGCCACGGCGGTCATCTTCGCCCTGCTCGTCGGTACGCTTATTTCGCTTATTGAGTTATATATCCGCATAAAGAGGGGGCGCTGAAAATGACAGAAAGACAAATACTTTCACGCTTTTTAAAACAGTATAAGCAGCACGCGGAGGGGTTCGCGCATAAAGAGGGGGACGTCTACGGCGGACAGAAAAAGCCTTATGACTTTTACATTGTCTTTGACGGCGTACACATAGCCGTCGAGGCGAAAAAGGACGATTATGCGCTCGAGGAGCACCAAAAGACCGCGCTCTATGAGGTAGCCGACGCGGGCGGGGTGTCGTATGTCTTGCGCTTTCGCACGGGTTATTATGCGTATTTCTATTCGTACGTGCTATCAGAGGCGCCGCTCCCCGCTGTTGTCGTGCCCTTTACGCGGGGGTCGTATGACCCGAACGCGCTCGAGTCCCTCGCTCGGCGCTTGACGGGGGTTTTATGATAACCAAGTTTACGCCGTGCGGGAAGCGCCTGCTCTTTGACGACGATATGGCGGAGCGCCTTGATGGGTATTCGTTTTATTTTCACGGGTGCCTTAAGGCCTATACCGCCGTGGATACCGCGAAGGGCTATAGGAATACGCTAAACGCCCTGCTATACGGGGGCGACCGGACTGTCTATCACGTACACAAGAACGGGGACGAGGGCGACTTTCGCGCCGAGAACGTCGAGCGGGTGCCTCGGTCAGTTATGTTTCGGGCACGCCCCCCTCGTGGGGGCTCACAGTATAAGGGGCTCAATATTGATAAAAAGACACAAGTGATTCGCGCAGTCGTGTATCTGGGCGACCGCAAAACATTGCAATTAGCTGTCGAGCGCTTACCTGCGCACCCCGCCGCGCGAGCGGTCGTCCTCAAGAAAGCCGCCGGGGTATATAACGCGGCACTTGATTACCTGGGGCTTGACGGGTATCGAAACGACGTGCCCCCCGTGGCGCTGAATAGCGAGCAAATAGCCGCCATCGAACGCCGGTTAAATAGAAGTCAGAGCGTCGAGGTTGTATCCTGAGCCCGTTGTTTGTATCCGGTTATACGCACACGACGCCGCGTCGATTTGGTCGTCGTGCGTATAATCTCTCGGGTCGTTCGAGAAAGCCTCAAGTTCTTGTAAGAAAGCTTCGTTCCACGCCCCGCGAAGTATAGTGACAAGGCCGTTCTCACACGCTGCCGAAAGCGGGAGCGCCCTTGTCACTTTCCTATCCGACACCCTCACTTTGTCGATTAAGAGATTCGCCGCCGTGTATTCCTTGACAAGCTGCTCAACCTCAGTTATCCCCGCTTGCCCCGGATCCTGCTCGAGTACCGTCCGCGCATTTTTATACATTGCGGCGTCCTGTCTTGCCGTCTCGAGCATAAAAGCGTTTCGTTTTGCCGGCCGCTCACGAAAGCGCCTCACGTCCGCGATTATATATTCGTTGTCCGTCGTTTTTATCAGCAAAACCCCCGCCGTGTAATCCGGGTTGTTATCCGTTGTTTTCTCAGTCGCCGCCCTATCCCAGCCACGAATACAAGAGCGTACGACGTGAGCGGGCGGGAGTGAGTCGATAAAACGGAACCAATGGCGGCGAAAGTACTCACCCTTTGATCGTTTAATTTTCCAGTTGCCGTATAATAGTTGCTCTTTCTCGACGTTCGGCAGGGCTTTGAGGTTAGCCAAGTAGCCCGGGTTTTGCTTAAGTAAGATCTTATTGTCGTATATTGACGCCGAAATAAAGGTAAAAGACTTGACCATACTCTCCGCCGAGAGCCCCTGCGCTTTGTCCTCGACGGATAGGTCGACGGATCGAGCGAGAACGTTTTTCTGCCCGCTCCATAGTACCTCGCCGTCGAGGCGCACGAAATATCGTACTTTCCCGGATCGCTCGGGGATAGGGTAGCCGGTGTCTTGATCAATATACCACGACATAAACTCAGAAAGCCAGTGATCCGGGTCGGGGTTACACGTCCCGCGCACATACGGCGCCACGCCGCACGTCGAGCGGTTACGTGATAGCAGGTAAAAGAACACCTCTTTCGAAAAATGGGTAAGCTCGTCAAATAGAATAGTGCAAAGCTGTGAGCCTTGCCACGAGTACACGTCCTTTTCGTGTTGTAAATGTCGGAAGTCAATCCGCGACTCTTTGAATTTCGCTTGCATAGTGGGAGAGGCGACAAGGTTCGCGCCGAGCGGGCGATAGAGATCGTTCGCCGTGTCCCAGAGTCCACCCGGCGCCGTAATTTCTGGGTTCGTCCGACGAAATATCGTAGCGTTATAGCCGGGGACGTGTACGTAGTGCAAGGGCTCCATAAGTAGCGAGAACGACTTACCCGACCCCGCCGAGCCGCCGTATATTGCAATATCGGCCGAACTTGATAAAAACGTTTCTTGTGCGCCCTTTTGTGGGGCAATTATTCTCTCGGGCATACGTGCCGCCTTTAAAGTATATTGTCAAAATAGGGCTCAGAAAAGCAACGACATTGTACCGCCGAGCCGGGCGTCCCGTCGTACATTTCACTTGTTCGCGATTGCCACGTCTCGCCGTCGTCGTCGGAATAAATAGAGTCGTCGTCCCAGTCGCAGAGCATACCCTCGAGGGCTGAGTGATCCGCCCGCACGCGCTCATCTAGCGAAGTTCGCCATACGTACCACGTCAACCCGATATTTTGTTGCCTCAGTTTATTAAGCTCGCCGTAAAATTTCGCCGTTTGGTCGCGGGCGATAAGGCGCGTACGGTTCGCGGCCGACATTTTTAAGGGGCTTTTTTCAAGTGTACCAATCCCGACCTTTTGTATGATTTTTGCTTGAATTGACGGCGTGGACTCGCCCGAGCGTATGCCATCGCGGACAATTCTCTCAATATCCCGCGCCGTTTCGTTCTCTAGGTTCGTGATTAAGTTCGCATTTTCGCGGACAAACTCAGCCTCTTTCGAAGCGAGCCACGGCTCCGACGATACCGGGGAGACGCCGATCGCGCTCTTAATAACGCGATTATGCTCGGCGAGTGAGTACCCAGATATATCCGCGCCGATATCGCGGGCGACCTGCTCAAACGTACGACCGGCAGCGCGTCTCGACGTATCGGCGTTAATTATAAGCATAGCCGTGTCGAGGTCTTCGACGTACCCGTCAAGCTGGACGGTCGACATATTAGCGATATAGTCAGCTTTCATCGCGGGGATAACTGAAAAGAGGGCTTGGGTAACGGACTTTTTAAATACTTGTAGTTCTGAAAAGAGGGCTTTTCGGTACCGCTCCTCGATAGCGTTCGGGAAGCGGGGCGGTACCGGGCGTTTTACTCGTCGGCGAGAGAAGTCGATTCCTTGCGCTTTGAGCTCGTTTTTAAGTTTTTTTTTACCGGAGCCGCGTCGGCCTCGACTGAGGGCGCGTCGTTTCTGTGCTTGTATAGCGACTTGCACACGGCGACGCGGGCGAGCGGGTTCGGGAACTCCTCTGTCATATCGGGCGAGAACGTACACCGATTGACAAACTCCAGCTCGCTTTCGTCTATTTTAACTTGTGGTAGTGGCATTTATGCCCCCTCTTCGTCGTCTTGTTCGGGCGATTCGTCAAGATCCAAGTCGAGCGCGCCGCCTTCGTTCATGAGAGCCGCCCGCGCCTCGCCGGTCGTGATCAAATTCCACTCGACAAGCTTCGCGAGAGATTCGACATTTTTAGCGAATATGTCAGATTTCTCTTTCTGCGACGTTTGTTGTATCGGCGCGAATTCCCAGTGTATTTCGTCGGGGTCGATTGCAACGTCGGAGCTTGAAGCAATATACGAGATTAAGCGGTCGAAAGGTTCTGTCAAGACTCTTTCGCTCTCACGCTTAACATAGTCGTAATAGCGCGCCTCGTCCGAGTCCCCCTCCGAACCTATACCGCCCACGATTTTCGTAAACAATCGCGATACGGGGATACGGCTCTCGGCTGAGAAAAGCACCATAAACTGCTTGAGCAGGTCGGGGAGACCGGTAACGTTAATCGTTTCCGAGACGATCTCTTCGCCCTCGGGGTCGAACAAAGCCGCGTTCATTATGCTCATTGACTTTTTCATGATACGCAGGCGCGTCAATATTTGCGACTCTTGGCCGTTTGCTAACTTCTCAGAGAGCCCTTTTATACCGAACTTAAGCACATTGAAACGCTCAAGTAATCGGTTCGCATACGCGAACGCGGGCGCGATCTTTGACAAGCTCGAATAAACGCGTTGAATTACCGACCCGTCAAAGTATGAATTATTGACCTTCTCGTCGTGCGGCAGATACTCACCTGCGAAGTATAGGCAGCGGCTCTCATGTATTGGGACTTGTGATCCGTCCGCCCGTGTCACGGTGTACGTTTTGATCTTACCAAAGCCGGGCGAGTTCACGTCCGTCTCAAAGTTTGCGGGGGTGAGAGTGAGCCGTGAGCGGTCGTAAAGCTCGAGCGACCGCACGCTCTTAATCTTGGTTACGTCGACGGGCGTATCGAGCTTTGTCTCGTCGTCGTCAAGATCCACGACAAGCAGCGCCCCACCCATTGCACGGGTCGACGCCCAAGCGTTGAAAAATTCAGTCTTCGCCTTAAGCGCGCGAAGTTTGTCTTGTATAAGCCGGTCGGAGTCGCCGTCGATATGTACCCAGTTTTTGAGGCCGTCGCCGGGGATCTCAGTACACACGATATTTGCGAGCCCGTCGTATGCGAATATATTCGCGAGGGTCGTCGTCGGGAGAAGGGGCGTCGTTGAGCGAGAGAACGACGTCGCGTTCTCGGAGTTCGTCTCGCCCATACCCGTGAGTAGGTTGCCCCACCCGTCTAGCTCTATTTGTCTATTATCGGTCATTGTCGCCCCTTACATATCAAGATAGAATCCAATAACTATAACAACATGACCGGCGGAGGACAAGGTTCCCCCAAACGTGTGATTATATCTGAGTATAGGGGACGCTGACGGTATATCGCTAGTGTAGACGTTGAACCAAAACCCTACTGGAGCATTTACAATGTTTCTCCCAAAGTACTGAGTAGTTGCCCCCGCACTGCGAAGGCTGGAAGTAGAGTCACCCCCTACTGAAGCTTGTCCATTTGTCTGTACGTATAAACGGAATCTATGTGTGTTAGCCGGCACACCTAGTAGCGTGAGCATATCAAAATCCGACGCGACTGTGGACGTGGATGTGGATGAAAATACTGTGAACGCCGAGCCGTATGACCAAAAGTCATTATATTGAAAGAAATTGGCGAAGTTGCTACTTGCGTTTTTAACCGAGCTAATTAAACGCGTAAAAACATACCCACTTGGCATTGTCGGCGCTGTCGCTGAAAGCGAATAAAACGGATCGCACGTGCCGTCAATTTTTGCCATCATCCATACATACATCCACCCGTTAGCAGGTTCGGCAGCTGATCCCGTGTCCCAATTGCCCGCCGTTGCTACGTCAAACGCCAAATATGAGCCGCTTGTTTTATGTATACGCCCGATTTGCAAATTGTCAAACGTAATGTCAATTTGATTGTTTGGGCTTGCGACCGTACTCTTGACGACAAGGTTTTTATACGACGGGAAGTCCGAGTCCTTGCCGCTCGTAATGAGCGCGAGTCCGGTAATACTTTTTGAGTCGGTGCCGTCCCGAACTGATAAAAGATTCGCGTCCTCGATAACCGCTTGAGCCGCCGCCGTATCGACCGCGCCGAGTACCGTTTCTTTCAATACCGCGCCGGTTGCTTTTTTACTTGACCCGCTTTGTACTATTACTACGAGATCCGCGTCAGCGATTGCCGTCGCGCTTGTTAATTCCGATATCTTTTTCGCCATTGTTATGCCTCACACATAAATGTTTTCGCCGTTTTCAAAAACGAGATTTTCTCCCGTCTCGGTGGTAAGCTCCGCCAAAAATGCAAGCCCCACCCCCGCCGGGAGTACGTCGTAAAGTATTGTTTCATCGAGTACGTCGCTTTCCGTAAAAGTCAATTCGTCGTAGCCCGTGATATCATAATCGTATATTTTGATTTCTTCTAAGTCCTCACTGAGTAGCGCCTCGCCCGCCTCGTCGGTCAATGTTTGCCACGCGAAACGGTCGAGTACAAGGTCGTCGCCGTCCTCACATAACGCGCCGAACTCCTCGAAGAGGTTGACGTCGCCGTCGGTAAAGATCTCAGCGACGAGATCCCGCGAGTAATCTTGGTAATAATGTATAATCGTCGCGTTAAATATCTTACGGATCGCGCGAAGTAATACGGGTATTTCGCCGCCCGAGACGTTGAGCTCGACTTTCAATTGTAATAAGGTTTTGTAGTTTATGTCCGTCCGCCCTTGGCGCTCAAAACCGACAATCCGTCCCAAAACGTCAAGCTGTGCGCCCTCGGCTACGTCCCAAAAGTACGAGCGCACGGCAGAAAAAGCGAGCGCCTCGAGTTCGTCCGCGTCCTCGCCATCGACCGCCAAGAGTTTATTTATGTTCTCGGCGTCCTTGAATTGAAAGAGCAAAAACGCTCTCATAAGCTCAGCGTAATTTGTGCGGGCGCTTGGGGTTATCATACTACGGTAACCGTAACGCGAGCCACCGCGAAGTCGAGAATTTCGTCAACGGCGACGGTTATGTTCGACGTTGAATAGTCGCCAGGTGCGGGGTCTGGGGTCGTCGTGAGCTTTGTCGCCGTCTCGAATACGGTAATACGGTCAACGCCGGTCACCGAGAACGCCGCGTCAAATAGTTGTTGTACTTTGCCTTCGTCGCCTATCCCGAAAAGAGCCGCGCCCTCGGCGGCTATCGCCTCAGCGACAAGATCCGCTCCCGTTGTCGGGAACGTCGAGTCCGCCTCGACGGTTATATTGACCCATACGTAACGAGGGACGGGGCGAGAGAAATAAATTGTCTGGGTCTGCCCCTCCTCGTCGATAGTTGTCCCGCTTGTGTTGCCGTATGACTTAACCCCGGCGGGCTGCCGGTTGAATATCTCAGAGACGACGTCGGCGTCCGTCCCGCCTTGTACTATACATGAAAAACGGTGGGCGGGGATCCCGTACCCGTCGGTCGTATCTTCGCGATTCGAGATAACCTTCGCAAAGGTCACGCCGTCAACGTTTTGTTGTAATGCTTTTTTAATACCTTTATCGGTGCCGCTCGTAGATACTTGCACGTTCTCAGAGCGGCGCACACGCAGCGCGTCGTCGTCCTCGCGGTAACGTCCGGTAATACCGGCGCTCAAGTTTGTAACACTTTTTAAGCCGCTCACGGGCGTGATTATCGAGTCAATCGCCCCGGTCAATACGATAATAGGGGCGGCGACGGTGCACGATACCGCGCCCAAAGTGCCAAGCTGAAATATAGAGAGATTATTGGTCGTTACGGTAAAGGCGAGCGTCGTTATAAGATCGTCCGAGAATATACGCAAGTACGCGCCCGAGAGCTCGGCCGTTGCCGCCAAGGATCCTGCGTTCACGGCGTTTCTAAGGCCGGTAAGGATCTCGAGCTCGGTCGCTGAGCCGTCGGAGGTGTACGAAAATGAAACGGCGTTGACCGTGAGAGTATACGCGGTCGTATCCGCGATTGACTCGACTTTATAGAAACACTCGACCGACGCGGCCGGGTCAATGATTATACCGTCGTCGAGGTTGAATACGTACCCGCCCGCCGAGATTGCTACTTGTTTTGTCGTGGGGGCGTTTAATATTTGTGTGTTCGGCTCGCCACGAAACGACACCCGCGCCGTCGACGGCAGCGCCTCAAGCCGCGCGGTACCTGAGAAAGAGCATACAAAATCAAGAAATACGCCGATTGCTTGGTCTGGGTCGAGAGACGCGGCGAGGCATTGTATAAGTAACTCGGACTCTTGGAGCGTCTCGGCCTTGATAGCAACGAGCATCCCGAGAATCGACTCGTCGGAGAGGTCGCACTCAGCGCCGAAATATGAGCGATACTGCTTTTTAAAACGCTCTAGTTTGTCGGTATAGAGTTCAAGTTCGAACCCGTTCGCGGTCATTGACGAAGCGGCCATATTATAACTCCGTATCGAGTGAGATTATCGCGCCCGTATCGAGCCGGAGCCGCGTCGAGGGTAAGACCTTAAAAGTACGGCTCGGTATATCCGCGCCGGTATTCCATTCGATAATTTCTGTGACTGCCTGCTCTCGCATACACTCGGCCTTTAAAGCGGCGTTTATAACTTCGACGTTAGGGTTTTTTACCTTGACAACACCGAAAAAGTCAACACCTTTATTTGTATTTAAAAACCATTCGCCGAGGAACCGCCCAAGCCGGAGCGTGAGCCGTTGTTTGACTTGGTTGTCAATATCGGCGACCGGCTCGAAGTCGTGCCCGTTAAAATAAATGTCGTTCCCGTCCCGCTTAAGATCTATCATATAGCTCCGAAAAGGGCAGTCGCCCGCACTCGTAAAGCAATCATCTGAGCAATAAACGCCGGGCTTGCCGAGTACCCGCCCGTGGTGGTAAGCCCTGCGAGGTCGGTTAATAGCTCGCCGAGCATCGCCCCCCACGACTGAGACGCGTTTTTAAAGTTTATAAAACCGGCGTCCGTCCGGTATAGCGTCGTGTAAAGCGGTTTATAATCCGCCTCGACGACAAGCTCCGAGAATTCGTAGGGCACGAAAAACGCGTCGTTAAGATCAAACTTGCGGCGGCTTGCGGGGGGCAGCGTCGACCCGAGCTTTTTAAGCGCCGTTATATCCCGCTCGCTGAAAAATAAGAGCCCAGGATCCCCCGGTAACATGTCGAACGATAGCCCCGCGCGTCGTGTGCGGTTTATACGAACGGGCACGCCTGAAATGTCGGGCATCGAGAGAATTGTCCCGTCGCGGTATGCCTTCGAAATTTTCGGACGAACGACCGCCGAGATCCCGTCGTAAAGGACAATTTCGGCGGGGATACACGTATGCAAGTTTTCCAAAATTCCGTTGGCGACCGCGTCAACGGCGCCGGTTAAACTTTCGCTCATGTCAAAGCCCTCGCCGTTATCTCAGAATAAAAGTCATTCGAGTAATTACTGCCGTATTTGTGCACGGTCTCTATTTTAAAAACGCCGCTCATGACCTCTTTTTTCGACGACACGTTGACCGTTTGCCCGACGAAAAGCCGGGGGTTGAGTAGCGTTTTGACCTTATACTTGGTAACCTTGATTTTCGCCTTTCCATTGTCTTCTTCTTCGACGATTTTCTCGGGGCTGCCGATCATACCCGAAAGCGGGGTAATTACCGCCGGCAGGCCTATCTGGGGTAAGCTCGGATTATGGACATAGAGCCGCCCGTCGTTCACGTACCACTCAAGATCGAGCGCGTCGTGCACTACTTTGTCGAGAGCATTTTTCAAGATCCCGACGTATGAGAACCCCGACAAATATACATAATCGCCGGGGATAATGTTCGAAAGAGGGGTCGCTGAGTACCCCGAAATAGCCGCGATTATTGCACTCGCGAGTGTACCCATCGGAAACGAAAGAGACATTTTCATACTATAAAGGCTATTCGCCCCGAACACCCCGCCGCGATCCTCGACCTCGAAAACGGATACCGTCTCGAGCGACGCCGGCTCCTCGCGATAATCCTTGAGCACGCCCGAAAATATAGGAGCGGGTAAACTGTCAAGGTGCCCCGCGTTTAGTACCACGTACGAGCCGATCTTATTTATGAGCGACCGCGTAGCGGGGGTGAGGTTATATATTTTAATGACCCCAACGTCGGGCTCTTTTTTCGTCGTTTGCTTGGTCTGCGTTACATCAAAGTCGATACGAAGTCCGCCGATCGGTATACCGTTAATTACACAGTTTAGAACGCGTACAAACATTATAGCACGTCCGTGGGATCAAAGTAAAAAAGCTTGTACTCTTGGCCGAGGTTGTCGTATGTGAGCCCGTCGTTTGCGGTCGTGCTTTGTTTAATGACACGGAAGTCGCCCTCGGGGATCCCCTCGGTTGCTCGCTTATTGCAAAAAAGACAAATACCCGTCACGAGTCGAACCGTCGGCGCCGTTTGTACGCCGCCTGAGTCCTTGAGCGTCATATACCACGACTCGTCGCGGGGGTTGAAAGTAAGAGCGACATAATACGACGAACCGCCCAGATTATAAAGCTTTTGAAACGCCGGTACTTTGTTGTCAAGCGAGCGCGTAATCTCTGTCATAATGTCACCATTGACGCCACGGTGAAAAGCGCCTCGGGGCTTATTTGGTTCGCCGGGAACACGAGCCCGAACGGGGGCGCAATTTGTAAGACTTGGATCGAGAGCCCGAACGTAATAGAGTCGCCGTCGTTCGCGCTTCGCGGGGCCGAAATATTGGTCGCCACGCAAAACGGGAACACTTCTAAAGCCGAGACATACGCGAACGGGAGGCGAAGAGCTCTTTGTATTTTTAACACTTCATACGCGGCAGAAACGCGGGATATATTCTCGCTTGCGCCGCCGTGTATATGGTGGTCAGATATGAAAAACGACGCCTTGATCATTATGGGCTTAAGATATACGTTGTCGGATATATCCGCGCTGAGTTCTATTGGGTGGTTTGCGACCTCGGCGGGCATGTCAATGCTCTCGTCAATCAGGACGTCGGCAGTCAAATATCCGTATTTTGTCTCTTTATACTTGCCGAAAAAAAGCGTCGTTAGGCTCATTCAACACCCCCGCCGTTGCGGCGTGTGCGGTTCATAGACCGCTCCATTTCTTCGCGTACGACTTGCCGGGTGTCGTTTTGTATAAATTGACGTTGCGCCTCGGGCGTTCCCTGGGGCACGGATACGGCGATCTTTGAGTCAACGTTAATGTTCGTCCCGTTACCCTGTTTAGCCGCCGTTTGCGCGGCTTGCGCGGCGGGATTATACCCGGCGGCGGGGGTATTCGTCCCCGCTATTGCGCCTTGAATTTCTCCGATTTTGCCGAGTGCCGCCTTTGCCATACCGCCCACGCCGGGCAGATACGAGAGCAGCTTGAGTACGGCCATAAGGGGCAGTATCATATATGTGAAAATAGCCATTGCAAAAAAGCGGATTCCTTTTACCACGTTATCAATAAACGCGGGGATCGCAGCGAATACTCGACCGAACCACGCGCCGACCGCTTGCACGCCCGAAACGAGAGCGGCGAAAAGGCCGTTGACTATATTTCGAAACGTCTCGCTGTTTTGGTATGCCAAAACGAGCACGGCTATTAGTGCCATTATCGCGAGCACTATAAGGACGATAGGATTCGCGGCCATTGCGGCGTTAAGTAGCCATTGCGCCGCCGTGGTTATTAAAACGGCGGCCTTATACGCCATTATACCGACTTGTACGAGCTTGATAGCGCCGTATATAAACAAGATCGCCCCGCCGAGTAGCATAAGGGCATCCGTTATCTTTTTCGTGTCCTCGGGTGAGAGCCCGTTTATCCAGTCGGTTACCTCTTTTAGTTTGTCGATCATAGGGGCGAGCCCTTGCGTTACCGCCTTCCCCAGAGATTCGAGCATACCCTCAAGAGCGTTCTTTAGTTGCACCATTTTCCCGGCGTCCGTCTCAGCGAGGGACTTCGCCAAGCCGCCGTAATTTTGGTTCATAACCTCAATAATGGTAGCGACGCGGGTCGACTGGTCGCCCTCTTGTATGAGTGCTTTCTGTCGGTCGTCAAGCAATATACCCGCTTTCGAGAGCGCGCCCGCTTGTCCGGCAAGCGCTTTCCCTATCATATTAGCGGCGCCGATCGCGTCCTCTTGGCTTGCGTTGACGCCCTTATTCGCGGCGAGGAGATCCGTCAAAGTCCCCGTGAGCTCGGCGGCTTGGTCAGCGTTGACACCATACGAGAGGATCTGAGACTGACCCGCCATTATCACGTCGCCTTGATAGGTGGTGTATTTTTCGGTTTCGTTTGCGAGCTTTTTTAAGGATGCGACTTGCGCGTCCGTTGCCTTGGCGACTTTGAAAGCGATTGATTCGAGCCGCGCCTCGGCGAGTTCCTGCTCGGCAGCGCTTTTCATAGCTACGGCGCCGATAGCGATAACACCTATTGCAAGACCCCGAGCCACGCCCTCGGCTTTTTTCAAGCCTGATTCGAACGACGCAAGCCCGGCGTTATCTGCCTTAAAACCCAGTAATGTAATTAGCTCTTGAACTACCATTATTTTTTAGGCTCCGCCGGTCGATAGTATTCTTGGTTCGCTATGTCGTTTATATCTCGATAATCCGCGAACGCGTTCGCCCTCATTATCTCGTCAAAGGTCATTCGCTCGGCGAGGTCATACCCAAAACCCGCGATAAAACAGAGGCGCCAGAACGCGCTTTCGGCTTGGAGTTCTTCGTCGAGATCGGCGACGACTCCGACGTCTCTTCGTCGTTTGTTGTCCTCGTCGCGGGCGCGCCTGAGGTACTTGTTTTCGTGGTTAATTTTGACAAGCTCTCCGCCGCCCCCTCTAAAAAAGGGTAGTTAATTTTAAGAACCTCGAAAACAAGTTTGTAAATAAGATCTATTTGACCGGCGAAAAATTCGTCGAAGTCCCGCTCGCTCGAGAACCGGAAAATTTTGTCCCCGTCCTTTTTGCCATACGCGGAGGTATTCGCCAAGATCCGCTTGACAAGGGCGAGCGCTTCGTCGTCGTCGCCAAGATTCGCGAACAGATTATCGAGCCCGCCTTGTACGACGGAGAGGTCAATATTTGATTGCATGACGCCCGACATACCGCCGGTTGTGTCGAAGCCTTTAAGCACGCCCGCAAGCGCGGGGAGTACTTTCTTTTGTATCAAGTACGCGATACGAAACGACTCCGCCCCCAAAAAGGGGGCTATGTCGTAGCGTCGGCCGTCTATTTCTATTGTTTTGAGTCCCATTGTTTAATCCTTTTACGCTTCGTTTCCGCCGATTGTAAGGTCGGTTATTTCCATAAGCTTAAAATCCCAAGCGCGGTTTGTCACGTCGGTATTCGAGTCCTCAGCGTCGGGGACTTTAACGATACAAGCGCGATCCGTGCTAATAATCGTTTTGCCGATCGCGTCCTTAACCACAAACGGGAACGTTACGCCGCCGGGGGTGGTGAGATCAGCTTTTCGCAAGTTCGAAAAGACTGTATTCGAGCTCGAAGTCCGCGAAAGGGTAACCGTAAACACACCGCTTTTTATGTTCGAACGGGAGCGAGACGTACGGCCATCGGCGCCGTTTTTGAACGTCCAGTCGTCGCCGTCCATAACGAACTTAAAGACCGACCCCTCGTCGAGTCCGACGGGTGAGTTCCCGTCGATAATCACGTTGTAAAAATTTATGTCGAACGTTCTTTCGTCCATGATCACACCTCCAAGTTAATGGCGATATTCACATAGATGAACGCGCCCGCTAATTTTCCGACAATCGCAGTGTTCTTTAAGAGCCGCGCGAGTTTGTCCGCGTCGGATACGTCCGCGATATTAGGCATGGTCAACGTATACGACTCGAGTCCGCCGTTGGTTACGCCGAGGTCAAGCGCCCCGCGGATCGCGCCCTCGTACATAGTGATACCCTTTGACGTTGCGGGGATTTTCTTATTTTCGAACGACTTTTTGATCTTTAGCGCCTCGACTCGAAACGCGATCTCCTCAGCTTGCCAGTCAGCAAAATGGATGACGTCGATCCACTCTCCGCTCGCTACTTTCCCTTGGTACGGCAGCGTCACGCCGCGCGCGCTCTCTGTGAAAAAAGATACGTTCGCGGTTTTGAGCGCGTTTATTTCAGTAGTGGTGAGCGTGTCAGCCGTGATACCCTTGACATTTTTCTCCGCCCAGGTAGTCGAGCCCGGTGTCGTGATTGACATACGCGACGCCCACGCTATCTCAGGCCATTGATCACTTGTTGAGCCGTCGCACTCTGAGTGATACACAACGACCGATCGGTCGTAGCCGAGAACCTTGAGCGCAAGGCCGAAAACGGACGTTTTGTCGTCGTCGCCGAAAAGGGCGATTTTGCCGTTTGCCTCAGCCCACGCCGCGATGAGTGCTTGTTTTGCGCCGTCGCGAGTAGTGCTCGTGAGGAAATACCAATCATTATCCGCGAGCTTAATCGCGTTAAGCGCGGTCGTGTAGTCCACGTCGGCCGCCTCGTATCTGCCCATTTTAAAACCGGCGGGGGGCGCGTCCTGTATAAAAGCCGCTTGCGCCGCGAGATACTCCTCGTCGGTTACCGCCCAGTCAACGTCGACCTCGGTCAAGTTCGCGTACGTTTTTGTTCGTGTTGCGAATACCGTGTTCGCCGCCTCGACTAGTAAAAGGATCTTACCAAAGCCCGCTTGAGTGAGGGCGGGGCTCCCCAGTGTGACCGTTACGCTTATAGTGTTCTCAGTTGCCATTTTTTCGCCTCGTTTATATGTCTAGTGGTACGACGAGCCCGCCGGGGTTTAATGTAAAGCCCCCTTGTATTTCGTCGAAAGTTTTAATCGTTTCCGTTGTCTTTTCGGTATAGCGCAATTTAATATCGAGCCGCGCGCGCTCTTGATACGTTTCATCCTGCAAAGCGGTTAAGTCTGTGACCGTCCCGCCTGCGAGGTAGCTTATGCCCTGCCGTAAAAAATATAGCTGATTTTTCTCAAGTTTTAACTTATTGCAAAAATCAAATATAGCCGCTTTCGCCCCCTTGTTATATGTTTCCACGGCGAGCATAATTTCGTATGAGTGCGACAAGTTCACGACGTCGGTTGTTTTGTTCGGGTCGCTTACCGAGGACGTGCCGATTAGGCGCGTCTCGAATTGATATACATAATAGAGCGACGCAGGGCGCGAGCCGTTATCGTTGCGAGGTATGAGGGTAATAGTCGACCCGGCTACCTCTTTAACCAGCGAGAACATAAGCGTTTGTATGGTTGAATAACTCATAATAGACTCGCCTGAAAAAACCAATGAGGGAGCAGCGTCCCGTAATTACGCGACTCAAAAATCTCGTATGGTTCGCCCTGATACGTGATCCGGTCGGGGTTTTTGCCGCTCGTGCCATCGGTTACGGTGTAAAGTTCTATATTAGAATACCCTTTAATTATCTTTTTATCCCGGCGCCCCTCGGGTAACGACTCGAGAGCCTTCCCGGTAACAGGTTGAATATTACAAAGTACGGTAATAGTTGAGGGCGTACCCTCGATCCACTCGCCGTTGGCTATGCTACGAGAGCCCGCCGGGTATCTTGTCACGATATAAGCCGAGTCGAAAAAGCTCATTTTTTACGCCACCACATAGCAAGCGAGAATAATAAAGCAGATAATAAAAACGCAGATATCAAGAGCCATACACCCCACCTCTCGACCTTTGTCGGTACTTCTGACACCTTCTCAGTCGTGTTTGTCTTGGCCTCGGTCGTCGTCGTTTCCTTCTCGATAACCTTACCGGAGCTCGGCTCGTACCTCGTAATACGGGTTACGGTTCGGGCGTCGGTATGTGCGACCGTGGTCGCTTTCGGTGTACTTGAACACGCCGCAAAAATCAAGCATAAAAATATAAACTTTCTCACTCGCCGCCCCCTTTCTTTTTGCCCAGAACGCCCGCCCAGTGTACGCCGACGTTCCCGAGAATAAGAACCCCGCCGAGCCATATAAGCGAGTCAGCTAATTGGGGGTAATTGCCGTTGGTCATAGTGTACCCGGTAACAATCAGCGCCGCCCCGATACAAAACCCGATAAAAAGCTTTCTATACCCTCTCAATTACTGCCCCCGTGGCGCCGGTTGTGCTCCTCTTTCAAGGCTTTCAGCTCGGCCTCGACTTGGATCATTCGCTCTTTGTCCCGGCGTTGTAAGTCGTATAATTCCTGTATATCAAGTCTATGCTGCCCGATTGACGCCTCAAGAGTCTTTATTTGTACGAGAAAAAACTCTTTTAGTGTGGTAATGTCCTTGGAAACACCCGCGATATCTTTTCCAATCCCTTTAACTACAAGAACAACGTAAGCCCCACCAATACCAATAATAGTATTAAAGAGATATTTAATAATTTCACTCGTCGCGATAGTTTCCACAAGTCCCCGCCCTCAGTAGTTTGTTTGCCCATCTTTGCCCCCCTATTTGACCGTTACCTCATGGCTCCCTTTATCGTCAACGAGGTAATGGATCCCGTATGTCATAACGGCTATGTCGCCCGCGTCGCCGCCGATCCTATCGAGCCGCACGGCAAGCTGCGCGCCTAAGTTTGTCGAGCCTATGAAGCCCGTCGCATCGCTCAAGTTAATCTTGCGTGCCTCCGCGCCCAGTTGTGCGCTCGTTACGGCGAGGTCAACGCTCCCGCTTCGAGTGGCGAGCCCCGTCTCACGTATTGACCAATAGAAACGGAACGTTGCGCCCGTGGTGCCCGCGCTCTCAGAGGCCTTAAGAAATAAATGTAAATGCGGGTAAAACTTCTTACCGCCGAGTTGCGCCGCGTGGGGAACCTCGGCAGCGGATCCGCACGTTTGGTTATTTGCGCTTGTGAATTCGCGGTAATAGACGTTGTCAATAGTGACATAATCGGGCAGGGAGACAGCAGGACCTCCGCTCGAGGCGGGGTCGAAGTTCAAGTCCTCGTATCGAACGCCGTCAATAAATACGTTACTCATAAAGAACCCCGAACGCTAATATTGATAACGGAGTCGCCGCTTGGATTCGCCGCATAGAGCGCCGTGATAGCGGGATTAAAAAGTGAGTACCCGTCCCAGAGCTCCCATATACACGTGTCAGCGGTAATCTGTGCGGGCGTCCCCGCCGTGGCATAGATAGCGACAAGGCCGGTCTTTTGTACGGCGACTCCCGCGAGCGGGATCTCGGGGAGGGTTATCGCGGCGGAGTTGACCGCGCCCGACAAGCTAATATTCTTGTTATAGACGACGCCGTTTTCGCCCGCGTTGCCTTTTTCTGATAATGTCATACTTTGAATAGTCATTGATTCACCTCGTAGGAGATACTATCTAATAGCCGCCCGGTATCAATAAGCGGGTGAGAGGAGCCTTTTCGGTCTTTCGTGCTTTGTGCGTTGCCGGGGCTTGTCGTTTGTTGAATCTTCCGTTGTATTGTCGATTGACCCTTGAGGCCGAGAGCGTTGAGCCCCTGCTCTAAGCTCATAGAGCCCTCGGTCATTGCTTTGAGTAGCTTAGGGCGTAGGGTGTTAAGCTCGTTTCGCCCGCTTGTCGAGGGAGCGTCCATAAAAGGGCGGGGCGGGATCTTGCCATTTCCGTAATGATTGACCGCGCCGTAAAATGCCACGGAGACGCCGTCGTTCTCACCCTCGCCGGACAAAACGCCGACCTTGACCGAGGCGTCGGCGATAGCCGGAAATAGTTTTTTAATCCGCTGCCATCCCTTGTCGATAACCTTGACGCTCATTATATTACTACGTTCATAGAAATAGCGCCCGCCTTGAGCATACCCGCAAGGATAGCGCCGTAAGAGGTGCGGTATAAATAGTCATTGTACGAGACGCCGGAGCCCGCCGCATACGAGACGGAGAGATCACCCTCGCGGATAGCCGTAACGACGCCCCCGCCAAGAGAGCTGACTTTCGAGTGATTAAGCGCCATAATATGAGCCGCGTAAAGAGCGATCACATACTCAGGGCTCGCCTTAAAGCGAGACGTGTCAATAATCCCGGAGGCCTCGCTTATGTACGCGTTTTTTATCGCCTCAGTAACGGTCGAGAATTCAGGAAAGCTGTTTAACCACTCGAGAGAAGTCATTCGCCGTCGTCCTCGTCTTTGTCTTTTTTCTTCATTATGTCGGCCTTGAGGTCAGCGATCTTTGTCTCGGCAAGTTTACGAGTTGCGAGCGAGATCTTGGGGGACTTAAGAAAACCCTCAAGGATCTCGACGTTGTACGTGTCGTTTATAAGTTCCTTTTGTTTTGTCGCGGGCATATTTTCGAACAGAGCCTCAACGCTTGGGGCGCTCTCGCTCTCGGTGCCTTTTGAGGTTACGAACACCCAGTCGCCGCGCTCTATTTCAGCTTTGCCGGTGGGGGTTGCTATGTGAGCGCGAAAAAATGCTTCGTCCTCGATGGTATTGACGCCCGGAAAAATCTTTTGTCCATTCATGTTCGGGGCGAAACGTCCGTTGTATTTGATTAAGAGTGCCATTTTTATTTTTCCTTTAGTGAGGTTTTTGAAAGAGCCCGCTCGGTGCGCTGAGCTACGGGAAGCGGGCGGGCTTTTTTAAAAACCCCGCGAGAGGAGTGGCTCGCGGGGCGTGAAAAGCGATTAAATACCGTCGCCGTATGCCATTGACATAGGATACGGAGAAACGGTACCGGTAATTTTTGACTTACAAGGCACCTTGTAAGTAAAGTCGTTAGCCTGAGGAGGCGACGACGTGAACGGCTGCGTAATGGTAAATTTGACCTTGCGAGGGTTGCGAGAATATGCGATCATTCGCTCGCCGTTACCGCCGCCAAGAATACCCGCGAGTTTATTCGCTGAAAAGAACGTCACGTCGGGGTACATTGACTTAAGGTACATAAGCGCGTTTGTGCTTGTACCCGATACGATAGCCGATGCAAGCAAAGCGTACGACGCGGGGGGGAGCGCGACCGCGTTCGCCATCTCAGCGTTGCCGGTGCCCGAGCGTACAAGGTCAATACACCCGACAACGTCGCGGATCATGAGAGCCGCCGTTTTTGTTGACCAAGTCTTTGTCACGCCGGTACCGTCCGCAGGGACAGTATACGTTTGCGCGCCAGTCATAGAGAAAAAGCCCTCGATCCTTGCGTCGCTATCGCCGAGAAGAGCGATATTGTCGATCTCTTGCTCAATAGCATAACGAGCCGCTGCCACGTACTCGGCAGAAAGGTTAAGCCCTGAGTGGATCGCTTTTTCAATCTCATCCTGGTCATACATATACGCCGCCGCCACCTTGTAAACCTTGCGCGTGAACTCTTTCACGAACTTGGTAATGTTCGGTATGTCGGTTGCGTAGTTCGCGATCAATTTCGCACGGCCGGCGGGGGTGTATTGACGGTATGTGACCGTCTCGGCCCAAGGGTCGTTTGATACTTCGACCGGCAAGAGCGTCGAGTATTGAAGCTCAGGAAATACCGTGTCGTATGCTTGCGCCTCGATTTTCTCGAGTTGCTTTGTCAAGAAAAGTGTGTCGTTTGCGTCGAGTTCAACGTTGCGACTGATTGCCTCGACAAGTTTTTTAACTATGTCCATTTTTTTATCCCCTATCAAGGCTTGTTAATTTCGATTTTTGCGAGAGTAAGACCCTCGGTAACAATAGCCGCCGACTTGAACACGGCCGCGCTTACTGCCTCGGTAGTGGTGTCATTGACCGTTGAGAATTTACCCCGGTTCGCCCCAGTTGAAACGACATAGACCGTCCCGTCGACTGCCGGAGTCTGTCCGGTCACGCACTCCCCCCAGACGACACCTTGAGTCATAACGGGAACCTCGGTGTATTGCACGAACTCGCCGTCCTCGCCCTGTTCGCCAAGAGAGATACCCGCGAAAAGTTGGTCGGTGGTATACGCGAGAGCAATTGTCGCCGTGCCCGCGCCGCCGTTTACGATTGTCGCAACGATAACAAGATCCGCGCCGTCTGTAGCTGGACGAGAAACGGAAATAACACGAGCGCCACTTACTGAGCTTGAAACGCCGGTAAGAGCTTCGATCTTGGCCTCGATAGCCGCCATAGTTGTCGCATGGTCGCCGCCGTAGGTCGTACTTGTGATCGCTACACCGTTAATAGAAATAGAGACAACGTCGGCAGCGACAAGGTCAGCCGAAAAAGTGATTGTCCCGTTCTCTTGGTAGATGTTTTCGACTTGTGTTTCTGCGTCGGTACCACGAGCGACGCCGCGTCCGAACTGAATCGCGGTAACGCCGCCGTTAAGATACGACTCTACACGACGTGGGCCGGTGTCCGCGATAAGACCCGCGCGGCCGCGTGCGAGGTCGTTGCTATAAGATAATTGACTCATTTTTTCACCTCTTTGCCCTCGAGCCGGTCGATCATACGTTGACGAGCGTCGGTTACGGGGTTAATTTCGTTTGCGTCAAGCTCCGGAAGTGCGCGCACGGTTTGCTTAACGGGAGCGGCTTTCTTCTCGAGCATAACGACGGATTGATCATAAAGAGCTTGCACATAATCCGCGCTCTTACCGTCGAGCTGAACGTCCGGGAACGCCTTTTTGCAAAGCGCGCCTTTAAGCTCACTCGAGCTCTTGCCCTCGATCTCTTTGGCGTCGAGGTGCAACGTTGCACTCACAAGAACTTTCGCCCGCTCATCCGCGCGTTTGTTAATCTCGGCCTCGTCAAGCTGCATTGCCTTGGCGCTCTCAAGATCCTTTTTCAAAGTCGAAATTTCGGACTCTTTCGCGTCAAGCTGAGCGGTCAACGTAATGACCTCTTTCGCGCTTTTGTCTTTCTCGGCCTGTAAGCCTTTAACAACGGGGACAGCGTCCTCGTCCATCTCATAACTCACAGAATCGAGCACAATAATTTTTTTACCCATTTTTGCCTCGGTTGTTTGTATTTCTTCGTCTATAAAGTCAAGCTCAACACCGTCGTATTCGATAGCGTCAAGGACGATTTTCGCGTTACCCACGCGCCCGCTTTTTTCAAGTGAGAGGTGGTTATATATGCGGCTTGTTTGTTTACTGTCGTAGTGTACGCCCTCAGGCGTTACGCCGGGGGTGAAGTCGATATCTGCGATATACCCGCAAGAGAGCTCCGGAAGGGTTTTGTCTTTTATCTGGGCAATCGCGCCCGCGTCCATAACGACGAACTTGGCCATAATGTCGCTATCGTGTTGACGTACGTTTTCAAGGACGGATCCTTTAGAGAGACGAGCGGCGTTTTTGGGGGTTATGAGCTTGCCGTCCTCGGTGTACGGGTGCCCGCTTACGAGGGGTTTGCCGATTAAAGTAGCGTATGATCTTGCGTCGTGGACGACCTCGGGCGGACAGTATCTTTTATGAGCCTGCCCGTTTACAAGGTACGTAAACACACCCGGGCGGGTGACTACGGCGTCGCATACAAGAAAGCCTTCATCCGTTTCCACGGTCGAACCTTTCAAAATAGCTTTGTCAAACTGAGCGACTTTTTTAATCATAGCCCTCGCGAGGTGTTTGTTTTTTACACACGCTCAAAAAGGTAAAAATGTCAAGGTATTTTTATTGACAACTTGACAAAACGGTGTCATAAATAGAAAAAAATTAAAAAGGCGGTCAATATGAAAGAGGACAAAGCCCCGAGCAGGGAAGAAATAAAGCGCGTGCAAGAATATCTTGAGGCGCAATCGAAAGAGAACGACGGGCGGATCCTGCCGGAGGAGGTCAACACCATAAGCGATTACCTCAAGGCGTGCTCCGATCTCGTCACGGCCTTGGCGAAGTGTATCGCCTCGGGTAACGTCAAGAGCAACGTCGAGAGCTTATTCCAGTCAAAGAACATACGCGAGGTCGAAGTCGTCAAGATAGTGAACAAATATTTGTACGGCGAGGTTGAGAAGTGAGTAAGCACATACCAAAGAAAACCGACGCCCCCGAGAACGCGACGCCCTTAGCTCGTAAAAAGCGGACAAAGTTCTCGAACAAATACGACCCGGATCTCGTCGCGGCAAAAGACCTTAACTCGACACCAAACAAACGAAAGTTAATTCTTAAGCTTTGTGAGCTCGGCGCCCCTATACTAGAGATCGCCGACACGCTCGGGGTTACGTCGGCGACGATAAACGCGTGGCTCAGAGAGGACTCAGGCTTTCATAAGGCTTTTGAGGACGCCCGGCTCACGGGTGACAAGCTCAGAGTCGCGGCCGTTGAGGACGCGCTGTTTATGCGGGCGCTTGGTATGACGGTGTACGCTGAGGTCATGACAAAAACGGGTCAGGTAATGGAACTTAAGAAAGAGCTCGCGCCGGACGTGGCCGCGTGTCAGTATATCCTTTCGACTCAAAAGTCAGAAAAATGGCAGCAGAAAACGTATGTCAATCTTGAGGGTAACGTTGGAATTGAGGTTGTCCGCTATCAGCTCCCGGACAATTTGAGGCAACTAGAGAACGTAAGCGAGGTAGATAATGAGAGCGAGGTAGAAAACGAGGTCGAGGCAAAAAGAAAGCGGGCTTAGGAGTCCGCTTCTCTTTTAATCTTTGCGCAGTATATCCACAAGTCGTTGTCGTCTTTTTCATATGGATATGTTAGCTCAAAATCTACGTCGGTAAGTACCCCCACGCTATAACCTGATTCGTGGTCATCCCAAAAAACGCATCTATCGCCGATCCGTGGCTCTTCTCGTGTAAATTCAATGCTTATCGTTTCCATCCTCTCACCCCTTTAGTTTTTCAAGCATATCCGCTGCGAGTGCCCGACGTATCAGGTACAAGTCGAACCCGTCCGCCGTGCCAAAAAAGAGGACTCTCTCGCCTGAGTCCATAGCCGCGTCGCGGCGGGCGCAAATAGAAGGCATATCCCCCACGAAAACGCCGCTCTCTGTCTTACATACCCAGTTGTAAGGGTTACGATGTGAGCCTTGGAGCTCACCCTCGAAGCCACGTTTCATATCATCATCCCCGTGGTAATAAATAGCTTAAGGCGATTCGCCCAGAGTACGACAAAATCCTTGCACGCAGAATACTTTTTCATATCTGAAATAACCTCACCCGCCCAACGTGATTCTCTAGTCATCTTGACCCCCTTTTAAAAAGCCCCGCCCGGAGAAATCCTTACAAAACCCCGGGCGGGTAACATTTTGAATTAAATAAAGGGGCGGTTTTTTTCAGGGCGCCCAGCCTTTTATTAGTGCTTTTGATTCTTTGACAATACTTACGAAATTAGTTATTGTCAAGTCTTTTCCGCTAACTTTTTGCTATTTTTTTAGCAGTTATTTTTAGTGCTTTTACTCTAAAAAGTTACTACACATAGAAACACTATTCGCTCGGCTTGTCTAAGAACGCTCCCAGAGCAAGCGCAAAAACTGCCTTCTTTGTGCGGCCGCTCTCCGCCCGAACATACTCATCTAGCCGCTTCGCTAAGCTTGCGGGTAAATGTACCGTTGTAACGACTAGCCCCTCGTATTGTTTGTCCATTACACCTCTCCTTTTTCCAGTAAAAACTGGCGGTTTATTTCTTTATGCTTTTTACCGTGGCAGCTCTCGCATATACACTCTAAATTCTCGTAGGAATTGTCTCCCCCAAGTGCAAGCGGGGTCTTGTGGTGTATGACTAGCTTCGTATCGTGTCGCCCGCAGTATACACACTGATACCCGCTTTTTTCTTTCATGTACTCCGTAAGAACCGTCCACTGCTTTGAGCTTATTTGAATACGCTTCAACCGGTTAGCCTTATTACACTCGAGAGAGCAAAACCTATGCCCGTGCGTTTTTTTAGAGAAAGGACTTCCGCATTCTATGCACACCCCTTCGCCGATCGCGGGCTTACTCCCGTGTAAAGAGTAGTATTGCCGCCGGGCGCGCTCCCTCGTGCACTCGGGCGAGCAGTATCTTTGGTTAGACGTTTTTCGGACAAAACCCGCCCCGCACACTGCGCACACGCCCGCCGGGTCCACTTCTAGTACTCTACTATGCGCTCGATTATGCCTCCGCTTAGCTTCCGTAACACACTCAGGAGAACAATATAAATGCACCTTAGCGCGAGTTTTAAAGGCTCTTGCGCATATGGGGCAAACGGCCATCCGGGGGTCTCTTTTTTTGTACACTTTCGCTCGGGACTTACACTCGGGACAGTGTAGTTTGTCTTGGGTCGGGTTCGTTACCTCAAAGGACGCGCCACACGTTAAACAAGTCTGAAAATCTAAGCCCTCGTACCATTCGTCAAGTACCATACATACCTCCACATACGAGTACTTTAATATTATAATACTCGTATATAGTCAAGTACTTTTTACCCGAAAAGAGCACAAAAAAGGTTACTCACTTTCGTCGGCGGTAATATATTGCTCATGTAGTCTCTGTCCCGCGTGAGACTGTTCCTCAGCCCTTGTGGGGAGACTTTCGTATATTATCGTAGCATATTGACCCGGGCGTATTCTAAGAGCGTACGAGCCTTCTCGGCGGGTCTCCTGATAAACCTCGACTCCGTGTTTGTCTATGCCGTCGTACCTGAAAAACCCCTCTTTCTGAAATACGACCTCGCCGTCGATAACCGATATACGACCACGGGGGGACGTCTCAAGCTCCTCGAGTATCTCGGTAAAGTTCTGCCCCTCTAAAGGCGGGGGCGTATCCTGCCCCGACGAAACGAACACACCCAGGACGACCGCACACGCTAAGCAAAGCGCAAACACCCCGATTTGTTTTTTGATTGATACCTTTTTAATTTCCATTGTTTTCCTGCCTCTCATTATTTTGTTGTTTCTTTTTCGCTTTCGGCGATCATTGCGTCTGATAGCTCATATGATAATTCTGAGATTCTTACTGAGTTAGCGTTTGTAAAATCAGTATTTGCGCATAATCCTTGCATTGCCATCGCTGCAAAGTACTCTCGTTTCGTAATACCCTTCTGGGTAAATCCGTGACCCATTGATACTGGATAAGCATAATCTTTGTGTTCCATAATACCCCCTATTTTGTTATGACAATTTGTTCTTTAGTTCGAACCGTACCGCACTTGATACCCGCACGAATAGCCATCTCTAAGTATTCCCAGTCGAACGCCCCCGGGCATACTGAGCGCCCCGGCCTCGTATACACGCCCGTCGCTCTCTTTTGGTACATATTATGCCCGATGATCTCACGAACGGGAAAACGTTCAAGATCAAAGCGCAAGAGTTCGACGTATGCGGCGTATTGTTCAACGGTCGGAAACGACGCCGAACGCTTTATAAACTCCGTCCCGATAGTCGTAAGATCGCCTGCCTTACCCGTGCCCGTGTGATACACCCAGTTATGGGGGTTAATCACTTCCGTGATAGTACCGTCCGGATCTATACAACGGTGAAAGAGGGCGATCCCGCGCCGATACTCCTCGGATCTCTCGCCGCCCCTCATCCACGCCAAGAGGCCGACGCCGCCGTCGGTCGCGTGTACTATATGAGAGTACACTTGTTTGCCCTCACGGGGGAATCCGTCGCACTCATACTTCTCGCGGATTGTCCGGTCTACCTTGTACCCGTACGTAAAGTCATTTACTGTCATTTTCTCACCTCTTTGGCGCGTGCCCGAAATAGGATCCTGAGGGCGTATCTGAGCCGTTGACGCCATCCCCTTGACACCACATACGCCATAAACCCTTCAATGATCCGCGTGCGCTCTTTCTCGGCACCCTTGCGTACGAGAGCCGCTCGGCGCTCGATTTGTGTTAATCTTGACATAGTACCTCACTTTGTTCTTTCGGGGGCTGGTGAGTTGGCGTCCAGCCCCCTCATGAGCCCCCTTAATTTATTTTTTATGTACTTTTACGCCCCGGTATATCTACAAACTAAAATAAGGGGGCTCATGACGGGGGCTGGTCAAATAGTATCCAGCCCCCTCGGCTCGCCTAATGAAGAACGGTAAAAGCCCATAAAACACAGGGTTTCGAGCTTTTCAGTTATTCAAAATAGTACTTAGGGGGCTGGAGGGCTGGTCAAATTAACTTTGCGCAAAATGAGTTATTCCACCAATAAAGAGCCTCAAAACAGTGCTACGGTACAAAGTTCGTTTTTCCAGCCCCCCAGCCCTCCATGTTATTTTTTATAGGGGGCTTCCCCCCGTTCGTCAACTAAAATACGCCGTCGGTCTTGTTAAGCTCTTTTAAAAGCTCTTTCGTTTGTTCGTCGTAGGTCATTGCCCCCCACTTTATGCGGTCGATTATACGATAGCGGAACTCTTCCCCGTCAAATTTCCGCTTGCCGCCGGTGTCGTGCCCCTGCTCAGTGAGCAGGCGCCCGATAAATTGCCCCGTACACTTATAATGATTATCTTCAAAACGGATCTTTCTCGCGAGCTCTTTCGTAATTACGACGATTTTGTCTTGTATGAGCTGCTCGAGCTCCGCTTGTATATCGGGCTTGGTGTCCTCGATAATCTGCTCTTTTGCTCTCGTGGTGGGCGGGTGCATCCCCGCGAATTCGTCCGAAATATCCGCCCCGTCAAGATCCCGGATCTCGTACGCACTAAAGAATTTATGGAGCGCCCCCGCGTATCTGTCGCGGTTTTTCCTAAATTCTATGTAATAGCCTATGGGCTTTTTCGGGCTTTCGACACGTGCCACGAAGAACCGGCGGTCGTCTTTGTCCATTATAAACGGGTCAGCATAATTTGACGTCGCCCAAAAATGAAAGAACGTTTGGCGGGTCGCCGTTTGCTTGTGCATCTCGCGCACGGCTATGCGGTCTTGTGCGATAAGTTCCTTGAACTTCGTGTAAATATTGTACCCGCCGATACGAGCCTCGTCAAGGGACGCCATAACGCTATTTGCTGACCATCCGTTGAACTTCTCGGCCAGTACTTCGTTGTTGAGTACTACTTGATTATGTTCGCCTATTAGCTTGGCGACCGTTTCCAGTATAAGGCTTTTTCCGGTTCCTTGCTCACGGCCACAAATGAGAACCCCGTGTCGTATACGCACCCCCGGGCGTTGTACCATGTGCGCGATATAGTTTAACAAGTGATTGACAATTATCTCTTTGTCGACGCCGTCGAACAAATAGTCGAGGTGCTCAAGGAACCAATCGACCCCGCCGGCAGTACTGTCAAACGTGGGCGCCCGGTACGTGTTGAACATGGTGAGCCCGTTCGACATAAAGAATTCATCCGCGCCGGGGTAATACTGTAGATCATCCGCGCTTTGTAGAAGCCCGCTCTCAGTCGCGACCTCGAAAGGCGCGGTTTTTTTGACCCGTATGCCGGCAAATTTCGAGTTAAAAGCCGCCCTATTCATCGAGAATTCAGGGTGCCGCCGGGCGTGTACGCTCAGCTCGCCCCTGTATATACACACGAAAGAGCGCAGCGTCTCGGCCATACGTTCGTTGACGCCCAGATACTCCCGTTTAACGTCCTCTATAGTAGCGTCGGGGTGCATTTTCAAATAGAGCTTTTCCAGCCGCCCCCCGTCGCAGGCTCGCCCCGGTTCGTCGTGGCCGGCGCCAAAGTCGCAGTATATACCTTTTTCGAGGTCGACCAGTAGCGCCGTTCCCGACTTACTCTCCCGCCACGGGGGCGGCATCCTAAAGCTCGGGTATTCGTGGAACTCGGCGCACTCGGGGAACCACTCGAGAATCCTATCTCTTAAACCTTTGTCAACGCCTACTAAGTCCGTTATCGGTTTCGATTCTTTTTGTTCTGTTACCTCTTTTTTCGGTATGAGCCCCAGCGTCTCGAATCCGTCGTCGTCTATAACCAGCGGGTCAACGGGGTTTTCGATAGCGTATTCGTCCGAGAAACCGAGGTTCCAAGGAACGTCGATGAAAGGGAATTCCACATCCCCCAGCGAAAAGAGCAGGGTTACGCCCGCCCGGTTTTTTATCACCTTTTCGATCGGGTACTTGAATACGTAGTGGCGACCCCCCGAGGGGGTGCGAACTTGCCACGTATTCGAGAACAGGGGGTGCGAGTCGAGGAAGTCCGTCGCGCTTTTCGCCTGTTCTTTGTCCTTTATCTTGTCAAGGTCGATATCTATAACGGTATAATCCCGTGAGAATACGAGCCCGAACTTATCTTTTCCGAACAATTTTGCATTGATGAACGCTTTCTCTACTTTAAAAGTCGTCGATACTTGGCGCTCCCAATACGATCCGGCGTTCTTGTCGAGCTTTCGGTGTATACCGCAAATACCCATCTCTTGTAGTTCATAAAGTCTTTTTCTATCTGGTGCGTTGCTCATATATTAGCCCCTCAAGTTCCTATCCTAAAATCGGGCGCAGCCCAGTCACTCGACCAGTCCAGCGCCTCGGCGAAGCCCGCGATTTGTACAAACTCGTCGTAATACGCTTTTATTACTTTTTTATCCCGTATCATGAGGGCGTTTTCGAAGCTCCGCGTCGCGTTTTGCGTAAAGTTATACGACCCCGTCCATAATATTGACTTGCCCCAGTTAGCCATATATTGTCGCGAACCGCAATTACACGAGGATTCATCGTCCACGTTTTGCGGCGTTTTGTTGTTTCCGCATATACACTCGCCCCGTTCTTTGTCGCATACGCATTTTTCAGCGCACAAACACGGGTCTCCGTACGCCCAAGCGGTCTCGCTGGGGCGTTTTTTATAGTTTTTTACCCCTATTATAAACTTGTTGTGCATACGCGGGAACGCGGGGTCTTTGTCACGGTTATAATTACCGACGCACATTATAGGGTCATTGCTCCCCGTGCATTGGTTGTAATGGGTTAAACCCGGCCACCCGTGGCGCCAGAAGTCTTTTGGCAGTTTTTCGTATGCCGCGCGCAAGCGTGCTTTCCAGTTGCCGCCGCTCTCAGGGCGGAGAAAATCCTCTTTTTGTACGAGGATATACACTTCGTCTTTTTTCGACAGCTCATGTATTATGTCGAAGTCAGTAAGCCACGCGACACACCCGACCACGGCGTCGGCGTATCGTATTACTTTTATTAGGTGCTCTTTGTGGTTTTTGAATACAACTTGTAAGTCCTCAACGGTCTCGTTTTTCAGCCGTACCCCGTTGTCAGCTTGTTTTTCGTTTTCCATGCAGTCGGTTCTGATTTCTAAGTCGTGCAAATTGTTGCTCGCCATTTTTCCCGTTCCTTTTGCGCCATAAACGCAAAAAAGCCCTGCCACTCCCGCGCCCCCGAAAATAATCAGGGTGAGACCGCACGGAGTGACAAGGCTTTTGTGTAGTTTATAACCACGGGAAAAGGTCTCAGTTTTTCCCTTGATTACAATTAAAGCCACCATACACCCCTTAACAGAAAAATCAAGCAAGAAAAGAACTTGACAAAGCCCCCATTTTCTCGCCTGATTCATATACTCTCTTTTGATTTTAGATAGTCTGTCCGTAAGAGAAAGCCCCCTCTAGTGTATACCTTGAGGGGGCTTTTTTTATTTACTCATTTTCTCCCGTATTTCTTGCTTGTACGCCTCGGCCTTTTTCGCCGTCTTGTATTTCGACAATAAAAACAAAGCGTTCGTCGCGAGGTGCGCCAAGTGTGACCGCCCGCTCTCAGGATCCACGTCCTCGCCGTCCATATACGCCGCAAGATGACGCAGCAGCGCCCCGACATAACGCTCACTAGAGACGCCTTGCCAGTTGTGAGCCCCGTACTTTTCAGCGCCATACGTCAACACGTCCGCGACTTTCACAAGGGCGTTAAAAGGTAGTAGCTCCATTCTGGTCTTATTGTCGTCGTCTTTCCGGCCTTCGTTTGCAAGCCCCGCCCATTTATTAAGGTCGCCGCTCGGGTTTTGTGGGGGCGTCGACACATACCCCGCCGGAGGCCTTGTCGGCTGATAGCCGCTTGCGTACACGTTCCCGCTTTTTAAAAATTCTTTCGCCGCCTTGAGTACTGCTGAGTCGGCGTGATACCCGCCGGACTTGCATAACTCCGGGTTATCGAACCCAAGAAAGCAGTCTTCGCACTCGACTGTCTCACACCCGCCGCCCTCGGCGATAATAGCGTTTGCCGCTTGTTTTTTAGTCATAACCTCTCCTTTAATACGGTTTTTTCGTATTTGAAAAACGAGAAATACTCCGCTCCCGATAGGGGTTGACGGCGTACGTTAACAAAGTGTTGTATAATGTCGCTTTGCGTTTTACAAGGCACGGGCACACATTGCTCGGGCTTGCCCGGAAACTTAAATACTACAATGTAGTTGAATAGCCGGTCTTTCTCTCTATTGTTCACTTTAAAACCTCTCTCATATTTTCTATAACCCTCGCCATCTCGTCAAGCGCGAGCGAGTACCCGAGCTCGACGTCGTGGTTATGCAATTCGACCCCCTGCCGCTTGACTATTTCTCTCTTGACGTAGTAGAAACAATCCTCTATTCCTTTACTTCGTTCTGTGTGCATTTCCCTTCACTCTCCTTTTATGCTTGTTTTTGTTCTGCTGCCGTTTCCCGCCGTGAGGCATACCCAGATAAAAAAGCATACGCCTTGATAAAGTCCGCCGGTTTTATGGTCTTATTTCGGCTCACCTCGGCGGCTATCTCGTCGACGACCGGATCCCCGAGCCATTGCTTCAAGGCTTTTTGCGCTTCGTCCGTTTCTTTCATTTTATAACCTCGTCAATGGTTTTTTATTTTTACGTTTTTGCAATTAAGTATTTCCCTTATACATCTTTCGCAAGTTACAATCTTTTTATTAGTTCTTACCAGTAAATATTTATCATCATAATCATATATTTCTTTAGATAGATTAGATTTTTCACCTGTTTGAAAATGTATCCCGCATAAAGTTTCTTCTCCGGATCCGACAATTGACATTAAGTGCACACCTTCAAAGTTCTCTTTGTATTCTCTTGTCATATTACCTCGTCAATTGGTTTGCCGGTGTGCTTTTCAATGAGTTCTTTTATTTGTGATTCTTCTTTTTTACTCCACCGGTGATAATCACCTTCACCCCACCAATTATTGTTACTATAACCCAAAATTAGCGCTTCAATCAATTCCCGCTTTTCCTCTTCAGCTTCTTTGTCTCGTGCGGCGTATCCGGCGGCGTATCCGGCTTTAAAAATAAATCTTGCGTGTTTATTCAGTTCTTCATCATATCCATATTCATAAAATAACTCCATAACTTTTTCATTGTCTATCATTGCTTTACCTCTCTCACTATTCCTATTTGTTTAACTTGTACGACCGCCCCCGACAAGTGCGCTTTATCTCTCAAGATCGCCATTATATGAGCGTCAATGCCCCCCGCGAAGTAGAATAAGAACGCGTGTACGGGGTTTTCTTGGCCTGTTCTATGCAAGCGGGCGGTACATTGCTGCAAGTCCGCATACGTGTACGGCGGCTCAGCGAAGTACACATGAGTCCCGGCGGTCAAATTGACGCCCTCTTTCATTGCGCTCGTCGCGAGTAGAAAGTCAACGGATCCGGCTTGATACGCCTTGACTATTTCGTGGCGCTCTTTCGTGTCAACGCCGCCGTGTATAACCTTAACGACCGCCTTTTTATACTTCTTTTCTAAGGCCGCGACCATTGCGCCCAGAGCGGCACGGTGCCAAAAGTAGATTATCGGGCGCACTCCGTCGGCGTACGCCTCAGCGATAGCGGGCATAATGAGCGGCACTTTATACAAGGCGATTGCACGACGTCGAGCCGCGAACGCTTCGTCGGACTTCATTTTCTGGGCATCGAGTATATCCTTTTCGCCGATCCCGTGCTCCCGTAAAAACGCGGCCTCCTCTTTTAATAGCTTTTCAAGCTCCGCCCCCTTTATTTTGAGCTTGATATCTTTGTGTACGAGCGGGGGTAGTGCCTCAGAGATCGAGCGCGCGATATACGCGGGCGCAAGCATTTTTTGCAAGCGGTCAACGTCCTTTACCCCCCGGACTTTGAGCCCGTAGGGCGTCGAAATAAGCTCGCCCGCGAAATTACTCAAAAACTGCCCGCGTGTCATGTCCGTAAAAATCTCAGGCGCTATCCGGTAAAAGATATTGTATAGATCCTCGATGGTGTTAACCAAGGGCGTGCCCGTCAATAAGAGTACGTTCTTCGCTTTAAATGATAGGTTTGACTTTTTATTTGCGAACGTTCCCAGTACGTACCGCGAGCGGGCGGAATTCCACGTCCGGAAAGTGTGCCCCTCGTCGCAAATAACGAGAGACGTCTTCATCTTGAGTAATTGCTTTAAAATAGCCTTATGCGATACCATATTATACGAGCCCAGATACACGGGCGCCGCGTGCAAGATCTGAGCCGTTGAGTCAATCACGCAGACCCCCTTTTCAGCGCCCCAGAGCGTCAATTCGTCGACCCAGTTAAATAGGAGGTACGCCGGACAAACGATAATGACGGGCATACTCTCGTATTTCGCCCTATACCGCTTTAAAAGTTCAATCGCTTGCGCGGTCTTACCCAAGCCCATGAAGTCACCGAGTAAAAACCCCTTATACGTCGAAAGCCCCCTCTCGGCGGCCTCGACTCCCTCTATTTGATCGGCTCTTAACGTTGCCATTATAGCCCCCCATAGTACAAAAACAAATAGCCCAGATAGTCAAGCCACGCCGCGAGCATAAGCCCAAACATAAACCGGATCATACGTCGCCCCCTTCGAGAATCTCGTCGATTGACTTTCCGGTCGCTTTTTCGATAGCGACTTTTACGAACGGAAAAGAGTCGCACGACTCCGACGCGCATTTTTTGCCGCACCCGATAGCTTTTTCGGGGCACGTTTCGCATTGTAGCCGGTAAACTCCGACAAGCGCCGCGAGCATATCCGGCGCGGCGGCTATAAGGCGAGCGTCGGCGATAGATTGCTTTTCCTCCGAGTAACACGCAGCAACCATCTTTCCCCACGGATCGCCTTTTATATTGATATTGCAAAAACCGTTACTGCCCTCCGGGAATTCCCAGACCCACTCCCCGGGCGTATGGTCAAATCTCGTTTTGTGCCGCTTTCGCCCTTTAGCCATTTTGTCCCCCTCTCTTAAGTTCTTTTTTAATTCGCTTGATTGCCTTTTCCAGTTCGTCCAGTTCCGACAACTCTAATTTCTCGACCTTGCGTTTTATCTCGTCAAACTTTGACCGCTCCGCCCCCTTGACCGCTTGCACAGAGTTGACCGTCTCGCGGTCGTCCATAACTAATTGTAAGCGTTTCGGGTCGCTGAGTATCGAGATATATTTCGCGGCGGTACGCTCCGACATTCTCAGGAGCTCGGCCACGTACGCCTTTTTATTGGGCGCGACCATATACTCATCCCAATGATTCATAATGTCCTGGATTCTCGACTTGTCGTCGAGGTTGCGGCGGTCTTTTTGTATATGCCCGATAGCTGCGAGGACGTCCTTAACCGTTTTAAAACGCTTACGTACACAAGGTACGCGGATTAACCCAACGCGGATTGACGCCTCTCGGCGCGTATGGCCATCGTAGACATATTCAAGCCCGCCGAGCTCGTCAATAATGGCGATCTTTATGGGTTCTGATATGTCGTACCCGTTTTTCTCCATGTCCTCGGCGATCCGCTCGAGGTTCTCGGGTGCTATCGGGTACGCGTTTTTAAATCGCGGGTATAGTGGAAGCGTTTTCGGGTCTTCTTGTTGTGTCACTTTAACCTCTCTTTTTTGCGTGTTCGCGTATGACTTTCCGCTCATTTTGGCGCTTTTTAGCCTGTTTTCGGGCTTTTTAAGCGTTTTGTCTCTTGAGGTGCAACGTTGCACTCCACCCCTATTCTGTCGCCGCCGCTCGTAGTTTTTCACGGGTACGAGCCAATAAAATGTCGTCCCCGACCATACTAACAAGCATGATCCCGAGCGTATCGGGCACGCGAAAAACGGCTCGACCGCTCTTTCGTAAGCCCTCGACGGCCGCCGTTATTCTCGCCCATTCGTCCTCGGTTACCGCGACTTTCATCGAGTACGTTTTTAACGTTACCCCTTTTCGCGCGTCGTCTCTTGTTATCATTTTTTTTCTCCGCTCTCGTAACGCTTAACAACAAGCGCCCGTTTTCTTGCCGACAAGCGGCTCTTTTTCTCTTGTACGAGCCTGTACTCTTTCGCTAAGTCCACGCCGTCGAGCGGATCTTCCCTTTTTGCGTCGAGCGGATCTTCCCTTTTTGCGTCGAGCGGGTCTTCTCTCTTCGCGTCGAGTGATACACCCCCGCCGAAAAGCGCCGTCGCCCAGATTGCAGCTATACTTGTACGGCTAGTGAGTTTTTTTGCGTCGTCTCTTGTTATCATTTTTTAACCCCTTGTTTTATTCTAGCATATATTGCGTGATCTTTTCGACGGCCTTTATTTGCTGTTCAACGCCTAAGATCACCGTTAGCCCGTCTACTTCCGAGTTATCAAGATACTTGTTGACGAGCGCCTCGGCCTCTATACGCGATTCACATATATAGTGCTCGGATCCGTTTTGATACTGTCTTTCTACAAATACGTGGTATACCGCGTCTCTCGATAAAAGTACTTCCATAAAAACCGCCTCTCATAATAAAAAAATACCCCCGCCGCGTGAGCGAACGGGGGGCGTACTACAAAAAGCCTTACTCGTCGAACGCGCCTTCTTTGTCGTCGTCCTCGTCTTCGTCCAGTGCCTCGAAAGCGTCCTCACGTCCGAAAACTTCGTCCTCTTTCACTTTCTGTACGCCTAAAAGCGAAAGCGTCGCGCCTTGTTTCGGCTTGCTGTAAAGGTAAACCTCAACGTACAAGTTGATCCAGTAGCCCGAGAGAATCTCGCCCGCTACCATACCCGAGGGTATAGCCACGTTGTGACGGTCTTTCACGGTCGGAGCCCCGCCCTTACGGTTACGGTTCGCGCCCAGAACAATCATACCCGCATAAGCCGCGATTGCAGTCTTGCCCTCGTCGATACGGCGAGCGTTAACGGCGTCCCCGTCCTTCAAAATACAATTGTCGTTGTACGGGTCAGCGTCGAAAGCGGTTTTTGTGACTTGCTTTTTAACCGTTGCCGACCAATCCCCGTTTTCGTCGATTGCTCTTGTGACGTTCGCTTTGATCTCAGCGAGCTGCCCTTTTGCAGCTTTCGGTATCAAGATTTTAATACCGTACTTCGCTTGCTCCTCTGTTTGTCCGTCGAACGCCCTAGGGGTGTCAAGGGACGGATATACACAACGAACATTTTTGATTAAGAATCGTTCTTTTTTCATGAAGAACTCCTTTAAATAAATTTAACGTCTCTAAAAAAGACAGTACTCACGTCGGGTCATAAAGTCAATTCTTTTTTGCTAAAAAATTACGTAAAAAAATAGCAATAAAGACTTGACAATAACTAACGACGCGGTTAATGTATCCGAAATTAAAGGAAAGAGAGGTATTTTTATGCTGAGGGTAAGACATTACGAAGACGAGACGTTCGAAGTTTATAACACAGGTGCCCCGTACGAGTCGCTTTTTCGCGGCTCGCTTGCGGAGTGCGAAGCGTTTGTCCGGTTGACTCACGCCGGACTTTTGGACTAAGGGGGCAGAAAATGAATAGGGAAAAAGACCCAAGCGACCCGGATTTTGTTTTCCGTCCGGTTCGTATATTTATTGTCAATAAAGAGCTTAGGGGTGAGGCGGATCTCGCCCCCGAGCCGCGTAAGATTGTTTCTATTAAAAAGAACGTTAAGAAAAGAGAGGTTAAAAAATGAAATTGAACACGGAGCAATTAGTCAAAATATTGCGGTTACACTCATTATGGCGCCAAGACGACCCCGCCGGATCAAGGGCAGACTTGCAGGGGGCAGACTTGCAGGGGGCAGACTTGCAGGGGGCAGACTTGCAGGGGGCAGACT
>Ga0209800_10000847_pt1 | contig 38976 bp, 44 predicted proteins | sample Higcelweek8metaG_FD_187174 | JGI IMG/M metagenome (GOLD analysis project Ga0209800, IMG submission 187174) | Freshwater pond sediment microbial communities from the University of Edinburgh, under environmental carbon perturbations - High... | ecosystem: Environmental > Aquatic > Freshwater >...
AAGCATATAGAATAGAAAGAATAATAGATTCCTTAGGAGAAGATAATATAGATGAAACAAGTGATAAGGACTATAGATTCCAAACAGATGATGATAATGGAGAACACATATTAGATGGAGTAGTAAAGAAGGTAGACCAAGTAGATGACCCTCATTCCATAATCTCACATACAACAACAAGAACTCTTTAAAGAAAAACGACTTTTTCAGTTCATCCCCCATTCATAACCTCTTGATATGATGGGTGAATGGAACAGTCAGAGATAGTAATATATAAAACAGAAGATGGTAAAACAAAGATAGATGTAAAAATGCAGGATGAAACTGTATGGTTAACACAAGAGCAAATGGCTTTTTTGTTTAACAAAGGAAGATCAACCATAACAGAACACATAAATAACGTCTTTGAAGAAGGCGAACTCGAAGCGAAAACAACATGTCGGGAATTCCGACAGACCCATAGTTTCGGAAGAGAATCAAATCTGAAATATTACAATCTAGATGTAATAATATCTGTTGGCTATAGAGTTAAGTCGTTACAGGGCACCCAATTTAGAATCTGGGCAACTCAAAGATTAAGAGAATACATAGTAAAGGGATTTACCTTAGATGATGACAGACTAAAGAACAGAGATAACAGATACTTTGATGAACTCCTTCAAAGAATTAGGGATATACGAAGTAGTGAACGGAATTTTTACCAAAAAGTAACAGACATATATGCAACAAGTTTAGATTACAAAAAGGATGATAAATTAACTAAGGAATTCTTTGCTAAAATACAAAATAAAATACACTATGCAATACATGGACATACTGCAGCGGAGTTAATCAATATGCGGGCAGATAGTAAGAAGGTAAATATGGGACTAACAAATTTCAAAGGAGACTATCTAACCGAAGAAGATATTAAAATAGCTAAGAACTACCTTACGGAGGATGAGATAAAACAACTTAACCTAATAGTTTCATTCTTCTTAGACTTTGCAGAATTACAAGCTACCAATGGTAAAGTTATGCGAATGATAGATTGGATTAACAAATTAGAAGAATTCTTAAAATTAAGTGAAAAGAAAATACTTGTAGATTCAGGGAATATTTCTACTAAACAGGCGTTAGTAAAAGCAAGAGAGGAGTTCAATAAATACAAAAAAGAAATGAGTGGGAAATATATATCTGATTTTGATAAGGTAATAAAGCAAGTAAGTACGAAGAAGAAATAGAGTAAGGTTTAAAAATTAAAAATATCTGTTGTGCTACAATATAGATATAACTTGTAATATATACCATATGATCCTCATAACCGGTGGAACAGGAAGAATAGGGAATGTATTGGTAAAAGAATTAAACAAAAGAGGAGAGAAAGTAAAAATATTAGTAAGGAAAACCTCAAACTTAGAACCCCTCAAAGGATGTAACTGTGAATACATATATGGAGATATATTAAAACCCGAAAGCATAGAAAAACAATTAGATAATGTAGAGACCATATTCCATCTGGCAGCACACATAAATATATCAACCCATGACAAAGACCTAACCCTAAATACCAACATACAAGGGACCAAGAACATCGTAGACATATGCATGAGACACAACCTACCATTGATATATACCAGCTCCATACACGCATTCAATGCACCAGAAGATGGATCACTCATAACCGAAACCACACCCTTATGCACAGACATACAAAAGAGTAGAGGCCTGTATGACTACTCCAAAGGCACAGCAGCTACCTATGTACAAGAACAACTGTCCAAAGGCCTCAAAGCCATAGTCTTACACCCAACCGGAGTAACAGGCCCATATGATTACAGACCATCATTCTTTGGAGCAGGTATGATACAACTCGTTAAGTCAGGTCTCAAAAGCACCGTCTGTGGTAAATATGACTATGTAGATGTAAGAGATGTAGTAAATGGAATACTCAAAGCATATGACCTAAAGAAATATGGAGAAAGATATATCCTCTCAGGAGAGATATTAACCATGCCAACCTATGCATCATATCTAAGAGAATTTGAAGGGATGAAAGGCATAACCCAGATACTAACAGACAAACTATGTATATTCATAGGGACAATCCTATCCTTCTTTGACAAAGGAGCACAGATAACCCCATACAGTATTAGAACATTACAAAGTAATTGTAATATATCCCATGGGAAAGCTACAAAAGAATTAGGATACAAACCAAGGAGTATAAAGGAATCTATATATGACCAATATACATGGTTTAAGGAGAATGGATATATTTAAATATTATAGGTATATTGGTATAATAGACCCATCGTAATATATATAACCAAAATACCTATGCCAGACAAAGAACTAATACCCCAAGCATATACAAGTACAATAACCCTCTTTGAATGTCCCGGATGTATAGCAAAATACACGCTATCCCAATTCATTGAGTTATTCCATGGTACCGGCATCGTACGTTCAGACTATGTCCACGAGCTATGGAGAACTGGAAGACTGGAATTAGTATATGGAATCCTCATGCATCCCAAGATGACTATTAAATTAGAAGACATTGTAAAAGTTGGAAACAGAACAGTAGAACAGGGTGCAGATCTAGATGAAACTGAAGCATTTTTTACTGATGTAGTTAGTACCATTGTTAAAGTTAAGAACGATATGGGATATGAGGATACGTTCGCAGAAGCAACAACAGAAGCGATAAGGTTAAAAGCTGAAGAAATGATGGCTGCGTATGAAGAGGACAAAATATCAATTGATGACATAGTACTGTAATGCCATTACCAATACCACAAGAATCAAATAAACCGAGAGTAATACCTAAAGCCTATGTAAGTGGCTTTACATTTTTTGAAAGACCAGACATACAAAGAGGGATTTCGGAATTAACAGGTTATGATCTTCAATTTATGTTCCTAGCTAGACCAAAGGAAAAAGCTCGATATATTCATGAGTTATGGAGAACAGGAAGAATGGAAACTTTGTACGATTTCTTTATATTAACTCCCACTCAACCTGGAAATACTTTTGAAATTGTCTACGGAAATGAGCTCCCAGATGATCAAGTAACTGAAGATGATGTTATTTTTAACACAGCCATTATGATGAAGGTAGGAAATGTATCAAAAGAAGAAGCTCAGAGTTTTATACACGATCTTACATGTGCTTCAGCCAATGCCCATGATCACCAAGAATATGGAGAAGAACCTATATATCCTGCAGCAGTAAATGAACGTGTGGAAGGAATTCTGCAAGCTGTTGAAGAGTTAGTTCCCGAACTTCCAGAATAGGGATATTTATTCTTCTGTCGTGGAATCATCCCCATATGTAAGGACAATCGGACCAACATCTATGATTAATTTTGTAGAAGGTCTGTATAATATTGCCTTCTTGTGTTGTACAAATGCCAATACCTTATCCCCATTCTGTGCACTCTCAAAGAATGGTTGATCTTTTACCTTTTCAATATCCTCAATAGTAGCTATAACCGGTGTCTCGTCTGGAAGTACCATAACCTTAGAAACTTCTAATACCAATTTCTCTTCCTCAGTTTTTGGTGTTACCTTCATCTGATAGAGTAGATATCCTGTGGTAAGAAGCGAGAGGATTGTTAACAATGATAGCACCATCACAAAGATATTCTTTTTACCTACTTTCTTTGACTCTGTATTTTCTAACATAGATATATATTTAAAAGTTATTCCTTTGAGGTCTCAGATACACTCCCTAACCCATCTGTCTGATAGTGGAAATCCAGCTCTAAAAGCCCTGCATCACCAGCATATGTGTCTTGAACGTCTGTAGGATCTCTGTAAATCCTTCCAATTATCATACTTGAAAGCCCCTTATTAGTTCCCAACATCTCAGGAAATTCTGTAAGAAGATGCTTGTATGCAACTCCTCCTGCTGCCTGTATAGAAGAGATAGTAGTTACTGCTGGGGTTGTATCCATAATATTTACCCAACTATATTCTAATATCCATTTTACATTCCCTGCACCTGTTGTAGTTGGTCCCCAGTGTATGTGCGGATGCAGGTCTGTGCCCTCTTTGTAATCGTGTCCTAGCTGTACTTCAAAGAAAAGCTGTTCCATTGTTGAAGTACCATCGAATCCTTTTACTTTCAAATTTGATGCACTTACCCAAGTTACTTGATCTGGAGCTGAAGCACCTGATCCTAACGTTGAACCAGAGATTCTAAGATCTGTCCATACAGGCTGTGACAGTATGATGTTGTTAACATAGAGATTGCCAGATTGATATGTCAGAAGTGGAGCACTATTGAAGTAGATATCCTCTCCATCTGTGTATGTGTTACTTGAATTGGAGTCAAAATACGCCCATTGAGATGTGATGGCGACAGTCGCTGTAGTAGCGGATGTGCCAAGTATATATGTGCCTTCATTGCCAGACCCGTTATTACATGTCGTATCGGTATCAATTCTGATTGCAGTTGGTATTGTTGAACTGTTCGTACAAATTTTATCTGCAACGGAAAGCGCAATCATCGCAGCTCCCTCCGAATGAGCACTGCAGTCCCCAACCTCATCACTGATGGAACCATTACATTCAATTTGTCTATCCCCTGATATATACATATTTCCAACTATCTCCATATCACCTGTTGGCGATGTAGTATTTATACCTATCTTCCCTCCATCTGAAATGTAGAGTACATCGACCCCATTATCTTGTATCTTAAAGTCTCCTGTACCGGTTAAGTTGTATACAAGATCATATGTAGAGAATGTTATGGTAGTTGTAGCATCCAAAGACATAGCATCTTTTAGTTCAGCATAATCTAGGGAATTAGAAATACCTGCATCAAGATCTGTAACCCATACCAACCCATCAGCTGTAGCATTTACACTCAATACTTTGTTTTCATTTCCAGTAAGGGTAGGAACATCTAGATCAGTTATGGATGCACTTGTTTTTGATATCTTACTCCAGCTTAGTCCCGCAGAAGAGGATATATCGTCATTTGTAATCGTCCCATTGGTAATCTCACCTGTGGTTACCGCATTTACCTTAAGTCCATCGGTACCTTTAGTTAAGGTAGAACCCTCTAGAGTTAACCCGAATACTGTCCCATCCAGGGTTATGCCTTGGTTACTTGCAGTATATGTAGTATCGGTATCTATATCGCTCCCACATGTCCATACTCCAGTAGCTCCATTGTACAGAAGTTTCTCAGTACTACCCGAGCAATTCCCACTGTAATCTATGCCCAATGTATGTGGGCTTAATGTTGTGCCAGAGCCACTGAGAATTAAACCTTTGTTTGTAGTTGCTCCTGTTACTTCATTTCCAACAACGGCATCAGTTTCTATGTAAGAGGTTAGATATCTCCCATCTAGATTTACAGTAAACCCTTCTAGTCCATTGCTTGAGAGTGAAAGCTCACCATTCTCTTCATCAAAAGCCAGACCAGTAGTATATATGTCTGTATCAATATCTACATATGGAGGATCATTGTCTACCGTGTCTTCGTCTGTAGTATCAGTATCTGTATCGTCTATACACTTAAATTGATTTGTTTCCCAAGTAAGCTTTTGAGTAGTTGAACATGTGGGAGCATCTATTTGTAATATGAAGGCTTTCTTTTCTGAATTATACCCAGACATTATTCCCTTTTGTCCTACAATACTTATCTGATCCCCAGTTTGAGATATGAATGCAACTCCAGAATTATCTACATCTGTATCTATGTTTATCTCATCGGCCTCTCTTTCTTGTATTGTTCTAACGTCTGTGGTGAGGGTAGATACGGTTTTTTGATACTTGATCAGCATGAATACAGCAAGAGATATTGAAAGAACAGAGAGGAGTAGAGCCGGGAGGATGAATTTTTGATTGATGGCAGTCATATGTATAACATTAACAAAAACTGTCACCGTAAGCAATTAATTACTTAAGAGTGATTTACTTGCTTCCCGTAGTCCCAAATCCTCCTCTATCATTGTTATCTAAATGCTCAACCTCCTGTATATTAACCTGTTCAACAGGAAGTACTAACATCTGACAACATCTAGTACCCTTATCTATGGTAACAGGTTCCTTTGTATAGTTAAGTGCTGCAAACCTATACTCATCATTATCCCCACAATAGTCACTATCCCCAATACCAACTCCATTAACACAAGTAATACCCATCTTAAAGGTAGAACTTCTATTTACTAGTAATATGTAGTATCCCTTAGGAATCTCAATAGCTACATTCAGTGGAATTAAAACAACCTCTCCAGGTAATATACTTACTGTCTCTCTAGCATACAAATCAAAAGCCGCAGCTCCATCAGTTTTATATTCCGGTACAGGTAAGGTTTTGTCAAACCTTTTTATCTTTATATCCATCTATTCTAGTTTATGACAATATTTACAATCTTCCATACCTCATTCTCTTGTATGAGTTGTGTCTCTACAGTATATGTCTGAGATTGATATGTCATAGTGTAATCAAATGTAGCAATTGTATTTCCTTCTGTAGTCTCAATATTCTTTCCTGTAACCTTAGCATCACTAAATGGTAATACCTTGTATGTATTAAAGAAGGTTGTAAATTCAGCTATTGTTACTGCTCCCTTAAATGTGGAAGAGGTTGAATCATATGAAGCTTGGACATCTGTAGTATCAAATGTGGCCAAGAAATCATTAGAAGCTTTCAATGGAACTTGAGTTGCAGTATTAACAATTGTAAGTATTACACCAACCAATATTCCGCAAAATGCTAAGAAAGATACAATGATTATTAAGATTGTAAAGAGAGGATTCTTCTTTGGCTTTTCGACAGGTACAATATTCTCAACCGGGGTAGGAGTAGTCATTGGCTCAGGAGCAACATTAGTTACCATTGGGGTTGTCTCATCCATTATTATTTTTGCTTATTTTATATATCTAAATAGTATATGAGCTGAATACCCTCGTCAAGTTATCTAACATAGGTTATGTACCATGTAATGCCTGCATCCATTGAGCAGGTAGATAGCTCAACAGTTTCACCTCTTTGTAGGGTAAAATCATTTTCAGAAGAACATCCCGAGTTTAGGTCAATGCCTTGAGACCTAGCGGCACCTTGAGCTAAATAGAGGCCTAATTGATTCATCTCTATACTGTTGTCGTTTGCCTCTCCAATGTACAGACTGTATGAATCAAAATCTCCTAACCCACCTAAGGATATAGCTTTTTCACTTTCGACAGGGATATATTCTATAGTATCATCTGGTTGCTTTAAGCTCCAACCTGTCCATGGGGATTCTACAATCTTTAGCATTCCTGAGTGATTCGACCAACCAAGGGATTCAAGGACCTGAGTACTATTTGTGATAATAAGGTAGACGGCAATAATACCAGCAATGGCTAAAAGTATAATGAGATATATAGGCATAGGTTTTTTGACCTTTGCTTTGTTTGGGGATGATTTCATGTTGGGCATGTTTAATTTATTACTTGATATTACAATGCCATAAATTGGATGACAAGTTCTAAATTCCTATCCTCTTCTCTATATCTTTTCTCGTTTCTTCTGTAAGCTTTAATTTGCTACCATTCTCCATATACCAATTTCTCACATTAAAATATGGATCATCCTTAGGAGAGTTATGCCCTTGTGCTTTTCCAGCTCCAACCCAATCACAGATCATTTCTGTTAGATATGGTTCTTGTATTGGTAATAACTTTTCTTCACCTTTTTCATTTTTTGTAACCCATGCTTGCCAATGATGTTTGTTCTTTTTACAATGCTCTATCCATGCTAAATCAAATTGAGAATCTCCAGTAGATATTGGTTTGCAATATCCGTGTTTACTATTTGTGCAATGTTTGTAATTGTTGTTTTCTCCATAGAAAAAATTAGCATATGGGAAGAATTCATTTGGAGAGAGCTTACTCATATCGTGTGTTAATCCATTTAAATATATTCCGGATTTAAAGCATTCAACTAACACATACCATTTGTGTTTTAAGATGTATTGTAGATATTTTATTTCTTTTTTCATATATATTTTTATACGTATTCAAACAAAGTCCTTAGAATTACTTTTTCCAAAGGTGAACCAGGGATATTTGTTTTGGGCAAATACGAAGCGTATCGGGGATGATTATACTCCAAACTAAATTAAAGCAACAGTATGGGGTATAATGGGTTAAATAAATTAGAACTGATTTCTAATGACAGATAAATCAGAGTTATTAAAAGCAAAAGTATCTCTCTTATCCCAAGACGATAAGTTTATACATCACAAATGGTTTCTAAAATACCATCTATCTCTTGTTGAACAGATATCCCTTGAATTACTAAAAAGATATCCAGGTGCAGACATAGACATTCTTTTGGGATTAGTTTGGATACATGATTACGCAAAGATAATTGGGATTAAAGATGAGAAAGAAGGTATAACAAAGAGTAAGAGCTTTATGCTGGAAATGGGTTTAGAGGAGGAATATGTTAAGAAGGTAATAGGGTTGTTGGAGATATTTGAGAGTAAAATGACAATGGATCTTTCAAAAGCCCCAATGGAGGTTCGGATAGTATCTACTGCGGATGCAGTATCTCATATGTATGGACCTTTCTATCATTTGTATTACTATGAAAATTCTAATATGTCAGTTGAAGAGTTAAAAGAATCAAATATGAGGAAGTTGGAAAAGGATTGGAATAGAAAGATAGCATTCCCAGAGATAAGGGATGAATTAAAGCAGAGGTATAATTTCTTAATGGAAAGCTTTGGAGAGATACCAGGGGTGATACTTAAGAAAGATATTTAAAGATCGTATTCGTCTTTTAGTTCTCCATCCTCATCATAGATTAGAGCTGCATTTTCACTCATGAATGTACCAGTACTATATCCTTCTTCATACAACCAGAGAAAATATCCCTTTTTGTCTTCTTTAATTGCTCTTTTATTTAATTCCTTTGCTATATTTTCTTCATCACTTTCTAAATCTGCATATCCATCAGCAAACCCAATGTAAGCTAGATCTTCGGGATCGATCTTTTCGTATTGACGACCATTTATAGCATATTCAATTTCTATGTGAGGAATGTATTCAGACATCTTTATACTAAAGAAGTTATACACTCATTATACATCATGGAGAGAAATATATGGGTTTGAAACCCATCTTTTCAACTAAATGATATTAAAAATGGGACAAAAGAAACATCAAAAAACATGTTTGCTTCTATCCAGATTGACTTAGCTTCCCTTATATTCTATATTTTACTAATAATATATGTATATATATTGCAATGCCCATTAATAAAAAAAGGATCTTAGCTTTTTCTATTCCTCTTTTTCTTCTTGTTCTCTTTTCCATCCTGTTATTCAAATTATTTCCTGTATTTAAAACACAGGCAGATGAAGCTTCTGTAGATCCTGTTTTGATTGATTTGTTACTCACTCCAGCTACAATAGATACAGAGCATGCTCTTGACTCAGTTGTTTTGTATGCTCGGGCATCTACTGCTGAACCAGGAGGAAGCATCACAATCAGTGCTTCCATTGCACCCGAGAATGGTTGTTCTGGATCTGATTGCTCACAACCTCAAGCTCAAACCGAAAATCTTACATTAATGACTGAAGGATGTGATGCACTAGGTGCGTTAAATGTTGAAGGGTTAGAAGGGGGTTGTGGTGATGCTACAGATGGTATCTTCATGGCTACTTTTGACTTGCCACGATATTCCGCTATTGGAGATTGGAAAGTATATATGATTACTCTGGATGAGGGAGTTGGTGATAATGGGATAGAAATCCCCATATCTGTGGAAACCATGACAGCTACAACTCTTGAGGGAGAGAAAAATATCGCCTTTGTTAATGAAGCTTTGGTAGCTGATACTCAAGCTCCAACGATAGATGATTATGTCTTGGATCCTGCGAGTATTGATACAACCTCTGCAGGACGACAGCTTAAAATGTATGCAAGGGTAAGCGATGATTTAACAAGTGTAAGTGCAGGATCTCCATTTAGAATATTATTTTCACCGGATGATGATCCAGGTTTTGTTAATACAGAATCAACAGAGTTTAGTTTTGCCTTAATGGAATCAGGGTGTGATAGCTTACCAGCAGGGCTTGATGTTAGTGGCTTGGATGGAGGATGTGGTGATGCTACAGATGGAATATATGAAGCTACAGTAACAATTCCACGATATTCTACTGGTGGTACCTGGAGTGCAGTGGGAGTGTATGACCTCTCTGATATTATGGGGAATTCATCAGCTGAGGATGCTTCTTCTGCTTCGTTCACGAATACTTCCGAAGTGTATGATACTGAAGTACCTGTGATTAATGCTATATCAATTACACCGAGCACATTTGATACAACAGATGGAGAACAGATAATAACTTTTGAAATGGAAATTACAGATGATTATGCTGGAGTTGCGAAGATAAGTGTAGGACTAGTTCCAATAGTTACTGGTATGGCAGGTGGGATATGGGTTGAAGACTATACTTTGTTAGATGGGACTACTACGGATGGAACTTTCTCAGTTGAGATTACATTACCTGAGGGAGCTGCACAAGGGTTTTGGAAGGTGAATAATATTGATGTCGGAGATGTATTACTTAGGGAACAGAGATATACAACTACACAACTTTCGCTTAGTTTCCCCGACCTCACATTGTACCTACTTAATCAGGGAACAACCGAGGAGGTTACATTGACCAATGATTGGACTCTTGAGGATTGGCCACACTATGTTGAAGGTTCGGTTGTATGGCCAGATATTTCAATTAAATTTGATGCAGGAACAGTAATTACAAAAGAAGAGGGTGGAGTATTTGCATTTGATAGGATGCTAACAACAAAGTATAACTTGGAAGAGGGTGGGAATTTGAATACTCTACTATCTGGTATTAATTCAGACTATGATGAGGATCTTCTAGGTTGTGATGAATCTGAAGGCTGTGTAGACACTAGTGTTAGTGGAAATAACCTGGTTGGTACACCGTTGCATGTGATTAAAGTTGGTATTGCAGGACTCAATCTTTCCTTTAGTAAGCCAGTAACGATTTCTATTGGTGTAGATCCTGAGTATCTTGGTTCTACATTTGTAATTCAGACATTTGATACAGAATCTGGAGCTTGGGTTAATCATGGGACTTGTACGGTAGCGATGATTGAACCTGAGACTACAGAGTATGGTGGTACTGCATATGGTGTTACAAGACCGGTCTCGTATGCTGGATGTCAATTTACAACTGATCATGCATCTTTCTTCTCAGCTAATGTATTAGGTGTGGAGGATGATCGTGCAGGTGTTCCGGAAACAGGTTTTGGTGGACTATCGAACAACTTGCTCAGACAGTATTTTGAATGGGTAAGATAGAAAGCTTTGGAAAGCCAAAAGTACGTGTGATATTTTTTCTCCTACTATTTGTAGTAATCCTAGGCGTATGTACTTTCCTTTGGTTTTTTCTTAAAAAAGAGAAAACAGAGGAGGTATTTGATCCAAATGATATTGTTACAACCTCTGTAGATGTTCCAGATGAGGAGGTCCCCAAAGAATATATTGTTCCAGCTGATTTGCCCAAAAGAATTGTAATGCCATCTATAGGGGTTGAGGGATATATTCAATTAGTTTCCATAGATCAATATGATAGGATTGCAGTTCCAAGTAATGTACATGTTGCTGGTTGGTATATTAATAGTGCAAAGCCAGGAGAGGTTGGTTTAAGTATTATTGATGGTCATAGGGATGGTACAAGGGTTGGGGGTATTTTTAGAGATTTGGAGGAGTTGAAGTCTAATGACGAGTTTTCTATAGAGTATGGTGATGGATCAAAAAGAAATTTCATAGTTATAGAGGTCAAACAGGTTAGTGTAGAGGATGCGTATGATTTAATGTATGAGAAGAGGGAAGGGGTAGAAAAGCAGTTGAATTTGGTTACTTGTGGGGGTACTTACAACAAAAGAGAAAGAACATATGAGGATAGGATTATTGTTATATCTGAGGGTATTTAGAAGTATAAATACGGAGGATATGGTATGCTATCCGAATATCCTCTCTAATTAATTCTCCTCAATCATTTCAAACACTCTATGCTGTATTCTCCCGTCTGTTCCCTTATATGACTGAGTTATAGTTTTGTATAAAATACCATTGTGTAAAGTAAAAACTGCCCAGTTCCAAGATTCTCTATCTCTAAGAGAACCATTTAGCAATAATTGCTCAATTTGTTGGTAATCTCCTGCAGAGGGTTTTCCTCTAAAAGTTTCTCCGAGACTATCCTGGTGTATATGAAATTCAAGTAAAAGATCTCCACTTGTATCAACTCCCATCTTTCTGTAAATAGACTCTAATCCTGTCGCTTGAGCTAATTGGGCGCCATTTTGTTTTGCAAGTTGTAATGAGATTTGTGTTCTTGTTATTTGTGCTGCATTCATATCCATTGCTAATGTAGGGTAGGCAGCAACAAGCGATTCAAAACCTTTTTGTGGAGAAGATATTCGGAGACCATACAAAACGCCAGAGATTTCTTTATTGTACTGATTCGCATTGTTAGCTATATCTGTTAAAGAATCTTTAGCAAAAGTGGGAACATATAATATCTGTTGAGGTATTTCCTGCTGACCGAAATCAAGTTTGCTATTACATGATTCAGTGAATGCCTTTGCATTTTCAATAAATGTTTTGCCTATATCAGAATCTGTATCTCCGTTAGGATCATTGCTTATTCCGGTAGGGGTATTGTAACTATTCATTGAAGAATTTTCTTAATTAATTTCTACACCATATTATCATTTTTTAATAAGACGGTATACAAAGAGAATTTGATTTGGAAAACTAGTAAGTTTCATAAATACGGAATGGAAGGGGCTCGAACCCTCAACCTTCTCAGTGACAGTGAGATGCTCTAACCAGTTGAGCTACCACTCCATATTTCGTAAAAGAGTATATCAAACTATTATTTAAATGGCAATTGAGTATTACTACACTAAATGTTAATATATTACGCAATAATATCATAGAATTGCTCAATGGAAGACTTTGAAAAAATACTCTCATTATTCACTGGTCAGATAGTATTAAAAATAGATAGAGAAGGAAATATCTTAAAACAATTACTAAATACAAAACACGAAATTGATATATCTGGTATAAAAAATGTATATGCCCTCTTCTCTGAGGAAGAAGAAGGAAGAGTCAAGCGAGTCATAGACATGAACTTTGATGGTAAGAAGAAATACATGGAATTGAATAAGCAGGTAGGTATAGACCAATTTGTAGATATAGAGGTATCTGAATACAATGACGGCCTATATATGTTCATACAGTTCTTTCAGTCGAACAGACTGCGAGAGGTGGAATATGAAAGATATTTAGAAGGAATACTCAATCTTGCTGAAACAGATACATTAACAAAAACATTCAACAGACATGGATTCTTTGAGAGAATTAAGAAGATGGTCTTCCAGAGTGATCCAGACAAGCGAATCGGAATAATATATATAGATATTGATAATTTAAAAGAAGTGAACGATACCTATGGACACCTTGTAGGGGATAAAGCCATTCTTTCCATTGCCAACATACTAATGTCTACAGTAAGACAAAGAGATATCGTAGCAAGGCTAGGAGGAGATGAATTTGCTGTAGTAGTAGAGGAAGTCTCTGGTCACAAGAGCTCTGCCTATGGTTTTGCAAACAGATTGTTAAAAGAAATACGCAAGCAAGGAGAAAAGTATGCGACAACAGCCTCTATGGGAGTTCATATATTTAAAGCAAAAAAACTACTTACTGAAACCTCGGATGTAAAAACATTTGAAAAAGCCTTGGCAAGTGAGATCAAGAATGCGGATAATGCAGCATACAAGGCTAAAGCAGCTGGTAGAAACCAAATATGTACTTCTGAGGGGTATAACAGATATTACAAAGCCTTGTCTAAAGCTTCAGTATAGTCCTCTTTAGCACGTAGACCTACAAGTGTATCTACCAATTCTCCGTTCTTGAAGATCATGACTGATGGAATACTCATTATCATATATTTCTCAGCTATAGCTCTCTCTTCGTCGACATTCACTTTACCAACCTTAGCTTTCCCTTCATATTCATTTGAAATTTCCTCAATAACTGGACCCAAAGCCTGACATGGGCCACACCATGGTGCCCAAAAATCAACAAGGGCAACACCATTGTATTTAAGTACTTCGTTCTCAAAAGAATCGTCTGTAAAATGTAATAAACTCATTGTCTTAGTATTAATAACTTAAAAGTATCGGAATAGTGCGTATTTACGATATTCCTAGTATAATTATACCATGCTTCGAATAGACATAAATCAGAAAAAAGAAGAATCAATACAAAAGGCAGTATCCATACTTAAAGATGGAGGTCTTTTAATATTCCCATGCGAAACCTGTTACGGCCTTGGATGTGATGCTACTAATCCCAAAGCTTTGGCAAAACTACTTGATTACAAAAAATTTAGAGGCTCAAAACCAATATCCATTGCGGTATCTGGGAAAGAAATGGCAGAGAAGTATGTGGAGATCAATGAGATGGCAGATAACCTGTACAAGAACTATTTACCTGGACCAATCACAGTGATATCTATGAGCAAAGGCGAATTAGTTCCACCTGTGGTATCAATTCAAGGTGCTGTAGGTGTACGATATCCAGACTATGATTACCTCCTTGAAGTTATCAAAGCATTTGGGAAACCAATCACCTCTACTTCTGCAAATGTATCCTACAAATCTGCTCCATACAACATTGATCAATTAATGAAAGACCTTCCAAAGAAGAGTAAGGATTTGGTAGATCTAATACTTGATGCAGGTACGTTACCACAGAATCCACCTTCAACAGTTCTAGACACTACAATGAACCAACTCTCTGTTTTGAGACAGGGTAAGTTGGAATTTGAGAATGCGTTGATTAAAAACAAAAAGATTGAAGAAAAGCAAACAAAATTAACAGAGGAGACAATACAATTAGGAAAGGAGTTTGTAGACAAGTATCTTAAAGAAGATATGCCCATTGTTATTGCCCTTAGTGGTGAACTTGGAGCGGGAAAAACACAATTTACAAAGGGAATTGCACAAAGTTTAGGTGTAAAAGAGATCGTAAATTCTCCAACATATACTATTATTAATGAATATCCATATATAAGAGATGGAGAGAAAAAAGTATTAGCACACATGGACACGTGGAGATTGGAGAATAACGAGTTAGAAAAATCCGGATTAATACAACATCTAGAGCAAGGAAATATTGTAGTCATAGAGTGGGCGGATAAGTTTTACCAGGAGATAGCTGCGTTATGCGACAATATGAATATCCCTATGTACAAGGTAGTTATTAAATACATATCATTGGAAGAAAGGAATATTGAGATATATGAAGCATAATGAACCAATCATAATTGCATTTGATACCAGTTGTGATGATACTTCTGTAGCTATCCTAGAAGGTCGTAAGGTACTTTCTAGTGTGGTTTCCTCACAAGTAGAAATACATGCTCAATGGGGTGGTGTTGTTCCAGATATTGCTAGAAGGGAGCATGAAAAGAATATCCCAATGGTATATGAAGAAGCTTTGAAGAAAGCAAAGATGAAGATTGAGGATGTTGACTATGTTGCAGCTACATATGGTCCTGGGTTAGCGATAGATTTGGAAGTAGGATTGGCTTTTGCAAAAGAATTGGCTATTAAATACAACAAGCCATTTGTACCTGTTAACCATATGGAAGGACATATGTTCTCGGGGTTATCCCTAAATTCCAAAGGGAATGGATTGGTATTAGGGGATATATCTGAGGTTGAAAAGCTTTTTCCTGCTCTAGCATTATTAATATCCGGAAAGCATACGGAGTTAGTACTTGTTGAAAAGATTGGTGATTACAAAAAGCTTGGGGAAACATTAGATGATGCTGTTGGTGAGGCTTTTGACAAGGTAGGGAGAATGCTCAACTTTGGATATCCTGGTGGTCCAGTAGTTTGTGAATTTGCAAAAAAGGGTGTATCAGGAAATATCAAATTTACGATACCTATGAAGAATAGTGGCGATATGAATTTTAGCTATTCGGGTTTAAAGACGGCAGCTTTGTACAAAACTAAGGAATTAAGAGACGCTGGAAAACAAGATAAAGAATGGGTATATGATTTCTGTAGGGGTTTCTTAGATACAATTATTGATTCTTTAAATCTTAAGCTTAAAATGGCGGTAGAATCTAACCCCGGGGTTAAGACATTGTTTGTAGGAGGTGGCGTATTTAACAGTGAAGAGATTGTAAGGAAAATAGGGAATACGGCTAGATCATACGGGCTTAACTATATTTATTCAGATCAAGAGTATAGGGGGGATAACGCTGGTATGATAGGGGTGAGTGCTTATTTCAATATACTAAATGGTAAGTATATATCTGATGTAGATGAGATTAGGAAAGTAGATAGAGATCCTAGATTAAGTCTGTAATACAAAAAAGTTACTCCTCTTGGAGTGTAATGCTTTTGTCTGTCTTATCTATCGCAACTGAGAAGTTGTAATACTCAATAAATTTGTAATTTGTATAATAGACTTCTCTAGCTTTGTAATTTAGAACTATGTTTTCTGTATCTTCCTCATATGATGTTAGACATACATCTGCGGAGATATGCCTAAATGTTATTATGATGCTATCTCTAATTAGGTCATACACAAATTCTTTAGCATCACTATCATCATATAAATAACCGTCTAAAACTTTAGCTGATGGACCTATACTGTATGTTTCTACTTCATCTCCAGGATATGGATTATAAATGTGATCTACTGAAATACATGAAATTCTATTGAATGACAAGAACATTTTTTCTTGTAATTTATCTCTGTTATCTTTAGATAAAAAGAGTATGAGAGCGGCAATAATTATCAATAGTAGGATAGCACCAGATATTATTAAAGTTTTCTTTTTCATTTATAAAATCGATAAGTTTATTCTACTTCCCCACGTACATCAAAACTGTTTAGAATGGAATCTAAGTCATTCTCCGCACCCACATTGTTGGTTTCAAAGAAGTATGATAGGTCATCGTAGATATTTAAATATGCTACAACTATATTTTGAGATCTAGATGTGCTAGAGATAGTTCTTTTTTCGAATACGTACATATCTGTTTCAACGTTCTCCTCCGATACTGTAACTGGGTTTGCTATATCTCTAAATTCAAACCATTCATCTATATCATCGAATCCAATAGTTGACCAAACTGCAATGCTGGATCCTTCGTTTTGGGATAATAGATCATCGTAAGTAGTAGTACCTAATGGCTGCGTGACAGTTGAAAGCATTAACACAGGGTTCATCGATCCTCCTTGGCTTTTATAATCTGTCAACATATCATCTGAAGTAACTAGGTATTTTGAACCGTATTTAATTTCGAATATCAAATATGGGAAATATTCTGATGTGCTATCATAAGCAGTAGATGATGTAACAGTAAATGTCTCGGAATCCTTAGTTTTCTCCTCTTCAACTTCTGTATCAACAGTTGTATCTTCTGCTGGAACAAATTTATCTTCATATATTTTATATCCAAGCGCACCACTAGCTATTAGTAAAATACTTCCTAGTACAAGAAGAATTCCTTTTCCAGGGTTACTCTTCTTCTCTTGTGGGATTGGAGTATTAACTAAAGGGGTTTGTACATTCTCGGTGATTTCCATATAAAAGTTGCTTAGTTTATATTACTAAACTGTACAGTATATATGATCTAGATGTAAATAGATGGAATCTGCTTATTTGACAAGCCTTTCTTCTATCTCTAATAATCTATTGTATTTTGCTAATCTTTCTCCTCGATCAGGTCCGCCGAATTTACATTGTTGAGCAGGAGTACCTACTACTAAATCAGCAATCATATCATCATTGGTTTCTCCACCTCTGTGAGAAATAATGGCACTCATTCCATTGTCTATTGTTAATTTGATAGCATCTAGAGTCTCGGATACTGTACCAATCTGATTCAACTTAATAAGTACGCTATTTACACTTTTCTCCTCTATAGCTCTCTGTATTCTCAGTACATTTGTAGTTAAGAGATCATCTCCAACTATTTGGTATTTTTCTCCATACTTTGCAGTAAATGTATCCCATGTATTCCAATCCTCTTGATCAAAGATATCTTCAACAGAATATATGGGATATTGTGAGTACCATTCCTCCTGTAATGCCATCCATTCTTCTGATGTTAGAACCTTGTTCTCTCTATGTAGCATATACTTTCCATCTTTGTAAAATTCTGAAGCAGCTGCATCTATAGCTATCTCAAACTTGCCGTCGTATCCTGCTTTTTGTATTCCTTCCATAATGATATCGAATGCTTCCTTGTTACTTTGTATCTCCTTAGGAGCATATGCACCTTCAAAACCTACACCAGTTGAATATCCTTTAGCTTTTAAAATCTCCTTTATACTGTGGAATATATCTGTTCCTGCTTTAAATGCATCTGCAAAGCTATTAAATTTATCCATCTTAGGAGCCACCATATATTCTTGTATATCGGTTGCCCAGTCTCCATGCTTTCCTCCTTCTAATACCAATATCAATGGACGAGGGAGTCTTAATGTTTCTGGGTTGTAATTCTTGTCCGAATATATCATTCCGAAATATTCGTAAAGTTGTAACCCTAATGAATTTGCAGTTGCTCTACAGAATGCCATTGAACATGAGAGTATTGTGTTTCCCCCTAATTTCCTTTTTTGTGTTGTTCCATCTAAGTCAATTAGGAAGTTATCAAATTCTTTTTGGCTGGTGAAATCTTTTTCTTGTAAAGCTTCGGAGATAATGGTGTTTACGTTTTCTACTGCTTTAGATACATGTCCATCTTCATCTCTTAATTCCAATACTTCATTGGTACCTGTAGATGCTCCTGATGGTACTTCTCCTTTTCCTTTGTCTCCACTCCATAGTTCTATCTCTGTTGATATTGTTGGTATTCCTCTTGAATCTAATATTTCTCTTGCGTGTATGTTTTGGATTTTCATATGTCTATTTGTATATGTTAGTTCATATATTGTGCCGTAAAAGTAAGATTTTTACAATGAGTTGATTAGGTGAAGTGGAGATGGTAAATTTAAAGATATAATTTGAGAGATGAATATATGGAAGAACAGATTAATAGTACTGAGGTACAAGTGCCTGTTGTAGAAGCACCGGTAGAGCCTGCTCCTATTGCTAAATCAATAAAGGAGAAGAAGCCTTTTAAGATGAATGGCATGGTTATTGGTATGGTTATATTGGTTGTTTGTCTTGTTGTTGGATTAGCTTACTATGTGTTAAAGGATAACGGGATAGATTTGTTCGCTGGAAAGACAACTGCTAATACAACTACAGATGAGACAGCTACGGATACTACAACTACCGATACAGAGACTAGTACTACAGAGGAAGAGTCTGATGACACTACAGTATGTGAGAATATGGATGCTAGTTGTACTGTGAGTGTAGATAACAAGGGGTGGAATCTATTTTCTGTGCCAACATATAATTTGAGTGTTGAAGTGCCAACATATTCTACAATACCAGAAGTATTTGGGGAGAAATACCAAAATGTTTGGGAAACTTGGTTTGATTCAGCGCCTATTTATCTAAGTGATGGGGAGCATACCTATCCACATTGGTTAGATAATGTTTTGGGTACAATGTTTGTAAACTTCTATCCACAAGTAATCCCTTCAACTGCAGGGTGTGATATGAATTGTTTAGGCGAACACTATATTGCTGTAAATATTTTTTCAAATAGCGCGAATCAGAATTTAGATGCTGTTATAGCAAGTTACAGAAGTGGTTGGGAAGCAGGGAATGTTGATGAGGATGTAAAACCAATAAACTTGAAAGGGGATATAATATCCAAATGGGGTACTAATGTCTGGGATTTTGAGTATTCTACTCCTGGAGGAACGACATTAGGTTATCTTCTTATTAAGAATGGATATATTTATGAGGTGCACTATACTCTTGCTTCAAACCCTGCTGAGTCATATCAGATTGCTTTGAAGGTAATAGATTCTATAAAGTTTGGTGAATAGGTTTAATAATATATAACTTTTGTAATTCATATAATGGATACACCCCAAGTAAGTACAATTGAGAGTCAAGTTCTCAAAACAGAAGTAAAAAAGAAATCCTCAAAAAGTGGATATGTTATTGGGATATTAATATTCTTAGTTATCTGTTTATCTGGAGGGTTAACCTACTATATATTGAAAGACAAAGGTACTAACCTACTATTAGGTCTTGTAGAAAATTATCTTAATTCGGATACTACAACTACCGATACAACAAATGATACTTCAAGTTTAGAGAATGCTACACAGACAACGGTATCACTAAAGAAGTATGGATTAGAAGTAGAAATACCCAACTATAATATAACCGAACAGGTTACAGCAACCTCTTCTACGGAAACTATGACAGCCACGGTAACCTCTGCTTGGAAAATAGTACAGGAAGATGATGCAACAAATAATCTGGACAACTATTTAACGACTCTCTCATTAGATGCTAGCGCAGTAGAAAGCTTCCCCGAATGGTATGCGTGTGATTCAGTCTGTGCAGGGTCGTTGCATATATGGATTTCAGTTTATGCTAATCCTGATAAAATGACTCTAGCAGAGGCCAAGGATGCGTATACGGAAATCTGGAATACAAAATATGGAGATGAGGATGAGTTCGAATTAACAAGTACAAACGTAACCAAATGGAATGAACCTGTGATTAAATTCGAGGAGATTCTCCCTAGGTATACATACGACATATATGTTGTAGTAAGAGACAACTATATTTATGAAATTTCTACCAATCAAATTGATATTAGTGTAAGCGATCAAGTACAACAGATGATATTGGATTCTATAAGGATAGAAGAATAGCTTTTGATTGTCTTTAATAGGTTTGTTTGATAAAATCATGCATATGTTAAGCCGAGGTGGTGAAATTGGCAGACACGCTACCTTGAGGTGGTAGTGGGAGTAAAATCCCTTGCAGGTTCAACTCCTGTCCCCGGCATATTGTTATGGACGATTAGCTCAGCTGGTTAGAGCATCTCGTTTACACCGAGAAGGTCATAGGTTCGATCCCTATATCGTCTATTTTCTTATTCATTTGACGTTATATATTTAATACAATAAGATTGTTGTATTAAGTTAGAGTTTCAAGAAATGAAAAATAATATTCTCCCAATTGCCATAATATTGGCTGTGTTACTAGGTATCGTTGTCTTTGTAATGCTTGGAGTTAAGAAACCAGTTGAGTTAGTAGGTAGTTGGCATGCATCCCCAAGTGTGACCGCAGGGTACAAACAAAGATATGTTTTTAATTCTGATGGAGTATATACATATTATTCTGATGAGTCAGAAGGGAAGCCAGTAGAAAGTGGTAAATGGGGAACGTTGATGGGATATTTGGTTCTTTCTAAAGAAGAGAGTTTTATGCCGGTAATGACAAAAATCGGTGAAGTTGAGACTGAAACGGATGAAGCCATTGTCTATCCTGAGAAGATGAAGATAGGGGGAGAGACATATTGGCGATATAGTGAAGATACAAATATTTGGGAATAATATGACTAACTATTACAACGACCTAACCACAGATCCTAAGGAAGAATTGCTCTCTCATGTAGATGAAAATGATGTAGAGATGGAGGGTATTAGGAGAGAGGAATGCCATAACGAAAGTATTAAACCATGGCATAGAACAGTACATCTATATGTGATTAATAATAAAGGGGAGTTGTATTTAACTAAAAGGTCTTCAACAAAGGATACTTCACCAAATGGATTGACTGTTACTACTGCGGGACATATACGATATGGAGAAGATCCTACCGATACCGCGCATAGGGAATTAATGGAGGAACTACAGCTAAAAGCGGATTTGAAATTTATGAGGAAATACAAAGTTGATTATGGTTTCGAGAGAGAATTCATATATGTATATTTTGGTAAAACGGATAATGTGCCTAAGATAGGGAATGAGGAGGTAGGGGATATAATACCTATGCCATTAGAAAAGGTTGTAAGTGATATAGAGGATAAATCTTTAAGATTATCTCCAGGTGCTCAGGATGTTATACAGATGCTTATACATGAGAATCTGTTAAGATTGGAAATGTTTAATTAATATTTTTGTAGTATGGAAAACATAGAGATAGAGATAAGGGCGTTCATATCGAAATACAAGTACAACAAACTTCTTAGCTATTTCAAACAAAAAGCGAAATTAGTTAAAGAAGATAACCAAGAAACAATATATTTTGATTGTTCTCAGGATTTACGAATACAGAGGAATGATTTTACCTCTAAGATATGGATGAAGGAAGGAAATCTTCATGATGATTGTAGAGAAGAGATCGAGATTCATACAGAAAAGGATAATTTTGAGAAACTTCAACTACTTTTTGAAAGACTAGGATACAAGGAAGAGATTAAATGGTTGAGAAAAAGAAAACAATTTGATTGGGAAGGTATTAAGGTTTGTTTAGATTATTCTGTTGGGTATGGTTATATTATTGAATTAGAAAAAATAGGGACAAAGGAAAAGGAAACGGGGATTTTAACTTTGTTAAGGTCAAAATTAAAAGAATTGGAAGTGGAGGAGACATTAAAAGAGGAATTTAATAGAAAATATGAGGATTACAAGGAGAATTGGAGAGAATATATACAGTAATATTCCATAAAGTGGTATATTTTAATATATATAACTTTGATATATATGATTATGAAATTTGAAACTGTAGCTATAGTTGTAATAGGTAGTATCTTAGTAGGAATACTAGGTGGTTTTGCTGCTAGAAGTATATGGATTGGTATTGGTCTACCTGTTGTACTAATCGTTCTTGGTCTTATGTGGTTAGCTGTTAAACCTTCTGCTCCTGTTGTTGAAGAAACTCCAAAGGAAGAGGTGAAGAAGGAAGATACTACGCAACCTAAGCAGGAATAGGGTATAATTCTCAATGTTTAATGGACGATTAGCTCAGCTGGTTAGAGCATCGCATTCACATTGCGAAGGTCATTGGTTCGATCCCAATATCGTCCATATCTATTTTCATATACTTTTGTATGGATCAAAAGAAATTCACAAGGAATTGGTTTGAAAGTAAAGAAATACTATCTCAACATATTGATCTAGAAGTAAAACAGATATATGTTTGGGTTATTTCCGATGATAATGTGGTAGCTATTGTTACTAAGTATGATGGGAGTTCTCAATTTCCTGGTGGGCATCCGGAAGAAGGAGAAAGTAATGTAGAAACAGCAGTAAGAGAAGTAAATGAAGAAGTGGGATTAGATATATCTGCATATATTTCTAATTTAAGATTCTTTGGTTATTATCTAATTGAAGAAAATAATGAGAAGTATTTACAATTGAGGTATTTATTACAATTACCTATGATATCCCAAGCTTATCCTCTTGCTATAAATGAAAGAAGTGATGAAGAACGTCCGGTTGCATCCGCGCAATGGGTAGAATTAACAAAACTGCCTAATTATATCCCATGGACAAAGGGATTGGAGGAGTATAGTAATGTTATGGATTTGATATAATAAACGATGAGAAGAGATAGATTCTCACTAATAATGGTCTATGCTATTATTTATATAATAAGTTTAAAGTAATAGTTATGGGAGAACACAAATCGCCAGAAATATTAAGAAAAGAAATAGAAGAAGGAAAGAAACAAGTCCCGGTAGGATCATTATGGGGACACTTTAAACATCCAGAGAACTATTATGAAATCATAGATTTAGTAATCATTGAAGAAACTGATGAAGTAGGAGTTCTATACAAATCAACATTTGAACCTACTAAAGGTATTATATTCCTAAGACCATTAGATAGTTTTCTTTCATACAAAGAAACAGAAGAAGGACCTGTAAAAAGATTTACAATGGCTTCTTAAGACTCCATATCTAAGATTTCTTGTCCTTCCAATATATTTCCCATATTAATGGTATGATTAAGTACATTAAATTGTTATACCAACGATTATGTTTAGCAGTATAAAACTAAAGTATGAGTGTCCATTCTGTAAAAGAGAACTAGAATATACCTTAAAAGAACTACAAAAAGGTAGAATTCTTAAATGTCCTCATTGTGGAAAAGAGATACAGCTAGAAGAAGAAGTATCTGGCTCTGTACAAAAAATGGAAGAAGAAGTAAAAGATTCTTTAGAGAATATACCTAAAAAGGTAACTATGAAGTAAGAATATGATAGAGAGATTAACACCAAAAACAGAACAGAACATATTTCAAAAGGTAGTAGATATACATAGACTATGCATATCTCAATCCAATACCCCATATTACTCATCCGAAGTCATAGCTGAATGGTTGGAACAAGTAAATATACAGGATACAATCAAACAACTAGATTACAGTACATGGATAGTATTGGAGAAGGATAGTAATATCGTTGGTTTTGCTCAATATTCCTTACCTGATGGAGAACTGTATCAAATACAAATAGATCCTAATATACAAAGGAAGGGATACGGAAAAGAGCTGTATGAATATATTGAGGAAGATTTTAGAAAGAATAACGTAAAAACAATACTATTATATTCAGTACTTAACGCTATTAAGTTTTACAAAAGTCTGGGTTTTAAAAAACAAAGAAAAATATTATTTCCGTTGAGAAGAACTAAAACAGAATTAGTAGTTATGACTAAGAAATTAGGATAGGAGAACCATAGCAGCATTATATTTTTCCCTTACAATGTCTTGCGCCTCGGGAATCATTTTTCTAAAACTTCTTTCAAGTTTATCTCTTAACATCTGTTTTCCTTCCTCTGCACTTTTCCCCAGGTCTACATAAACGAAATAGAACATATCTGAGATGTTCTTGAAATGGGCCATAGCATCAGCAGAGGCTAAGCATTCTGCTTCAATAGTTTCTCTTGGAATCCTTTGGCTTCCTCTATGGGCATATATACAGTGTTTAACTTGAGCTATCTTTTCTGGGTCATAACCTAATTCAGTAAGATATTTCTCTGCATAGTTAGCACCATCAATGTGATGATTCTCGTTATCATCTTCGATATTATACAAGTCGTGCATCCAAGCTGAAATTTCAACAATCTCTTCGTTGGCGTTTAACTTTTTTGCTAATTCTTTAGCATATTCAACTACAAAAACCACATGGGTATTGTATGTATCCATCCCTCTGAAATCTTTCCTAGCTTCATACTTACTTAGAACATGGGCTTTTACTGTATCAATGGTATTCATATCAATCTGTTAATATCTTAGTTATCTCAAATACTTCAGGTAACAATCCACCCTCATTAACTCTTAATACACTTTTAACATTCCAATTATCTTTTTTAAATACATTTCTAAGTAAGACCTTCTCTTGTGTAAGTAGTACAATCTTACCCTTAGTTCTTAATATTTTCTTTGCAAGAGCTTCTAAAGCCATATATGATTCCTCATTATCCTCATGACTACCAACCCTAATACCAAATGGGAGATTACTTATAATCCTATCCACATTCTGCTTACTAAGTTTGTTCTTCTTAATATCACATCCAAATAGCTTGTACTTACTACCATCTATCTCTGCAGCAAAGAAATTACGTTTACTCTTCTCAATGGCATTACCACTAATATCAGAACACATAACCCGTTTAACATTAAAGTACTTTAATGCGGTAATTGGTATAACCGAAGCACCACAAAAAGGATCATATACAATATGGGAATCTTTAAGTTCAGCAATCATACACATAATATATGCCAAAGAAGGATTAATACCCGCTGGAACATATTCAATCCTCCATTCCCTGTCCGAGAGATTTAGTTTCTGAGTATCATTTTCAATATGGGTAGGGGAATAGAGATTTCTAAAAGATTCAATAGTAGCCACATCTGATTCAAATACTATCTCGGTCTCTGTTTGAGACTGTATTTTAGTATCAGGATACTTTGAAAGAAGTTCATCCAAAACATAGTTCTCTGTACCTTCTAGAATAGATAATCTGTAATTCATAGAACTATTATATACCATTTATACCTTGTGTTTACATAGAAATTTAGGTTTAATGTATATAATGAAATACTGTCACAATATACTTAAATCTTTAAAGTATACTCTTCCTTTTTTACTGGCATTTGTCCTAATATTCTTCCTTTTGGGGAAGGTACATGCGCAATATGATGGTGATTTAGATACATCATTTGCAAGTGGACATGTTGCTGGTGCTGATGAGCAAGTGACGGGAAGTGCGGTACAAGAAGATGGAAAAATTCTTTTGATTGGATATTTTCAGAAATATAATAACGAGGCCCAAAAATATATCGCAAGGTTAAACACAGATGGAAGTTTAGATACCTCATTTACACAAGCAGGAACAAGTTTTAATGACAACTTGCTTGCGATTGCTTTACAATCCGATGGAAAGATCTTAGTTGCTGGTAGCTTTACAGAATATAATGGGACATCAGTATCACATATTGCGAGACTTAATAGCGATGGAAGCTTAGATACAACGTTTGGTACTGTAGGAACAGGATTTGATGGTGGCATCGAAGAGATAACCTTACAAACCGATGGAAAAATTTTAGTTGCAGGAAGCTTTACTACATACAATGGAACGGCAAGAAAATATTTAGCAAGATTAGACAGCGTTGGAAACTTGGATGCCTCTTTCGTTTTGTCAGGTACGGGATTAAATTCCGATGGGTATATCGGAGCCCTTGAAGTGCAAGACGATGGAAAGATTATGATAGGTGGGAGCTTTACAAGTTATAACGGCACTTCAATTTCTCGATTAGCTAGATTAAACAGTGATGGAACTTTGGATGCTTCTTTCGTACAGACCGGAATGGGATTTAATGGTACCGTATATGCTATTGCAATACAGGAAGATGATAAAATTCTTGTTGGGGGATATTTCACAGCATATGATATAACCTATAAACCATATCTGATTAGATTTAATACAGATGGAAGCCCAGATGCTACCTTCGAACAGACGGGAACTGGACTAGATAGTGGAGTTCGAACGATTTCAATTTTGTCTAATGGGAAAATACTGGTAGGTGGTGATTTCTTCAATTACAATGGGGAAGCAAAAACTCACTTCTTACGATTAAATGCAGATGGGACCCTGGACAGCTCATTTTTAGAGAATTCAGTCGGCTTTAATGCAGCAAGTATATGGACAACGAGCCTTTTAAATGATGGCAGAATCTTTGTTGGAGGTTGGTTTAATTCATATGGCGGGAAAGCATATCTACATGCCGTAATAATTGGTAGCGATGGAGAATTAGATCCAGATTTTGAATATGGAACAGGGCTCTCGTACAAGGCGTATGTGGTAAAAACACAATCCGATGGAAAAATTCTGGTAGGCGGAGGATTTGAAATCTATGATAATCAACCGGCCCAACACTTTGTTAGATTAAATAGCGATGGAAGTTTGGATACTTCATTTACACAAACAGGGACAGGATTAAATGACGATGTGTACGCCATTGATGTTCAAAGTGATGGAAAAATTTTACTTGGAGGGAATTTTACAATGTATAACGGGGTAGCTACTCCTCATCTTGTAAGACTTAATAGTGACGGAAGTCTTGATACCACATTTACGCAATATGGAGATGGGATAAGTGGTTATATCTTATCAATATGTACACAGGAAGACGGAAAAATTCTTGTTGCAGGAGCATTTGATTACTATGACGAAGCAAATATTGGGTTCATTGCGAGACTAAATGAGGATGGGAGTTTAGACTCTTCGTTTATGGGGGATGGGGAGGGTGTTAATAGCTCTGTAATGTCTATGGTACTGCAAGATGATGGGAAAATAGTGTTGGGTGGCTATTTTGAGCAATACTATCATGACTCAAATACAACCGAGGTACGTCAGCTTATACGTTTAAATACAGATGGGACTTTAGATACATCTTTTTCGGAAGCTGGGGGAGATGGACTGAATGAGGACGGTTGGGTATTGTCGGTTGCGATTCAACCAGATGACAAAATACTAGTAGGTGGAGCTTTTGAACAATATGATGGGACTGATGCTAACTACTTGGCAAGATTAAATAGCGATGGAAGTTTGGATACCTCGTTTACTCAAACAGGAACAGGTATTGATTTTTGGGTGGAATTGATAAAGCCACAAGATGATGGGAAAATCTTAATATCTGGGGGTTTTCTTTCTTACAACGGAACATCTAGTCCATACCTTGCGAGGCTAAATACAGATGGAAGTCTTGATACTACATTTGTACAAAGCGGAGAAGGATTAAACAATTATGTTTTGTCCATAGCCCTACAAGATGATGGAAAAATAATCTTGGCTGGTAGCTTCTCCTTCTATGATACAACTCCTGTGGCATATCTTGCGCGTTTGAATGTTCACCATCCCCCTCTAGCTCCGTCGATTCTAAAAACTAATGGTTTAACCAATCCAACCGGTGTTTCAAGTCTATATCCGAGTTTCACTACATTGGTTAGTGATGCAAAGTTAACGGATACAATGATTAGCTATCAAGTACAGGTTAGTACAAGCTCAACATTTACTTCTGGAAGTACTGTTTGGGATTCTGGAAAACAGACCTTTGCCTCCCCTGTGACAAGTGGCAATACGACATCCAGTATTATATATGCCGGAAACGCATTGACTACAAATGGAACAAAATATTACTGGCGGATGAAGGTTTGGGATAGCTTAGATGCCGAAAGCGATTGGAGCAGTACAAATACATTTACGATGACAAATAATAGCTTGAGTGCACCAGCGGGTTTAACAGTAAGCCCATCAGCATATACCAATAGCAATAGCTTTAATCTTTCATGGACTTCTGGGAATACTCGAACAGTATCATATGAATACAAGACGGGGGCTTCTGGTAGTAGTTGGATTCCGACAAGTGCAAACAGCATGTCAATTCTCGCATATAAAGGAGGACAGAACACAGTACAAATTAGAGGCGTAGATAACGCTGGAAATAAGTCATCATCTAGTACGGTATCTTATTACTATGATGATGTATCTCCATTAGCTCCAACTAATTTAACTGTTACTCCAACTGGAACTTCAATAACCAACAGCTTTAGCTTCTCATGGTCTGGGGCTACTGATACATACAGTGGGGTATATGGTTATGAATATAGAACGGGAGATAATATAACGTGGACATCAACTACTACTACCACGGCAAACGAGTTTCAAGCTGAGAAGGAAGGAGAGAATATATTCTATGTTAGAACTATAGATAAGGCAGGCAATGTCTCTTCCCCTGGTACAATTTCGTTCTACTATTCTTCTTCAGACTCTGTGGAGGAGGTATCTTCAGATATTTCATTTGTCAGAGAAGGCCAAACCACATCAATACAAAATGATACAGTCTCAGTTAAAAGTGGAGAGATAGTAACAGTATCTATTCCTGTGGAAGATATCGTTGTGGAAGGTGATGATATAACCCAGGTATACGTAGAAATAGATGGTATTAAAACACCATTAACATTAAATGATGCTAAAGATGCCTATGTTGCAAGGTTAACTATACCTACGGGAAAGGTGCGCGGTAGTATATTAGCTACTAAACAGGTAGTGGAATATACCAGTGGGCAACAGAGTGTAAAGGGGGTCTCCATAATTGTTGATCCTTATGGATATGTGTACTCAGTATTGAATGGTAATGAACAAAGATTAGAAGGAGCGGATGTTTACCTTTATAACTATGAGAACGGAAATAAAACATTAGTGTCCTTTACTGATGAGACTCCCAATCCTCAGCAGACCAACAGCGATGGAGAATATAGCTTCTTTATCCCAAGTGGCTTTTATCAGATATCAGTATCACTAGCTGGTTACAAGACTTATGAGAGTTCTATCTTTGAAGTAAAAGACGGTGCTGTAGTGATGAATATTGAATTAGAAAAGAATATAAACTGGGGACTGTACCTAATCTCAGGTGGAGCTTTCCTAATAACTGGTACGGTGTTTGTTATCGTATTGGTTAAACGAAGAAAATCTTAACTCTTTTTATCTGTTTTATTACTTTGTTTTTGTACTAATTCAGTTATCTTTTTAACCAACAAAAATAATACTAATGCAGTTATCAAAAAGGAGATAAAGGTATTTATGAAATTGCCATAATATATTATAGCCTCCCCCGAAGCTTGAGCCTCTGCCAGAGAACTAAATTTTTCTCCACCAATTACAAAGTACAGATTAGAGAAATCTAAACCCGATGTAAGATATGCAATAGGTGGGGTAAGGATATCTTTTACCAAGGATGATATTACGCCATTTAACGCCGCTCCCATCATAATTCCCACTGCTGCCCCTAATGTAGCGCCACTGAATGCAAAGGTTTTAAACTCATCAGTTAATTCTTTACTCTTTTTCAATATTTTGGGTTTCTTCTCCATCATGTCTCTTTTTAAAAGTTAAAAATAGATATATTAATGTTAACACTGTAAGTGATGCATACACAATCATTTGGTTGGTAAGTACCTGCATCAAGGTATCATTGTAATTCAAAAATAGATAGACTTGCAAAGCCGTCATGAATATTAATATGAAAATATACTTGAAACTACTAATTGAGATGAAGTAGTTTGCTAGCATATATACTACGGCATAACCAGTCATACACAATCCAAATAGAGCAATATATGGAGCGATGGAGAGATATTGAGAACCAATGGTCATATTAATAACAAAGTTTTTAAAGAAAAATAACCCAAGAGTTAGTATTAACCCAATCATAACCGTTCCCACAAGTGAGATCACAAGCGTTCGTTTTTCAGCTTTTACAGTAGATAGATTTGATAACCGAGCAAACATTACAGAAGCAATGGTTATGGAAGCAAAATATACCAATTTACCAAGCAGAGAAACTGCAGAATATTCTGATCTGAACGTTGTATTAACAAGAATAAGGTCAAGGGTATATGGGGCACTTAGAAGCAGGAAACTAATAGTTGTTAAAATAAGCTCCTTGTAATTTATAGATAACTTCTTTTCTAATTTCTCTCCATTTAGTTTGGTTAAGGGAAGAACAAACAGTGTAGTAATTATGGCTGGAAGACAGTTCCCAAGCATCAAAAGTGGGAGCGATCCGCCCATCTTTATAGCCACAACCCCCATTACTAGCTTCAATATCGTTTCTCCAAATATCAATAGATTAACAGTAGCAATCCGTTCGGTACCTAGAAGAATCCCTTTGGCGATAGAACTAATGAAAGCTATTGCCAGTACAACGGCTAGATAAATGAAAAGATTCTCTGGAATAGAAGCGATATTGGCAAGTGGAGTTTTAAGCAGAAATAAAATCGAAGACATAGCGATACCGATCGCCGAAAAGGTAAAAAGTGATGTCCATTTAAACCTATTTAAATCATATTTACGATTTTCTCCAACCTTTTTTGTAATGACAGCCTGAATGGAGGTAAAAGGTATCTGGAGGAGATAGATCACCGCCATTGCCGCACTGAAAGTCCCAAATATGGAGCTATCGGTATATCTTGCAACTATGATATTAAATACATAGTTTAATAACCCTGTTAGTCCACCGACAACCGTTGTTAAGAGCAAATTCTTTACGAAACCGAGATCTTTAGTTAACTTCATCTTGGAAGTCTTAGTCAAAGTTAGATATAATAGAATACGATAATTTTACAAATTCTGCCATAATGACAATCTACATAATACTTGCACTAGTCGGAGGCATTCTTCTAGGAGTTGGCATCTTCTATTTCCTTAAAAAAGGACAGGGGAGTAATCAAGAAGAGATAACAGATACCATAGAACAAAAGTTAACCGAATTACTTCCAGTAGTACTTAATCAGGCTAATGAAGATTTAGTTAGAATGGCCAACGAAAAGCTTTCTTCAGAAACTAAACAGAATAGGGTGGATCTAGAAAATAAACGTGAGGAGATTACCCGATTGGTAAAAAATCTGGAGGATTATGTAAAGACTACAGAGAAAGATCGTATCGATTCCTTTTCTTCTCTGCGAACTTCATTAGATGAAAGCAAAAAAATAACAGAACAACTCTCCGTAAATACGGAAAGTTTAAAGAAAGTGCTCTCAAATAATCAGTTAAGAGGTCAGTTTGGAGAACAAGTCGCAGATGATCTATTAAAAATGGCAGGTTTTGTAAGAGGTGTGGACTATGAATTTAACAAAGAACAAGCTGGCTCTGAAACAAGACCTGATTTCTGTGTATTCTTACCAGATGGAACAAGAATAAATATTGATTCTAAATTCCCATATTCTAATCTTCAAAAGATGACAGAGACGGATGACAAAGAGATGAAGGAGAAGTTTAGGGTACAGTTTGAAAGAGATGTTAAAGACAAGATGAAGCAGGTTACTACAAGGGACTATATCAATCCCGAGGATAAGACTGTCGACTTCGTCATTCTGTTTATTCCTAATGAGATGATTTTTTCCTATATCTATGAAAAGATGCCAGAGCTTTCTCAACAGGCCATGTCTAGTAAAATTGTATTTGCTGGACCATTTAGCTTCACTGCAATATTAAGAATGGTCAAACAGTCCTATGAGAATTTTAGAGTTCAAAAGAATATTTACAATATCATTGGTCATGTTAGAGCTTTTGAGAAAGAGTTTACTAATTTTTCAGATTCGTTCTACAAGATTGGAGAAAAGATTGATGGGTTACAGAAACAATACGATACAGTTAGCACCACTAGATTTAATCAATTAGTAAGAAGGGTAGACAAAGTTAAGCAAGAGGGAGAAATAGTAGGGGAAGAGGAGATTCCACAATTGGAGATTAAATCAGTTGAAGATTAGGATCATAACCTTTTTCTCGAATATATTTCATAGCGTCTGTTTCTAGTTCTTCGCATGCCTTAATCCAAGCCGTTTGTTTGTTGTCTATCTCTTTGTACCATTCTTTTCTTCGCTTTATCTCTTCTAATGCAGCTACGCATACTACTTCATCATCTGTTATCGCGAATCCTGCATTACTAATACCCATATCGGTTGGAGATTGGTATTCACTTTGCATTAATTTCTTTACTACACTAAATGCTTGTACATCCCTATTGTAGTTTACAGCGATCTTTCCATAGGCTTGCTGATAATAGGTGTCTATGACATTTCTATCCCCTATATCCGCTGTAGCAGCTTCGTAGGCCAGATTTATTGGATGCTCAAGAGGTAGATTCCAGATTGGGAACGTCTCGTATTTTGCATAGTCAGACTTTAATCCTAGAACAGAATCTTTGTAAACCATTCCAAGACAAGTAGAAAGCTTGCCACTGTTAGATGCCGAACCTGTAACAATTACCAGCTTATTTTGAACTGGAATTGCATCATCCTTTCCAAAGCCCTCGGGGCTAAGTATCTTCTCTGTGTTATCTGGATATCCATCTATGTAAAATCTAAAAAATATATTTGAATTCTGTGCATATATATACTTTACGCCTTCAAGAAAAGCTTCTTTCTTGTCAGCTTCAAATTTTACATTGGTTATACATATGTATGGGTTAACATTAAAAGTGGTTTGAAGCGCTTTTACTATCTCTAATGAAGAATCAAGGTAGTTCTCTTTATGATTATTTAATTGCCTATTTGATAGTATATCTGCATAGTTCATACAGAAAATGATATCGAAAGGAGTATTTAAAGATTTCAATATATCAATCTTAATCTTAGGATCAAAACCCGGAAGTACTCTGGCCGCATGAGGATCATTGAAAAGTTTCCCACCAATCTCTAAATACAGATGTCCAGAAGAGATTTTGTTTAATCGCTTTAAAATCTCCTCTGTTTGTAATCGCTTGTAAAGCGCATTATCAAATCCTGTTTTTTTGAACACAGGGACATCATATGTATTCATATTTTCTTACTTAACTATTTTGTAGCTGGTTGTGTAGCCACTGCTACTGGTTCTTTCTTTCCCCAAGCCAAAATACCTAGAAGTATATAGCTAGCAACTGGAATGAGAACAAGTAATCCAAGCATCTTGTCATATCCTCTTTTTTCACAAACATTCATAAGTGCCATTATTGAGATTATTCCAACAACCAATGCACCTATGCCAGGGATTAAAAGAAGGAGTAGAAGTACTGGGTTCTTATCTCCTAATTGGAACATTAATACCATGTTAAGAATTGGGATCCATGCAAACCATGGATTCTCATGATTTAATCTTTTAGCAATCTTCATCAATGCTAATGAACAATATATATATGAACCTAGCCCAACTACAATTGAGAAGAATAGCATGATACCACTGAATAACAGGGCTGCCATTCCAGCAAATACACCCGCATCTTCACTCATGTCGGTATCCCAATCATAATAGGTGTCGTAAACAGAGTCGTCGTATCCATAATAGTCGTATGTCGTAGTATCGTAAGTATCATCGTAATATGTTGTATCTTCTGGAGTTGCTGTAACTGTATCAGTTTGTGCCAATACAGGAGTTGCTACCATGGTAAATGGCAGAAGCAACGCAAAAGAAAGTATAATTGAAGCAATTAGCTTTCGCATATTAAATATATAATAATTTATATTAATATATTCTTGCATAATCACTTCACGTAGGTCAAATTGTAAATACTATGCATTATGTGTTAATTTATACATATGGAAACTGCTCAATTTCAGGTTATAGATGGTAAGACACCAGTATTGCTTTCGGCACCGCATTGCTATGCGCATAGGCGTCCTACGATCATAGGTAATTACAAATTAGGGGAACCATATACGGACGATATTGTAAAAAAGGTAGTTAATGATTCAAAAGCTTTTGGTATCTATCTTACAAATGAATGTATATATGATCCTAACTATCAGAAAGAGAGAAAGAACGAATACAAACAAGCAATTAGAGAGATTGTAATTAAGAATAAGGTGCAGAGGTTCATAGATATTCATGGACTTAAGGACAATCGGGACTACGATATTGCTATCTATTACACTACGAAGTTTCGTAAATCTTTAGAATTTGCATACGAAATAGAAGAAGCATTAAATAGGGGAGAGCTTCATGGAATAAGTACGCGAATATTTAGATTTTTGGATAATGAGCAAGAGACATTGGGAGAATATGTAGCTTCTAAGCTTAGAGTGCCAGCGGTTCAATTAGAAATTGCCAGATATATTCGAGATGATGAACGACTAAGGAGTGCTTTGATAAAAAATTTGTCTTCATTGGTAGAAAAATATATATAAAAATATTATCGGTTCATTACACTCTTGCCTTAGGGCTTTGACTACTATTCTTTACTTTGTTATCCTAAATAATCACTAATTTTATAGTATCTCTATAATGCCAAATACATCTACAGCTAAAGCTCCATCTGTTAATGATGAGAAAAAGAAAGCAATTGAAATAGCAGTTTCTCAGATTGAAAAACAGTTTGGAAAAGGTTCGATAATGAGGCTTGGAAGCCAAGAAAGAGTTGAAATTGAAACAATCCCAACCGGAGCACTGTCTCTTGATATTGCATTGGGTGGTGGTATTCCTAAGGGTAGGATTATTGAAATATATGGACCTGAATCTTCGGGTAAAACTACATTAGCAATCCATATTCTTACTGAAGCTCAGAGAAAAGGAGATGCAGTTGCATTCATTGATGCAGAGCATGCATTTGACCCTACCTATGCAAAGAATATTGGACTTGATATTGATAACTTGTACATTTCCCAACCAGATTTTGGTGAGCAAGCTTTGGAAATATTGGAAACATTAGTCAGATCTGCAGCCTTCGGTGTAATAGTAGTTGACTCAGTTGCAGCACTTACACCAAGAGCTGAGATTGAGGGTGATATGGGAGATAGCCATATGGGATTGCAAGCAAGATTGATGTCCCAAGCATTAAGAAAAATTACAGCAATAACTAGCAAAACAGGAACAACAATAATCTTCTTAAATCAGTTGAGAATGAAGATTGGAATTATGTTTGGAAATCCTGAAACTACTACGGGTGGTAATGCATTAAAGTTCTATGCTTCCATTAGAATGGATATACGACAGAAGGAAAAGATTCTTAAGGATGGACAAGTAATTGGTCACTCTAGAACAGTAAAGGTTGTTAAGAATAAGGTAGCTCCTCCTTTCAAGGAAGCTTCTTTTAATATGATTTACCCTATGGGTATAGACAAAGAGAGTAGCATTATCGATGCCGCTATAGATAAGGGAATAATTGAGAAAGCAGGTGCATGGCTTAAGTATGGAACAGAACAATTGGCACAAGGTAAGGATGCTGCAGCTGAGGTACTGAAGAAGGATACAAAGCTAAGAGACAAGATCGTAAAAGAGGTACTTGCAAAAGTAAAACTGTAAAATATGATTGTAACATTGTTAGAATCACAGAAGAAAGATCCTTCCAGGGTGAATCTGTATATAGACAGTAACTTCTATTGTGGTATCTCAGTTAATACCATAGCTAAATATAGCTTGTATGTGGGCAAAGAGATAACACAAGAGATATTAGATGAACTATTCTTTTCTGAATTAGAATCCAGATTCTTTGATAGAGCAGTGGGCTTCCTTGAAAGATCTCCTAAAACTGAAAGACAGGTTAGGATGTATCTTAAGGAGCTTTCGTTTAAAAAGAAAGGGCAATGGTTTGATAGCTTAGATAATGAAATACTTACAAAAATTGTCGAAAAAGTCATATTGAAACTTCATGAGTATCAATTTATTGATGATGAAAGATTTGCAGAACTCTTTGTCTCAAGTAGAATGAAGAATAAACCCAGGGGAAAGGACGTTTTACTAATGGAGTTGCTTTCAAAGGGTGTGGCGAAAGAGACCGCACAGAAAATCATCAATTTGTTAGTAGAAGATGAAGCCTCTTTGTTAAAACAGACATACCAGAAGAAGTATAAAGAAGAGAAAATAGCTATGAATGATAGAAAGAAAATAGATTTTCTCCGAAGAAAAGGTTTTAATTGGGATTTAATTGAACAATTCATTAACAATGAGCCTGGAGACTAAAAGTAATTGGAAAATACCAAAAAAATTAGAAACTGATAATCTAGTAAAATACCTGCTAAAAAAAAGAGGTATAAAAAATACTGAAGATTTCTTGAATCCGTCATTGAGTAATATTCCTAGTTACGAAAAGCTGTTTAATGCCAAAAAGGCAGCGAAGAAGATATTGAAATGTGTAAAGGCTGGACAAAAAATAGCTATACACGGAGACTATGACTCTGACGGTATCTGTGCCACCAGTTTACTCTGGGGTTTTTTGTATAGAGATTTAGCTAAACACCTTAATATTAAGATAGATGTAGTACCATATATCCCAAGCAGAATAGAACAGGGGTATGGATTAACCGAATCATCTTTAAATGATGTTATATCCCTTGGTGCCAATCTCCTCATATCTGTAGATTGTGGGGTAAGGGATAAGGAATTGATAAACAGATATATTAAGGAGAAGAAGTTAGATTTTGTAATTACTGATCATCATCAACCCCCAGAAGATATCGCTAAAGATCTAGATTACATATTGGTTCATCAAATGTATCCTGGAAAAGAATATCCCGAACTTGAGATATGTGGGACCACGGTAGCATTCCTTTTAGTACAAGCCATCAAGGCTGAAGTAGGACTAGATACCGAAATTAATGAGACTACAAACGGATTAGATCTGGTAGCACTCTCTACGGTTACGGATATGATGCCACTTGTAGGTGCAAACCGTATATTTGTTACCTATGGCCTTAAACAATTGAAAAAAGGAACGAGATTGGGATTAAAAATGCTTGCCCTAAGAGCTGGTATAGAACCTAAAGATATAGATACATATCATTTAGGGTATGTCATAGGGCCAAGGATTAATGCGGCGGGTAGAATAGGTTCTCCATTGGAAGCTGTTAAACTCTTGGTGGGCAATGACGAGAAACAGTGCAAAGAAATCGCCAATGATTTAAATGATATCAACTTCTCAAGACAGAAGATGACATCCGATATTCTTGAGAATGCTAGGATGAATATCGTAGAAACCGATAGCCTCATATTTGTACTTGGGAATGGATGGCACGAAGGAATAATAGGGTTGGTGGCAGGAAAGTTAGGAGAAGAATTCTACAAGCCAGTATTAGTTGCCACTAACAATGAAGGTGTCATAAAAGGATCTGCAAGAAGCATCAAGGGTTTTAATATAACCAAGACGCTTGAGAAATATGAGATGTATCTGGAGAGATTTGGAGGACATGAATTAGCCGCAGGTTTTACCGCTAAATTGGAAACGATTGAAGAGTTTAGAACAGAGATAACCAATTATGCAAATGAAAATATTTTGAAAGAGAGTTTAATTAGGGATGTTCAAATAGACTTAAATATGGGCTCAGAATGGATCTCGTATACTTTGATCAATGATCTTAAGGCACTTGAACCATATGGATATGGAAATCCTAAGCCATTAATATATTTAGAAGATTTAATTGTGGTTAAAAAGTACATAATGGGGAAAGAGAAATCCCATATGAAGCTATTAGTCAAAGGTACAGGCACAGAACTTTTAACCATTGTCCTATTTAATTGCTTTGAGGATACTGAAAAGATTAAAGAAAATGATTCAATAGATACAATAGGGTATCCAAGTGTAAATGTTTGGAATGGTAACGAGAGTATACAGTTTCAAGCCAAAGAATGGCGAAAGCACAAAAACTAAATTTCTAAAGGATACCTGATTTTGTGACAGTCTTAGGAGCTGGTTGTACTATCTTGTTTTGGACATTGTCATAGTCTATCGCTGGGTAGTAGAAATCAAACTCACCCTTGGTATCATTGCTAAAAATAACCTCGCCCGAGATTACATACACAGGTTGTAGGTATTGTTGCTCTGTAGCTGACTCAAAGTAGGTTAGGTTAACATAAAGAATGGTAAATTTCTTAACAGATCTTGGGGTATAGTCTACAACAGTATCTCCTTTGGTATCATTAAGATACACTAAGCTTCCCTCTCCCGCCTGAATCTTCTCTATAGCAATATTAGGATTAATCAATTCATATGTACCACATGCAGTTTCTTGA
>Ga0209800_10000849_pt1 | contig 38879 bp, 32 predicted proteins | sample Higcelweek8metaG_FD_187174 | JGI IMG/M metagenome (GOLD analysis project Ga0209800, IMG submission 187174) | Freshwater pond sediment microbial communities from the University of Edinburgh, under environmental carbon perturbations - High... | ecosystem: Environmental > Aquatic > Freshwater >...
TGCTCCTTTTTTCAAGAATATTTTTTATAAGAACCTTTAAATACCGCATGTTGAAAGGTTTTTGAACGTAGGCATCAGCACCTGTTTCAAGTCCGTCGATCTGATGCTCCATTTCAACTTTTGCAGTGAGAATAATAATGGGGATGTGTGAAGTTTCAATGTTTCCTTTTACCCTTCGACAGAGTTCGAGTCCGTCCATTTCGGGCATAACAATGTCGGAAATGATAATGTCAGGTAATTTTTTAATGATCAGCTTCAGTGCTTCATTCCCATTTTCGGCTGAGAATGTTTTATAATATTTTGAAAACTCTTCAACCAAGTAAGATCGGATTTGCATATCGTCTTCAACAATTACCATTGAATATTTAATATTCTTGTGTTGATGAACCCCGTCTTCTTCATTGGGGGAAACATCTGATGGTTGAATTTGGTAGGATGATCTGTCTTGACTATTCTCGATAAATACTTTATCAAGGCCCTTATATGCATCAATAGTGTTAGGGATTACTAGCTTGAAACAACTCCCTTCTCCTTTTGTGCTTTCTACCTCAAGTTTTCCCTGATGAATTTCTGTTAGTTCTTTACATAAAGCCAAACCAATTCCTGTGCCACCTTTGTTGATTGCTGATTTCCCCTGATAAAAACGTTCGAAAATTAATGGGATTTGATCTTCGTCTAATCCGGGGCCATGGTCAATTACTTCAATCGACAAATTTCCAACAGCTTTATTTTCAATGATTCGAATGAAAACAAGGGTGTTGTTTGATGAAAATTTCACTGCATTTGAAAGCAGGTTGTGAACAATTTTTTCAATTTTGTCGACATCGACATGGAAATTATCTTCGGTATCAAGTGGCTCAAAAACCAATTCAATATTCTTTTCTTCTGCTCTTAGTCTGTGCAGTTCAATTATTTGTGAAATAAGTTTGTTGATTTTCGTCTCTGAAAGAATCAAATCCATTTTGCTGTTATCGAGCTTTCTGAAATCGAGCAATTGATTTACAAGCTTCAGGAGGAATTTTGAATTCTCACCCGCATAACGGACTTTTCGCTTAATCACTTCGCTCAGTTCCGGAATTTGTAATACCTCTTCGAGGGGGTTGATAATTAAAGAAAGAGGTGTTCTGATCTCGTGCGAAATATTGGTGAAAAACTGAAGTTTTCTATCTTTTAACTCCTGAAGGTTTTGGTTCTGAATTCTTTCTGCTCGAAGCTGTTCTTTTTCGATGGCACTTTTTCTATAAAATCTTAAAATGAAATAGAAAAAGGAAGAAAGAATGAAAATGTAACATACAAATGCCCACCATGTTGCCCAAAGAGGTGCCTTTACGTGAATTGCAAGGGTCGTTGGTTGAAGATTCCAAATTCCGTCGTTATTTGAGGCCTTTACTTTAAAGACATAGTTCCCCGGAAAAAGGTTTGTATACGTTGCCGTGTTGTTTTGACCGGAATAATTCCAATCGGGTTCAAAACCTTCGAGATAGTAGGCATATTGGTTTTGTCCCGATTCCGTATAATTAAGAGCTACAAAATCGATAGAAATAACTGATTGTTTGTGATCAAGAACGACACTTCCGGTTGACGAAATGTGTTTGGTAAGAGGAGATTTCTTTGCTCCAACCTGAACGGACTTGTTGAACAATCGAAAATCGGAAAAGTAAACCGGGGGGATATTCTGGTTCTCTCTGATACTGTCAGGGTGAAAACGTATAAAACCATTGCTCCCACCGAAATAGAGAAATCCTTCAGAATCGATTGTTGATGAACTAAATAAAAATTCCCCCAGATCGTTAAGTGTTTTGCAACGATACGCTTTAATATTGAATGTGACGGGATCCATGCAGGCAATCCCCTGATTTGTACTAATCCAAATTTTATTTTTCCGATCACTGATCAGGCTCCGGATTGAACTTTCGGGGAGGCCATCTTTCTCGGTGAACCTGCGGAAAGTTTCGGTCTTCATATCGAAAAGGTTTAATCCTCCGCCAATTGTGCCCACCCATATTTTTTTATTTACATCTTCAAACAGGCTTACAACCAAATTGTTACTTAATGATAAGGAGTCGTTTGATTGATATTTGTAGCGGGTGATTGTTGGGCTGGAATATGGACTTTTAACCAAATAGAGCCCATCCATCGTTCCCAGAAGCAGATTACCCGACGATGTTTCGATCATGCAGTGAATGTTTTCAGTATCGAAAACCGAGTTGCCGGCATCACGACCGCTAAAATGAATGATTTTATCATCCGATGGTGAATAATAATTTAGTCCGTGGTCAAAAGTTCCTACCCAAATGGTTCCCTTCCTGTCTTTACAAAGAGATGTAACACGTTCTACATCCGATTCATCGAGTTGGCTTTGAATTTTGTTGTAGTGTTTAAAGGTTCCCCTTTGGGAATCAAAAAGGTTAAGCCCTGCATCCCATGTGCCCAGCCATATTTGAGGTCCGTCGGGTAACATGCACATGATTGTGTTTGAACTGATACTGTTTGCCCCGGGATTTTTTGTATAATGAACTGGTTTTTTTGAATCTCTGTCAACGATGGTTAATCCTCCTCCATCTGTACCAATAATTAAATCATTGCTTTTTGAACTGATGCATTTAATGATATTGCAGTTTAGAAAATTGGACTGTGTGGGATTTTGGAAATAGTGTTCGAATTGAATTTTATTTGGATCGAAATAGCAAACGCCTTGGTTATAAGTGCCTATCCATATAATCCCATCTTTTGATTGAAATATGGTATAAATTGAATTTCCGGCCAGCGATTTGGCATCGAACGGATCATTCAAGTGCCGTGTAATCTTGCGGGTACGGTAGTCAATAATATACAATCCTCCATTTTCAGTGCCAATCCACACATTGCCCGCTTTATCGCAAAGCAACGAAAGGATTGAGAACCCAGGATTATAGGAATAATAATCGTTATAAAAATTTACCCGTTCAAATCTGATCAAACCGTTTACTTCTTTTACTTTTTGTAACCCCATATTGTTGGTTGCAATCCAAATGGTTCCATTGTTGTCTTCAATTATGGCTGTAATGTGATTTTCAGTAAGAGACAGTTCATCGTTTTGGTTATGATAGTAGTTGGAGACCTGAGCGCCATTTTTTTCGATCAGGCTTAATCCGTTTCGTGTTCCGACCCAAACCCTGCCTTTTGAATCGTATTTTACTACATTAATCAGGTCGCTGCATATTCCACCGCTATTTTTATCGCTCTTGAATGATATTGTTTTGCCTTCTTTGGTGTTGAAAAGATAAATTCCGTTGAAGATGGTGCCAACCCAAACTTCATCCTTATTCCCGTTATCAATTGAGAGAACATCACCAAAAACAGGCTTATTGTTTAATTCGTAGTAATGATTGATTTCACCAAATTTAAATTGTTCGGGGTCGAATATTGACAATCCATCGAAAGTGCCGATCCAAAGAAGTCCACCAGGACCCACATTGATTGAATTAACCAAATTGTTGGTGAGTGAAGTTGAATCAAAACTATGATGGTGAAAGGCCACCATGTTAACGCCATCGTACCGGTTCAATCCGTTACGGGTACCAAACCACATAAATCCCTGGTTGTCTTGGTTTATTGTAATGACGTTGGAATGTGAGACAGGTACATTCAACCTTTCAAAAGAGTAATCTCCCGATACGGCAATCAAAGAAAATGAAATAAGTATCAGTGTTATTAATAGTATTGATGCCTGTTTTTGCATGTTTCAAATTTCCTTTTTATTTACGACAAACTTATCAAATCTGAATGGATTTTCTGCGATTAATGGTTTTTTGCTGGCAAATAGGCGATACATTAAAAAAAAGGAATATCGGAAAGATGGAATAAAAGGGAATGAGCCTGTTTGTTGCAAATTCATCCGACACACCAACACTCCTGTTTCCTCGAATTTTACACACGAACATGCTTCCCGATCTGACGTTTTAGCTTCTTGTTCTTTTTGTTTCTTTTAGATTAATTACATCTCCTAAGTTATTAACTTTTAGTCGGAAAGCCTGTTGATAAAAGGTTTCGAAACAAAAATCCCTTTTTGGTATATTTGTGAAAATTTCAAAAAATAACATGCAGGAACAAACAAATTATAACGAAGACTCCATTAAAACGCTCGATTGGCAGGAGCATATCCGTCGCAGACCCGGGATGTATATCGGGAAATTAGGCGATGGCTCTCAGGCCGATGACGGGATTTATGTTTTGCTGAAAGAGGTGATCGATAACTCGATTGATGAATTCATGATGGGGAACGGGCGTAAAATTGACGTAAGTGTTTCTGATGCCCAGGTTTCAATTCGCGACTATGGACGTGGAATTCCGTTAGGAAAGTTGGTTGATGTTGCTTCAAAAATGAACACGGGCGCCAAATACGATTCAAAAGTATTTAAAAAATCAGTTGGGTTGAATGGTGTTGGTATTAAAGCTGTTAATGCTCTTTCTTCAAATTTTGTCATCAAAGCTTTTCGCGATGGGGAAGTGAAGGAAATAGAGTTCAGCAAAGGTTTTATCGTAAGGGAAGAAAACATTAGGAAAACCGACGAAGGCAACGGAACTCAGGTTGTTTTTAAACCCGACGAAACGATTTTCAGAAATTACCACTACATCAAAGACTATATATCGTCGATGATGAAGAATTACACCTTCCTGAATTCAGGTCTGATTATTGATTTTAACGGAGAAAAATTTCATTCAAAAAACGGTTTGCTCGACTTGCTTAACGAAAACATGGACAGTGAACCGATTTATCCCATCATCCATTTAAAAGGTGAGGATATTGAAATGGCGCTGACCCATGGCAACCAATACGGCGAAGATTATTATTCGTTTGTAAACGGTCAGCATACCACTCAGGGAGGAACACACTTGTTGGCTTTTCGCGAAGCAATTGTGAAAACCATTCGCGATTATTACAAAAAAGATTTCGATGCTTCCGATATTCGGGCTTCAATCATTGCTGCCATCAGCATTAAAGTTGAAGAACCGGTTTTCGAATCGCAGACCAAAACTAAACTGGGTTCAAAAGACATTGGGCCGGAAGGGCCGTCGGTTCGCAACTTCATATCAAATTTTGTTCAGAAAGAACTCGATAATTACCTGCATAAAAACCAGGACATTGCCGAAGGAATGTTGCGCCGTATTCAGGAATCGGAACGTGAAAGGAAAGCAATTTCGGGTATTAAACAGCTGGCAAAGCAACGCGCCAAAAAGTCGAACCTGCATAACAAGAAACTTCGCGACTGCCGTATCCATTATAACTCGAACGATAACCGCAAGGACGAAAGCAGTCTTTTTATAACCGAGGGCGATTCGGCGAGCGGTTCCATTACCAAAAGCCGCGACGTGAATACCCAGGCCGTTTTTAGTTTGCGTGGTAAACCGCTCAACTGCTTCGGGCTTACGAAGAAAGTAGTGTACGAAAACGAAGAATTTAACCTGTTGCAGGCAGCTCTCGATATTGAAGAGGGATTGGACGACCTTCGCTATAACAAGGTCATTGTTGCTACCGATGCCGATGTTGACGGGATGCACATCCGTTTGTTATTGCTCACATTCTTTCTCCAGTTTTTTCCCGAGTTGGTTCGGAAAGGTCATATTTACATCATGCAAACTCCGCTTTTCAGGGTTAGGAATAAGAAAACTACGTACTATTGCTATTCCGATGAAGAGAGGCTAGAAGCCATTAAAAAAGTTGGGGCTAATCCCGAAATTACCCGTTTTAAAGGATTGGGGGAAATTTCACCCGATGAATTCAAAGGGTTTATTGGCGAGGATATCAGGCTCGAACCTGTTACGTTACATAAGGGTGAATCGATTAAACAAATCCTGGAGTATTTCATGGGGAAAAACTCCCTTGAACGGCAGGAATTTATTATCGCCAACCTGAGAGTTGAAAAAGATGAAGTGAAATAGAATAAACTGAAAGACTGAGAAACTGAAAGACAGAAGTAAGACCCAAAATTCTTTTAGTTATGGAAAATGATAATAAGATTCAATTCAGAGAGGATTTGAAACTGAGATTAAAACAATTTGTGTTGGATTTGATAAAGGTTTGCAAAGCTTTGTGCCGGGAAGATGATGCGATTATCATTCGAAGACAACTATTACGATCAGGTAGTTCAGTTTATTCAAATTACAGAGCAGTTAACCGATCAAGGTCTAAAGCCGAATTTTTCAGTAAAATTAGCATTGTGGTAGAAGAGGCCGATGAAACGGAGATGTGGCTCGACCTTTTAATCGATTCAAACATTAGCAATAACATAGAAACAAGGAAATTACATGCAGAAAGTCTTGAAATCCTGAAAATAATGGCAACCATTCGAAAGAATTCTAAATAGCATCTCATTTCAATTTTCAGTTTTTCAGTTTTTCAATTTTTCAGTATTTATATACGCTATGACCGAAGATTTAAATATAGAACAAGAAGACCAGTTCAAAAGTGAAGTTCATCACGACGAAAAGCACGAACTGATTTCCCTGTCGGGGATGTACCAGTCGTGGTTTCTCGATTATGCATCGTATGTAATTTTAGAAAGGGCTGTCCCCGCTGTTTACGACGGGCTAAAGCCTGTTCAGCGCCGTATCCTCCACGCCATGAAAGAGATGGACGACGGGCGTTTCAACAAGGTTGCCAATATCATTGGGCAAACCATGCAGTACCACCCGCACGGTGATGCATCAATAGGCGATGCGCTGGTTCAGCTTGGGCAGAAAGATTTGTTGATCGATGCCCAGGGGAACTGGGGAAATATACTCACCGGTGATGGAGCTGCTGCTCCACGTTATATCGAGGCAAGGTTGTCAAAATTTGCCCTCGAAGTGGTTTTCAACCCCAAAACAACCCAATGGCAGCTTTCGTACGACGGACGGAAAAAAGAGCCAATCAGCCTGCCTGTGAAATTTCCGCTTTTATTGGCACAAGGCGTTGAAGGGATTGCCGTTGGTTTATCGTCGAAAACGTTGCCACACAATTTCAACGAATTGATCGATGCTTCTATTTTGCACCTTCAGGGGCAGACCTTTGAAATATTTCCCGATTTTCCAACGGGAGGATATATCGACGTGTCGAAATACAACGACGGTGCCCGTGGCGGTGGTGTTAGGGTAAGAGCCAAAATTGAAAAAATAGATAGCAAAACGTTGTCGATAACCGAAGTGCCGTTTGGAAAAACGACTTCAACCATTATCGAGTCAATCATCAAAGCAACGGAAAAGGGAAAGATAAAGGTTAAAAAGATTGATGATAACACGGCAGGGCACGTAGAAATTAACATTCAGCTGGCTCCGGGCGTTTCGAGCGATAAAACCATCGATGCCCTTTATGCTTTTACCGATTGCGAAATTCCAATTTCACCCAATACGGTGGTAATTGAAGACGATAAGCCACATTTTGTTGGAGTCAGTGAAGTGTTGAGGAAGAGTACCGATCAAACCGTTTATTTGCTGAAACTCGAACTCGAAATCAGGAAGAATGAACTGGAAGAGATGTGGCATTATGCTTCGCTCGAAAAGATCTTTATCGAGGAGCGGATTTACAAGGACAAAGAGTTCGAGGAAAGTAAAAACATGGACGAGGCGATCAGCCACATCGATTTTCGGATTACGCCATGGAAACCAAAACTTAAGAGGGATGTTACCCGCGAGGACATTCTGAAGTTGATGGAAATCAAAATGGGTCGTATCCTGAAATTCAACAAGGATAAAGCCGATGAAAACCTGTTGAATATTGAGAATGAGATTTTAGGTATTTTGGAAAACATCAAGAATATAATTCCTTATACCATCCAATATTTTCAGCGCATTAAAAGCAAATACGGAGCAGGCAAGGAACGAAAAACCGAAATCAGAAACTTCGAAAACATTGTGGCCAGCAAGGTTATTGTGGCCAACGAAAAGCTCTATGTCGATTATGAAGAGGGGTTTATGGGTACAAGTCTTAAAAAAGCGGAGTACCTCTGCGATTGTTCGGAAATCGACGAAATTATTGTTTTCAGGAAGGACGGGAGCTATTTCGTTACCAAGGTCTCTGAAAAAGCGTTTATCGGGAAAAACATTCAATACATCTCTGTTTTCAAGAAAGACGATAACCGTACCATCTATAACGTGGTTTACCGCGATGGAAAGGCCGGGGCAACATACATGAAGCGGTTTGCAGTTACCGGTGTTACCCGCGATAAAGATTATGATATTACCCAGGGAACTCCCGGATCGAAGATACTTTATTTTAGTGTTAACCCGAATGGTGAAGCTGAAGTGCTGAAAGTAACCCTAAAACCAAAACCGCGGCTGAAAAAGTTGATTTTTGAAGTTGATATGGGTGAGTTGGCTATTAAGGGACGGCAATCGATGGGGAATGTACTGACAAAAAACGATGTTCACAAGATCGCGTTAAAGGAAAAGGGAATTTCAACATTGGGAGGCAGAAAAATTTGGTTCGATCCCGATGTGAAACGTATCAATGCTGATAAGCGGGGTGACTATCTGGGCGAATTCATGGGTGAAGACAGACTTTTGGTTATCACCAAAAAGGGCGAATTTGAATTGTTCAGTTTCGACCTCTCGAACCACTTTGGCGATGATTTGTTGTTGATTGAAAAATTCGATCCGACAAAGACCATGTCGGTTGTTTATTGGGATGAAGAACAGGGCTTTTATTATGTGAAGAGATTCCAAATCGAAGATGATACACAAATCAACAGAGCTCAAAATTTTGTTGGTGAGAATGCTGCCAACAAACTGGTCAGTATCACTTGGGTTCATTATCCACGGTTTGAAATTGAATTTGGAGGAAAAAACAGTGAACGCGAAAACGAGATCATCGAGGTTTCTGAATTCATTGGTGTAAAATCATTTAAAGCCAAAGGGAAACGACTTTCAACGTATCAGGTTGAAAATATCAAAGAGATTGAACCGATTGTTAAGGACGAAGATGACCACCAACCGGTACTTGGGGACGAAGAGGAGGAAAAGAAACCCGCATCATTCGAGGACATACCATTCGAGATTGACCGTGGTGACCATTTTGAGGACGAAAACCCGAACCAGATGTCGCTATTCTAAAGTATTAAGACACAAGTATCAAGTATCAAGTATCAAGTATCAAGTATCAAGACACAAGTATCAAGTATCAAGACACAAATATCAAGTATCAAGACACAAGTATCAAGTATCAAGACACAAGATCATTTTATTAAATTACTTTGAGTGGGCAATTACTCAGGCACTAAGGAACTCAGTTACTAAGGATTTTTTTATGCGCATATACTTAATAGGTTACATGGGAAGCGGTAAATCGACCGTGGGACGGGAACTGGCACAGGCGTTAAACCTTCAGTTTATCGATCTCGACGATTATATAGAAGAGAAAAATTTCAAAACCATTCCCGAGATTTTTGCTTCAGCTGGTGAAGAGGGTTTCCGCAAAGCAGAGCAACAAGCGTTGCATGAAGTTTCTGAATTTGAAAATGTGGTTATAGCAACCGGTGGGGGAGCGCCATGTTTTTTCGATAACATGGAGGTGATAAAACGAACCGGCATTTCGGTTTACATGAACGGAACACCCCGTATTTTGGCCGAAAGGTTGATGAATTCAAAAACTGAACGCCCTTTAATCAAAGGAAAAAGCGAAGCTGAATTGATTGAATTTATTGATGAAACGCTCGGGAAACGCGATCACTGGTACAAACAGTCAGATTATGAAATCGGGTTTGACTATGATATTCAAACTTCGGAAGTCTTGAGCGTGTTGAAGTTATAAAATGCCTCACTTAATAACTGAATCATCCAAAGACGTCCCGGTTAATTTTATTTGGTAGGGCCACTGTTCGTCGTTTTCGTCTTTACCATCGATCTCGTGGCTCCAATGCTCAGTGGGTGCGCCACTTACTACCAACCATAAGAATTGAGCGTGTGCTGGAACTTCGAATTTTGCCTCACCATTCGGATCGGAGAACACTTTTCCATAAACCCGGCTTCCATCTTCCTTTACGGCTAGGAACCCATAACGCCAACCTGCCTTTTCTGTTTTGATTGCCCGGTATCCGTCAGCGCCTGCAATACCCTTAAAATTGAGTTTAATCTCGGTACCTGCCGCAGGAACTTTCAATTTTATACCATTATAGCCATAGTTTTGAGTACATCTGCTTTCGTCAATCTTATACCAGCCATCGCCAATAGAGTTGAGTTTGGTGGTGTGCTGATTGGCATATTGTTTTGCAATCTGTTCAATTCGTTTCATGTCCCAGGTAATAAATCGGCACGCCGCATCGAAAATTTCATCATTAAACTCTTCTTGATTGATTGATGTTAGCCGCTTATAGGTCATAACCGGGTCTTCACTTTTATTCCCTTCACGCCACATTCTCCCGATAAAATCAATTCCATGTTTGTTCGACCAATATTCCAAAATGTATGGTGAATGGTACATGTTTTTTTCATGCAAAAAGGCCAGATGAGTCTGTTTCATAAAATCGACCAGATGATAATTTTCAAAAGTCATCCATTCGGGATAAACCTGCCACAACATATACTGCGATGTCATTTCAACAAATGAATAACTTCCTCCGTCACCTTCCATGGCGGTCGTATCACCCTTCGCCTTGTCGATACTTAATAAATACTGAAATGAATGGCCCAATTCATGGGCAAGGGCGCCAAAAGGGGCTTTGCTCATCCTTGCGGCAGGGGCCCAAAACACCCCTATTTTATTGTCTTCTCCTCCACCGAACGCGGTCCCTTCTGTTGAGTCAATTATAAAAATCAGGCACTTGTATTTGTCGGATATAGAATTCCCCTTCTCGACAAATTTTAAATCATCAACATAATATTTGTAAATTCTTTCACACTCGTTTAAGATTTCGTCAGCACTAAACCTTTGCCTTGGTATTGGATTTACCATCGGGTCATCACCATATTCCTTTGCCCAAAAGATTGCTGCATTCTCAGATTCTTTCATCCTTTTAAAGCAATATTTGCTCGTGTCATTTTTGAAATCGTTGTTTTCAGGAACGTTGAATATTTTGGAAGGAATGTATAACTCCTTTGTGGCAGGATTTGAAACAGAAACGGAACGATCTCTTCTGCAAGAACTAACATGAATGATTACAAGAAAGGCAGCAGATAATAGTGCTATGCTTTTTACGGAAGGATTAAACATTGAATGCTGGTTTTTTGAATTTAGTTACTTTGTATTTTGATCTCGAAAATTTGGATTGATATGTCTGACATTAAATAATTTAGATAGCGATAAATATAAGGCAAATTATTTCCTATAGAAAATGAGAAATAATAGTGATATTTATTATGTGTAAGGGGCGGTTGACAGATCATTGTTTTTTTAATAAAGGAGCACTTTAAACAATATGTAATTTTTTCGTACATTTAAACACGAAATTGAAACTAAATCTGCCATGTTTTATGGTGTATTGATAATAAATAAAATGCAGTGACTTATGAAAAATTCAATCAAAATTTTAATGGGGTTAATTATTGTTGTCGCTTTCCTTGCTGGTTTTTTTATTGGAAATTCAGTCAAGGCACCTGTCGCTGATAGTTCTAACCTTGCCGGTACCATTGGTAAAATGAAAAACACCGATAAATTTAAAATGAAAAACACCGACAAAGGTCTTCGTTCAAAATTACTTTCGGATGAAGCATTATTAAAAGATTTTCAGCAGTATTACACCTATCAACAAATTACATGTGTAAAACTTTGCGAAGACCTTGATTTTTCAATTATGGTATCTGAAAACGAAAATCTGTTCAAGAAAGAATTTGCTATGGCCATAGAGAAAATCAAACAATATAGGCAGACACTTGATCAAACCAACAAGGATTTGCTATTAGCCATTAACACCCTGCAACAGTTAAGTGAAGTCGATGAAGCTAAATTAGCCGAAGTACTCAAAAATGCGAATCTAGCCGTCTCTCAGGTTAAATATAAACAAGCTGATATTTTGACATTTGTTGATTCGATAGAAAAATTCTTGATGGGAAACAATCCATATTTGTTCCCCGATTTGATCAAAGCTCATGATGTGCTTTCTGTAAACCAGCTAATTATTAATGTCTAATGCTGATATATTGCAGCTAAAATTTTAAATGGGTAAAATCGGTGAAGCGATTTTTACCCATTTTTTCTGCTTCAATACCATGAAAGAACTGATCAATACGACACTTTAACTCATTTTTAAAAAGAATCAAATAAATGATTTAATTGCAACTAATTTCATAAATTTATACGGTTCTATTTCTTGGTTCTACTCAAAAATTTTCAGTATGAAAAAGCATATTTCCACTCTGATTCTTTTCTTTTTTGTTGTTTCTGCGCTGTCTGCTCAAGATACGATCCGCGGATTTATTTACAGTAACGATGGTTTATTGAAGTGGCAACATGAATATTCTACAACCGACAGCATTGATCAGTTGTGTAACTACATGATTGAGAACCGTATTATAACAGAGCATAGTTTAATAAATAGGCGTCTTTCTGGTATTTTGAATCAACTTCCCGCCAATTATAAAATGGCTGGTTTTAAGAAAGGAAATACCCCTAATTATTTAATGGCTTACGATTTTACGGCAAATGTATTGGTGCAATTTAAACCAGGCAAATACAGGGTTACCCTCAGCCGTATCAGGCTGGTCAACAACGGGTCGAATTACAGTTTTACCAATCCCAGCGATTACCTTGAGGAGTTTGCCACAAACAAAAAGGGGATTTCACCCGCTTTTAAGAAAGCACCTGTAGCTATTTTGGATACTACTTTTGTGAATTATTTCACCATTCCTGCCATTATAAACGATGAGTGGTAGTTACAGACGGTAATTGCAACTTTTCAGGAGCTTGAAATATATTTACAGACAGTTATTCTAACTTTTCAGGAGCTAGATATATATTTACAGACGGTCATTCTAACTTTACGGGAGCTTAAATTATATTTACTGAAGGTTATTCCAACCTTACAGAAGCTTGAAATAACTTAACAAAGGTCCATTTGAACTTTATAGAAGCTTAAAATAACTTTACAGAAGATTCATCTATAAAAGACACTTTTTGTCTATCGGATTTAGGTTTACAATTGAGGCCACATTTTTCTTTACTTCTCAAAGTTGTTGAGTTTAGTACTCCTATTGAATTTATTTTCATATTTTTTTCTGATTTTAGTTAAATACCACTGTCTCTATACAATATAAATTCGGATTCAATCACTTGCAGTTCCTGATTTATAGTCATATAATTACTCATGGGGACTATCTAACACAAACTTTCATGCGTTTTGAATCAGCAGCAACAACATAAATTCCATTTGCCAATGTGATTTGATGCTCTCCTGCATCGATGGTTGATTTATAAAACAACTGCCCATTAATGTTATAAACTGAAATCAAAATAGGCTTATCTGTTTTGACTGTAATTCCATTCTCCCTACCATAAATTGAAACAGGATCAAGGACCATTGAATTTACAGATGTTGTCCCTTCTTCAAGGATGTAAAAAAAATCTTTCCATTGATATGATACTTTATATGCCTCAACATATCCTTTGGGCACATAAAGGATGCACGTTTTTTTGTCAATACCATAGAATGTATATGCTGGAACCAATGAAACGGCGTTAGGCGCATTAGGCGGTACTGTATTCAAACTATGGATTTCTTTTATTCCTGTACAATCCATAAAAGCCATCGCATGAATTAACGTTACCCCACTTCCTATAGTTACTGATATTAATCCTGAGCAACCTTCAAATGCAGAGTATTCTATAGTTTTAACACTTTCCGGAATTATAACTGAAGTTAACGTTTTGCAACCCAGGAAAGACTCATCGCCTATTGAAGTAACACTATTGGGAATGGTAACTGAAGTTAATCTTTCGCACAAAGAGAAAACATTATTACTAATATACGGAATACTGTTTGGAATTATAAAGGATGTTAATCCACAATTATAAAATGCATATTCACCAATAGAAGAGACACCAAAAGAAATATCAACTGATGTTAATCCGGAACAATTAGAGAAAGCGTATCTGCCAATAGAAGTAACACGGTTAGGAATAATAATGGACGTTAAACTTGTGCAGTTTGAGAATGTACTCATTTCAATAGAAGTAATACTTTTAGGAATGGTTATTGATACTAATCCGGTGCAACCAGAAAAAGCACCAGAACCGATAGAAGTAACGCTGTTAGGAATGATCATTGATGATAAGCTAATGCAATCCTCAAAAGCAGAAATACCTATTAAAGTAATGCTATTGGGTATGGTAATTGAATCTAAACTTGTGCAATCAGAAAAAACTTCGTTACGAATACGCGTAACACTGTTGGGAATAGTAACTGATGTTAATCCTGTGCATCCCTGAAAAGCATTATCATCAATATAGGTAACACTGTTTGGAATGACAACTGATGTTAATCCGGTGCAACCAGAAAAAGTGTGAGGATCGATATGTGGAAGATTTTTCGAAATGATAATAGAAACTAATTCATTGCAATCAGAGAAAGCATTTTCACCAATAGAAGTAACATGATCAGGAATGATTATTGAAGTTAATCCGCAGTCATTAAATGCATATGAACCAATAGAAGTAACACTGTCGCCAATAGTGACAGATGTTAAACCCAAGCAACCTTTAAAAGCACCGAAACCAATTGAAGTAACGCTTTTGGGAAGTATTACTGAAGTTAAATTCAGTATATTATAGAAGAGAGTATTTGAAATGGTATTATTATCTGAATAATATGGATACCCTTCTGCTACAATGTTGGCATCTGCCAGATTGAGTTTGGCCAGTTCTGTCATTTCACGAATGAATTTGAAATCAGTTTCATTTATATTCCCCAACAGGGTAAGATCTGTAATTAAGTATTTATCTTCATAAGAAATTAATGAAGACAAAACACCTGCTGTTTCAACGTGAATGATTGCAGGTTGAATAACTTGAGCGGGCAGATTAAAACATAGCAATAATAGAATTACCGCAAAAACACATTTTAGGAAAGCTTTTATTTTCATGATTTATTGTATTTTATTCGTTTCCAACAATGGCAATTTTATTTCTTTGATGGGAATATTTTTCGTTTTCTAATTTTACTACAAGATATAATATTTGCAATCTATGTGGGCATGGTAAATACTGGAAGAGGATTGTTTTGTCTAAATTGGGTATTAATTGGTAATTCTCATTAAAAGAACTCACCTACGCGACCGGGCGGGGAGGCAAAATTGCACACATTTGCAAATTGGGTTTTAAGGGCTGGCTCTTGCAATTTGCAAATGTGTGCAATTTGCGTTGGGTTCCTCAATTGCCCCATAGGGCAAAAGCGGGAGGGGAAAATAAATTCTCTCAAGGTCGTAGTGTCCTGTCATAATAGGGGTTTTAAATCTTTGATTAAGGGTTGTTATTTTAATATTCGCATTGTCTGTCTAAAAAGGTAGATTTTTATTTTTTAACCTTGTTGCTAACGTAAATAGCGGAAAGTTTATGGTACTTTTGTTACGTATTGTTTTAATTAAAATGCACTTATTCAGCATTCTATCATTATGAGTTATTATTTTTGAAATAAGCTTTTTTGCATTAATTTCAATGGTTATTTCCAGAACTATACGATTGTTTTTATCTCAATCAATTCAATAAATGATATCCCTGAGGGTGATCTTCAATGATGAAATTTCTTTGATTTGTTTTGATATTTCCGGCATTTAAAGGGAATTCAATGGGTTTTGTTCTGGTTTTATGTTATTAACACCCAAATCTACTGAAAGAATACTGAATATCAAATCTTTTGCTGCCAATTTTCTGGAACCATCAATACAGGCAGGTAAGCCATAATTTCGGTTAATAAAGTATGCTGAATTTCGGGTTAATTTAATCAACTGTGACAACGTTTGGTTTTCGAGTTAAATTTAAATATTCAATCATCACAGCTTGTACTGACCGGAAATCCTTACCAACGGCGTTTGTAGCCACAATCGCTTTCAATTTTCTGCATTGATGATTATTTATCAATTGGTGTGAGGATTTTTGCAATGTTTTGTATAATTTGCCGTTATCATACGTAAAAATTAACCAATTACACAAATTATGAGAATCATTTCCTATTTAAGCTTGCTTTTGGTTGTTGTGCTGGTAGCATGTACCGGTACAACCCAAAAATATACGACTTCGAAGAAAACCGATGCAAACGGTTATGCCTACGAAGTTGTGAAGAACGATCCCCTGAAGACCCGGATTTACACCCTTAAAAACGGTCTGACGGTATACCTTTCACCCAATCCCGACGAACCACGCGTTTCGTGCTTTGTGGGAGTCAGGGCCGGTTCTACTTCCGAACCCAAGGAGACAACAGGTTTGGCTCACTACTTTGAACACATGATGTTTAAAGGAACCCAACGGCTGGGTACGGTTAACTGGGACGAAGAGAGTAAACTGATAAAACAAATTGAGCAGCTTTACGAGCAATATCGTGCCACTAGCGATCAGGTTGAGAAGAAGAAAATATACAAGGAGATTGACAGAATCTCACAAGAGGCAGCCAAATTTGTGGCTACCAACGAGTACGATAAGCTGATGTCGTCGATTGGGGCTAAGAACACCAATGCCGGTACCGATTATGAATCGACGGTCTACATCAACGATGTACCTGTCAATGAACTTGAAAAATGGGCCAAAATTGAAAGCGAACGTTTTCACGGAATTGTGCTGCGCCTGTTCCACACCGAGCTTGAAACGGTTTACGAAGAGTTTAATATGTATCAGGATATGGATTCGCAACGGGCTTTCCAGAAGATGATGATCAATCTTTTCCCGAACCATCCTTATGGCCGCGACATTATTGGGTTTCCGGAGCATCTGAAAAACCCTTCCATGATCAACATCCAAAAGTTCTTTAACACGTTTTATGTTCCCAACAACATGGCCATTGCCCTCTCGGGCGATATTCAGTACGAAGAAACCATCAAATTAATAGATAAATATTTTGGAGATCTTCAAAGTAAGGAGTTGCCCAAAATTGATAAGATTGTGGAAGAACCAGCCAAAAAAATCATCGAAACCGAAGTGGTTGGACCTGAACCTGAAAATGTATCGGTAGCTGTCAGGTTGGGTGGGGTAGGTTCTGCCGACCAGCCTTACATGAGTATCATCAACATGTTGTTGAGCAACAGCCAGGCCGGGTTGATCGACCTTGATCTGGTGCAGAAGCAGAAAGTATTGTCGGCCAATTCCTGGTATTACGCGTTGAAAGATTATGGCCTTCAGGTGATGGAGGGTACTCCGTTGCAAGGACAATCGCTTGAGGAAGTCAAAAATCTGTTGATTTCAGAGATTGATAAGATTAAGGCTGGCGATTTCGACGAATGGCTCATCCAGGCGGTGATCAACGATATTAAACTGACTAAGATTAAACAGCAAGACCGCAACATGGGGCGTGTTTCTGAGCTGATGGATGAGTTCATTCAGGGGCAGACACGTGAACAAGTTCTGAATTACTTCAATCGTCTTGAGGCGATTTCTAAAGATGACATTATCCGGTTTGCAAAAGAAAAGTTCGACAACAATTATGTCATCGTATACAAACGCCAGGGGGCAAATGCCAGTTTGGTGAAAGTTGAAAAGCCCGAGATTACAGCTGTTCCTGTCAATCGTGACCTTCAGTCTGATTTTAGCAAAGAGTTTCAGTCCATGAAATCAACCGATGTTAAACCTGTGTTTGTTAACTTCAACGAGAAAATTTTGAAAGACAAAATTCAGGATGGATGCGATTTCTATTATATCAAAAACGAATCGAACGACCTGTTTTCACTACGGTACATTGTGGATATGGGAAGTTGGAATAACCTGAAATTCGACCTCGCTGTTGGGTATCTGAAGTTTATCGGAACCGATCAGTACAGTGCCTCCGACTTTCAGAAAGAGCTTTACAAATATGGCCTCGACCTTTCAGTTTCAGCCGACAAAGAACGATCATACATTACCATTAGTGGTCTCAGTGGTTCGTACGACAAAGGTGTTGAACTGCTCGAACATCTGCTGGCCCATGCCAAACCCGATGCACAGGCCTATTCCGATTATGTAGGCCGGATATTGAAAGACCGGCTTGATCAAAAGTCGAACCAGGATGCTATTTTGTGGGAAGCTATGTACAACTATGGCGTTTATGGAAACGATAATCCGAAAAAATATCTGTTAAGTGAACAGGAACTGAAGGCCGTCGATCCGGCAGAGTTGGTTTCACTGATCAATGGAATTACAAGTTTCAAGCATAAGGTGTTTTACTATGGTCCTACGGAAAAAGATGTTGTTGAAGCAACCATTAAGAAAAGTCATCAGTTACCGGCTCAGTTGGCCGACATTCCTGAAGCCAAAAAGTTTGAGCAGAGCAAACCGGAGAAAAGCAAGGTATATGTGGTCGATTTTGATATCAATCAGGCCAATATTTTGATGTTGTCGAACGGTGAAAAGTTTTCAAAAGAGTTGATACCGGCTGCCCGTATTTACAATGAATATTATGGCAGCGGATTATCGTCGGTCGTATTTCAGGAGATCAGGGAATCGAAGGCGTTGGCCTATTCAGCTTTCTCGGGGTACGACATTGCTGACCGACCAGACCGACTGAACTCATTGATCGGCTATCTGGGAACCCAGAGCGACAAACTGCCTATTGCTACGGAAACGCTTATTATGTTGATGAATGATATGCCAAAAGCTACAGCTCAGTATGACATGGCCCGGGAGTCGATCGTTAAGAAAATCAACTCCGAGCGGATTACCAAAGACCGGATTTTCTGGACATGGTTAAACAACATGGACAAGGGGATCGATTATGATATCCGCAAAGATGAGTATAAAGCAGCCCAGACCATGGGCATCGACGAATTTGCCGGATTTTTCGACAACCATATCAAGGGAAGCAAGTTTACCTATCTGATTTTAGGCAAGAAGGATAAACTCGATCAAAAAGCGCTCAAATCGTTGGGAGAGGTTGAGAATTTAAGTTTGGATGAGTTGTTTGGATACTAAAAGACCGGTAACCAGAGTATCGGAATAATGGAAAAGACAAATTAAAGGTTCGCATTGAAACTCAAAAGCCCGCTCTCGAATTAGAAGCGGGCTTTTTTGGGTGGTATTTGTTATTCTGATATTATAAATCTTTCTGGTAAATCCGGTATTTCTTGTAAACCACACCGCCCATGCGTTCCATTTCCGCACGGACCCTCGTGTTGTTTTCCAGTTCAAGATGTGAATCGATGACCGTCTTTCCATATTTTTTTGCCGATTCAAGCATCTTAATGCCCATGATCACATCAATGCCCCGACCCTGATAACGCGGATCAATAGCGCCAAGCAATAAAACCAACCGGTTCGTTTTGCGACTTGCTAAAAGAACGTTCAAAAAGCCAAAAGGCAACAAGCGTCCCCGGCATTCTCTTACCCCTTTACTAATATCCGGCATTGCAATGATACTGCCAACGACTTCATCTTTTTCATTAAGCGCAACCTTAATAAAATGGGGGTCTAACAAGAAAATGTAACGGTTTGCGTAGTCATTCATGTCCTTTTCTGAGAAAGGAGTAAACCCATAAATGTCTGTAAAAGTCTCGTTGATTAATGTTAAAACAGGTTTGATGATTGGTCTGAATTGTGTTTTGCGTTTGTATTCAGCAATTCGAATGTTTTGGTGGTTTTTGTTAAAGCGTTCGGCAATTTTTTCGTAAATGGCCGGAAATTTATCGGGAACCTCAATTTTATACTCTACAAGATCGGCTTTCTTTGTAAATCCTTCTTTTTCACAAAATTCTGTCATGTAAGGGAAGTTGCAGTTCGACGCAATGACATTTACTTCATCGTAACCTTCATAAAGAAATCCTTGTGGGTCTTTATCCGAGAAACCTAGCGGACCTACCAGTTTGTCCATTCCTTTTTCCTTCGACCATTTTGCGACATAGTCGGTCAGTGCATGAAAAACTTCTTGGTCGTTGTATGTTTCAATAAATGAGAATCTTCCGCTTTTCTCGTTGTGTTCGGCGTTGTATTTGTGATGGATTAAACCCATACATCTACCAACGACGACGTTGTCCTTTAGTGCAAGCAGCAATTTGTAATCGCAATAAGAAAACGATTTGTTGGTTTTGGGATCGAAGAACGTTTTATCATCCATGTAAATGGGATGCATCCAATTTTTATGTCCTTTATGAATTTTTTCGGGTAGATAAATGAAATCGTGTAAATCTTGTTTTGTTTGTACTTCTTTGATCTGAATTTCCATATCCTTTACGTTAAAAAAAAAATGAAGATATAGAAAAAGTTATTTAAAAGTTGCCTGAAGATTAAAAAAACATGAATTAAAAGCTCCAGCACTGACGTCCTAACAGGGTATGTAGGTTTCCAATAGTCCCATATTCAGTGCCTTGTTTGCCAAGCATTACTTGCGATGTCAGGTAAAATTCTACATTGTCGTGGAGCGAAATTGAAACAGATGTTTCAATAAAAATCGAAAAATCGACCGGATTATACATGGCGAAAAGCTTGTGTTAACAAATGAAACTATCGGGTAAGAGATATGACCAAACAGTTCGTGCTTCCCAATAGAAAGATTTTTGGTGTTTAATTGTAGGCTAAGGTTCAGATAGCCCCTGATCAACTTCCGTAAGGGCGTTTCATGTTAAAAGTGGGTCGGAATTTAATTTTCATAAAAGGTAGTTGCATACGTATTTACGCACATCTTTCCATAGATCCTATGTTTGCCAATGGCCGTACCTGTGACATTGAATGAAGGATCCATGATGTTTTTCCTGTGTCCTCGCGACCTGACACCGTCATCGATTAAAAGTGAGATTACTACGAACGTTGGTTCGCAATCGCCATAATGAATGTTCTCAGCATAATCACCAACAAATTTTCCAAAGTTTTTAACCCGGTCAAGGGGCGATGTATTACCGCTACCGCGATGGCCTGTTTCGCCGGTTGAACTTTGGTCGTAAACCAGAAGGCTGCAAGCTTTCGACATACCTTTTGATGGGTAAAGCAACGGGGCGGGTTTCGATTGTTCCAGAAATTTCAGGCAATCATCAAAAGCCGATTTCCCTTCATTGGTCTCAAGAATTTCTTTGCCTGGAATTTTCAACAATTTACCTTCATAAAAAATGCCCATCCATTTGACGCTTTCTTTCGCGTATTTTACTGGATCGTATCGTACCTTGTTTAATTCTAGGATAATATCTTTCTCGTCGGACGAAAGATAAGTCACATCCCTGGCTGTATCAAGTTTTTTTATCGGCCATTCTGAGGCGTTTTGCGATCTTGCAATATTTACAAGAAGCAGTAGAATGAGTACTGAAAATAGTTGTTTCATATTTAATTCTTATGTTCTGTATAATAGAACGAAAAAACATCAAAAAGTTGCAGCTTCAACTTACTTTTTTTTCATTTTTCATATTTTTCCCGTATTCAAGTACTATAATACGTCGAGCTTTGTTATTTACCCTATGGTTGTGGGTCGAAAAAATGAAGAGATATTCTCCTTTCTGTTCAATTTTTACATTATTTCAAGAAGATCTACTGTTGATTTTTAATCAAGATTTGTAGTTGGACCATCGGTTGGAATGATTTCAAAAACCGGCCATACGTTTTTCCCGCTTTTCAGAAAGGAATGTACTTTCTCTTTTGCAGGATTCGTGACCAAGGCTAGTGCGTTTTTGTTGCTTTCTGACCAGCTTTTAAATTCAAGGCTCGGTCTGTGCTTGGGTGCTACGATCGTCATGGACATCTCGATGTTGCTAGATTTCTCAACGTTGAATTTGGTGCAAGCTTTACTAACAGACTTTTCGGAGTCCTGTCCGTAGAGATTCAACGCTCCTAATAAAGAGGCTAAAAGTGTTGCAATGAATAAAATTAGTGTTCTCATGGTTATTTATTTCTGATAAAGGTGTCTTTTAGGTATTCGCGGTATTTATAAAAAATCTCATCTGGAAAATTTTCGGGGGCAAAAACATACTCAAGAGAAAAGCCTTTAATGATTGAAGAAAAATTGATGAGGCCAATTTCTGGTTCGACATTGCTATTTTTAAGAAAATATTCATAAAGGAGTTTCTGCCTGATTAAAGCTTTAGGGTTAAACTGACTATTGAGCATGAAATTGACAACCTGTGGTTGTAACGACAACTGATAATATAGTTTTACCTGTTCCCGTTTGTTTTTTAATATTTCGAAATAGAAATCAAAAAAGTGGAGAGCTTCTTCTTCCGAAATTTCTCCATCGTTATTTAAATCAATCTCGGTCATTATTTCAGTGGTTAGTAAATCAAGTATACTTTTCAATAACTCTTCTTTACTCTTAAAGTAGTTGTACATGAGTCCTTTGGAAATTCCTGCTGTTTGAGCAATATGGCTTATTGATGTGGGCAGATACCCTTCGTTCGCAAAATGATCTAAAGCAACATCCATAATGAGCTTCTTTTTTTCATTTCTGATCTCTTCATATTGTTCCGGAGTGCGCGGCATATTTCTGTCTTTTGGTTTTGAATGAACGTTCGGTCAAAGCTAAATATTGAAAGTCGTTCGACCAAAATATTTACGTAAGAATTTCGTCTGTTTACCGGTAAAATAAAATGAGAAAGCAGATTTGCCGGAAAAATCATTTTTTTTGAGATCATATTTTTGGGATGAAGTTTTTATTTTGTTTGTAGTTTTGTAAAAAAAGGAAATGGCACGATACAAATTAACCATCGAATACGATGGCTCTAGATATGCCGGATGGCAGATGCAGAAAGGATCAAAGTCGGTACAGGGTGCTGTGATCGACGCTTGTAAATTGGTTTTTCCGAACGAAAAAATTGAACTATATGGTGCTGGCCGTACCGATCAGGGCGTTCATGCGTTGGGGCAGGTGGCTCATCTCGATGTGAATAGAGTTAAAAAGACTCAGCAACTGATGCATTTGTTGAACGATAACCTGCCTTCTGATGTGGTTGTAACAGAGATACAACAAGCCTCTCCAAAATTTCATGCCAGGTATGATGCCGTTCACCGGTTTTATTTGTACCAGATTTCGAAACGACCTTCAGCATTTGGTAAGAAAATGGTTTGGTGGGTTAAAGATCCGCTCAATGTAGAGACCATGAGACAGGTTGCAAAGCTGTTTACTGGCATGAAGGACTTCAAGAATTTTGCTGAAAAATCGGACGAAGACAAATCGACACTTGTTGAGATTAGCAACATTGAAATTGTTGAAACCGGTGATTTAATCTTGATCCGCGTTTCGGGTAGCCATTTTCTCTGGAAACAGGTGCGTCGCATGGTCGGTGTAATGGTAGAGACGGGCAGGGGAAAGCTTTCTGTAAAAGAGATTGAAGGCTTTTTCAAACATCCTTCCGAAATTGTTGCCAAACTTACGGCGCCCCCGGCAGGGTTGTATCTTGAAAAAGTATGTTACGAAGGCGATGAATTCCCCGGAGCATTAATGCCGGTGTTGAGGGTGTGAGATTAAGAGATTTCCCCGTAGAGAACAAATATGTTACAAATAATGCATTATAGCCGGTTCTCCAAAATCTCAACCATATCTTCAACCGAAAGTTTCACCGGGTTGTTTTTATTTGATGTATTTTTTGCAATTCTTTCAAAATCTTCAGCACTTACACCGTATTCAGATAATTTAGGAATATGAAGCTTTTCTGTCATTTCCAACAATTCTTCAATTAATATGGCAGAATAATACGTGTCCGATTTGCCTTTCCATGATGAGAAAATCCTGCCTATTGCGGCATACCTGTTCAAAAGAAAGGTTTCATGAGCAGTACCCTTAAGCCGGTCGAGCATCATCCGGTTGGTTTCAGCCATCAGCGTTCCGCAGACCACACCATGGGGAATGTCGTATAATGCGCCTATTGAAGCGGCAAAGCCATGCACTGTTCCCAGCCCTGCATTGGCAAGGGTGATGCCAGAAAACCATGCGGAATATGCCATCTTCGATCGAAGGGCTACGTCATCGGGATGGTCGTTGACCATTCGAACGAGTGATTCATTTATGTTTGCGATCCCGTTGAGGGCAAGGGTGTCGGTCATTGGGCTTGCCTGTGTCGACATGTACGATTCGAGCAGTTGGGTAAAGGCATCCATGCCACTGCAAGCCGTAAGTTTGGAAGGGCAGGTAAGTTGAAGTTCAGGATCGATTAATGCTAAATCGGGAATATAGTTGTTGTGGCGCAACGAGCTTTTAAAACCATTTTTCCCAACCTTTGAAATCACCGCATTTTTGGTTGCTTCACTTCCTGTACCGGCAGTAGTAGGAATGGCTATGAACGGAATCTTTTCGCCTGAAGGAGCCAGATTTCCAACACCCTCAAGATAATTGATTGTGCTTTCAGAGCTCGCGAGCATGGCCGAGATGGCTTTCCCGGCATCGACAACGCTCCCTCCTCCAATGGCAACCACAACATCGGGAAGGTTAGACCTGAATTGATATACAGCTTTGTCAACAACTTCAACAGAGGGTTCATGTTCGACTGTGTAAATTGACCAATTGAAATGATGTGCAGTTAAGTTTTCGAAAAGAAGATCGGCCTGTTGGCTTTTTAAAAACGAATTTTTTCCGGTAACGATCAATATCTGTTTTCCATACTTCTCAAGCATTTCAGGAAGAATTGACAACTTACCTGCACCGAAAACCAATTCGGGAATGTGGCTAAAAGTGAATTCGTTCATTCGTCGTTTTTTTTAATGTGCAAGGATGTTGTACTTAATGCCCTGACGGGGCTGTGCCATAAACGGGGCAACCGTGTCGCGCCATTTCTGGTAATGGGCAGTCTCTTTATGGGCTGCAGCCGACTGTTCATCGGCATATGCTTCGTAAAGCATAAACTTGCAGGGATCGGACGCATCCTGGCAAACATCGAACCTGAGATTGCCGGGTTCCTGAATTGACTGATTGTGGTTTTCTTCAGAGACGCTGATAAATTCATTCAGTTTCTCGGGTAGAACCCAAATGTGTACGCAAGTTGTTATAGCCATATTCCCAATATTTTCTTGTTAGCGAAATTAATCAATGCTTTCAAAAAAAGGCAATAAACGTTTTCATTTTTGATTTCACTGTCAATAATTGAATCTGGAATAAGAATTGCCTAATTTTCGGGAAAATTTAAAAACAAACGAAAATGAAAAATCTAATTTTTACTATTCTTTTTATAATGAGTAGTTTGATGTTGTTTTCTCAAACAAATATTTCACTTCCTCAACCGAAGAAGGTTGGCGGTATGCCTTTGATGGAGGTGCTGGCAAATCGTTCCACCGCGCGTTCTTTCCAATCGAAGGAGTTAACAGCCCAGCAATTATCAAGCCTGTTATGGGCCGCATTTGGAATCAATCGTCCTGATGGGAAACGAACAGCGCCTTCTGCGCGGAATTTTCAGGAAACCGATCTGTATGTGTTGTTAAAATCAGGTGTTTATATCTATAAGGCCAAAGAGAATGAACTCGTTCATATAAGTATGGAAGATGTTAGAAATTTGGCAGGTCAGCAGGATTTTATTAGAGATGCTCCGGTGCAAACTGTTTTAGTTGCTGATTTATCAAAGATGGGTGACGGAAGCAACGAGGAAAAACTGAATACTGCAAACATCGATGCCGGTTATATCTCACAGAATATTTATCTTTTCTGTGCCTCCGAAGGATTGGCAACTGGTGCACGTGGATTAATCGATAGGGAAGCTCTTTCTCCTAAATTAAAGTTAAACCCAAATCAAAAGATCATTATTGCCCATAGTGTTGGGTTTCAAAAGTAAAATATGATTTTAGCAAAAAAGGAAAATACTCGTAAGAACTTTTGACGTTAATATTGTCGTATGAATTATTCAATTTAAAAGAGATTTTCCGATGGCAACAATTTTCATACACTACTTTACCGGAACCGGCAATACAGCACATTCTGTAAAATTAATTTCTAAAAGCTTAAAGGATAAGGGAAATGAAGTAAGAATCATTCAGGTTCAGAAAGGAGTTGTTCCCCCGGTTGAAATCCCCGATTTTCATCTGATAGCATTCCCGGTTCTTAGTTGGGCTGCTCCGGTGTTGATGAAAAAATATGTTTCAGAGATGCCAAAGGCAGGTAGGGCAAAAACAGCTATACTTGCTGTAAATGGAGCTATTTTTCAAAATGGAAAATTGGTAAAGGGTTACACCGGACAGGCGCTCGAACAGCTTGAAAATACTCTTCGAAAAAAGAAATATGAGGTATTTCTCACCGGAAATGCCTCTTTCCCCGATAACTGGACTCAATTTACCAATCCCTGTAAACCCGGTGAAATCAAAGAGATTTTTCAAGTTGGGGACGCAGATGTAAAGGTTTTTACCGATAAATTTCTTTTAGGTAAAAAGGAGTTGTACCGTTGTGGATTTGGCAACATCGTTTGGTCGAACATGGTGGCAAACCTGTTTGGATATATTGGTCGTCGGGCACTGGGGAAATTTTACATTGCAGATCAAAATTGCACAAACTGTGGTATTTGTGTTAAATCATGTCCGGTTTCGGCTATCAAATCGGGTAAAGAGAAGCCCTGGTGGGGAACAACCTGTGAAGATTGCAATCGTTGTATCAATATCTGTCCCGAAAAAGCTATTCAGGTTTCGGTACCTCTTTTTATAATTCAATTGGTAATGAATATCGGATTAACTGTTTCGGCTATTGTTGCCATTCTAAAATATATTCCGCAGTTTGTTTCTCTGGACAAAACATTTCTTATACCCATCGAGATTGTTTTGATCTTTTTTGCAACCATTTTTTTAATATGGGTTTTAATGGTGCCGTTCGATGCGTTTTTCAGGTTTTTGATGAAGATTCCAACAGTTAGAAAATTCTTCAGTATCAGTTATACCGCTGGTTTCAGAAGGTATTTAGCTCCCGGGTTTAAACCTTTAGGAAAACTTTAGTAAATATCTTTGGGATAGCGGAAAACTGGAATATTGTGATTCCATTTTTCCATCGTTCCATTCATTCCTTGTTATTCCGGTTTCTTTATCTTTGCGGAAAAATCGGACGATGCATAAAGAGGAAACCCTGACTTATTATGAGAATAAGGTTTGTGATGTGGTAAACTATGTTCGCGATAACCCTGGTGGTGATCTGAATATTAAAGTGCTGTCTGAAAAATTCAATATTTCCTATTTTCATTTTCACCGCATCATGCGGGCTGCTTTAAACGAGCCGCTTGGAAATTATTTGAACAGGTTAAAGCTAAACTCCTCCGCACAAATGATTCGTGAATCAGGAGAATCAATTAGTGATATTGCTGAGAAAATTGGCTATAATAATCTTTCAGCATTCTCAAAATCGTTTATCAAAGAGTTCGGGATTTCGCCTCAGGACTATCGTTTACAGGAAGATAGCTCACTGAATAATGAAATCGATTTTCAGTTTCTCCAAAACAGGGTAATCGACCAGAAAATAAGCACAAAGATCAAAGTACTTCCTGCATGCAAGGTCATTTATATTAAAGTGAAAGGGGAATATGGTGGACAATGTGCCTACGATGCCTGGAATACCATCATGAATTTTGCAGTTAAAGCCGGGATCATTTCATGGAACCCCGATTTTTTCTCAATTTATTATGACGACCCCGATGTTGTAGGTGTTGAAAACTGTACTTTAGATTGCTGTTTGGTTGTAAAGAAAAAGGTTGACTCGGATGGATGTATTGAGGTGAAAGATTTTGAAGGAGGTAAATACCTTGTTTTTCGCTACAAAGGCCCGTGGGATAATCTTTGGGAAGTTTACAACATGCTCTATCGCGATTACATTATATTGCTCGACAAATACCACCTGCGCGATGCCCCGATAATTGAAAAATACCTCAAATACTCCGAAAAAATGAAGCCCGAAAACTATGTGACAGAGGTTTGTATTCCGATTGAATAAGAATCGAAAAGCTATATTAATTGTGCCGAATCTTTGTCAAGCAACCAAATTAGCTCTCCGTTTACGGGTTGAATATGGGAAGCGGGATATTCAGGTTTAGCTTCAATAGCAATATTTCTAACCATCAGCGCTTTGCTTTCTCCGGTTGAAATAAAAACCACTTTTCTTGCATTGTTCAGTACATTTCCGGTTAGTGTAATTCGTTTTTGCCCCGAAACAGGGTGGGTAGCCACTTCGCACCAATTTTCAGAAATGAGCATATTTATCTGGTTTGGGAATATCGATGCCGTGTGGCCGTCGTCGCCAAGTCCAAGCATTATCAAATCAAACCGGGGCCATCCTTCTTCTGTTTCCACGCAATTCTTCATCTCTTCAGAATAACTGATTGCCTCTTTTTCGGGAATGTTTTCGCCTTCAATCCGGTGAATCTTGGTTGCGGCAATTCCAATTGGTTTTAGCCAAAGTTCGCTCGCCCACTTGTAGTTGCTTTCATCATCACCGGGAGGAACACACCGTTCGTCGCCCCACCAGAAATGAAAACGGTTGTCAGCCAATTGAGTTCCGTACTTTTCGTTCAGGTAACCAAAAATCGCTTTTGGAGTATTTCCGCCTGAAAGGGCAATGTGGATGGATTGTGTGCCTGGTTTTTCAATTAACACCAGAAGCATTTTTGCAATAGCTTCGGCTATTTCATTTACGTTTTTAAATATTCTAATCATGATAAAAAGTGAAACTATTATTCAGATTGCTTATTGTAATAAGCAATTTTGCTGTTTTTTTGCTTACTGCAATAAGCAAAATCAAATTTTTTTAAATAAGACATTGAATTTCTTTAGATTAATTCTGTTCATTTTTTAAGATTATCCCCAAATCATTGCTGTTGGTGTAATAATGTTTTAATTGGCGATTGAGCTTTGTATATCGCCAAATTCCTACAATCAGGATAATTATGCTCAAACCTATGGACAGGAAGGCAATCCAATGAATGGATTCAAAATTATTTAATTGCAATATGGTCATTCCCGCAAGTATAAGGTAAAGAGCTGTACGGATATATGCAAACAATGTACGCTCGTTTGCCAGTTTTGTTCGTTCAAGGGCGAGGTAATCGCGGAGAATGATTTCTTCCTTATTTTCAAAAGGCAATTTCGTTTCACCAAATAACTTTTTCATATTTTTCACCCTTTCTAACTGTCCAATTCTTTTAAATTAACATGCGGGATAATCAACTAATGACCAATGACTAATGACTTTTTTCAAAGTTCACAATACTCCCCATCATTCGAAAGGTTTTTACAGGGATAACGCCATCCATTGATCTGTTCCTCTATTAGTTTATCCGCTTCAATAGGGCCCCAACTACCTGCCGGGTAGCCATGCAGTGGAAAATCTGCTTCATTGTTCCAAACATCGAGAATGGGTTGCATGATTTCCCATGCTTTCTCTACGTTGTCGCCACGTGAATAGAGTGTGGCATCGCCTTGAATGCAGTCGAGCAGCAACCGTTCATAAGCCGTTGGTAAATAGGTGTCTGACAGGTCGGCGTAATGGAAATCCATGTTGACCGTTTGAACGTTGAACCCGGCTCCGGGAACTTTCAACCCCATTTTCATGAGAATACCCTCGTCGGGCTGGATGCGGATAATGAGTTGATTGGGCTGATTGAAATTGTTTCCGGTAACATCAAACAGATGATGTGGAGTAGGGCGGAAGTTGATCACAATTTCAGTGACCTGTGTTGGTAGTTTTTTTCCTGAACGAATATAAAAAGGTATACCACTCCAGCGCCAGTTGTCAATATTAAGTTTCATGGCCACAAAAGTCTCTGTTCTACTTTCGGGGTTCACACCTTCTTCGTCGCGGTAACCGATTACATGTTCTCCTTTAATATTTGATGGAGTATATTGTCCACGTACTACCTGATTGGTTAAATTTTGAGTGTTAATTGGCCGTATCGACTGAAATACTTTTAACATCTCGTTGCGGATGGCATCGGCGCTGATTACGGTAGGCGGTTCCATGGCGACCAGTCCTACCAATTGCATCAGGTGGTTTTGAACCATATCGCGCAACGCTCCCGAGTGGTCGTAATAGCCTCCGCGTTTTTCCACTCCGAGTTGTTCCGACGAAGTAATTTGTATATGGTCGATGTATTTATGGTTCCAAAGCGGTTCCCATAAACTGTTCGAAAAACGTAAAACCAACAGGTTTTGTACGGTCTCTTTTCCAAGGTAATGGTCAATGCGATAGATTTGTTCTTCGTCGAAGTATTGCAAGAGATCTTTGTTCAATTTTTTTGCGCTTGATAAATCGGTTCCAAATGGTTTTTCAATAATAAGCCGTTTAAACCCATCAGTTTGGTCGTTTAATCCGATACCGGCAAGGTACTTAGGAATGACAGGGTAAAGGTTGGGCGGTGTTGAGAGATAAAAAATCAGATTGCCCGGAGATCCCAGATCGTATCTTAACTTCGTGATACGATCGTTTAGTTTTACGTATTCACTCTCCTCGGAGGTTTGAATGGTTTCATAATACAGGTGTCCGATAAAATCACTGCTGGTTTCGTTTACAGGCAAAAACTCCATCATTTTCTCACGAAATTCATCATCCGACATCATTGTTCGGCTTACACCCAAAATGGCAAACGGATGGCCCATAAGGTTTTGTTGATGAAGATTGAACAGGGCTGGAATCAATTTGCGTTTTGTCAGGTCGCCCGATGCTCCAAAAATGACGACAATATGCGGTTCTGTTTTCTTCATAATTTGTTTCTGTTATGATAGATATGAATGTTGAATTCATGATTGAAGAATTCCCACATAAATATACGATATCAAAGTAACAAGAAAAAAACAGGAATGTTGGTGATTGAAATTACATTACTATAATTCAGGTAGTCCAAACAATGATATGTTCATCAACAATCATATAATCAAGATTAAGATCGAAATCTTTCTTTTCTGAATTGAATTTTCCCTGAATGGTTCCGTTTTCTGAAATTTTTTCAATTTTTATATGGCTCGAAAAATCGATATTTGGTTCATTGATCGATTTGAAAATGGCCTCTTTCGCACACCAGTGTATAATTTTTCGGTAGGGATTAGTACCTGTTTCAATATTTTCGAGTTCCTGAGTGGATAAGAAACGGTTTAAAACTTTATCTATATTCCTCGACGTTTTTTCAATGTCAATTCCCGCATAAGGGCTGGTGCAAAGTAAAATTCCAACCATCTCTTTCGAGTGAGAGATGCTCAGGTGGCGGGCATGGTTGTTTAAAATGGGTTTGCCTGTTTCCATGTAGGTAATGTTGGGCCAAAAACCCAAAACTTCGTAGAGGAGAATCCTTACTGCAAGCCACTCTTTCTTTCGGGTTTCGTTTGAAATATTCTTGTATGATTTTAAATCGGCTGATGAAAGACGGGCTTTCCCTTCAAAAAAATCAACTGATTCGGTAAGTTTCCAAAGTGCCAATCGGAAACTGTTTTCATATCGGTTTATCAATAAGGGCATTTTAATTCCAGTTAAAAGTTTCAATCAAATGGATAAGGTCAGATTCTAAGAAGTTAATCACGGGTAGCAAAGAATCGTAATTTGGAATTTCGCTGATATAGAAGGAGCCTCTTAAAAAATGGGTCGTACTGTCGGTAAGGTAAAATTGCATGGGAGACGCGGCATTCCCTTTGATATTATAAACGGTACCATACACTTTTTTCGCAGGGTTTATAAACGTTCTTTCATCTATCGAAATGGCTTTGATGGAATGTTTATAAGCCAATTCCCTCGAATCTTCAATTAATTTTGAAAGGTTACCCTTGACTAATTTATACGACAAATGAAATTTTGCTTTATTTTCAGGAATACTGACGTCAACCCAGTAGGGTTCTGCAAGTGCTTCTTTATCGGGAACAATTTGTGAATAAACCGGATATTCAAAACTATAAGGATAGCTATTTTTGAAGATTTGATAGCTCTTATTCGGAAAATCGATTCTGAAATAACCCCGGGGTTTAGGAGTGTAGTTCTCTTTGCATCCCGAAAGAAAAGAAACCATCAACAAAATTGTTGCTATATACAGAAATACTCGTTTCATTGCAGGAGCAAAAGTAATTTTTCTTTCTAAACGGACTAATGAGAACTTTTATTGAAGACAACTTTTATTTTTTTGATCCGGCGATTATCGAGCGATTCAACAAAAAAGTCGATGTGCTGGTAATTCAGTTTTTCGTTTAATTTTGGGAAATTGCCTTTCATTTCGAGTAAAAGCCCGGCAAGGGTGTCGGCTTCACCTTTTATTTCATCGAAGTGATCGTCTTCAAGATCACAGATTCTGTAAAAATCAATAAGTTGGGTTTTTCCATCGAAGAGATAGGTGTTTTCATTCAATTTTGAAAAGAGCAGATCATCATCGTCGAATTCATCGGTAATGTCTCCCACGATTTCTTCAAGAATATCTTCGAGAGTTACAATGCCGGATGTGCCGCCGTATTCATCGACAACGATGGCCATGTGTACCTTTTCTTTTTGAAACTCTTTCAGCAGATCGTCAATTTTTTTATTCTCAGGAACATAATAGGGGGGCCTTAGCAACGATTGCCAACGAAACGTGTCGAGTTGATGCAGGTGGGGAAGAAGGTCTTTGATGTACAATATTCCGTCAATTTTATCAAAGGTATCATCAAATACAGGAATGCGTGAATAACCTGACTCGTTGATGAGTTTGATGATCTTTTCCGGAGTATATCCATTCTCAATGGCAACAACATCAATTCGGGGGGTCATGATTTGATATACACTGGTGGATCCAAACTTGACAATCCCCTCTAAAATTCCTTTATCGTCCGAAAGTTCTTCTTCCGAAGTAAGTTCAAGGGCTTGCGAAATATCTTCGATCGATAGGTTTACATTGTGTTTTATCATCCGTCGATTCACAAACGATGTTGAACGGATTAAGAAAACGGTGAGTGGAGAAAAGAGTTTGGAGCAGATATAAAGGGGTGCCGACATGATTTCAGCATATCGAAGCGTAAAATTTGCGACACTTATTTTTGGTAAAATCTCGTTAAAAAGAATCAAAATAAAGGTTATAGATACAACTTCAATAACAAAACCAATGATTTTGAAGCTTGAAAAATCGACTGTTTTATTAAACAGATATGTTGAAAGAACAATAATAGTTATGTTCACAAAATTGATGGACACCAGGATGGTTGCCGATAACTTATCCGGGACCTTGAGTAGATCCCGGATAAGTATGTGGACGCGCCTTTTCGATTGGTCAACAAATAATTTATTGGAAGGGGAGAGGGAAAAAAAAGATATTTCTGCACCGGAAATGAGAGCTGAGAACAGAAGCAATAGTGCTAACACAATGAATCCAACAATAATTCCGGTGTTAATCGGATAAAAACTAATGGTTTCTGAATAAACAAGACTCTCTGTTTCCAACATAAATTATTTGAAATTAAAAAGGAAGATCATCCACAGTGTCACCGGCATCAAAACTTTCAGCGTTTTGAGGCTGAGAATGCGCTTGCGGAAAATCATTTGCCGGGGCAGCTTGCCCCCCTTCACCCGGTTCTTTTTTGCCCAAGAGCTGAATTGAATCGGCTAAGATTTCGGTAATGTACCTTTTGACTCCATCCTTATCATCATACGAACGGCTTCTGATGCGGCCTTCAATATACAACTGACGGCCTTTTTGAATGTACTTACCTGCAAATTCACCAAGCCCCCTCCAGGCAACGATGTTGTGCCATTCGGTGGTGGTAACTTTTTCTCCGCTTTTAGAGGTATACGTTTCACTGGTAGCCAGTGAAAAGGTTGCAACTGCCACACCGCTATCGATGTAGCGAACTTCGGCATCTTTGCCGGCATTTCCTACTAATATGACTTTGTTTACAGACATAGTTTGAGGATTAAAGGGTTAAACAATTTTTTAAATCTACAAAATGAATTTGTTAATATGAATTTTTTTTTAAAGAATTTGAAAATAAATTAACGAATACCCCAATTCAAAGGATGACTTCAATGATCATCGTCTCATATATCCATTCTTGACAGGTACCTCTCAATTATTTTTGGAACCGGCAGTCCAAAAATATCTTTTTTATCGATCATTTTAAATTGAGGTGGAATATTCTGAAGTGAATCTGGCAAAATGTGAATAAACCGGGCATGTATTCGTTGATGGCTTAAAAGGTGAATTGTTTCTTCCGAGATATGGGAAACTCTGATTTTTTCTTTTTCGAAAAAAATGGACCACGCATCGGATTGGAACAGTTCGTCAGGTTCTGAAAAGGTGGCTGTTTCTAAAAGAGGGAAGTCAAACAGGTTTTTCCAGATATCCTGTTCAATTCTTTTGTTGAATAAAACGGAATGGTCAAATTCAATGACCAAGTAATTAAAATAGCGATCGCGAACTTTTTGCCCCTTGATTTTAACGGGAAGAAATTTAATGGTTTCATTTTTATATGCTAGACAGACCTGTTGAAAAGGGCAATTTGTGCAATCGGGGTTGGCCGGGATACATTGCAGTGCGCCGAATTCCATGATCGCCTGGTTGAAATCACCCGGACGATCGGGATCGATGAGTTCGTTTGCCAGTTTCTTAAACTGATTTATCCCTTTTGCTGAATTAATGGGAATGTCAATTTCAAAAAGTCGCGATAAAACCCGGTATACATTTCCATCGATTGCTGCAACCGGTACGTTAAAAGCGATTGACGCGATTGCTGCGGCGGTATATTCACCTACACCTTTTAATTTTTTCAGCTCATCAAAATTATTTGGAAAGATTCCATTGTATTCATCTATTATTTGTTTTGAGGTGGTATAAAGGTTTCTTGCCCTCGAATAATAGCCCAAACCCTGCCACATTTTCAGTACCTCATTTTCAGTTGTTGAGGCTAAAATGGTGCAGTTAGGATACTTTTCGACAAAGCGGTTGTAATAGTGGATTCCTTGATCTATGCGGGTTTGCTGAAGAATAATTTCTGATATCCAAACGTTATAAGGAGCAGGTGAAACCCTCCATGGTAAATCGCGTTTACAGGTTTCGTACCATGATAAAAAAATATTTCGAAAAAACAAAGGTTTCATTGCTGTTATAAACTATGTTACAAAAACGAAAAAAAATTGGAATTGTTTTGCTAATATTCTTGGAAAAAAATTATCTTTGCCAACCACTTCTAAAATAAATAGTTGATAATTAAATATTTTAAGCAATGACAAAAGCAGATATTGTTAACGAAATTTCAAAAAACACTGGAATTGAAAAGGTAACAGTTCAGAAAACTGTTGAGGCCTTTATGGAAACTGTGAAGGATTCATTAGTAGATGGTAATAATGTTTACCTTAGAGGATTTGGTAGTTTTATTGTAAAGAAAAGAGCCGAGAAAACTGCCCGTAACATCTCGAAAAATACAACCATCATTATTCCTGAGCACAATATCCCGGCATTTAAACCTGCTAAGACATTTGTGAATCACGTAAAAGACGAAGTAAAATAAGTAGTTATGCCTAGCGGAAAAAAAAGGAAAAGACATAAGATGGCTACGCATAAGCGTAAAAAAAGATTAAGAAAAAATCGTCATAAGAAAAAGAAATAATCTTTTTTTTAAGCATACGCCAGCTTATATAAAATTTTTTTTACGGTTAAACCTAAGATGCGCATGCAACTTAGGTTTAATCCTTTATACGTATCAGAGTTCTTTTACATGTTTTTATTAATTCTCCCTTAATTTTTTTAATGTGAGTAGCGAATTATTTATTGACGTAAGTCCCTCTGAAATTGTAATTGCACTTATTGAAGACAAAAGTCTGGTAGAATTAACCAGGGAGAAAAGTGGCACGAAGTTCGCCGTTGGCGATATTTATCTCGGTAAAGTAAAAAAAATTATGCCGGGACTTAATGCTGCTTTTGTTGACATCGGCTTTGAAAAGGATGCTTTTTTGCATTACCTTGACATGGGACCGCAATTCGCTACTTTGAACAAGTTTGTTCAAAACACAACATCTCGGAAAGGTAGGATGCTGCCTGTTTTAAAGACACATCCCGAACCCGATATTGATAAAAACGGAAAAATAACAAACCTTCTTCGTCCGGGGCAAACTATTTTGGTGCAAGTTGCCAAAGAGCCTATCTCGACGAAAGGACCGCGTTTAACTTCCGAATTGTCAATTGCAGGGCGATTTATGGTGTTAGTTCCTTTTAGCGACAAAGTTTCTGTTTCTCAGAAAATTCGTACAGTTGAGGAAAGAAACCGCTTGAAAAAACTTATTCAAAGTATTAAGCCACGTAATTACGGGGTCATTATCCGTACTGCCGCCGAAGGAAGAATGGTAGCAGATTTGGATCAGGAGCTTCAGCGTCTCGCAAATAAATGGGAAACGATTGTCCCTAAGTTAAAGAAGGTAAATCCTCCGGGACTTGTGTTGGGTGAGCTCAACAGAACTACCGCTTTATTGCGCGATATTTATAACCCGGATTTTGCCAATATCTACGTAAACGATTTTTCTGTTTATGAAGAAATTGGTGATTATATTTCCGGAATTGCTCCTGATAAGAAAAAATCGGTTAAGTACTACGACAAAAGGCTGCCAATGCTCGATTTTTTTGGAATCGACAAGCAGGTTAAAGCATTATTTGGTAAAACGGTTACGTTTAAAAGCGGAGCCTACCTTATTATTGAACATACCGAAGCCTTCCATGTAATTGATGTGAACAGCGGAAACCGGGCCAAAGCCGGTAACAATCAGGAAACAAACGCTCTCGAAGTTAATTTGTCGGCTTGTGAAGAAATTGCACGGCAATTACGTTTAAGGGACATGGGCGGTATCATCGTGATCGATTTTATCGATATGCACGAAGTGGAAAACCGTCACAAAGTCTATTTGAAAATGAAAGAGGTCATGGCTGCAGACCGTACAAAGCACCACATACTTCCTTTAAGTAAGTTTTGTTTGGTGCAAATTACAAGGCAGCGTGTACGACCCGAAGAGCATATAGACACATCTGAAGTGTGTCCTGCTTGCAGGGGTACAGGGAAAATTACTCCAACCATTCTGTTTACAGATGAAATCGCCAGTAGGGTCGACTACATCTTTTCAGATTTGAACCACAAAAAAGTAATTATACAGGTTCATCCGTTTGTAGAAGCCTTCCTTAAAAAAGGTTTCATTTCTTTGCTCAGAAAATGGAATTGGAAGTATATGAAAAAAATTGAAGTCGTCGGTGTTGAGCACATTGCTCTGTTAGAAGCCCGCTTTTACGACGGCAGTATGGAAGAGATTATCTTCTAAAAAAATTACCCCGCCCAGGCGGGGTTTTTTTGTGACTATTGTCACCATTTTGATAACTTAACCTGCCTTATTTTGTTATCTTTAATATTCAATTTTTGATCAATAAAAATAGTTGACCATGATGAAACGAGGCTTTTTAATTTTGATTTCTTTTCTTGCTGTTATGCAAGTTGCAGTAGCACAAATACAAAACCCGGTAAAATGGAGTTTTGACCAAAAACAAATTTCCGAAACTGAATTCGAACTTCATTTTAACGCGACCATTAGTAAGGGGTGGCATCTCTATTCGAATAAATTGCCGGAGGGTGGCCCCATAGCTACTTCGTTCAGATATGATACGATTGTCGGTTTTGAATTGATTGGAAACATTGCGACAACATCGAAACCTGTTAAAATTTTCGACAAATCATTTAACATGGATTTGGAGTATTTTAGCCATGATGCGACATTCATCCAGAAAATAAAACTTACAAATAATGACCGTGTTCTTGTTAAGGGTTCTATTGAATACATGAGTTGCGACGATGAATCGTGCACGCCTCCTACCGAAACAGAATTTTCGTTTTCTTTTGGCCCCGAAATAAAACAAGCCGCTGAGGATACAAAAAAAGTCCTGGTCACTGAGGATACAAAAAAAGTTTTGACTGTTGGTGATTCGAATTCTAAAAATACTGCCACCAGAGGTTTGTGGGGTTTTCTGATCATCGCTTTTATTGCCGGTTTGGCATCCATTTTAACACCGTGTGTTTTCCCAATGATCCCAATGACCGTTTCATTCTTTATGCGGGGTGGTGATAATCGGAAATCGGCGATTAAAAAAGCATTCGCTTTTGGATTTTCAATTGTGTTGATCTATACTTTGCTTGGAGCTCTCTTCTCAATTGGAGTCTTTGGTCCTAATGTTGGTTCAATCATCAGTACCCACTGGATCCCCAATTCGTTGTTTTTTGTTCTGTTCCTCATTTTTGCCCTTTCATTTTTTGGACTTTTTGAAATGGTACTGCCTGGTGCTTTGGTAAATAAAACCGATTCAAAAGTTGATCAGGGAGGATATGTGGGCGCTTTTTTCATGGCTCTTACAACGGTTATCGTTTCTTTCTCGTGCACCGGGCCCTTTATCGGTTATCTCATCATTGAGGCTGTTCAGGGCGGTGGTATTCGCCCGCTGTTGGGTATGTTCTTTTATGGACTTGCATTTGCCACACCATTTACCCTTTTGGCAATATTCCCTTCGGCAATGAAAAAGATGCCCAAATCGGGTGGTTGGCTTAATTCGGTTAAAGTTGTATTTGCCTTTATATTGTTGGCGTTCAGTTTGAAATTCATTAGTAATATCGATCAGGTTTATGGTTTTGATATCCTGAGCCGTGACCTATTCCTTTCAATCTGGATCGTAATATTCGTGATGCTGGGATTGTACCTGCTTGGGAAAATAAAATTCGCCCACGATAGTGACCTGAAACATGTTGGCGTTTTTCGATTCTTGCTTTCATTGGCATCAATCGTATTTGCACTTTATTTGTTTACAGGGTTGTTGGGCGCACCATTAAAGCCTGTTTCATCGCTGATTCCACCTCAATCAACCGATCGCTACACAAGCCAGTCTATTGATCAATCGAATTTGACAACTGATACGAAACCACTTTGCGGAGCGGCAAAATA
>Ga0209800_10000852_pt1 | contig 38864 bp, 11 predicted proteins | sample Higcelweek8metaG_FD_187174 | JGI IMG/M metagenome (GOLD analysis project Ga0209800, IMG submission 187174) | Freshwater pond sediment microbial communities from the University of Edinburgh, under environmental carbon perturbations - High... | ecosystem: Environmental > Aquatic > Freshwater >...
TTGTGGAACTGAACCGGTTTATTGAAGCGAACATGATGAACCAAAGCCTTAATGTTGAACTGCTCACAACCCACTTTGCCGTTAGCCTTGCTCAATTACACCGAAAAATCAAGTCACTTACAGGAACAACGCCCAATAACCTTATAAAGACCATTCGATTAAAGAAAGCCTACAAATTAATTAAGGAAGAAGGTTTTAGGGTTTCGGAAGCCGCTTACCAAACAGGCTTTAGCGACCCCAATTATTTCACAACCTGCTTTAAGAAAGAATTTGGAGAAAACCCATCACAGGTTGGTACAAAGCAATAAAGTTCACCACATTATTATGGTAAAAGAAAAAATCAATGCCCCTGGCTAACTGGAAGCATTGATTTTGTAACGGGTTGTGATGATTAGAATCGGTACCCAATTCTTATACCAGGTTCGAGTCCCCACGGGGCTTGCTGAACTTCGTCTATCCCTATTTTTACAGTTCGGTTAGTCAATGGAACCAGGATACTTACGTTCGGATTTATTGTCAGGTGGTTCCAAAGCACCCATGTATATCCTAAAGGGACACCAACAATGAATGTATTAAAATGGCCTTCTTGCAAATTGGGGACTGTAATAACGTCATGCATGCTATAAAGCATTATTAATCCACTACTCCATCTTTTCATTTCTTTGTGGGAAAATATTTCAAATCGGTATCCCAATGCCCTTAAGTTATCTTTCGTAAACGATTCGTCGGTTAAATGGTTGTTGCGTATGTTGATACTCGCAAACATTAAAGAATGCTTAAATCTTCCGTGACCTATATAGGCGTTAAGGTTAACACTGTTCCATGCCCCAATTCTGGGCGCCATCAGGTCATATTCAATCCCCCATTTATAGTGAGTTTTGGTTGTGTCCTGCGCAAAACCTGTTGCTGAGATTAAAATAAAAAATACCAGACAACATAGTATTCTAAATACTACCAATAAATATTTTACTTGTTTCATAATTCAGTATGTGTTTCGATATTCGCGTGTAAAATTCTTTTTCTTTCCCGAACGCTTAACTTTCTCGATGTCCCTAATAATTAATGGCACTTCGTAGTCAACCTTTGCCCTAGGGTAAATGATTGAACTGTTGTACGATAGTTTAAGGTTTTGTGCATTGGCCTTCGGGCAAAGGAAGGCCATAATTGCAACAATAAGCAGTAGGTTTTTCATCGTTTCATAATGTTTAATGCTCAAATGACAATTCAATTTCTTAAACGTTGCAAAGCGGGTAAGTTTACGATGATATTAAAAAAGCTTATTACCTTATCGGGGAGGAAGAGTACCGGGTCTCTGAAGCAGCCTATAAAACAGGTTTTAGCGACCCCAATTATTTCACCACCTGCTTTAAGAAAGAATCTGGTGAAAACCCATCACAGATTAGCGTATTACCAAATGAAACGCAGTAACTATTTTTTTTCAAATTAATTAAACCTTTTGGTAGGGTAGTGATCTAATTCTTCGTCTTTATATTATTGAATTATTAATAGAAGAAGAATAATATTTCCACCGGCAATTTTTAATGAGAAATTTAGTAGGTTCAAAACTTTTCTTTTTGAAAAAAAAAATGAACATCCTTCAATGCGAAGAATGTTGCCAATTTAGGGGAGAAAGTACAAGCTAACAATTTTAAAATCATTGAACTGTGAGTAAACACATCTTGTGTGTCGTGTTTCTGTTTTTATTGTTTCGTGTTTCAGGTCAAGAGTTTTCAGCGATCCAAATTGATCAACAATACAGTAACATTTCGTTTGAAGAATTCGCCAGAAAACTTCAAACAGAGCATCATATCCGATTGCTTTATAACGATAAATGGATTGATAGTCTTTCTACTCCCGTTATAAAGAATCCTGTTTCATTACCCGATTTTTTGAATGAAATGCTCCATTCCGCAGATCTTCATTATATCGACTATCAGGGAAATGCGGTGGTCATGCCGGGGAAAGATCAGGTTGTTTTAAATAGCCCGAAGAATAATAGTTCCGTTGTTGTTGGAAATCCGTTATTCAAGGGAAAGTTTAAGAAAGCGCTTATAAGCGGTACTGTTTTCGACGGGAAAACACAATCGCCAATACCCGGGGCCAGTGTTTACTGCGAACTGCTTTCACGGATAACCACATCCGACAAGGATGGAAAGTTTAAAATGGAGTTGCCCACGGGCGAAAATAAGCTCAAATTTTCGTTCATCGGTTTGAATGACGAAATTCTTGATCTGATGGTTTACAGCGATGGGGATATCAAAGTTGAATTGTTTGAAAAATATACCTCGTTAAGCCAGGTCATTATTTTAGCCGATCGTCCTGAAGACAATTTCCGATCGACATCGATGGGGGCTGTAAAACTCTCGGCCAAGTCGATCAAAAAATTATCGGTGTTGATGGGCGAGGCCGATATCATTAAAAGTATGGTGATGTTGCCCGGCGTTCAGTCAACAGGAGAAAACGCATCGGGATTTAATGTCAGGGGTGGAAATATCGACCAAAATCTGATCCTGATCCACGATGCCCCGGTTTACAATACCTCTCACATGTTTGGTTTGTTCTCAATGCTCGATCCGGGTATTATAAACGATGTAACGCTCTATAAATCGGGTATTCCATCAAAATTTGGGGGAAGGATCTCTTCGGTATTGGATATTGAACTGAAAAAGGGAGACCCGGATAAGATAAAGGTGAATGGTGGCGTTGGAATAATAAATAGCCGCTTGTCGGTTGAGGGGCCAATTATTAAAGATAAACTCACCTTCATGGCAGGTATTCGTTCTACCTATTCCGACTGGGTTTTAAAGATCCTGAAGAATTACCAGTTGCAACAAAGTTCTGTTAGCTTTTACGACTTTAATGCCAAAATCGATTATACCATCAACTCAAATAACCGCTTAAGTATCTTTGGATATGGTAGCAACGATTATTTTAACTACTTCGAAAATGCTGAATATGGTTACGGAAACCAGATTGGATCAGCAAAATGGAGCCATATATTTAACAAACACAATTCAGGCAACCTCAGTCTGAATTTTAGCCGGTTCAATTCAAACCTGGTCGATTATAGCACCAAAAATTATGAATACGATTTAAATACTTCGATCGAACAAGAACAACTGGCATACAACTTTTCATCGAGTATATTACCACGGCACAAAATAACGGCCGGGTTCAACGCTGTCAGATATTTTACTGAGCCCGGTAACTCAAAACCGCACACCGAAAATTCAGCAGCTTCAACCATCAATATCGATAACGAAAACAGCTTTGAAACAGCTTTGTATTTGGAAGACGAATTCGAACTTGTCAATAAACTTGCATTGATTGCCGGGTTACGATATTCTGGATTCGCTCTGGTTGGTCAAGCCGAAGAAAATACCTATTACGAAAATCAGCCTTTGAATGAGGTGACTGTTTCGGGAACGAACAATTATGGAGCGGGAGAAATTGTTAAATTCCATCATGGCGCTGAACCAAGGATCGCGCTTCGGTATGAATTTCCTAATTCTAGTTCCATCAAACTGGGCTATAATCGGACCATGCAATATATCAGGCAAATTTCGAACAGCGCATCAATAACCCCGGCCGATTATTGGAAATCGTGCGATAACTACATCGACCCGCTAATTTCTGATCAGTTGGCCGTTGGATTTTTTAAAAATGTGAAAGATAACAAGTACGAAACTTCGGTAGAGGTATATTATAAGAATATCAAAAATGAGGTTGATTACAAGAATGGCGCCCGAATCATCCTGAACAAAAACCTTGAGCAGGTTTTAATCCACGGTATTGGACGTGCGTATGGTGTCGAATTGATGTTTAAAAAATCGAAGGGCGATCTGACGGGTTGGTTGGCTTATACCTATTCCCGGTCATTTAAACAGATTGACGGACAATTTTCGGAGGAGAAAATTAACAATGGGAACTGGTATCCTTCAAATTATGACAAACCCCATGATCTTACGCTGGTGCTGAATTATAAGCTGTCAAGAAGGTTTACATTCTCGTCAAACTTTCTTTACAGTACAGGCCGGCCTGTAACACTTCCTGAATATAAATACTCCATCGGGAGCCATGAGATCATCTATTTTTCTGACAGAAATAAGTACCGATTGCCCGATTACCATCGTCTCGACATAGCCTTAACCTATGAAGGGAGTTTGTTGAAACATCAGACGTGGCGAAGTAGCTGGACCATTTCGCTGTACAATGTTTACGGGCGGAAAAATCCTTTCTCGGTATATTATAGCAAGCAAGATCCTTCGAGATTAAACGATTATAAAGCGTATGCGCTTTATAAATTTGCCGTGATTGGTGTACCTATACCGTCATTTACTTATAACTTTTGGTTTTAATTCATGTTAATATGAAACAAAATATTCAGTATATCTTCCTTCTTTTAACAATCTTTTTTTATGGTTGTGAAAGTTATTATGTGCCTGAAATTGAGAATTATCCCGATGCTCTTGTTGTTGAGGGGATGCTTACCGATCAAAATGATTATGCAACGATCAAACTGACGAGATCGGCTTCTTTCAACGATCAGTCGTATTATTATGGTGAACGGAAAGCCACGATTACCATCGAATCGGAAAGCGGCAAATCATACCCTACCAGTGAAACTGGGGTAGGGGTGTATCAAACCATAGAGAGAGTGCCTACAACAGTAGGTGAGTGGTATTATGTGAAAATAAATACAAGTTCAGGAGAAGAATATAGGTCAAACAAGGAAAAAATGATGCCGAGTACACCAATCGATTCAATCTATTTGACCGACTCAATTTTTAAAGAAATTAGTTACGATTCTTGGGGCGACCCGATTGTGCAAAATTATGGAGGCATTGCTTTTTCTGTTGTTCCCCATGATCCTGGTGTAGATGGTGCTGGCTTCATATACAAGTGGAATGCTTTGGCCAATTATTATGTGGAATGCGGTGTTATGCCAAACATAACTAGCTATTACTGTTGGAAGTATATGTACTCGAGGCAAGTTTATGTTTACGACTATGTTAAAGATGATTATATAAATGAACTGCCCCTTGGCGATCTTCATTCGCTATCGTTTTACCAACTTGGCCCTCTGCCAATCGACTCGTCCAGGTTTGACCAAGCGATCTCAAGAATTTCTAGTTCCAGTTTCTACTACAAGCTTAGCCAATATACCACTACAAAAGAGGGATCTAAATTTTGGAGAAGCGTGAAAAATCAAAGTGAAGCATCGGGAAAACTGTTCGATCCGGTTGAGGAACAGATTGTTGGAAATATTTATTGTGTTTCTGATTCTTCAAAGGTAGCTTTTGGCTTTTTCAATACTGCCTCGTTTAGCGAAAAAATAATTGGGGTTAAATTAGGGTATAACTCCCTCACTGATGTGAAAAGAGTAGATATTTTGCCTACTGCTCCTTCTGATGAAGATTGTTTTGTAGGGTTTAAACCTGATTTCTGGTATTAATGATAACTCGAAAGAAAAATGAAAAATATATTGAAATGCCTTTTGTTGTTGATCTTTCTGTCAGGTTTCTTCACTGAAACTTCCGCAAAATTATTGCCCGGTGAAAACATTTTCCAGCTTCAGTTCAATAAATCACTGTTTGTTTCCGGTGAAAAGATTTGGTTTAAAAATTCGTTGGTGTCTGGTCATAATAATGGGCATCAGAATATCCTGTTTGTCGATCTTTGTGGCGAAGGGTCTATTATTTCCTCAAGAATTTTAGTGCGTGAAAACGACCATTGGCAGGGCGATATTTTTATACCCGACTCACTTGAAACCGGTATTTACGTTTTCAGGGCTTATATTGGAGATTATGAAGGCAAACCTGAAATGATATCTAAACTGGTTACCGTGATCAATCGTTTCGGCAACAACCAGAATAATCAGAAAAGAAAAATAAATCCCGGTTATAAACCTCTCGACCTGATTAACCAGTTGCCTGATAATTCGGGTCAAGTACTTAAGACCTATACGAATTCAACTGTTTACAAAACCAAGGAATTGGTTGAATGCTGGGTTGAAAAAGAAAAAGCTGAATTTCCAACGGGGATATCATTTTCGGTGTTTAGAATTCCTGAAACCCTTTTTAATGATTCTGTTCCATCAGCTCCAGTAAATTACGAAAGTATGGTAGAGTATGGGGCTGGTGAAAACACAAAAATATACAACCGGTTGACATTGAGCGGAAAAGTAATTGGTAAGAAAAGTAAAGAACCTGTTGCCGGAGAGGTTGTGCTATTTTCTATACCTGATTCCATTCCGCAAATCAATTATGCAACGACGAATGAAAATGGTGAATTTTGTTTTGAATTAGATGATTATTACGGACAACAGGATATTATAGTTCAAACTCTTTCAAAAAGTGAAGATTTCGAAATTGTACTTCTTTCAAATCTTTTAAATCCTCCAGTGAAGATACCCTTTTATCTTCCTGCCGAAATGGAGGGTAGTGATTTTGTAAACGAGGCTGTTCAAAGGTCACTACTTCAAAAGGCCTATCTCATCGAAGAAGAGGGTGTGAGATCGAAACCTGAGGATCAATACAAATATCCTTTTTATGGAACGACTTCAAATGTTGTTATTCCGGCGCGTTTTGTTGAACTAAATGACTTTGAGGAGATTACAAAGGAGATATTGCCCTTGTGCCGGATCAGAAAAGAAAAAGGAAAACTCGCTTATCGAATCAACGACCAGACAAATTATGGATTCTTTGATTATCCGTGGATTTTGGTTGACGGAATTCCTGTATATGATATAAAAAAGCTTTCACCTTTGAATTCATCCAAAATCAAAAGAATTGAGACACAGCCTCAGGTTAGGTGTTATGGCGATTTATTGATAGAAGGCGCTTTATCGATCATAACAACAAATGGAAACTTTAAAGATGTACCACTTCCTGCAAATGCTGTTCGTACCCCTTTTCAGACATTTTATCGTCCCAATGAATATTCTGGCAATCATTTTGTTAAAAATCAAAATCTTGCCGATTTTAAAGATGTGCTTTTCTGGAATCCAATGTTAGGTTTAATACCAAATGTTTATAAAACCAACATTCAATGCTCGTATGAAAAGGGTGCCTATATTGCTGTTGCTGAAGCAATCGATCAAGATGGTGTTGTTCAGCGCTCTGTTTGCAAGTTTAAAGTTGAATAATTGACATTAATTTTGATGATAATTCAACGAAAACGGCTGATTAGAATTTGAGAAAAATTAAAACTCGTGATTATGAAAATATTTCAATGCAGGATAATGTTGAGCATAGCTTTGATGGTCATGTCTACCTTTACTGCTTTTGCATCAAATGGAAATGGATACCCACAAGAAAATATTAAGTTAACCGGTAAATTCTACGCTTATCCGATTGGCCTTGATGGTTCTCCCTACTTGAATGAAGAATGGCAAATGGGAAATCTTAATCTTGAAAATGGTAAAACAGCATACAACATAAAAGTACGTTTTAACATTATCAGCAGTGACTTGATTTTTTATAACGAGACATTGAAAAGGGTGTTTGTTGTTGATAAAGAAACGATCAAATCTTTTGTGTTGAATCCTGGAAGTAAGGACTCTCTTCTCTTTATCAAGTATGACGGTACTGATGTGGGATTTAAACTTCATAAAAGTGATTTCCTTCACGTGTTGTGCCAGGGTAAAATAAATTTCATGGTAAAACATGCGGCTGATGTTATTGATGCCACAGAGTCGAATTCCAAAAATAAGATTTATCCAAAAGATTATTATTTTGTAAACTTTAATAATCAAACTTCTGAAATTAAGATCAAAAATCGTTCGGTTTATTCCTTATTTCCTTCAAAGAAAAAAGAGATAAAACGATTAATATCAGAAAATAAGCTTCGGCGTTCAAGTGAAGCCAATCTAATTAAGTTATTCAACCTTATTGAAAAATCTGAAGGATTTTTTGATTCAGTGGAGAAATAGATTTATAAAATACTATTTGTTTTCAGAATTTTCAATTTTCAATCATTTAAGCTTGCTTATCTGAATTCATTCCAAATATAGCCCTCGAAGCAGATTTTAAGGGAAAATTCGAATCATTAGGTTAATTGTTTTGAACCCCGAACGGGCAAAGTTTCTGGGAGGTCAATTCATTAATAAGTGAGTCTTTATTGTGCCCAAACCCGCATTCAGTATGCTATTGAGCGAAATTTTTCACTTGGTTAGTCAGAGGTCATTATATATATTTGTGGGCTTTTCAAAAAAATAAAAAGATATGAAGAAAACGTTCAAGATAATTGTATTGGCCAAACAGGTTCCTGACACACGGAATGTGGGTAAGGATGCTATGAAAGCCGATGGAACCGTAAACCGTGCTGCTCTTCCTGCTATTTTCAATCCGGAAGACTTAAATGCGCTGGAACAAGCGTTGAGAATCAAGGAGCAATACCCTGGATCGACTATCTCAATTTTAACAATGGGGCCTGGCCGTGCTGCCGATATTATTCGCGAAGGGATGTTCCGTGGTGCCGATGATGGTTTTTTGCTGACCGACAGGGCTTTTGCTGGTTCTGATACACTGGCAACATCGTACGCACTTTCGAGAGCCGTTGTCAAGTTTGGCAAATTCGACCTCATAATTTGTGGTCGTCAGGCTATTGATGGCGATACTGCTCAGGTTGGGCCACAGGTTGCTGAAAAATTGAAATTGCCACAGGTTACCTATGTGGAAGAAATCCAAAACATCGATCAAAAAAGCATCACACTAAAACGCCGCCTTGAAAATGGTATTGAAGTGGTAAAAGCGCCTATTCCATCGGTGATAACCATTACAAGTTCTGCACCATCGTGCCGTGCCCGTAATGCCCGTTTGCTCATGCGATATAAACATGCGAAGACAATAACTGAACGTCAGGCAGCCAACGAAGACTACCTGAGCCTTTACAACGATCGACCTTACCTGAACATTCAGGAGTGGACCGCCAACGATGTGGACGTAGAACCCATTCAGTTGGGTCTTTCTGGTTCGCCTACCAAAGTGAAAAAAATTGAAAATGTAGTGCTTCAGGCAAAAGATGCCCGAAAAATAGAGCCTACCGATGCTGAAATAAACCTGTTGATGAAAGAACTTATCGACAGCCATACAATCGGTTAATGGCGGTCTTAGTACTTATGTCTAAAATCTAAAGTCTAAAAAAGAAATGAATAACATATTTGTTTATTGCGAAATAGAAGATGGCAAAGTTGCCGATGTAAGCCTTGAACTGCTTACAAAAGGACGTTCACTTGCCGATGAATTGGGATGCAAACTCGAAGCGCTTGCCATTGGGTTTAAACTCGATGGGCTTGAAAAAGAGTTGTTCCCTTATGGCGTTGATGTGCTACATGTTGCCGATGATAAACGATTGGCTCCTTACACAACGCTGCCCCACACTTCCATAGTGGTGAACCTTTTCAAAGCAGAAAAGCCACAAATTGCCCTGATGGGTGCTTCAACAATTGGTCGTGACTTGGGACCGCGTGTCTCTTCCGCTTTGTTCAGCGGTTTGACAGCCGACTGCACCAGCCTCGAAATTGGCGATCACGAAGAGAAAAAAGAGGGAAAAGTATACAAAAACCTTCTTTATCAAATACGTCCCGCTTTTGGAGGAAACATCATCGCTACCATCATCAATCCCGAATGTCGCCCTCAAATGGCTACTGTTCGCGAAGGGGTGATGAAAAAGGAAATCCGTTCAGCTACCTACAAAGGTGAGGTAAAGAAAATCGATGTGAACGCGATGGTTTCACCCGAAGAATTCGTGGTCGAAATTATTGAACGCCACATAGAAAAGAGTAAAGTAAACCTGAGCGCAGCCCCGGTTATTGTTTCAGGCGGTTATGGAATGGGAAGCAAGGAGAATTTTGACTCTCTTTTCCAATTGGCTGAAGTGCTTGGGGGTGAAGTGGCCGCGTCGCGTGCTGCTGTTGATGCCGGGTTTGCCGATCACGAACGTCAGGTTGGACAAACTGGTGTGACTGTTCGCCCTAAACTGTACATTGCCTGCGGTATTTCAGGCCAGATTCAGCACCGTGCAGGCATGGAAGATTCAGCCCAGATTATTGCCATCAACAACGATCCCGGCGCACCAATCAACTCAATTGCCGATTACGTAATCAATGGCAACGTGATGGATGTAATTCCCAAAATGATTAAATATTACAAAGCAAACAGTAAGTAGGAAAAAGTCATTAGTCATTAGTAAAAGCAAATTTCTGATGACTAGTGAAGAATTACTTTCCGAATGACTTTTTTCTAATGACTAATAATTAAGATAATGGCTAATTTTTATAACGATAATAAAATCCTAAAATTCCATCTCGAACATCCGTTGATGGAAAAGATAGTGGCATTGAGGGAACGTAACTATTCCGACAGTGAAAAGTTCGATTATGCGCCGTTCGATTTCGAAGATGCAATGGACAGCTACAACAAGGTTCTCGAAGTGATTGGGGAACTTTGCAGCGAAATCATTGCGCCAAATGCTGAAAGCATCGATATTGAAGGCCCGCAGGTTATTGATGGTCATGTGAAATATGCCCGTGGCACCCAGGAAAACCTCGATGCGTTGAATAAGGCTGGTTTGTTGGGAATTACCCTTCCACGTGAATACGGCGGTTTGAATTTCCCGATCATTCCTTACATCATGGCTGCCGATATGGTTTCGCGTGCCGATGCGGGGTTTGTAAATATCTGGGGGTTGCAGGATTGCGCTGAAACCATTCATGAATTTGCCGACGAGGATCAGAAGAAAAATTACCTGACCCGCGTTTGTCAGGGCGAAACCATGGCAATGGACCTGACTGAACCCGATGCAGGTTCCGACCTTCAGGCTGTTGAGCTGAAAGCTGTTTGGAACGAAGCAAAAGGCGTTTGGATATTAAACGGTGTAAAACGTTTCATCACCAATGGCGATGGCGATATTTCATTAGTACTTGCCCGTACAGAAGAGGGAACAAAAGATGGTCGTGGCCTTTCAATGTTAATTTACGATAAACGCGATGGAGGTGTTACCGTTCGTCGTATTGAGCATAAATTGGGGATTATTGGATCGCCAACTTGTGAATTGGTTTTCAAAGACGCTCCTGCCGAATTGGTTGGACAACGCCGCATGGGGTTGATCAAATATGTAATGGCACTGATGAACGGCGCCCGTTTGGGAATTGCTGCACAGTCAGTGGGTATTTCAGAAGCTGCCTATCAGGAAGCATTGTCTTATGCCAAAGAACGCGAACAATTTGGAAAACCAATCATTCAGTTCCCGGCTGTTTATGAAATGATTACGGTGATGAAGGCAAAACTCGATGCATCACGTTCACTTCTTTACGAAACCGGACGTTTTGTCGACATGTACAAATCGTATTTCCACATTTCAAACGACCGTACGTTGGATAAAGATGAGCGTGAAGAGATGAAAAACTACCAGAAACTGGCCGATATTTATACACCGCTTGTAAAAGGTATGGCTTCAGAATATTGCAACCAGAATGCGTACGATGCCATTCAGGTACATGGCGGTTCCGGTTTCATGAAAGATTACCCGGTTGAACGAATCTACCGCGATGCCCGTATTACCTCAATCTATGAAGGTACAACCCAGTTGCAAGTTGTTGCGGCCATTCGTGGCGTAACTACCGGCGGTTACCTGGCACAAATTCGTGTATACGAAAAAGAAGCCATTAAACCGGAACTGGAACAATACCGCAGGGTGTTGATCGGGTTAACCGAGGAATATGCTGAAGCAGTAGAAAAGGTAGTTGCAGCTAAAGATAATGAATTCATCGATTTTCATGCTCGCCGTTTGGTCGAAATGGCTGCCCATATCATTATGAGCTACCTGTTGATTCTCGATTCCAACCGTGATATGGAGAATCTTAAATCGGCAAAAGCATACAACAAAATTGCCCGTCAGGTTGTACACGGACACGGAGAATTCATCCGTGGTTCACAACTTTCTGATCCAGCTTCTTACAAATTTGAATTGGAGTAACAGTTATTATCTGACCAATCGCAATAAATTTAAAAGCCTCGCTGAACCGCGGGGCTTTTTTGTTGATTATATGTAAATGTATTTGTGAATTAGATATTTAGAAAAATCTTGGAGAAAGAATTCTCATGTCTTTTGTAATAAAAGTGTAACTAAAATAAATTTCATGGGTGCCAGTACCATATCCTTTAAATCTTGAACTGTTTAAATCGTAGCTGTAACCTAGTTGAATTGTATTGTTTATCTGCCAACGGGCCATTCCTCCCCATGTGCTGCCCAAACGATATAATGCACCTAGCCAAACTTTTTCATACAGAATGAAAGTGGCATTCATGTCAAGTGAAACAGGTGCACCATTAACCCCCCTGCCAATTAAGGAGGGTTTAAATATGACATTATCACTCAAATTAATTAGCATTCCAGCCCAAACAAACATGTGCCTTTCTTCCCTGTCTTCTGTTGTGAAATTATTACTTGTACTGGAAAAACGGTTACGTAACAATTTTGGGATTGAAAAACCAAGGAAATATTTTGGTGTATAATAAAAAGCACCAACCCCGAAATTGGGTAAAAGCTTCTTTTGTATACCATCCGTTGGAATATCCTGATCGGGATTTTCGTAGTAAAGTGAAAGTAGATCAAACTTATAATAATTGGCTCCTCCCATCAAACCAAAAGAAAGGTTTTTTTTCTCATCCAATTTCAAATGATAAGCATAATTGAAGTACAACCCTGTTTGAACAACTGGCCCAACCCTGTCTTGAATTAAAGAAACACCCAACCCTATATTTTTGAATTTGGGGACACCATCAAAAGTGAGCAATATTGTTGTTGGAGCTCCATTAATTCCAACCCATTGTTTCCTGTAGATCAATGATAGAGTAGAAATTTTATTTACTCCTGTAATTGCCGGATTAATAGAGACCGGATTTGTAATATATTGTGTAAACATAGGGTCTTGTTGAGCCCATACGAAGGTCCCTGTTAATATAAATAGTAACCCTATCAGATATTTTATTTGTTTCATAGCTCCAGTAACTGTTTATCGTTTTAAATAAATGAATCCTGTTAAAGATCGATGTGCTCCGTAAGTTAAGATATAAAAATATGTACCAACAGGTAACGGTTGTTTCCCAATGACTAATGATACATTTGAATATCCATCCCAATCATTTTTATATCCTTGAGAATTGTAGACCGTATTTCCCCATCGGTTAAACACTGCTAGATGAGCATTGCTATATTTCTCGATGTTCTTTATCACATAAAGATCGTTTTGTCCATTCCCGTTTGGTGTAAATATCTGAGGTGGTCTGATAATTTCGTCAACGTTTAAAGTTACAATTGCATGATCACATTGATTGTAAATGTTACAAATAGAGTAAGTAAACGAGTCAATTCCGGCAAAGTCTACATTCGGATAATAAGTTATCACACCTGTAATTTGGTTTATTGAAACACTTCCATTTGTAGGTTGAGTGGTGATTTCAATATTCTCATCTCCAAACACATCGATATCGTTCTTCAGAACGTCAATATCAACTGGAATATCAACACCTGTTGAATCTTTATCATTTACTGCATCAATTTGTGTATACTCAAGGTAATCAGGAACATTATTCCCATTAAGGTCGCCTGTTTCTAAAGCAGTAGGAATACCATCCCCATCATCATCGGAATCGAGTAAATTGATTAAATCATCATTATCCGTATTGTCATCCAAATAATTTCCATTATGATTTGGATCTTCTGTTATAGTCAGAATGGTGTCGTTATCGTCATCGGTATCAAGATAATTGGGAATACCATCTAAATCAGTGTCATCATCGGCCGGATTGCCATTGTGGTTCCAATCTTCAATAATGGTTAGCAACCCATCTCCATCGTCATCATTATCAATATAATTTGGTATTCCATCCTTGTCTGTATCATCATCGCAAGGTGTGCCATTATTATTTAAATCTTCGATAAAATCAGGTAATCCGTCGAGGTCACTGTCTAATGTTGGATTGATGCTTATTGTAATGTAAATTGTTGCCTCGTTCGACACATTTCCAAAGGAATCATAAACCACATAGGTTAATGAATCAATTCCAAAGTAACAATTATCGGGTATGTATGAAATCAATCCGGTTAAAGGATCAACCTTTGCAAATCCGTGGTTGGAATCTTTCTTAATCTTGACTGAAGACTTATTGAGTTCATTTTCAATATCGGAATCGTTCAGGGTAACCTCCCATATATTCGTGGTGCCATTTTCTGCACTTACAATATCATTTACAGCAACAGGTGGAATGTTCTTCACAACAGCAATTATTACGATAGCTGTATCGCAGGTCGGAATTGATGCAAAATCGCAAACACTGTAAACAAAAGAATCGATTCCGCCAAATCCGTTATTGGGAGCATAGGTAATGGTTCCATCTGAATGAATGGTTACACTTCCATTTACAGGTTGTTCTGTGATCACCATTGAGCGGACATTTATCATTCCTTCCTTGTCGTAATCATTGTTTAATACAGGAATTATCAAGGATACATTCTCAATGGTTGAGTTTCTATCAGGGTTAGCAACTATAGCAATATTGTTGTCAATAACATTAATTCTAACAATTGCAGTATCGCAGGTTGGGGTGAACCCACTATCACACAACCTGTAAATAAATGAATCAAGCCCTGCAAAACCATTATTAGGTATATAATCAATTGTGCCATCGGCCAAAATATTAACCTTGCCGTGTACCGGACTAACGATGATATTCAACGAAGTTGTATCAATCATTTCTTCAGGGTCGTAATCGTTAATTAACACAGGAATGTTAATGTTTTTTTCAACCTTTGTGGTAATATTATCGGGTATTGCTACTAATTGTTGGTTTTCAATAACATCGACATATATCCATGCCTGATCACATTCAGGAGGTAACCACTTATTACATATTTCATAGTAGAATGAATCACGACCAATAAATCCATCGTTTGGTTTATAGGTAATCTTTCCATCATTTTCAAAAGTGAAAGACCCATGATGAGGATTATCTAATAACTTTAACGAGGTAAGATTAAATGTTTCGCTGGGATCATAATCATTCAGCATAATATCAAAAGTTTTTGTCTCTCCTTTGTATATCAGGAAATGATCATCGTTGGCAATTAGTTTTTCGATCCAAATCACATTTAATCTCACAATGGCCGTATCACAGGCTGTTTCTGGATGTACATTATCGCAAATAACATATACAAATGAATCAAGGCCTGAAAATTTGAGGACAGGATAATACACTATTGTTCCATCATTCTTTACCGTAACTGTTCCGTGATAAGGACCTGCAAAATCTGTATACTTTACAATTGCCAGTGTTGTTTTATCAATGTCTCCTTCATCAGGATCATAGTCGTTGTCTAGCACTCTGATCACCTGTACGTGTTGTGTGATGGTGGCAGTGTCGGAAACTGCAACTACTTTGTTAATATGGCAATCGTGATAACTTATTATTGAAATCGCAGCTTCGTTGAATGGTGAAACTTGATACTGTGCTTCAAGTTTTAATGTCTGTAAATTAGCAGGTGGTTGAATGATATTTCCAAAACCATCAAGACTTAATCCGGGCCAGCGATACGATCCAACTAAAGTTGTATCTGTAATGGATTGTAACAAAATCCCATCCCGATCATATATTTTAATATTGATAGCTGAAACCTGAGTGCCAATTACATTTACATTCCAGTTTAGCTGAGCCAATTCTTCGTTGCAACCAGTCCCGGTAATTAATTCAACTACCGGATGAATTGTAATGACAACAATGGCCGTATCGGTATTTATTCCATCGGAAATAACATATGTAATGGTATCGTTTCCAACGAAATTTGAATCGGCTGTAAACACGATAAACCCATCCGGATTTAAAACTGCTGTTCCATGAATTGGATTGACAATAACGGATGGACTAATATTGCGAACATGCCAATCGTTTGTGATAATATCAAGGTTGTCTGATTGGCCTGCATTTACATCAAATTTATCGTCGATAGCTACCAAATGATCAATAACGTGAATGAAAACAGTATCAATATCACAGAGTGAAGGAACACCATTATCACATATTTGATAAATGATAATATCTGTTCCAATAAAATTGGTAGGAGGTGTATACCTAATACTGTCTCCATTAATAACGATCGCAATTCCTCCTGAAGTTGGTTCAGTTATAACTGTGGTTTTTAGTTTATCTCCTTCAATATCAATATCATTTTTTTGAACATCAACAATGGTTGGTGTTGTTGTATTTACCAAAATAACAGTTTCATCGGTCTTCGCATCAGGTGCATCGTTCACTGACTGAATTGAAATTACTACTGTTGATGTAGCACATCTTGAAGGTATTCCGTTGTCGCATATCTGATAGATAAATGAATCGTTGCCGAAAAAATTAGGATCAGGTTTGTACGTATAAGTTCCATCTGAATTGATCGTCAGAGTCCCATTGTTTGGTTCTTTAAATGGATTTGTGGTGATAATTAGTAGATTGCCATCAGGATCAGTGTCATTGATCAATAAGGTAACTCCATTCAATGTTTCATCTTCATTTATTATGACAGAATCGTTCACTGCTATTGGTGCATCGTTCACAGAAGTGATGGTAATATTAACTTTTGCTGTTGAGCATAAGGATGGTGCACCATTATCGCATACCTGATACCTAAATGAATCGTTTCCAAAATAGTCAGGATCAGGAGTATAGATATACGTTCCATCGGAGTTGATTATCAGGCTTCCATGAGTAGGTGTGTTAACTGGTATAATGTTTATTGTTATGGCATTACCTTCGATATCGTAGTCGTTGTCAAGGAGGTTGTTTCCGTTTAATACGCCATCTTCATCGATGGTTACAACATCATCCGCAGCAACCGGAGCATCGTTTACAGCCGTGATCGTTATTTGAACAGAGGCTGTAGAACATAGTGATGGAGTACCGTTGTCACAAATTTGATAAGAAAATGCATCGCTACCATTGTAATTCTTATCGGGAGTATACCTGTAAGTTCCATTCGGATAAATAACCAATGTCCCATGATTTGGTCCGCTTTGCTGTGTTGTATTGATTTTTAAAATATTTCCATCGGGATCGGAGTCGTTAGCTAACAGGTTAATGCCGTTTAATATTCCGTCTTCACCAATGGATGCGACATCATTTATTGCTATTGGTGAATGATTTATAGCAGTAACAGATATGGATACAATTGCGTTTGAACATTGTGAAGGTGTGCCGTTATCACATACCTGGTACGTAAATGAATCGTTGCCCTTGTAGTTGGGATTTGGAATATAAGTATAAGTCCCATCTGGGTTAATTGACAATGCTCCATTGGTTGGTTCACTCACAGGAATTGTATTGATGGTTAGTGTATTGCCTTCAGAGTCAGTGTCGTTTGCAAGAAGGTTGGTCCCATTAAGAATCCCACTTTCACTAATGGTAGCAACATCGTTCACCGCAATTGGCGCATCGTTCACTGCCGTGATGGTAATATTAACTGTTGCTGTAGCACATAGTGATGGTGTCCCGTTGTCGCAAACCTCGTATATAAATGAATCGTTGCCATTATAATTCGGATCAGGGGTATAAGTATAGGTCCCGTTTGCATGGATAATCAGAGTTCCGAAATCAGGACCACTTACTGGGGTGGTGTTAATTGTTAAATTATTTCCTTCAGGGTCAGTATCGTTGTCTAGCAGGCTGGTTCCGTTCAAAGTGCCGTCTTCACTGATTGTTACATTATCGTTCATTGCATATGGAGCATCGTTTACATTAATAACAGTAAGATTAACCAATGCCTGAGAACAGAAACTTGTTAAGTCGCATATCTGATATATGAATAGATCGTCACCAAAATAATTAGCAAATGGAGTATATGTGACAACACTGGTAGAAGGATTAATAAATATACTTCCATGTGAAGGTCCACTGACAATAATAACCGATCCGTAATCAAAATCTCCCTGTGGATCATAATCATTTGCAACAACATCAATGTTAACTGAACTGTCTTCATTTGTAGATGCAATGTCATTTACTGCAACTGGGGCTATTGTTGGAACCTGTATAAATACAGTTGCCTGTGCACAAGCTCCATTGTTGTCACAAACCTGATAGTCATAATTATCATACCCATAAAAGTCGGTATCGGGAGTATATGTAATCTCTCCCGTTAATGAATTTACAACAACCGATCCATTCAGTGGATAGTTAATAATTGAAACTGATGAAGCTGATAGTGTTCCATCTATATCGTAATCATTATCCAGTACCTTCGTGGTTACCGGAGTATTAAGGTCAGTTCCTGAATTGTCATTCAGTGCTATTGGAGCATCATTCACTGATGTAACTGTAATTGTAACCGTTGAATTGGAACATTGCGATGGAGTCCCGTTATCACATACCTGATAAATAAATGTGTCACTACCGTAATAATTCGGATCAGGGGTATATGTATAGGTCCCGTCAGCATGGATAACCAGAGTGCCATGTGTCGTTGTTGTTATCGGTGTGATGATGATTGTAAGCGTATTCCCTTCTGGATCGGTGTCGTTGGCCAGCAGGTTTGACCCGTTCAATATACCGTCTTCACTGATGGTCGCAATATCGATACTTGCAATTGGGGCATCATTGACAGCTGTGATGGTAATGTTGACAGAAGCAGTGGAACATTGTGAAGGTATTCCGTTATCGCAAACCTGATAGGTGAATAAATCGCTTCCGTTGTAGTTTGGATCGGGGGTGTATGTAAAAGTTCCGTTTGTGTTAATCACCAGTATTCCAAAATCGGGTCCACTTACAGGTGTCGTATTAATTGTTAAAGCATTGCCTTCTGTATCTGTATCGTTGGACAACAAGCTGCTCCCGTTCAAAGTTCCGTCTTCACTGATGGTGGCAACATCGTTAACCGCACTTGGTGCATCGTTCACCGCATTGATGGTTATATTGACTAATGCCGTTGAACATTCTGATGGAATTCCGTTATCACATACCTCGTAGGTAAAAGAATCGCTTCCGTTATAATTTGCATCAGGTTTATAAGAGTAGGTCCCGTCTGCATGAATAACCACTATGCCATGGTCAGGTCCGCTTACCGGTGTGGTAGTGATTGTCAGAGCATCCCCTTCTGGATCGCTGTCGTTGGACAGCAGATTGGTTCCGTTCAGTGTACCGTCTTCACTGATGGTGGCAACATCGGCAACAGCCTTTGGCGCATCGTTCACTGAAGTGATAGTAATATTCACTGTAGCAGTAGAACATTGTGAAGGTGTCCCGTTATCACATACCTGGTATGTAAATGAATCATCACCATAATGATTTGGATCGGGGGTATAGGTATAGGTCCCGTCGGCATTGATAACCAAAGTACCAACAGTAGGTCCGCTTACCGGTGTGGTATTTATCGTCAGTGTATTTCCTTCCGGATCGGTTGCTCCGGTCAACAGGTTATTGCCATTCAGTATCTCATCCTCATTGATTGTGACTGAACTGTTTGAAAGTATTGGCGCATCGTTCACTGCTGTAATGGTAATATTGACTACTGCTGTAGAGCATTCTGACGGTGTCCCGTCATCACACACCTCGTAGGTAAATGAATCGCTGCCGTTATAGTTCGGATCAGGGGTATAGGTATAAGTGCCGTCAGAGTTTATAAGCAGAGTACCGAAATCAGGTCCACTTACCGGTGTGGTTGTGATCGTCAGTGCATTTCCTTCCGGATCGCTATCGTTGGACAGAAGACTCGTCCCATTCATTGTCCCGTCTTCACTGATGGTTGCAACATCGGCTACTGCTTTAGGAGCATCATTCACTGAAGTGATGGTAATGCTTACAGTGGCTGTAGAACATTCTGATGGGGTTCCGTTATCACATACCTGGTATTTAAATAAATCACTGCCATTATAGTTTGGATCGGGTGTATAGGTGTAAGTACCGTCAGGATTGATAACCAGAGTTCCATGGCTTGGTCCGCTTACCGGTGTGGTTGTGATCGTAAAGGCGTTCCCTTCAAGATCAGTTACGCCGGTTAACAGATTGATGCCATTGAGTGTCTCATCCTCATTGATTGTGATTGTACTGTTTGAGAGTGTTGGTGCATCGTTCACAGCTGAAATGGTAATATTAACGATGGCAGTTGAACATTCTGAAGGTGTCCCGTCATCGCATACCTCGTAGGTAAATGAATCGCTGCCGTTGTAGTTAGGATCGGGTGTATAGGTGTATGTGCCGTCGGAGTTTATTGTCAGTGATCCGAAATCAGGCCCGCTAACAGGTGTTGTTGTGATCGTCATTGTGTTCCCTTCCGGATCGCTGTCGTTAGCCAGAAGACTGGTTCCGTTCAGTGTTCCGTCTTCACTGATGGAGGCAACATCTGCAACTGCTTTTGGAGCATCGTTCACCGCTGTGATGGTAATGGTGACAGTGGCAGTAGAACATTCCGAGGGGGTTCCGTCGTCACAAACCTCGTAGGTAAATGAATCACCACCATTATAGTTTGGATCGGGCGTATAAGTATAAGTTCCGTCAGCATTGATAACCAGCGAGCCATGATCAGGTTCGCTTAACGGTGTGGTGTTGATCGAAAGTGTATTGCCTTCAACATCGGATGCTGCGGCCAGTAGGCTTACACCATTTAGTATCTCATCCTCATTGATTGTGATTGCACTGTTTGAAAGTGTTGGCGCATCGTTTACTGCCGTAATGGTAACATTAACAGTAGCCGTTGCGCATTTTGATGGTGTTCCGTCATCACATACCTCGTATGTAAATGAATCGCTGCCGTTATAGTTCAGATCGGGTGTATAGGTATAAGTACCGTCAGGGTTTATAACCAGTGTTCCATAATCAGGACCGCTTACTGGTGTGGTGTTGATCGTCAGTGTATTGCCTTCAGGATCGGTGTCGTTGGACAGCAGGTTGGTTCCGTTCAACGTGCCGTCTTCACTGATGTTTACAACATCTTTCATTGCATTAGGAGAATCATTTATTGAATTGATTGTAAGATGAACTAAAGCCTGAGAACAAAGTCCAGTAAGGTCGCAAACCTGATAAGTAAATAAGTCAGTACCGAAATGATTGGCATCGGGTGTATAGGTTATGACTCCAGTTGTATTATTAACAGATGTAATTCCATGCGTAGGCCCGCTAATAACCGTTACTGATCCGTAGTCAAAATCACCTTGTGGATCATAGTCATTAGCTACCACATCAATATCAACTGAATTATCTTCGTCGGTTGTCGCATTATCTGATACGGCTACCGGGGCAATTGCAGGAACCTGAATAAGAATAGTTGCCTGAGCACAAGAACCATCACTGTCACATACCTGATAAACACAGGTATCTTTGCCAAAATAATCGGTTTCGGGAGTATATGTGATTTCTCCGGTTGATGCATCTATGTCTGTTATTCCATGTAAGGCCGGATCGATTATCGTGACTGTTGAAGGAGAAAGATTTCCGTCAACGTCGTAATCATTATCCAATTCTTTAATTAAAACAGCAGTATTAAGATCAGTACCTGCATTATCGTTCAGTGCAATTGGGGCATCATTGACAGCTGTGATGGTAATGTTGACAGAAGCAGTGGAACATTGTGAAGGTATTCCGTTATCGCAAACCTGATAGGTGAATAAATCGCTTCCGTTGTAGTTTGGATCGGGGGTGTATGTAAAAGTTCCGTTTGTGTTAATCACCAGTATTCCAAAATCGGGTCCACTTACAGGTGTCGTATTAATTGTTAAAGCATTGCCTTCTGTATCTGTATCGTTGGACAACAAGCTGCTCCCGTTCAAAGTTCCGTCTTCACTGATGGTGGCAACATCGTTAACCGCACTTGGTGCATCGTTCACCGCATTGATGGTTATATTGACTAATGCCGTTGAACATTCTGATGGAATTCCGTTATCACATACCTCGTAGGTAAAAGAATCGCTTCCGTTATAATTTGCATCAGGTTTATAAGAGTAGGTCCCGTCTGCATGAATAACCACTATGCCATGGTCAGGTCCGCTTACCGGTGTGGTAGTGATTGTCAGAGCATCCCCTTCTGGATCGCTGTCGTTGGACAGCAGATTGGTTCCGTTCAGTGTACCGTCTTCACTGATGGTGGCAACATCGGCAACAGCCTTTGGCGCATCGTTCACTGAAGTGATAGTAATATTCACTGTAGCAGTAGAACATTGTGAAGGTGTCCCGTTATCACATACCTGGTATGTAAATGAATCATCACCATAATGATTTGGATCGGGGGTATAGGTATAGGTCCCGTCGGCATTGATAACCAAAGTACCAACAGTAGGTCCGCTTACCGGTGTGGTATTTATCGTCAGTGTATTTCCTTCCGGATCGGTTGCTCCGGTCAACAGGTTATTGCCATTCAGTATCTCATCCTCATTGATTGTGACTGAACTGTTTGAAAGTATTGGCGCATCGTTCACTGCTGTAATGGTAATATTGACTACTGCTGTAGAGCATTCTGACGGTGTCCCGTCATCACACACCTCGTAGGTAAATGAATCGCTGCCGTTATAGTTCGGATCAGGGGTATAGGTATAAGTGCCGTCAGAGTTTATAAGCAGAGTACCGAAATCAGGTCCACTTACCGGTGTGGTTGTGATCGTCAGTGCATTTCCTTCCGGATCGCTATCGTTGGACAGAAGACTCGTCCCATTCATTGTCCCGTCTTCACTGATGGTTGCAACATCGGCTACTGCTTTAGGAGCATCATTCACTGAAGTGATGGTAATGCTTACAGTGGCTGTAGAACATTCTGATGGGGTTCCGTTATCACATACCTGGTATTTAAATAAATCACTGCCATTATAGTTTGGATCGGGTGTATAGGTGTAAGTACCGTCAGGATTGATAACCAGAGTTCCATGGCTTGGTCCGCTTACCGGTGTGGTTGTGATCGTAAAGGCGTTCCCTTCAAGATCAGTTACGCCGGTTAACAGATTGATGCCATTGAGTGTCTCATCCTCATTGATTGTGATTGTACTGTTTGAGAGTGTTGGTGCATCGTTCACAGCTGAAATGGTAATATTAACGATGGCAGTTGAACATTCTGAAGGTGTCCCGTCATCGCATACCTCGTAGGTAAATGAATCGCTGCCGTTGTAGTTAGGATCGGGTGTATAGGTGTATGTGCCGTCGGAGTTTATTGTCAGTGATCCGAAATCAGGCCCGCTAACAGGTGTTGTTGTGATCGTCATTGTGTTCCCTTCCGGATCGCTGTCGTTAGCCAGAAGACTGGTTCCGTTCAGTGTTCCGTCTTCACTGATGGAGGCAACATCTGCAACTGCTTTTGGAGCATCGTTCACCGCTGTGATGGTAATGGTGACAGTGGCAGTAGAACATTCCGAGGGGGTTCCGTCGTCACAAACCTCGTAGGTAAATGAATCACCACCATTATAGTTTGGATCGGGCGTATAAGTATAAGTTCCGTCAGCATTGATAACCAGCGAGCCATGATCAGGTTCGCTTAACGGTGTGGTGTTGATCGAAAGTGTATTGCCTTCAACATCGGATGCTGCGGCCAGTAGGCTTACACCATTTAGTATCTCATCCTCATTGATTGTGATTGCACTGTTTGAAAGTGTTGGCGCATCGTTTACTGCCGTAATGGTAACATTAACAGTAGCCGTTGCGCATTTTGATGGTGTTCCGTCATCACATACCTCGTATGTAAATGAATCGCTGCCGTTATAGTTCAGATCGGGTGTATAGGTATAAGTACCGTCAGGGTTTATAACCAGTGTTCCATAATCAGGACCGCTTACTGGTGTGGTGTTGATCGTCAGTGTATTGCCCAATGGATCAATAGCATTTACCAACAGACTGGTACCATTCAATGTACCATCTTCACTAATTGTGACAAAATCGTTTAAAACAATAATTTCATCATCAAAAATTGTTGCAGTGGCTGTATTTTTTAATATTGATATTTGCTGTCCGTTTGAACTACTTAAATTTATCGTACCCGTGAAAACTTCTTTTGGTTCACTGATTAAATCGCCCAATATATCAACGGGTATCGAAACGCTGTTTGTTCCTGCAAGAATTGTAGCGGAATAACCTGTAACAGCTGTAAAATCACCAGAACCTGCTGTTCCATTTGTTGTAAAGAAAGTGAGAATAACATCTTTTTCTGCTATCCCATTCATTGTAGCAATAAAATTTTCTGTTTGTGTACCATCGTTTTCTGTAACATCAAAACCATCAAAATTAATTGTATAGGCATCGTCATCGTTGATTGTGCCTGAACCACTATTGGTTGAGATTGAAACATTGCCAGTGCTAACCAGATTTGAGAGTACTACTGTAAAACTTTCCTGTGGTTCAGCAATCAAATCATTCAAAATAGTAACATTAATTGGTTGGGTTGCACCCGTTACCGATCCGGCAGAGAAAGTAACCGATCCTGATGTTGCATTGAAATCAGAGGCATCGGCTGTTCCGATGAAAGTTGAAAAATCTACTGTTAAGGCATCCTGGATTGATCCAGTCAGTGTAACTTCAAAAGTGGCAGTTAAATCTGTTTCGTTTACAGTTACATCATTGATTGCAACACTTGCAGCATCGTTGTCGTTAATTGTACAGGTGCCTATAAATGTTGTAAAGGTAATGTTGATCGAATTAACCAGATTTGATAAACTTACTGTAAAACTCTCTTGTGGTTCTGCTTTGAAATCATTCAGGATTGTAACATTAATCGGATGGGATGCACCTGTTACAGATCCGGCCGGGAACGTAACAGTTCCACTCACAGGAACGAAATCAGTGGTGCCTGCAGAACCAGAGATGGTTGCAAAATTAAATGTTAAGGCATCCTGGATCGTTCCGGTCAAGGTAACCAAGAAAGTGGCTGTTCCACCAGCCTCGCTTATTGTCACATCATTGATTGCCAAGCTTGTAATATCATCATCGTTAATCGTGCCGGTTCCTATCGCTGTTGTAATCGTTGCGTCGCCAGTACAATCGACGTTTGATAATTCAACCGTAAAGCTCTCCTCTGGTTCTGTAATCAAATCGTTTAATATGGTGACATGAATTGGTTGGGTAGAACCATTTAATGAGCCAGCAGGGAAGGTTACTGTACCACTTATAGATGTAAAGTCAGAGGCGCCGGCAGTACCGGTTGTGGTTGTATAATCTACTGTTAAAGCATCCTGTATCGTTCCTGTTAAAGCAACTAAGAACGTAGCTGTGCCATCAGATTCGTTTACAGTCACATCGTTGATTTCCAGGCTGGAATCATCATTGTCGTCAATGGTTGCTATACCTGTTGCGTTCGTAATGGTTGCTATTCCTGTGCTTACTAAATTTGTCAATCCTACGGTAAAGCTCTCCTGAGGTTCGGTAATTAAATCGTTTGTGTTTGGAATGTTTATTGGTTGTGTTGAACCTGATATAGATCCTGCAGGGAATGTGACTGTTCCTGACATTGTTGTGAAATCAGAAGTTCCGGCTGTACCTGTAGTTGTGGAATAATCTACTGTTAGTGCATTCTGTATCGTTCCTGTAAGGGTAACCACAAAATTGGCTGTTCCATCGGCTTCGTTGACGTTCACATTATTAATTGCCACGCTTGCGTCATCGTCATCGTTGATCGTTGTCGTAGCAGAACTTGTTCCTAATGTTACCTGTTGCCCGTTTGTATTGGTGATCGATATTGTACCAGTGAAGGTTTCGGTAGGCTCACTTATCAGATCACCCAATACTACGACTGGTATTTGAACGATTGTATCACCTGCCGGGATTGTAAACGATACATTTGTTTGAATATTAAAATCGGAACCTGCGGTTGCTGATCCATTGGCCAAACTAAAGTTAATAACAATATCATATTGAGCAGCCACATTCAGTTCTACTTCGAAATCTTGACTTTGTGATCCATTCGTTTCGGTCGTAGTAAATCCGTTAAGGGTGAGAGTGATTGGGTCGTCGTCGATTATAGTTCCAATTCCCTGAGCATCGTTAATATTTGCAATTCCAGTGAATCCAATACTACTCAAGTTTACATAAAAAACCTCGGTTGGTTCACTGAGATTATCATTAATAATTGGGACGACAATCGACTGTGTTGCTCCACTAAGTGAACCTATTGGGAATGTAATAGTACCCGTGGTAGAAGTATAATCGGTTAAAAGTTTTGCTGTTCCATTGGCTGTTGAATAATTAACAGTGAGGGAATCCTGGATGTTTCCGGATAAGGTAACTGTAAAAGTTGCAGTTCCATCACCTTCGTTAACAGTAACATCATCGATCGCTACATTTACGGCATCGTTATCGTAAATTGTACTTGTATCTGTTGCTGTAGAAATACTTACATTTTGACCATTTGCATTATTTATTGTAATGGTTCCTGTGAAATTTTCGGTCGGTTCAGTAACCAGATCACCTAAAACATCAACAGGAATAGTAAAAGATATATTTCCGGCAGGTATTGTATAACTCGTTGCAATTTGGGCAACATAGTCAGAACTCGCAGTAGCTGTGTTGTTTGTTGTGCTGAAGTTGATTATGATGTCATTTTGCGCTTTGGTATTCAGCGTAACCGTGAAATTATTTGTTTGAGTCCCATCTGTTTCCGTTGTAGTAAATCCACTCAGTGACAGGGTAACAAGATCATTATCATTGATTGTGCCTATGCCCAGATTATCGCTGATAGAAGCATTTCCAGCAGAAGAAATGTTGCTCAGAGTTACTTTAAATTCTTCGGTAGGCTCACTTATCAGGTCATTTGTAATGTTTATTGTAATTGTTTGAAAAGCCCCGTTGACAGACCCTGCCGGGAAAGTACCAGTTCCGGTTTTACCTGTATAATCGATTTCATCCAAAGCAGTGGAATCAGCAGTAGCATAATCAACACTGATTGAACTCTGGGTATTGCCTGATAAGCTTACCACAAAAGTTGCTGTTCCGGCATTCTCATTTACAGACACATTGTTTATTGCAACAGATACAGAATCATTATCTGTAATAGTACCCAATCCCTGATTGTCAGCCAAAACTGCATGAATTGGATTGCTTAAATTCACATAATAGGTTTCAAGAGGTTCCGCAATTTGATCATCAAGGATTGGTACCGTGATAGTTGAAGTTGTTGATCCGCCATAAATTGTATCGGTTGTGGCAGTAATTGGAGTATAATCACTTCCTGAAATTGCAGTGGCGTTGGTCGTATTTACTGTGAATATTACATCACAATCGCGTGGATTAGATAAAGTTACAGTATAGTTTGCAGTTGCAGCGCTTTCATCGACTGTTACATCATTTATCGATAGCGTTGGAGCATTCAGATCGTTTACGGTAACTGTTGCATCGCAGGTTGAGCTATTACCATGAATATCGGTAACCGTTAAGGTAACTGTATTAGCACCTGCATCGGAACAACCAAATGAAGTTTGAGAAGCAGTCAATGAAAATATTCCGCAATTATCAATGCTGTTATTATTGATATCAACAGCCGTTATTGTTGCATTTCCGGTTGCGATTAAGTTTACTGAAATGTTTTTACAATTGGCAATTGGTTTTTCATTATCCACAACGATCACATCATAAGAACATGTTGCTGTTCTTCCGCAGTTATCGGTAACTGTCCAGATAACTGTTGTCGTTCCAACAGGAAATATGGCACCTTGTAAGGAAGAAAGATGGTTGAAATCATTTGTAACCGTCGAAATTCCACAATTGTCGTTGGTGGTTACCGGATCAAGAGCAGTTCCCTGAACGGTATAACTGCAATCACCCAGATCGGTGTTGTAGGATATTTCTGGTGATGCACAGGTAATTGTTGGATCGGAAACATCAACAATGGTAATCCGTTGCACCGATGAAGCGGAGTTTCCGCATTGGTCGGTTACTGTCCAGGTGCGCAGAATCGTACCGGTTCCGTTACATCCGACCGATGCGGAGGCTTCCCAAGCATCGGTGTAAGAAGATGTCTGGTTGGTTCCGCCGCAATTTGAAATTGCAATTAATGGTAAACCTAAATCGTCCGGATCTTTTGACCCTGAACAAGAAATGGTCGTATCGGCAGGTGTGGTGAAGATTGGTGGAATTGTATCGTTTACCGTGATGATCTGATCGCATGTGAAGGAATTTCCACAATCGTCAGAAACCCTGTAAACCCTTGTAATTGTAAATTTATTCTGACATTGTTGGTTGGAAACAGTATTGGAAACCTGGGTTATTATCAATGAACCCGCACAATTATCAGTTGCAGTTCCTCCCTGATTCACAAATTCGGTATAGTTGGTTATATCCACCGGAATATCTTGTGTACAGGCAACAGTAACAGGAGTTGGGCATGTAACGATTGGTGCAATGGTATCATATACCGTAATTGTCTGAGTACATTCGGAATAATTGCCGCTCGAATCGGTTGCACGGTAGGTGCGTTCAAGGTTATACTGATTGTCACATGTTTGATTGATTTTTGAATCGATTCCAACCTGGGTAACGGTTATTATTCCTCCAAAATTATCGGAGGTTATTACAGAAGCTACATCAGCAGCCGGAATATCCCCGGTACAGCTTACTGTGACAGGATCAGGACAGGAAATGGTTGGCGGGGTTTGATCGTTTACCTGAACCGGTGTAGTCGTGAAGGTACTGTCACCCGGAACCGGATCAGGGGTTAAACTTCTGATCGTGGCAGAATTGCTGATTGTGCCGTTGTTGTCTATGTTTACAGTAGCACGAACTTTTATCGTAGATGTTCCCCCTGAGCTAAGATTTCCGAAACCTACCTGATTATTGGAAGGCCAGTTTAACCAACTTGAATTACCATGTGGAAGATATTGCAAAGGAATTGTACCTGATGAAAACTGGTCATGTACGGTATAACCGGAAGCCTGGCTTGGTCCATTGTTGTGTGCGGTAATGGTATACTCAACCGTTTGTCCGGCAATAACCATTGAATCGGGGGTATTTAAAACTTTTGATATCGTCAGGTCGGCTGAAGTCAAGACAGTTGAAAAAATAGAATCAGAATTGTTTGCCAATAGGGGATCATAGATTGAACTAAATGCAGTTGCTAAATTTTTAATTGTAGTACTGCTTATCAAATTTTGATTTACTGTAGCCGAAATTGAAATGGTTTTATTTTCTGAAGCATTCAGTGTCGAATAATTGATGGAGCCGCTCCATGAACCAGAGTTTGTTCCATCGGAATAGGTTGTATTTGAAAAATACAGATGATCGAAAACATCAGAAATGAATATATTTTGAGCTTGACTTGAACCATTGTTTGTGATATTAAGCGTGTAACTTGCTATTCCGCCGGATGTTACAGAAGCTGGTCCTGTTTTTACTATTGAAAGATCGGCTTCAACACCTACCGCTGAAAATATTGTACTTGTATTATTTGAAGGAATTGTATCGGTTGTAGTACTGCTAACCGATGCGGTATTGGTTAGTGTGCCTGTGAAATCGCCTGCTAAAGTACCTTTCAGTAAAATGGATATGGATAAACCATCTGAAAGGCTCGTAAGGGTCGTATAACTTCCTGTCCAGGTAAGCCAGTTCGATCCATTATCAGCTGAATATACAGGAGTTCCGGTAAATGATCCGGCAGTTATCATATCGTCAGTAAAGGTCGCATCAGCTGCATCACTTGGTCCAAGATTCGATACTGTGAGTGTGTATTGAACTTCATTTCCGGCTATAATATTTGCCGGAGGTGTATTACAAATTTTTACAATTTTCAGGTCAGCTATTGGGCTAACTGTTTTTGAAACCGTATCGGCGTTATTAGAAAGAATCCCGTCGGGCGTATCCGAAGTAACGGTTACAATATTGGAAAATGTCCCGGTGAAATTGCTTAATAACAGACCTCTCAGATAGCCGGTGATAATGGTGTCAGACATTAAAACCGGTACTGTAAATGGCGCCGATTCAATGTCGGTCCAGGTGTTTCCATCCAGCGAAAATTCCTTATTTGTCAGGGAGGAATTAATATCATTGATTTTAACATTTAAGGCATTACTTGGGCCAAGGTTTCTAACCGTTGTGGTGAAATAAACCATGCTTCCTGGCACAACCAGATCGGCAGGATTGGTGAACGTCTTTGTGACAGCTAAGTCAGCTGAAATACCAACAAATGTAATTGCAGTATCACTGTTATTCCCCGGAACAAGATCAGGAGTTGTTGAAATGACAGAAGCGATATTTATTATTGTTGGTAAAGAATAACCTGAATTTAAAGTGGCAGTGAGTGTTAAAATGGCCGTAGCTCCGGCTGTTAATGTATCTATTGACCATTTGTGCGAATTCCACGTGCCGGCTGTAGGGGAAGCGTTGTTTAAAGTTAATCCAGCAGGAAGTGTATCATTAACAACGACATTGTATGCATTGATTGCTCCCGGAGCAGTATTGGTCACTGTAATCGTGTAGGTGAGAATACCACCCGCTTGTACCGGATTTGGACTATCTGTTTTTGAAATGAAAAGATCAGTGGCACACTGGTAAATCACTACCGGCGTAGACTCGGTAACAGTTTCACCACAGTCATTAACTGCTTTGAGTTGCACATTGTAATTTCCCATTGATACACCTGTCCAGTCGACAGTAATTGCATTTGTTCCCTGTCCCGAAGTTATGGTTCCTCCGGTTGTTGACCATATATATGAAGTTGCACCGGGTACCGCATTGATGGAATAGGTCCGGGTTGCATCGGTATACGTGCAAACCGAATCTGCAGTGGCTGTAACTAAAGCAGCAGGTGAAAATTCTGAAGTATTTTCCGTAGCGCTCCGGGCAAACGAAACAATATGGTCGCCTGGTATAGCTTGTCCCTTACCCGTTTCAGTTGTATAGGGATATTCTGCTCTGAAATTTGCTACTCCATTGGCATTGGTTGTCACTAATATTAACCCAATCCGGGTATAGCATTCATAACCATAGGTCGCGTAATCCAGCACTCCCTGGGGATTATTAAAAAATACAACATTGTAATTTGAATTGGGCAGATCGGTTTTCAGAGAGCCCTTGATAATTAGGTTTCCGTCTTTCACATACGCTGAATCGATTACCGGATAGTTTTGTAACCCATTTGGACCCAGGTCAGCGTCATAAGGACCAGGATCGGTTCCATCATTCAAAGTAGGACCATCTCCATTCAGGTCTATCCCCACGCCAATATTATTATAAATCCGGTTGTAGGTAATCTGAACATTATAACATGAACCGCTTGTGGCAGACGGCCAATCTCTTACAATCACACCGGTGCCATTGTATGCAATAATATTAGCATCGGCAACCGAGGAGCCGATAATGATATCATGTGCATTAATGACCATAATACCTGCTACACTGTTTCCAATATTTTCACCATTTACCCCAATACCAATCCGGTTGCGCTTAACCGTAATATTATAGATCATTGGAGGATCTGCCGCATAGGTCGCGTCAATACCTAACCCATATTGACCACTGCCTCCAACCACATTATCTAAAATGTAGCTGTTATTGGCGCCATCGAAATCTATGCCATGCATTCCATTTCCTATGGCTGCTGTTCCATATAAGTTTGTTCCAACAAAGTTATTTTGAATGAGATGATTCGTTGAATAATTTGTTGGTGAACCATCGTGCAATGCCGGAACCACAGTTATACCTTCGTTTGTATTACCCGATATCACGTTGCGCGATTCAGGTGTTGAACCTCCAATCGTTAAGTTATCACATCCGTGAATATAAATCCCTGCATAATTTGCTTTTGGAGTACCATCAGGCAATAAACCAATCAGGTTTTCGGAAATGGTTGAATTGCTTCCCATAAGGTGAAGTGCCGCATTCATATCGACTGCACCAAAACCCACAATGGAAAGACCACTTACACTACTGTTGAATGCTGATGGCGTTAAGTATAGTCCGCTCTCAGCAAGACCGTTACCATCCAATATAATTTTAATTTTTGCAGGCCAGGTAGATCCTGGTTGAATTGATCCTGGTTGAGTATAACCGTCAACAGATGTTGATCCGGTAATTTTGGGCAATGCGGTTACTGGTGTAATTGTGAATGGACCTGAACCCGGAATTGAGAAAATGATGTTATCCGCATCTACCGAAGCATTGGCATTAAGTATTGCCTGTCGCAGTGAACCGGCTCCGCTATCGTTTGTGTTCGTTACAACAAAATTAGCTGCTGAGGCACTCGTAGCCACAAAAAACGCTAAAACCAGAAAAGTATATATCTTTCTCATAAAACCCATATTCTAAATTCATCACTTTTCATCATCTGTTATTTCGTCACTTTGATAGGCCCGGGTATTGATGGCGGCGCCACACATGATTCTGTTGTAATTGTTACGGTTCCTGTAGATGTTAACCCACAAGCATCTGTGATTGTATAGGTAAAGCTTGATGTACCAACCGATCCGGTTGAAAAGCTAAACACCCCATTGCTGTTTGTCGAAGTAAGAACTCCGTTCGATGGTGATCCCCAGTTGATTACAGTAAGCGATTGCCCTTCATTGTCAATATCATTCAGTAACACATTGCCACCAACTGTTGCATTTTGTAATGCAGAATAGCTGTCGTTTACAACAGTAGGCGCTGAATTTGTTACCGTAATCGTTTGAGTACAGGTTGAAGTGTTTCCGCTGGCATCCGTTGCAGTCCAGGTTACGGTTGTATCGCCTAAAAGAAGAATTGCCGGTGCATTGTTTGTAAACGAAACAACCGAGCAGTTATCGGTAGCTGTTGGGGTTCCCAAATTAAGTCCAACCAAAGTACAGTTGAAATTGACAGCCCTCGATATTGCCGAAGGACAAAAGGTAATCACAGGCGTTGTTTGATCCAAAACAGTTGTTGTAATCGTTCCGGTACTATTGTTGGCTGTATTGTTATCGTTATCGCTGCTCACGGTTGCGCTGTTGGTCACTGCCGAACACTGGGTTGTGGCAAGAGTGCCTTTCAGATAGATGGTATCGGTTGCCCCGTTGGCCATTTGTCCCGGCACCGTATATGGACTATTCCATTCCGAGTAGGTTCCCCCCAGTGCAGTAGAAAAGGTCGGATTTGGAAAAACTGTGACAACATCAGCTATTTGAACATTCCGTGCAGGTGCCGGGCCATTGTTCTTCACCACAATTCTGTATATTAACTCTCCACCTGAAATTACCTGGCTGCTTTCAACTCTCTTCGAAATGGTCAGATCGGCAATTCCGGCACCAACAGTTTCAATATCACTGAACGTATAAGGTAAACTGTTGTAGGTAAAGTTGGCCGTTGACGTATTGACGATGGTTGATGTTGTTAAATCGGAAGCCTGTATAATGTATGTGGTCGTTATTGTTTGTGAAGCGCCAGGTGCCAGGCTGGCAATTGTTTGGTTAAGCCCTGTCAGTGGATCGGTTACCACGATATTGGTTAAAGTTGCTGTTCCCGTATTGGTAACAAGAATATCGTATGCAAGAATATCACCAATTGCATTAAAGGTCGTTGCAGCTGTATTTCCATTTATTGCATGAAGTGTTTTTGTAATATTTAAACAAACATTTTTGATACTAAAAGGTGAAACGAGGGTGCATTCTGCCGCATTGGTAATGGTAACCGTGTAGGTTCCCGGCGCCAGTGAACTGATATCTTCTGTAACAGCTCCGTTGCTCCAGGCAAAGGTATAGGGTGAAGTTCCCCCGCTTACTGTAAGGTTGATGCTTCCGTTGTTTGAACTGTTGCAGCTTACATGGTTGATCACTGCCGAAGCTGAGATTTCTGTTGGTTGTGTAATTGTATAATTTTTTACCACAGAACAATTGTTGGCATCTTTAACGGTTACTGAATATGTTCCGAAAATCAGATTTGTACGGTCCTCAGTTGTAAAACCATCACCCCATAAGTAGGTATATGAACCAGCTCCGCCCGAAACAGTCAGGTCTATTGAACCGTTGGAACCGTCATGGCAGGTTACCTGATGATTACTATTTGTAACGTTCAATGCCGAAAGATAGATGATCGGGGTTTGAACAGTTGAAACACAACCCGAACCATTGGTTGCTGTATAGTAAATTGTTGCTGTGCCAGGGGTTATACCAGTAACTAATCCCGATGAATTAACTTTAGCCACCACAGTGTCGGATGAACTCCAAACCCCTCCGGGCGTTGCATCGCTCAACTGCGAAGAAGTTCCATTGCAAATTGTTGTCGATCCAGTAATAGCAAAAACGGTGGGCAACGGATTTACCGTTACCGTTACCAATGCGGTATTACTGCATCCGTATGAATTGTTTCCTGTTACGGTATAGGTTGTTGTACTTGCCGGACTGGCTTCTACACTCGGTTCGGTTGTGGCGTTTAATCCGGTTGAAGGGCTCCATGAATAGCTTAACCCTCCGCTTGCATTTAGAGTTGCACTGTTACCAGCGCAAATCGATAAATCGGAAGTTACAGTTATCACCGGTTTTGGTTTAACGGTATCGGTCAGTGTAAAGGTTGTTCCGGAACAGCTTCCCGACATGGGAGTTACAGTATAAACGGCTGTCTGAACTGTTAAGGTAGGATTGGTAAGAGTACCACTGATCGATGCTGACCCACTGCCTGATACTCCACCAGTTATGCCTCCGGTCACAGTAGGCGCTGGCCAGTTGTAAGTTGTACCAGTAGGTACTGTCCCGACAGTAGAATTTACAGGTGTTACTGTAAATGTTCCGCCGCTGCAAGATGTTGTTGTTAAATTGTTGATTATTGGTGTTGGATTGACAGTAAGTGTTGTTGAATTACTGGTTGTTTCACTTCCGCATAACCCATTTATTTTCACAGTATATTGTTTGCCATTTAACGCTGACGCAGGATTTGTAATGGTAAGGGTATTGGATGTAACCCCGCTGTATGGTGCAGTATTTGAAAGTAATGTGGTTCCGTCAACATACCATTGAAAGGTTAAACCTGAACCTGCCGCCAAAACTGTAATAGTCGCGGTGCCATTGTTTTCACATACAGAAGCTGCAGCTGGAGGCTGTGTGGTTATCGATGGATTAATACACGGGTTTACGGAAACTGTTAACACATTGCTTTCGCTGGTGCAAGCCGTTAAATTTATTGTGCTTGTTGTAATGCGTTTGTAGTAAGTAGTTATTATTAAACCAGATGGTATATCATATATGGAAGAAGTAGCACCTGGAATATCACTAAATCCGGTAGACGAACTTGTTGTACTACTCTGCCACTGATAGCTCAGTGTTCCTGATCCGGTTGATGCCACACTAACTGTAAAAGTAGCTGGATCTCCGGCATAATCAATCGTTTGATTACCCGCAATTGTCCCGCCGGAAACTAAATTAATGAAAGTAGTTACAGGCGTTCTGGTACTATGACAGGTATTCTGTGTATTCTCGGCATAATAGGATGTATTATTCACTAAGGTTGTCGTTCCGGGCAGGGCTGTTCCTCCTGAACTGGCGGCATACCAGCTTAATGTTCCGGGGCCTGAAAGTGTTGCCACGATGTTATTTAATGTAGCGCCCGAACAGAAGGTCTGACTTGAATTTGCCGTTGGAGCAGCCGGAATTCCTGTCTGTACCAGTATGGGAGTTCTTGTTGAGCTGATACAACCTGTAGTAGAATTAACTGATTCAGCATAATAGGTTGTTCCATTCACAATTGTAGTTGAAGAAACAATTGAGGTTCCACCACTTGCAACAGAATACCATTTGATGGTACTTCCCGATGGAGCAGTTATCACTAAATCAGAAAGTGTTGTTGTGCCCGACGTACAAAAAATTTGCGGGGAGTTTCCGGTTGGCGCTGTCGGTAATGGATTTACTGTAAAAATTACACTTCCCGACATTAGAATATCACATGTACCAACCGGCAGGATTGAAGCTTTTACTTTTATTGTTGTTGGGTTTATCGTTAACAGGTTCGTTGTCATATTTATATTCGAACCATTTCCAAGTGCTGAATATCCAGCAACGGTTACACCATCGATTGCGACTGGTACATATAAAATATTCGCTTGCGAATTTTGAACAGTCACTGTACCATAAGAATTTCCACAATAAGTTGTTGCCGTTGCCGAAATTGTTTTATCAAGAGGTGGCAAACATTGAACAGTCGCAAAGTTTGTGCTTAAATTGCTCTCACATCCGGTACCGGTTAATGTAACCTGGACTTTACTTCCCACGGCCAAATCAAAAGTATTTAGTCCTGATACCGTCCAATTTCCTGCCGCACTGATCAAAGTACCTGAACCAACTATTGCCAGGTCAACATATAATTTTAATGTTACCGGATAAGTTCCACCCGAAATTGTTCCACTAACTGATGTGCTATTTTGAATGATTGGTGTGGTAAAACCAATCGTATAACTTGATATGTTTGTTTGCGTTGATATTGTTACAGATGATGAATTGGCGCTTGCAAGCAGACAACTTCCTGATGTAACAGCAGCCGCTAATACGTTCCCGTTACTAAGGGTTAATCCTGAAACACTCCATGTTCCATCACTCTGAACAACTGCAGTTCCTAGTGTTGTGGAAGTTGGCGAAGTACGATAAAGGGTAACAGTAGCTCCAATTTCGGAAGAGATCCCACCAATAGTAGTCGGTGGTGACGCGCTACAGCCTGATGAGTTAATCGTTGGTGAGTTGGCTGTTCGTAACACTGTTTTTGATGAACCTTGTGATGTAGGGCATTTCCCAGCATCTGCCTCTGAAATGGTTACCGATTTGCATAAATCAGCTGAGAAATTCAACCCGCTTATGGTCCAGGTTGTGCCGCTTATTACGGTCGTTTTGTCCCGGTAAACGCCATTGACATATAAATAGATGGTTGCTCCGGGAGTAGCTACGGAGCCACACGTCCCGCTAATTGATGTGGTTGATGTTGTAATATTCGTTGTTGTAATTGTTGGGGTGGTTGATATTCCAGTATTGCTGTACTGACAATCGGACAGAAAACTGGAGACACATTTTCCGGGTTCCTGAAAAGTAAAATAGAATACGCCGTTTGGAAATGTTTGACCAGTTTGGGTTGTAAATGTTATGGTTTGATTCGCTGCCGTTGATGTAACCGGGTTGGGAATCATTGTAGTCGAACCGTTTTTATCGGGATATATTGCGATTGTAAAATCAGAATTATACCAGGTAAATATGGTTCCCGATGCAAACGTATTGGTAATGGTATATCCCTTTGCACCGCTGATGGTATTCACTGTAACGCTGGTTCCGGTAGTACCGGAACAATTGGTAACCGTTTCCATGTCACAATTATCGTACGAAGCGCCTTTCCCGCTTGCAGTGGCAGTTGCTTTTATAATCTGTCCTCCGGCCAATGTTACTGCCGGGCTTAAAGCTGATACATTAATCGACCATGTTGTTCCCGAAGTCGAGGTTGTGCCGCTTCCGATAAGCGTTGTACCATTGCTTTGGTAAACATAAACAGTAATAGTTGTCCCCGACGCTTCAGAAGAAGTTCCTGAAATGGTTGTGTTGGCAACTGCTACACTATTAATTGATGGACAAAGTGAACGATTTAAAACACCATAAAGATCTAATGTTGAAAGAGGCGTTGGAGTCTGTCCGTCAATTATTCCTATATAAATTGCATCGAGGTTGGGACCCGTAGTAGCACCTCCAACATCAGAAATGTTATTATTTCCTATTGCTGCTTGTGGATTATTGCTGGTTACGGTAACAAATCGAAGAGGAGTGCTGGCACTGATTCCCAATGCTGCCAAATCTGATACAGGAATATAAAAATCATAAAAATAGTCGGGATTTCCACTATCCATGGTAACCGCAACAGCTTTCTGGGAATTGGTTGAAACGGAGTGTGTTGCAGAAAGTGTACCTGTAGTTGTACCATTTATATTATACACATCGACTGAAAAGTTGGTTTTAAGCACTATTTCAACTTCAAACCCCGGATTTCCGTTTACTGCATTGGGATCGGCATTGATACCTGTAAAACCAAATTTTTGGTCTGAATCAATTAAAACCGAATACCCTTTCGAATTCGTAGAATAATCGCCAACCCTAAAACGGATCAAAAAATTGGCGCCATCAAAATAGGCAACCACACCGTTACTTACAATATCAGCAAATCCACCCGTTGGCCCGCTAAACAGGTCGCCGGTAGGATCGGGGTTCTCAATTGGTACATAGGGAATCTCACTTTGTGAGACATCATTGTTGGGAGGGTTGGTAAATCCCAATTGTACTCCATTAGTCTTCGAAGAAACATACCCGTCACCATTGGGATCCATGACACCTTTCCCTGGCGGTGTTGCTGTTTGAACAATTAATCCAGGCGTTTGACCAAAGATTACTGAAAATTGAGATAGAACAATAAGTAGGAGTAAATATCTTTTCATCATTACAGTTTATTACATAATGAATAAATTAACAAATCAGACATATTTATGTTTTTGCTTTCACCTGAATATAATAGTCACATCTTTTTTTAATACTAAATTGCCCAATTTGATGTAATTATTTTAATTATAGTTATTTATATTAAATTAAAAATGATTTAATCAAACCAACCATTACAGTAAGGGAAGGGGTATTTTCCTAAAAATGTATTTTTTTGAATTGAAACGTTACTATTAACTTAATTAACAATTTTCTGAAATTTTTGTTCCCTTATTTTCTTCAAGTTATGCCTATTTAAATAACAATCAAAATTTAATTTATCAGTATGATTTATTTTTATTGAATCTGTATTCGATTTGATGAATAGTAAACCAATTTGTTTTTGAGTAATTTCGTTCTTTAAATTTTAATAAGAAGAATATGAACAACGACATCCTGCGCATCATCCGGTATACATTCGAATATAGCGATACTAAAATGATTGAACTTTTTGGCTCGGGTGGGCTAGAGGTGACCCGTACACAGGTGTGTG
>Ga0209800_10000853_pt1 | contig 38785 bp, 28 predicted proteins | sample Higcelweek8metaG_FD_187174 | JGI IMG/M metagenome (GOLD analysis project Ga0209800, IMG submission 187174) | Freshwater pond sediment microbial communities from the University of Edinburgh, under environmental carbon perturbations - High... | ecosystem: Environmental > Aquatic > Freshwater >...
CTCATTCATGATCTCCACAAGTGCTCCTCCCGGCTGTAATCCTGCCAGTCTTGTCAGGTCTACTGCCGCTTCGGTGTGGCCGGCTCTGCGAAGTACGCCTTTTGAGCGCGACTTAAGCGGGAAAATGTGTCCGGGCCTTCCCAGATTGTATGGTTTGGTTGCAGGATCAACAAGCGCCTTTATGGTGAGTGCCCTGTCTTTTGCAGATATTCCGGTGGTGGTTTCCGGGCTTAGCAGGTCGACGGAGACTGTAAAGGGGGTCTCGTGAAGGGAGGTGTTGTGCCCTACCATCATATTGAGTTCAAGCTCCTCGCACCGTTCCTCGGGGAGCGGAACGCATATCAGTCCACGTCCATGGGTGGCCATGAAGTTGACTATCTCGGGGGTTATCAGCTCGGCTGCACAGATAAAATCGCCTTCGTTCTCCCGGTCCTCGTCATCCACTACGATTACAATCCGGCCCGCCCTGATCTCCTCGATGGCTTCGTTGATGTTATTCAGCTTTGTATCTTCTGTCATTCTCAAACTCGTTTGGTGGGTTCCCATATCCCCGTTTCTATCCCTCTTACTGCCTTCACAAACCCTGCTGCCAACGCCACATTCACAAGCAGGAACTGGGTAACAAATCTCTGGAATCTGATCCTTCGTCCCTGCCTGTCAAGCATCAGGTCGAGCGCTGACAAAATTATGAAAATCAGCTGAACAGATGTCAGACAAAAATAGAAAACTGACCGGCCGGAAAGAATGACCGTTGTCATGAAAAAGGTGACCAGCAGAAGAGGAGTTAACCATCTCATTATCTTATGGGAAACGAAGGCGAAGCAGACGCTGAACCTGCCGGATGGAAAGGGGCCGAACCGGTTCAGGTTCTGGAATGATCCGGCAGCGATCCTGACGCGTCTCCTGAACTGGGCCATCATATCAGGCTGGGTGTCTTCATAAACTGTCGCCTCGGGGATATTGACCGCTCTGAAGTTTTGTCTCAGCACTGACAGACCTGCGTAAAGGTCGTCAACAAGGGTATTCTCAGGAAGGGTGGGGAACAGTCTGCGACGAACCGCGTAGCAACCGCCGTAGGGGCCTGGCATGGCGCCCCAGAGAACACCCTCTGCTCTTTTCAGAGTAGTTTCGAAGTGGCTGTACAGGTTCTCCTGCCTCGTGACACCGGTTGAATCCCGGGTAAGGCTTTTTACTGTGCCATCACACAACCCGACCCGTGGGTCTTCAAACGCTTCTGCCAGTTGCCTGACTGTGTCATGAGTAAATATTACATTGGCATCAGTCACCACCAGAATATCTCCGGTGGCCCTGGCAACAAGGTGGTTAAGCATTGCTGCCTTGCCTCTTCTCTCTGCATTAATGATGCATCGGACGCGGGAGTCCATGGCAGACAATCTGCTGATTATTGCGTTGGTGCCGTCAGAGGAGCCGTCAGAACCGATAATAAAGTCAATTCTTTCTTTTGGGTAATCTGAGCTCAGCATACTGACTATCTTGGCCTCTGCGACCTTCATTTCGTTATAGAGTGACATCACAACGGTTACGGTCGGAAGGGTGTCTGAGGGCAGTGACAGCACCCTGTTCCTTCGCCTCCTTCCCCAGAGGTGTGCCGATGTCATTACGCCGGCGGGGTAGATAACATATGTCCATGCCAGGAGTGCGGTTACGGTTATAAGGAGAACTTCAGCAGCCATGAATCAGGTCCGTGTAAAATCTCAACAAACGCTCTGAAATGACTCTGTTGTCAAATCTCTCCCTCACAAGTTGCACAGCTGACTTGCCCATCGAGGCCCTCAGCGCAGGCTCTTTCAGCAGCCTTACCAGCTCGTTGCAGAATGCCGGGGCGTCTGATGCAACAGCCAGGTGCATGCCATTTTCGACCGGAAGGCCTGCCACGGCCACGGGAGTTGCAACCACCGGCCGGCCGACGGCCATGGCTTCGATTATTTTTATCCGAAGTCCGCTTCCGGCGAAGAGAGGAGAGATCATTACGTGGTTTGATGCCATGAAGGTGCTGGCATCCTCCGGCTCGCCCTCCCGGATTATGTTTCTTCCTGCCGGCAGGAAAGCTGAATGCTGATTCAGTCCCCTTCCTGCAATGTGTAGGGTTGCATCAGGTAAATGTGTCAGAACGGCCGGCCAGACATTGACTATGAACCACTTGATGCCGTCGATATTGGGCTGCCAGTTCATTGATCCGATAAATCCCACCCGCAGGTTTTTGTTGCCTGGCTCCGGCAGGTGAGCTGCCACATCAACACCTGTCTCCGACAGGAATACCGGCTTTCTTCCGGCAGTTTCAGAGAACCATTTGAAGTCAGGTTCGCTTATTGGCACAATTGCATCAAACTGAGATGAAACCTTTCTCTCCAGCGATTCAAGCCTGCGGGAGAGGTTTTTGAGGTAGGCTCTGCGGGCCGGGGACCGGGTACCGTCTGCCATCATCATCCTTATCCTGTGTTCAAGATTGTGTGCGCGAAGAACCACCGGTATGCCGGTGATTTTCTTTATTCCGTCCAGGTATTGAGCAAACGGGAGCCCTTCGCACTGGATCATGTCAAACTGACTGTCATTCAGCCATGTGCGGAGCGATTCTGAATATTCGTAAGACCTGAACCGCACAAGGTCATAAGGTTCACCGGAAAAGAGCAGGTTTCGAAGCATGGGAAGGTGTCTGATACTTGTATCCACAGCGACGGTTTTGTAATCTGCAAGGCAATCGGGTATTTGATCCGAGTTAAAATCCATCCCCGAGGCGTGCTTCTCCGTTTTCATCGAGAGGACTGAGACACTAGCCCCGGCTGCGGCAAGACCACGGATGCACCGCACTGTGGCAACAGTTCCTCCGTCGTGTTCGGGCCAGAGCGGCCTAGGCGACAGTACCAGTACCTTCATCATCCTTCTCGGGCTTAATGCCGGTCAGGAAGGCTCCTATCTTCCTGAAGAAGAGGATATATGTCTCGGCATTCATAATGGCTGAATCGGTGGTCGCCTTGTAGGTAAGGAAAACTCCCAGCGGAAGGAGGATAATAGTGGATGCAAACATGCCCAGCGGAACGCTTATTATCAATTCCTTGGCGAATTTCTCACCTGACAGTGAGATGACGTAATAGAACACAAAGAAAAGTACCGAGATTACAGCGGGTGTTCCCAGTCCGCCTTTTCTGATGATTGCTCCCAGGGGTGCTCCGATGAAGAAAAAGACCAGGCAGGCCAATGGCAGGGTAAAACGCTTGTACCGTTCCGCCTCATATTTCTTGAGGTTTTTTGCTTCGGCCACAAGCGCCTCGCTCTTTTCAGTCATGAAAGAGGTGCCTTCGCGGGCAAGGCTCAGGGCCCGGCTGATGGCGGTGTTCTTGTCCATGAAGCTGAGGGTGTCGAAGGCAGCCGAGGCACTGAATTTCTGAGACTTCCATACTTCACTGCTGTCAGTATCCTGCCTGATTCCTGGTATACTGTACTGTGATGGAGTGAAAAGCCTCATCCGGCTGAACTCAGTAAAGTAGGCGTCAGTCCTGGTGTCGAACCTTGTGGAAAGGGAGTCAATAAAGAAGGTCAGGTCTGAAGTGTTGAGCATCGCGTAGTTTGACCTGTAGATATCCATTCCTGAACGGTTGAGTCCGAACCCTTCAAGTTCTATAACCATTGTCTGTTCCGAGAACCTGTCACGCCGGAAGGGGTAAGTTCTTTTTTCCTGCGGAACGTTTTTTTCTTCTATGTCCTTGTATGCGTAGCCGTTGTAGAGTGTCAGTATTAGTCCGCTTTCATCGGCTGTTACCTTCATGTATCCGTATTCGGCGTGAATGACGGAGGTGTTTCCGATTCCTTCCCGGTGGTCATAGATATATATCCCGTTAAGGCGATTTGTTTCAGGTTCCTTATCGGTAATCTTGATACTGAATCCGTCTATGCCATTGTAGAATGTCCCTGCCTGGATGTCCATCTCGGGCCGCATCCGGCGGATGTCTGTCAGGAGTGTTCTTGCCTTGCGGGTTGATATCGGAAGAATATAGTCTGCGAAGAGAAATGATCCGACTGAGATCAGGGTGGCGAATACGAAGATGGGCATCATGATCCGCTGGAGAGGGATTCCTGAGGATTTAAGGGCTGTCAGTTCGAGGAATTCACCGAGGTTGCCGAATGTCATGAGGGAAGCCAGCAGTATTGCCAGAGGAAGTGACAGTGGGACGAATGTAAGGGAGAACTGGAAGAGGAGTTCGCCAAGAACTTTTGGTTCGAGTCCTTTGCCGGCGAGGTCATCGACATACATCCAGAGAAACTGGAGTATGAAGATTATAAGGACAATAAAGAACGTAAGGATCAGCGGTCCTACAAACGATCTTATCATGAACAGATCGATCTTCTTCATTGTCTCGGATGTGGTGCAAACGTACGTTATTTTTGAGAAAGATGCAAAGCTCTTTCATTCGGTGAGACCGAGCACCTTCCTGAGGTAGGATATCTGTGTATCCCAGAGGTCGTGTGCATCGTCCACCTCGTCCTCTTCGGCGTGGTCGGTTATGAGGAGTGCTGTATCATTTGTGAGTTCATGAATAACGATGCGGAACTCGAAGAAGTTGGATTCGGTGTCGGCGAAGTCGAGCCAGTCGAATCTTACCGCCTTGTTTTCCCTTGCATAGACCAGGCGTGCCCTGGCCCCGGTTTTATCCCAGTAGAATGTAAAAATGTCGCCGTCAACCGTTACATTGTCGGCGAACCATTCGGCGAGGCCTTCGGGTGTGCTCAGCCTGTCGTAGAGGACTCGGGTAGGAGTGTTCAGGGTATATTCGATTTCGAATCTGGTTCTCATTTGATGGGGTGAGTGTCATGCAATATAAAAATAATAGATGAAAAGAAAAAGTTTGTCTGGTAAAATGAAAAAATATTTATATTTGCAGCCTCGAAAAACCAGCCTTCCGGAGCACATTGGCATATCATTGCCAGGGTGAGGGAGGGATGAGGGCGAGATAGCTCAGATGGTTAGAGCGCATGATTCATAATCATGAGGTCGAGAGTTCAATTCTCTCTCTCGCTACAAAGGAAAGCCTGGCACGAAGTGCCGGGCTTTTTAATTGACGGCGCGGCAAAAGCTTGCTTTTGGGAGCGACGGAAATTAAAAAGCCCGTTTTTCACGCGATTAGCGTGAAAAGGCTTTCCGTTGTAAAGACCCATCCTGAGAATCACGGCCCGCCGCAGAAGGGCCGTAATTCTCTTATGCCGACGGCGCGGCAAAAGCTTGCTTTTGGGAGCGACGGAAATTAAAAAGCCCGTTTTTCACGCGATTAGCGTGAAAAGGCTTTCCGTTGTAAAGTCCCATCCTGAGAATCACGGCCCGCCGCAGAAGGGCCGTAATTCTCTTATGCCGACGGCGCGGCAAAAGCTGATTTTCCCGTGTTTGGAGTTTTGTCATCATCAGCATCAATGATTGATCACCCTATACAATGAACATATCCTGTAAGAACTATATTTTTTTCGGCTAAAAACAATACGGAATTGAGAAATTTAGTAATTTTAGACGTAATGTAACAAATCGTTAAGTAACCCAACACTAAATTTCCCGGTAGTATGAAAAGGCTCCAGTTTTTAATTGTTGTTCTTCTTCTGTCATGTGCATTATCCATGACAGCACAGAAAAAGGTAATATTCAGTACAGTCCCGGCTGATGCGGAAATTTTCCTGGAAAAGAATAATGAATTCACCCTTCTCGCCCAGGGTAACTATGAACTCAAAATAGGGTCGGATGAGGTTTACACAATCAAGATCTGGAAGGAGGGATTTGAACCTTTTATTAAAACCTACACTAAAACTAACAACAGTGTTATTACTGAAAATGTTGTGCTTGTGAACAGGGTTGTAAAAATTGTTGCATCCCCGGTTTCAGCAGAGGTATATGCTGATAATATTTATGTGGGCAAGGGAGGCGAAGAACTTGATGTTCTCATCAAAAATAATACGATGGTGAATGTGGAAGTCAGGGGAGAGGGTTACCGTATTGTCAGACGTTCATATTACAATATGGAAAACACTGAAAAACCGCCTGTCAAGGAAAACCTGGAGCTTGCGGACAGGCTCGTGAAAATCATCGCGGATCCGCCCGGCTGCGAAATCACGGTTGACGGTAAAATTGCAGGAGGAACATCGGCGGAAGTTGTTGTCCCCAAAGGAGAATGCGTAACACTGAAAGTTACGAAGGATGGTTTCGCTCCGGTTGAAAAATCTTACTGCAATAAATCTGAAATGGGGCTGCCACCGGTCGCCGAGGAGATATCTCTCAGAGACAGGATAATCCAGATAAACACAACGCCCGAAGATGCCGCAATCAGGGTTGATGGCAGGGCTGTGGGGAAAGGCAGTTACTCACTGCTTGTCAAACGTGATAACTGTGCGGAGATTGAGGTGATGAAAGATGGGTTTGACACAAACAAGAAGTCGTACTGCAACAAGGCGAATATGAGTGAACCTCCCGTGACTGATCATATCAGGCTTGCAGAGGATGAGGCATGGCTTTCCTCAATAAGAAGCGATCAGGCCAACGTCAACTTCTCGATCCCGGTCAATTCAAATCTTAGTGACGAGGCAGCCTGGAAAATAATCGGGCAGATTGTGATGGAAAAGTTCGATGTGATAGAGATAAGCGATCCTGTTACGGGTTATCTGAGGACGGCCTGGAATGTAAAGCTCTTCGGAAACGGCAAGACGATCAGAACGAGATGCATTGTTAAGCTGGGCAACACCAACCCGTTACGCTATGTGATCAAAATAGTGAGTGAGGAGAGCATAGTGCCGGGAACAAGTGTTAAGGAGGATGAGAATTTCAAGGAGTGGGACAGGCTCCTGAACGCTTACAAGGACATTATCAGCGAGATACAGGCACGAATCAGCTGATGCTTGTAAAAGAGTTCGCCTGTCAGTGGCCTCCTCACCAGGTCTGAGCTGATGGCATCAGGATGATGCATTTCTGCTTCCGGAAATTATCTCAGTGATTCTTCAAGTGTGATTGAAGAGGCTGTCTTCTTGTCCCTGTATTTAATTATAACCGGACAATAGAGATGAATTCCCATTTCCTTTCCCGCCCCGTTTGTGACAGGCCGGCTCCCTGCGACAACTACTGCACCGGATGGTATACTAAGGGGTGCCTCTGCTGTTTTTCTGAGGAATTCGCCGGTTGTATTATCAAAAACCGGGGTTGAACCATTGAGAATTACACCGGTACCTATTACAGCCCCTTCCCTGATAACAACTCCTTCATAGATACCGCAGTTGCCGCCGATGAAAACATCGTCCTCAATTATGACGGGCATTGCATTCACAGGTTCAAGAACTCCTCCGACCTGCGTTGCTGCTGAGATATGGACATTCCTGCCCACCTGTGCGCATGAACCTATCAATACGTGGGAATCAACCATGCATCCGGTGTCGATATAAGCCCCGGTATTGATGTAAGACGGAGGCATTATCACAGTCCCTTCTGATACATATGCACCTCTTCTTACAGAAGTGCCACCAGGGACAACCCTGATGTTGTCCTTTGATGAAAACTCCCTGACCGGATAGGTGTTTTTATCAAAAAATGAGAAAGGATCTCTGCCGTACTTTTCAATGACGCCGTACCTGAAACCGGAGAGGATCACACTCTTTACCCACGAGTTGATAACCCATTCACCATCCTTCTTTTGTGCCACTCTGAGTTCCCCGGCCTCCAGCAGGTCCCTGACCTTATAAAAAATAGCCAGAATTTCTTTTGGATTCCCGGACTTAGATATCTCTTCAAATTCCCTTTCAAGTAAGCTTATATTCATTGTTTTATTGTTTTGTCCATTAAAGACATCCATTCTCCTTCAGGAGTCTCTCAATTAACTGGTCGGTCTGCATAACCGAGGGTGTTAAAGGCAGCCTTAATCTGTTTTCAATTAATCCCATTAGTGACAGCGCTGATTTGACCGGAATAGGGCTGCATTCTATGAAGCATCCCTTGAACAGAGGCATGAGCCTGTGGTGCAACAATGCAGCTTCTGCCGTTTTACCGGCCGTTAGCAGCCCAGTCAGTTCAACAACCAGGGAGGGGATAATATTGGCTGCAACGCTTATAACCCCTTTCGCTCCGGTACACATCATCGGGAAGGTCTCATCGTCGTTGCCTGATAAAACTGCAAATCCTTCAGGTGCCAGTCGGATTATCTCGCTTATCTGTGAGAAATTCCCCGATGACTCTTTTACTGCTATAATGTTTTTAAGTTCAGCAAGCCGCAGGGTGGTTTCTGCCGTCATATTCACACCTGTTCTGCCTGGAATGTTGTACATGATGACAGGTATCGAAGCGGATTCGGAGACAGCTTTAAAGTGCTGGAAAATTCCCTCCTGGGTGGGTTTGTTGTAATACGGAACAACGATCAGGAAAGCATCCGGTTTGTATTTGGACAGCTTTGCCATTCCTGATATTACATGCTTTGTGAAGTTGGAACCTGCTCCTGCGACCACCGGAACCCTGCCGTTGTTCTGCTCCGTCAGGGTGTCGAGCAGCCTCTCTTTTTCATAGTCATCAAGGCATGGAGCCTCTCCGGTAGTTCCCAACGGCACCAGGAAATTAACTCCTGCATCAATCTGTCTTTCGACCAGTTTACTGAAGGTACTAAAGTCAACTTCATCATTTCCAAGAAATGGCGTAATCAGCGCCGTTCCACACCCTCTAATCTCTTTCATTGTGCAAGTTTTTCCGGAGTTTTTCATTTATAAGTGTTCTGAAATCATATACACCCCTCAACCCGGGGGTCCATAATGCTGCAGTTGCAGCGCCGGATGCAAATCCCCTCCTTGAAAAGGCTTCGTGAGACAGGGTAATCCTGTCGTCAGCAGATTCAAAGCCCAGATTATGAATCCCGGGGATGGAGCCGCATCTTACAGATTGAACTGGTACCTCCCTGCCGGTTGCAGTTTCTGTAATTTCTCTCAGAGTGACCGCTGTCCCTGAAGGGCTGTCAAGTTTAAGTTTATGGTGAAATTCGGTTATGTATGAATCATACTCACCCAGGGAAGCAAGGAGGGCCGAAGCAACCCGTGCTATCTCGAAGAATGCATTGACCCCGAGGGAGAAGTTGCTGGCATAGATCATGGTTTTACCTCTTTCCTCGAAGTAGGTTACAACTTCTTCCCTTATATCGGTCCATCCTGTTGTGCCGATCACAGCTGCCTTGAAGTTATCGGCAATAAAGCGGTAATTCCGTCTAAAAGACTCAGGCGAGGTAAAATCTATGCAGACACTTTCGGCTGCTGCATCTGTATTGAAAGCGGCTATGTCTTCTGTTGTGCAGAGCGAAACATCCTCCCTGTTCTGCAGGATGGAAAAGATCTCCTTTCCCATCCTGCCATATCCTGATATTACGATTTTTATCATTCGAAAAACTCTTTGTGAAGCGAGCTGACCACTTCAGTCAGGTCACTTCTGTTAACAACAAAGCTGATATTGATATCTGAAGCTCCCTGGCTTATCATGGTGATGTTGTGATCACTTATGGCGCCAAAAATTCTTTTCCCGAGTCCTTTGGTCTCCTTAAGGTTCTTTCCAACCACAGACACCTGTGATTTATCACGGCTGACGGTAACAACAGCAAAAAGTGATATTTCTGAAATTATTGCATCCAGGTTATTATCTGAATTAACCGTAAGAGAGACGTTTACCTCAGAGGTGCTTATCAGGTCCACTGAGGTCCCGTATTTTCCGAATACTTCAAATAAACGGGTAAGGAAGCCGAAGGAATTCAGCATTTTCATGGAGAATACATTTATCACGATTATATTCTCCTTGAATGAGATAGCCCTGACGCCGTTTTCGCTGATCCCGTTATCGCTCATTATCAGGGTCCCTTTTTTATGAGGTTCCATTGAATTGAGAACCCTTACCGGTATGTTCTTTTCTATCGCGGGTTGTATTGTGGCCGGATGAAGGACCTTTGCCCCGAAGAATGATAACTCAGCCGCTTCGCTGAATGACATTACAGGGATGTTTTTCGTTTTCTTGACTTTCCCCGGGTCAGTAGTATGAATTCCGTCAACATCAGTCCATATCTGGATCTCCGTGGCATCAGCGGCCATCCCGATCAGTGCAGCAGTATAATCTGAGCCCCCTCTGCCGAGCGTGGTTGCAGTCCCTTCAATTGTGGCAGAGATGAATCCCTGAGTAATTATGACATCATTTTCTGCAAATTCCCCCGTCAGCAATTCAGGTACACGCTTGCAGATCACATCAACCCGGGGTTCACCTTTCAGGTATCCGGAGTCAGTGACTATAAAGTTGCGGGCATCTGCGAATGCACACTTCAACCCGTAATTCAGCATCGCTTTATGAATTATGGATGACGACAGGATCTCGCCGTATGAAAGTATTTTTGCCATCGACATGTCAGAAAGCTCTCCTAGAATTGAGATAACCTTCACCATCTCATTGAGTTTTGCAAAAAGCTGAATTATTGTCTCTCTCGCTTCAGTCAGTAAGCCTGTGTTGCCGGAAAGCAGCTTTTCGGTCATTTCCAGGTGCCTTTCTTCCATCTGGGATGTCAGCCTGGTCGCATCCCCGGCATGACCTTCGGATGCGTGCAATGCAACCTGTGTGAGAGTGTCCGTCACCCCGGAGAGAGCTGATACAACAACTACGATTTTTTGAGATGTTTTTTCACCTGCAATCCTTATGAGCCTTTCAACGGCATCGTTATCCCTGACGGATGTTCCGCCAAATTTCATTACTATCATTCTGGTCCGGTTCTGTTTTTAAGCGTTTTAAATATTTTTTTCAGATCAGATATTGCTTTTTCAATGTCCGGAATATTAATAAACTCGTGAGCAGTATGGGCTACTTTTATGCTGCCCGGTCCATAGAGGAGACATTTGCCAAGATTATACAGACAGGGTCCATCGGTACCAAATGCCACAGTGTCGCTCTCAAATCCATCTATGAAATAATACTCAAATGGATTGTCCTCTCTTACCTTTGTAATGGTGGTTTTCTCATCGGAGATGATTCGAAGGCTGTTCTCAATTGTGAGGTGCGATCTAAAAGTGGTCCTGAAGTAGATTTTGAAGGTCACGAGATCAGACAGGACGTTATAAGCATTGTCGGATGAGAGTTGTCCGACATTATATGTGGTTGATCCTGTGACCGGATCTTCCGGAAACTGCAATTCGGAAAGCCTGCCAAGAAAAACGGTCATTCTTCCGATCGCATTGTCACCGAACTGAGGGTAGCCGGAGTGACAGCTTACACCACGGATCTGCACCTCGTAAAGCTGGATTCCCTTTCCTTGCCTGATTAATTTGTTCTCAGTAGGTTCACCAATAATCACATACCTGCAATCGCTTATCAGGTTATTTGCGACTTTTGCTCCCCGGGACCCTGTTTCCTCGCCTGCCAACAGCAACAGGCCGAAGTTGTTTTCCCCCTCACTGTAAAGCTCCCTGCATACACTCCAGTCTGTAACTATTTGTCCTTTCGCATCACATGCTCCCCTTCCGTAAACTATGTTGTTCCCGGACCGTGGCTCTATATACGGAGGCACCGTATCGAGATGAGTGCAAAAGATTATTTCTGGTTTGCCCCATTTGTAAAACAGGTTCACACTCCCGTCTCCGACCTCCTGTGTTTCAAGAACTGCACCCGGAAAGCGAAAGTTATCAGCAATGAAACGGGCTATTTCAACCTCCCTTCCGGAGGTTGAGTCAATCTTCATGATTTGTTCAAGTTCACTTGCTATCATTATCAGCTTCAGGCTTTACTTTGCAAAAAAGGCACGAACCTGAGATTCGTGCCTGTACCTGTACACAAAATCCTTCACCACCGGTATCGTTTTTTACTTTCAAGCAGTATAAGTTTTGTATTGTATTTCATTTCGTATGCCTGATTATTTATATTAAATCGTCTGCAAATGTAAAAGGATTATGCATTTCTCAATACAACTTCTTTAAAAAAAGTACGGTCTGCGTTGGCGGCAGACCGTAAGGATATTGTTCGAGAGTATGATAAGGTTAAACCTTATTCACATTTAAGGTTTGTTCTTTGCGCCTTGGCTGCTTCGGCTGAAGGACCGTACTGCGCATTTTTAAATGACTCACATGCTGCAGCTACGTCTCCCTTGCCAGCCTGGGCAACTGCCAGCTGATAGTAGAAAATAGCCTTTGCCTCTGCGTCACCTGTCTCTAAATCAAGTCCCTTCTGAGCATATGCGGCACCCTCGGTGAAATTATTCTGCTTGTTGTATACATCGGCATAGTAATAGAACAGTCTCTTGTCATCACCATATTTAGCCGCCCTGTTAAGGAGGGCAAGTGCCTCATCAAGCTTGTTGGCATTGCTGGCTTTTGAACCGGCTGCGCGAAAATACTCCAGCGCCACTACTTTTGCCTGGTTGGCTTTTTCAACGTCTTTTTCCGGATCTAGCTTTGTCAGGAAGAGATCGATTGTCTGTTCGAAGAGGTCGGCATTATCCCGGTTCTTATAAATCTGAGCCTTGTTGTAAATGGAGGCAACATGATCAGGGTTGAGAGCGAGGACACTGTCGAATGCGAGCATTGCATTATCATAGTCGTTTGCAGAGAAGAATTCCGAAGCCATCTTGTAGTAACCGTTTACAAGGTATTTCTTTGAATTCTCACCCTGGGCAGCATTCCCGTACTTCTCCGCCATGGCTCCGGCAAGTTTGGCAGCCGAGATGATCTCAACGGCTGGTTTCTTCTCACTGACAGCTGTGGCTACAAGCTTGTTATATAGCTGAGGCAGAACCTGTACTGCCTTTTGTTTAAGATCATTGGCCGTTTCACCTACCTGATCCGAAAGAGTAATCACCTTTTCAAAGGCAGAAATAGCAGCCTTTGGATCGGTCTGCATGGTCTTGGCTCCCTCATTATAGGCGGCTATCACCGCGTTTCTGTCCTGTGCGCTCAGACTGATGCTGAAAACAGCAGATACAACTGCAAATGTTATAATACTTCTGATTTTCATTTTCATTTTTCCTGTTTATCGGGTTATTAGTCAAGCATATTCCATTTTTCAGTCGGTAAATATAAAAAAACCGAACTTAAAAATCACATTTATGATATTTTTAACGTGCATATCTTTTGACAGGAATCCTGCTCTGTCTTAAGTGCGGGATTGACCTGTGACAACTTTTATTGAGTATTTAAATCTACTTTTGAGGTTATAATATGATTATCCGATGACAGACAAAAGCAAAATCCGTACCAACACCGGGTACGTACTGAATGTGGCCTGGGCTGCACACAGTGGAGCAGAGCCGGACACAGCGGTCAGGGCGGAAGAATTTGCCGGACGCTTGATGCCCCCCGGGACCTTTGTGATGACTGACAGACAGCCCGATATCATCCTTTTCATGAGTGGCGGGTCTGAGAGAAGGGCTATTGAAGTGGCTGAACCAGGAAGGCCGGTTCTTCTGCTGAGCATCAGGGGGAACAATGCTTATGCCGCGGCAACAGAGGTGATGGCCTGGATGGTCAACAACAAAAGGGAGGCAGTGCTCTCTGACGCTGCTGAAGCACTGGAGTCCGGGTTAATTAACAGATGGCGGACCGTCGCCGGAGCATGGAGACAACTTGAGGGGAGCAGAGCCGGTCTGATCGGAACAGTATCAGAGTGGCTCGTAGCCTCAGATGTTTCTGCGGAAACGCTCCAAAGGCAGCTGGGAACAGAACTCATCGGCGTGCCCTGGTCCGGATTGCAGGATTTTAGCAGGGAGGACCCTGATACGCTGCTGCTGAATCGTTTCGAAGGACAAAATGCGGATGGGCTGGAGGATGCTGCAAAGGTGCTTACCGTTCTTCGCAAAGCAATGCGTGACAACGGTCTCGATTCAATTGCAGTAGAGTGTTTCAGCCTGGTGCAGGAGCGGAGGGTTACTGCATGTCTCGCACTTGCACAGCTCAACACGGAAGGGACTGTTGCCACATGTGAGGGAGACCTCGCTTCGATGGCTGGAATGATGGCAGGGAGAGCCCTGACAGGGAGGGTGCCGTGGATGGCCAACACAACCAGGTTGTCAGAGAAATCAGTTGTTTTATCGCACTGCACTGCTCCATTTGACCTTGTGAGCGAGGTAGCGCTTCCAACTCATTATGAGACAGGTTATTCGCTGGCAGTGGATGGAGATATAACCGCGCAGGAGGTCACCGTTTACAGGTTCTCGGATAAGCTTGACAGGGTCTTTATTGCTGAAGGCAGGGTGATGAGTAAGCCGCATATGGCAAATGCCTGCCGCACACAGGTGGAAATAGAGCTATCCCCGGCAGCACTGAGACTGCTCCGGGAGCAGCCCCTTGGGAATCACCTGCTGATGATCCCGGGGAAGCAGGCGGATCTTCTTTGGCTGGCATGCAGGTACAAAGGTATTGAGCAGGTAAAAGGAGGTGAGTTATGATTGTCACATGCGTTCATGTCAGCGTCAAACCTGAAAAGGTTAGTGAATTCATTGATGCAATCAGGGAGAATCACATGGGTTCTGTCACGGAGCCGGGTAACATTCGGTTCGATGTGCTTCAGGAGGCAGGAGACCCCGGCAGGTTTATGATCTATGAGGTATTTGAGTCAGAAGAAGCCGTTGCAAAGCACCGGGAGACAGCTCACTACCTGAAATGGAGAGATACGGTAAAGGATTTTATGGCCGGGGACAGGTATGCTGTAAAGTACAATATAATAGAACCAGGGGAGAGCACGCAATGGTAAAACCATTTCGGATTGCGCAGTTGCCGCTGATAGATTTTGGCGCAGGAAAGGTAAGTGGGCTTCCGGGGCTAATTTCATTCTACGGAAAGTCGGTGCTGCTGGTGACAGGTTCGAGATCGTTTACAGCCTCACCGGCTGCGGCAAGGCTGTCTGAACATCTTGCGGGCAAAAATGTCACAATCAACCGGGTGACTGTTGACCAGGAGCCCTCCCCGGAGCTGATTGACAAAACAGTGCTGAAATTCATGGGTAATGAGCCTGATGTTGTTGTCAGCATAGGCGGCGGCAGCGTTATCGACGCGGGAAAAGCCATCTCTGCAATGCTGGGCAAAGAAAACTCAGTAGAAGAGTACCTGGAAGTGGTGGGTTTTAAGGAACATCCGGGAACGAAGGTTCCTTTCATTGCTGTTCCGACTACCTCAGGTACCGGAAGCGAGGCTACAAAAAATGCAGTTATTTCAAGGTTAGGCAGGGACGGCTTCAAACGCTCGCTGCGCCATGAGAACCTGGTTCCGGATGTTGCTCTTGTTGACCCGGCACTGACACTAAGCTGCCCCAGGAATATTACGGCAGCTGCAGGAATGGATTGCTTCACACAGCTTACTGAGGCCTGGCTCTCAACGAAGTCGAATCCGTATACCGATACCCTGGCCCTTGATGGGTTGAAGGCTGTAAACCGTTCGCTGGTAAGATCATATACGAACGGGGATGACATTCAGGCACGCTCTGATATGTCATATGCGGCGCTTATGTCAGGCATCTGCCTGGCCAACGCAGGCCTGGGAGCTGTGCACGGACTGGCCGGAACCATAGGTGCTCTGTTCAACATTCCCCACGGTGTTGTCTGCGGGACACTGATGAGCGCTGCAAACGAGATGAATGTACGGGAACTGCGATTGAATGGAGCAGGTGATACCACCCTGATCAAATATGCTGTTTTGGGGAGAATTTTTGCTGACACTACCGGGAAAAGTGACAACTATTATATTGACTTTTTCCTGGATTGCCTGCGCGCGCTGACCTACATCCTTGATCTGCCGAAACTGAGCCATTTCGGAATCACCAGGAATGACCTGCCGGGGATCGCTTCTCTGTCGGATGTAAAAAACAATCCGGTGAATCTGTCCGCTGCCCGGATGACTGAGATACTTGATCAGAGGCTCTGAGTCATAAAATAACCGCTTCCAGTACGGTCATCTCCTTACCAGCTGATATCCCCTCCTGAAGAAATAAACAACAGGGAATACAATCAGATGCATCAGTTTGGTATAGGGGAAAATCATGAATATAAGCAGTCCGATAAAGATATGAATCTTGTAGACAATGCTGTGGCCTGCAATAATTGCTCCGGCATCAGGCTGAAAGGTTATTACCCTCTGTGCCCATTCTCCCAGGGCGGAGTAGCTTTCCACACTCGAGGTAGCCGTAGTCAGTACCGAGAAGAGCCCAAGAGCGGCCTCGGCTAAAAGAAGCAGGATTATGAAATAGTCCTGGAAACTGCTGTTCTTAATCATCCTCTGATCGGTGCTTCTGCGAAATACCAATATTATCATCCCGGCAAAAGCCATTAAACCGAAGAACGAACCCATGCTTAAAGCAATTATGCGTTTAGTCTCGGTTGTCATTACAAGGTGATATAATTCTTCGGGGATAAATAATGTGAAATGGCCAAAGAAAACGGCTATTATCCCGAAATGAAACAGATTGCTTCCGAGTCTGAGCTGCCCGTCTGTCAGGATCTGGGTTGAAGAGGCTTTAATGCTCTTGTTTGCCATAATTATCCTGGTTATAAGCCCGAACCAGAACACCGCAATTGATATATGCGGGAAATATGTAAACAGGAAGTTGTTTATATAGTTTTCCATGACAGCATTATTTACAATTGGAACATGGGTTTTCATTACTGAAGCTGACAGGTTCATCATAACTGCTGTCAGGATTTTCTGGCTCGCTCTCCGCAGTCCCGGATGAGGAGGGCTGCCAGTCAGGTGCGGTGGCAGAGAGGGAGATAACTGCACCGGGAAGGTAGCGGTAGATATTTTGTTTATCGTTAAGCCTGCTGTTTATCAGACTGATCACATTCACGGCCCCTGCGAGGGTCTCTGCGGCTTCTGCCGGTGGCAATGAAGAAAGGAACTCCAGAAACACCGGGAGGTAGTCTGGCAGCTCGTGTGCAGAGAGCTGCATATCTCTGCTCCGGTAGTGCTCTGTAAGGTCAACCATTGCCTGTCCCCGATCCTTCGAATCTCCCTTCAGATGTTCAAAGATGTAGAGCGAAGCAGCCCTGCCGGAGTCAAACAGCTGCACGTACTCTGCCTGCCAGTCAATAAGGTCATGACTGTTCCAGTGGTCTGCAAACTCACGCACTCCGGCAAGATGTTCTTCTGACAGCAATCCTTCGGCTGAAAGCTCCCTCACGGCCTCCGGAAGGAATGCCTGCAGTTCCTCTGAAGGGTAGGAGAGCAGGAGAGAGAGTATCTTATATGTTTTGATCATACCTATCTTCCCCCGAACAGGTTTACGAATCCTCCTGTGCCGCAACCGCGGTCCTCTGTAAAGCCGCATCCGGCCCTGTCTCCGAAGACATTTTCAGCCTGTTCCCTGTGTGATGTGGGTATCACGAAGCGTTCATCGTAGGGCGCCAGGGCCATAAGCCGGTACATCTTCTCAGTCTGTTCAGGCGACATTCCGGTTCCGTCAAGGACTGTGACGTCAGCACTGCCTGTGACAGTTTTGCTTCTCATGTATGCCCTCATTGCAAGCATCCTGCGCAGTGCATCTGCAACAGGTTTTTCATCACCGGCGGTGAACATGTTTGCCAGGTATTTCACGGGTATTCTCATCTGCTCCATTTCAGGAAGAATGCCGTTGACGCCATCCTCTTCGCCGTTGTTGGCTGATATGACCGGCGACAATGGCGGTACATACCAGACCATGGGGAGTGTCCTGTATTCAGGATGCAGAGGGAATGCAACCTTCCAGTCGATCGCCATCCGGTAAACGGGAGAGTTGCGCGCAGCTTCGATGACGTTGTGAGGTATGCCCTGCTTCTCCGCTTCGCTGATGACTGCCGGATCATCAGGGTTGAGGAATATGTCGAGTTGCTTCTGGTAAAGGTCCTTTTGTTCGTCTGCGGAAGCTGATTCAAGAATCCTGTCAGCATCATAGAGAATAATGCCAATATACCTGATTCGTCCAACGCATGACTCTGAGCAGATTGTGGGTTCACCCACCTCAAGCCTGGGGTAACAGAGAATGCATTTCTCCGATCTTTTTGTTTCCCAGTTGAAGTAGATCTTCTTGTAGGGACAGGCGCTGACACACTGCCTCCATCCCCTGCAACGGTTCTGGTCAATCAGCACCACACCGTCCTCTTCCCGCTTGTAGATTGCCCCTGACGGGCAGGCTGCAACACATGAAGGATTCAGGCAGTGCTCACAGAGTCTGGGGATGTACATCATGAAAGAGTTCTCGAATTTCCCGTAAATCTCCTTTTGGATATCATCGAAATTCTTCTCGCGGCTCCTCTTTGCGAACTCACCTCCGAGGTTATCCTCCCAGTTTGCACTCTTTTCTATCTTCTCCATAGGCTTGCCACTGATGAGAGAGTAAGGCCTGGCCGAAGGGGGAGTGTTGAATGTTGATCCGGAGTGCAGTATCGAATAGTTAAATGTAAACGGTTCATAATAGTCGTCAATCACGGGCATAAACGGGTTGGCGAATATCTGTGCCATAATGCCCGGTTTGCTTCCCATCCTGGGCATAAGCCTCTCTTTGTCAAGAACCCAACCGCCTTTCCACCTGTCCTGGTTTTCCCAGTCGTCGGGATATCCAGTTCCGGGTTTGGTCTCCACATTGTTGAACCATGCGTATTCAACCCCTTTTCTCGAGGTCCATACGTTCTTGCAGGTTACCGAGCAGGTGTGGCATCCGATGCATTTGTCGAGGTTCAGGACCATCGCTACCTGTGCGCGTATCTTCATGACTTCGCTCTTTTATTTTTGTTCACCGGAAGGTTCATCATTCCATTCCACTTTACTGAGTTTGCGTAAAACCACGAATTCGTCGCGGTTTGAACCGATGGTTCCATAGTAGTTGAATCCATATGCAAGCTGGGCGTATCCGCCTATCATGTGTGTCGGCTTGAGGCTCAGACGTTCAACAGAGTTGTGTACTCCACCGCGGTTGCAATTGATCTGGTTGACAGGCATATTGACGGTTCTCTCCTGGTTGTGGTACATTATGAGTGCACCTTCCGGCACTCTCTGTGATACAATCAGTCGCGCCACCGAAGCGCCGTTACTGTTGAACACCTCCACCCAGTCATTGTCCTTCAATCCTATCCTGTTTGCGTCGGTTTCGCTCAGCCATGCAACAGGACCGCCCCTGCCCAGTGTTAGCATGATCAGGTTGTCTGACCAGGAGGAGTGGATTGTCCACTTGTTATGCGGGGTCATAATGTTGATGATCAGATGCGGCTCATCCTTACCGATCTTTCCCATAACATTTCTTAAAGACCTTGTATTTATGGGAGGCTTGTAGCATACAAGGCTCTCACCAAAAGCAATCATCCATGGATGATCCTGGTAGCTTGTCTGTCTGCCGGTGAGTGTGCGCCACGGTATCATCTCATGGACATTTGTATAGCCGGCGTTATAGGAGACCTCCTCTGAGTCGATACCGCTCCAGATGGGAGAGGTGATTATCTTCCGGGGCTGGCTGACAAGGTCCCTGAACCTTATCTTCTCCTCCTGACGCCCTTCGGCGAGGTGACGGTGACTGCGGCCTGTGGTCACGGAGAGTGCATCCCAGGCCCTGACGGCCACATGGCCGTTGGTCTCAGGAGCAAGGGTCAGAATGACTTCGGCGGCATGGATGTCTGTTTCGATCTTAACCAGTCCCCTGGTTTCACCTTCATTTTCAGAAGTTGAATTGAGTTTCTTCAGTAACCCGACCTCTTCTCCTGTTTCCCATGCAATGCCCTTCCCTCCGTTGCCGGCCTTTTCCATTAGGGGTCCAAGGGTGGTTAACCTGTTGTATGTTTCAGGGTAATCACGTGTAACCTCTATTATGCGCGCCATGTTCTTACCCGGCTTAAGCTCTTCTGCAGTCTGCTTCCAGTCGTGCCCGGAGGTTGTCTCGGACATCTCTGCAGGGGTGTCATGCTGCAGCGGAAGCAGGACGATATCCTTTTCTCTGCCCAGATGCCCTTTTGAAAGTTCCGAGAATCGGGCTGCAATCCCCTTGAATATCTCCCAGTCGCTGCGCGATTCCCAGAGTGGGTCAACGGCCTTTGTAAAGGGGTGGATGAAGGGGTGCATGTCAGAAGTGCTGAGGTCATTCTTCTCGTACCATGTGGCTGCCGGCAGGATTATATCCGAATGGAGAGTGGTGGTTGACATCCTGTAGTCAAGAGTGACAAGCAGGTCCAGTTTGCCTTCCGGAGCATTGTCATGCCATCTGACCTCAGCCGGCAGTTGCTGTCCTGTGCTCTTCAGGTCACCGCCGAAAACGTTGTTTTGCGCTCCGAGCAGATGCTTCATGAAATACTCCATCCCCTTGGCGCTGGATCCGAGGAGGTTTGACCTCCAGACGAAGAGGTTGCGGGGGAAGTTGGCGGGATTGTCAGGATCTTCTGAAGCGATTGTGATTTCGCCGCTTCGGAGTTTCTCAGTCACATATTTTGAGATATCAGCTCCCTCTTTAGCTGCTTCCGCAGCTAAGGTCAGCGGGTTAATGCTCAGCTGGGGAGCAGACGGAAGCCATCCCATCCTCTCGGCCCTCACGTTGCAGTCTATCATTGACAGTTTTTCCCATTCCTCCCTGTCCGCCAGCGGTGAGATAAGATCAGTCATGCCAACCTTCTCGTAGCGCCACTGATCAGAATGCATATAAAAGAATGAGGTTGTGTTCATCTGGCGCGGAGGCCTGTTCCAGTCGAGAGCAAATGCCAGCGGAAGCCAGCCTGTCTGCGGCCGCAGCTTTTCCTGTCCCACATAATGAGCCCAGCCGCCTCCAGACTGGCCCACGCATCCGCATAACATAAGCATGTTTATTGCACTGCGGTAAATCATATCAGTATGGAACCAGTGGTTTACCCCGGCGCCGATTATGATCATTGATTTGCCGTTGGTGGCGGCAGCGTTTTCGGCGAACTGCCTCGCCACGGTAATCGCCTGCTGTGCCGGCACTCCAGTGATTTTCTCCTGCCAGGCAGGAGTATAGGGCAGATCATCAGCATAGGAAGATGCCGCACCCGGGTCACCGAATCCCCTTTCAATTCCGTAATGGGCTGCCATAAGGTCGAAGACCGTGCAGTACATCAGGTCTGTTCCATCTCTTTTCCTGACGGGTATTTTCCTTTCTATCAGATCAGGATGAGCCGTGGATTTGAAATGTTCATGCCTGTAGGACTCTCCGCCGAAGTAGGGGAAGGTGACATCAATTATGCTATCATGTCCGGCGGCAAAGGAGAGCAGGGGTTCGATCTCCCTGCCGGTAACCGTATCTGTCATCTCGAGGTTCCACCTGCCGCTCTTGTCCCATCTTGATCCGATTGTGCCGTTGGGAATGACAAGCGATGCAGATTTATTGTCATAAAGAACCGGTTTCCATTCGGCATTGCTCTCACCTGAGAGGCTGCTCCTGAGGTCTGAGGCCCTCAGCAGCTTGCCGGCCTGGTATCTGCCATTCTTCTTTTCAATTGTCACCAGGAAGGGGAGGTCTGTGTACCTGATTGCATAATCATGGAAATACGGGACCTCTTTTTCAATGTAGAACTCCTTTAGTATGACATGGCCCATGGCCATTCCCAGGGCAGCGTCGGTGCCCTGTTTCGGCTTAACCCACAGGTCAGCAAACTTGGCAGCATCGTTGTAGTCAGGCGAGATGTTTATGACCTTGGTACCCTTGTACCGGACCTGAGTATAGAAAGGTGAATCGGGTGTGCGTGTAAGGGGGACATTTGAGCCCCAAAGCATCAGGAAGGATGAGTTATACCAGTCGGCGCTCTCAGGCACATCCGTCTGTTCACCCCATGTCTGGGGTGATGCAGGCGGAAGGTCGCAATAAAAGTCATAGAAGCTGAGCACTGCACCGCCTAGCAGGCTCAGGTACCTCGCCCCTGAGGCGTATGACACCATTGACATTGCAGGGATGGGTGTGAATCCTGCGATCCTGTCAGGTCCGTATCTCTTTATGGTACTGACATTTGCAGCAGCGATTATCTCATTCACCTCGTCCCAGGATGAGCGTACCATTCCTCCCAGCCCGCGTTTTGATTTATAACCGCGGGAGATTTCCGGGTCGGATGTAATTCTCTCCCAGGCTTTTACCGGGTCCTGCAACTCCTCCTTCGCTTTGCGGTATTCCCTTACAAGCGCCCCGCGTATCATCGGGTATTTGATCCTGTTGGCGCTGTAGAGATACCATGAGTAACTGGCACCCCTTGGGCAACCTCGTGGCTCGTGGTTGGGCAGGTCAGGCCGTGTCTCGGGATAATCGGTCTGCTGTATCTCCCATGTCACCAGGCCATTCTTCACAAAGACCTTCCAGGAGCATGAACCGGTGCAGTTGACGCCGTGTGTTGAACGAACCACTTTGTCATACTGCCACCTGTGTCGGTAGAAGCCTTCCCAACCGCGCTTCTCGTCGGTTGTGACGATGTGGTTGTCAGGACTTTTTTCAGCGTTGCTGCTGAAGTAGATGAGCTTGTTAAGCAGACTCATGGTTGTATTTTAATTATGTACTTAATACAATGTTTTTAATGCTTTTTTGCCTTACTCCTTAGCAGCATCCGGATTATAACCAGGTCAATGGCTGCCAGGGCCACAAAAACGAGGAAGCCTCTTGCATAGCCAGCTTCACCGTATCTGCCTGCAATGGCGCCCATTACCGGAGGGAGGGCGAAGCCGCCGAAGGCTCCGAGTCCGCCAATCCAGCCTGCCGCACCGCCAATCGCTCCCGGGACATAAGACGGTACCAGCTTGAAGATGGCGGCGTTGGCCATCCCCATTGCCGCAGCAAGGGCTATGATTATAAGTATGCTTACTGCCACTCCTGAAGACCATGAGAGGAGTGCGGCAGCAATAAGGATGACACTCATGGCACCAAGAGCTACTTTCTCTCCTCCCAGTTTGTCTGCAACCTTACCTCCGTAGACCCTCACAAGCGAAGCGATTATGGAGAATGTTGCCGTAAACAGTCCCGCCCTGAGAGTGCTGAAGCCCTGGTATTCGATCCAGTAGGTCGGGAACCAGGCGGTGAGGGCAATGAATCCGCCGAAGGTTGTGAAGTAGAGTGCCACCAGCGCCCATGTGTTTTTGATTTTGGCTGACAGGATCAGGCTGTCCTTCGCGTTTCCTGCAGGAAAGAGTTCCTGTCCCAGTTCCGCAGCCCGTGATTTTGATTCTGCTTCGGAGAGCCCTTTCTTCCTGAACTGGAAATACCAGGCATTCCGTCCCAGGATGGCATAGGAAAACGTTCCCAGGAGAAGGAAGAGAAACCATGCAAAATAGGCAGAGATAAACCCGTATTGTTTCAGGAAGAGAGGAAGTATAATTGAGAAGATACCCGGTGCCAGGTTGCCAAGGCCGCCGAATGTTCCCAGCGCTGATCCCTGCTTCTGCCTGGGAAACCAATAGGAAGTCTGACCTATTCCAACTGAAAAGGTGGCAATGCCGCACCCGCTGAGGAACCCGAAGAAGAGCACCAGCCCGTACATCCCCTTCATGCCGTCAGGATAGGAGGTTGCCAGCAGCAGGGTGACGCCTCCGAGGCCAATCACACTCAGGATCATCAGTAAGAGAAAAGGCTTCTTCCCGCCGTTTGAATCGACCCATGCCCCGAAAGGGATACGCAACAATGATCCTGACAGTGAGGGAATCGCTATCAAAAGCCCCAGGAGAAGCGGGGTGAGATCCATCGCTTCCTTGAATTTGATAGCTGTCGGACCGTAAAGCGCCACGGCAGCAAAACCGAAGAAGAATCCCAGTGTGGTTCCTGTCAGGCCCTGGGAGGGAGTTCCTTTAACTTTCATATGAGAGGTTCAGATTTCAGCTAGTTTAGCAGTTGGAAATATAGCTTTTAGTGTCTTTATAAAATGTAACATATGTTACAACTCGGCGTATTATTGAGTATCCTAAGTATATTCCCGACAGTAATTTATTCATTTTTCTTCAAACCTGCGACAAAGCAAGACATGATTGCTCCCGGTCAGAAGCTGCCGGTCTGAAAAAAAATTTAGGAGTAGTCTTCCGGATTCTTTAATTTCGTCCCGCCATAGATCCGTACAGCCTTCTACATTGAATGACAAAATTCCTGTCTGAATACAGGAAGGGGATGGCGGGGGACAACGCGGACTAATTGAAAAAGTGAAACAGTAATCAGATGAAGGAATTCTACAGGAAGGAAACAGTCGAGCTGGTTACCATGCTCAGAACCAATGAACAGTCTGGCCTCTCAACCGACGAGGTACGCAGAAGGATTACTGAATACGGCTACAACCAGATTGAATCCAAATCGAAGAAGAGTATTGTCAGGATGTTCTTCGAGCAGTTCAGAAGCTTCATGATCATCATACTTCTGATTGCAGCTGCCATTTCGGGGGTGGTAGGGGTGATGGAGGGTGAAGGCCTTCTCGATACATGGATTATTCTGGGCATCCTGTTTGTCAATGCGCTTATCGGGGCAGTGCAGGAGAAGAAAGCCGAGACTTCCCTCGAGGCTCTCAAGGAGCTGGCATCGCCCCTTTCGAAGGTGCTTCGTGACGGCGTTATTACTGAAACGAATACAAAGGAACTGGTCCCGGGTGACATCGTAATACTTGAGACCGGGGCTGTAATTCCGGCTGATATAAGGCTGACCGAGGCTGTCAATCTGAAGATACAGGAGTCGTCCCTGACCGGAGAGAGCCTTCCCGTTGACAAGATCACTGAGGCCCTGCAGGGGGATGAAATCCCTCTCGGAGACAGGAAGAACATGGCATACTCGAGCGGCATGGTGACATACGGACGCGGCAGGGGCATTGTAGTCGGAACCGGGATGCAGACAGAGGTTGGAAAGATAGCTGACATGCTCCAGCAAGCCGGTGATACCGAGACGCCGATGAGCAAGAGGCTTAACCAGCTGGGAAAAATGCTAGGCATTGTGGCGCTGGTGATCTGTGCAGTAATCTTTGGAGTAGGAGTGTTATACGGCAACTCAGTGATGAGTATGTTCATGACGGCTGTAAGTCTGGCGGTAGCAGCCATTCCTGAGGGTTTGCCAGCAGTCTCAACGGTTGTGCTAGCAATAGGGGTGCAGCGCATGGTGAAAAAGAACGCGATAATCCGCACACTTCCCTCGGTTGAGACCCTCGGCAGCGCCACAGTCATCTGTTCTGACAAGACAGGTACCCTGACGCAGAACAAGATGACCGTTGTTGAAGCTTTCGTCAACCATAAACATGACCAGATAAACAGGAGCGCCCCCGGCACCACTCTCAATGCAGAGGAGGAGAGGCTGCTTGCAATCTCAGTCCTGTGCGCAGATGCTGCCATGAAAAGGGATGATAACGGTACCATCTCGTTTACGGGCGATCCTACCGAGACTGCACTGCTGGACTTCGGGCTGCTTTACGGTGTGCATAAGGAAGAAGTTGAAAAGAAATACCCCAGGGTTGCTGAAATACCCTTTGACTCGGAGAGAAAACGCATGACTACCGTCAACCGGATGTCAGAAAGCAGCACCAGGGTCAATGTAAAGGGAGGGCTTGATGAGGTGCTCAGCGTCTGTGACAAGATTGTGATTAACGGTGAAGTCAGACCTCTTGTTCAGGCTGATACCGATGAGATTCGTAATGCCAATGAGAGAATGGCCAATGGTGCTTTGCGGGTACTGGCCATGGCTTACAAGGATTGCCCGGAAGCGCCACAGAAGGTAACAATCGGGGAACTTGAGAGCGGTTTGATATTCATCGGGCTTCTGGGGATGATAGATCCGGCACGCCCCGAGGTGCTGGATGCAGTGGCAAAATGCAATACAGCCGGCATCAGGCCGGTAATGATTACCGGAGACCACAAGACCACGGCGCTTGCAATTGCACGGGAGATCGGCATATATAAGGATGGTGACATAGCGATCACCGGTTCTGAACTCGAGAAACTCTCCGACGAGGAGCTCAATGAGACTGTCTCCAGGTTTTCAGTTTATGCAAGGGTCGCCCCCGAGCATAAGGTGCGCATTGTCAAGGCATGGCAGAGCCATAGCGAGGTTGTGGCCATGACCGGTGACGGAGTCAATGATGCCCCGGCCCTGAAACAGGCTGACATAGGGGCTGCCATGGGCATTGTCGGAACCGATGTGGCCAAGGGTGCTGCTGATATGATACTGACGGATGATAATTTTGCCACAATCGTCTCCGCAGTTGAAGAGGGCCGGCGGATCTATGACAATATCCTTAAGGTCATTCAGTATCTCCTCTCAACAAACGTTGGTGAGATTTTCCTGATACTGGTCACCTCAATATTCAATATGGGTATGCCCCTGCTTCCCATACACATTCTGTGGATCAACCTGGTCACAGACAGCCTGCCTGCACTGGCGCTCAGCGTTGATCCCCCGGATGAGGGCATAATGAACCGCAAACCCAGGAACTCGAAGAAGGGTTTTATGACAAAAGGAATGATATGGAGGGTGATGTACCAGGGTCTGATGATCGGTTGTATACCGCTTGTATCCTACATACTGGGCAAGCAGGACGGAGGTGAGGTTCTGGGCCGTACAATGGCTTTTGCCACTCTCATGTTTGCACAGCTGGTGCATGTACGCAACCTTCATTCAAATGCCCTGTCATCATTCAGGACCAATCCGTTGAAGAACAAACCGCTGATCGGGGCCATCTTTGCTTCAGCCGCTATCGGCCTGATCGTTCTTCTTGTGCCGCCGATACGGGAGGCATTCAGCCTGGCTGAAATGGATCGTGAACACTGGATCATAGTAATACTGATGTCACTTGCTCCGATAGTTACAGTTGAGCTGTTCAAAATGTTCAGGATAAATGGCGTAAAGAGCGATGAGAATTAGCCTCTGAAAATTGAGACTCATTTGATCCGGCTGAAGATAAAATGGTATACAAGACTGGAGACAGGAAGATCTTAGGATATCCCCGGAACATACTTTTCACCGGCCTCACCAGTTTCCTTACCGACACATCGGTAAAGATGATCTACTCGGTTATGCCGATGTTTCTCATGTCAATCGGTGCCTCCAAGGCGAGTCTCGGACTAATAGAAGGGGTGGCTGAAAGCACTGCCTCCCTTATCAAGGGGCTGTCAGGTTTCTGGAGCGACAAAATCGGGAAAAACAAGCCCTTCATGCTGATTGGCTACGCTCTCTCAGCCGTCATCCTGCCCCTGTATGCCTTCGTCGTCTCCCCGGTGCATGTCCTGATCCTTCGATTTGCTGAAAGATTTGGAAAGGGAATCAGGACTGCCCCCCGTGATAGCCTCATTGCAGGGTCGGTCACCAACAATGAGACTGGCAGAAGTTTCGGTCTTCAGAAAGCAATGGACAACAGCGGAGCAATTGCCGGACCCCTGCTGGCGTTTGCGCTTTTGAGCCTCTTTCCGGGCAACTACAGGCTTATCTTCATACTGGCAGGGATCCCTGCTATGCTGGGCATATTCGTCATTATCTTCGGAATAAGGGAGATAAGGAAAAGCAAGGCTGAACTCTTTCAGAAGTTCCGGCTCAGGGACTTTTCAAGAAGATATTACCTCTTTCTGGCGATCATCTTCATCTTCACCCTTGGGAACTCTACCGATGCCCTCCTGCTGGTCAAGGCTAACGAGGCCGGGATAAAGGTCGCATTTATCCCTTTGGTCTATCTGATTACAAATACTGTAGCAGTCATTGCCGCAATTCCGCTGGGCACTCTCTCTGACAGGGTGGGGAAGGAAAAGGTTCTGGTTGCGGGATTTCTGATTTACGCTGTTGTATATTTCCTGTTCAGTTCTGCAGATGACAGGGGTGTGCTGATCATGCTATTTGCCATGTATGGCCTTTATTCTGCTGCCACTGACGGAGTTCAAAAAGCTTTTGTATCTGACATGGTCGACAGGAACAAGCGCGGAACAGGCCTCGGTATTTATAATGCATTGATTGGAATCACCCTCTTGCCGGCAAGCGTGGTTGCAGGAATACTTTACGACAAGGTGAACTCAAGCATCCCATTCCGACTGGGCGCTCTCCTGGCACTGCTGGCCGCTGTGCTGATGATTCTTTTTATTGTTACGGGCAGAGGTAAGCGACAACCGGCAGTTGACGGCATACAGTAGGTAATAGTGAAGTTTTCAGTCTGCAATCAGACAGATGGTCGTTACCTGGAGCCTGATTTGCAATTCTTGATGGCCTGACAGTAAACTAATTATGGTTATTCCTGATCTGCAATGCTTTAAGTCCTGCGGGCTAAGAGTGCCAGCACGCCTGCCGGACTGCCGACTGAAGACTGCCAACTGCCAACTGAAGACTGCCGCCTGCCGGACTGCCGACTGCCAACTGCCAACTGCAGATTGCCGACTTACTTAGCCATCGGCCCGGCGGGGATCTCATCAACCCTTCGCTCGCGCCTGCCTTTGTAACCAAAGAACCAGATCAGCGATAGTGAAATGATGACCATTCCGGTGACCGTTACCCAGTCAGCATTCTCGCCCGGTACAATAATCCAGCTCAGGATTGCACCGAAGACAGGTATGATGAATTTCCAGAGGTTGAGCTCGCTCACCTTGACCTCGGGCCTGGCAAGAAGTACATACCACTTGGAGAAAGTGAAGGCTGACATAAACGCAAGCCATATCAGCACAAGCCAGTAGATTACCGGGAAATCAGGTTTTGACGGAACCTCCTCAACACCAAAGGATAAAAGGAACATGATGACTCCGCCGGTGAAGAGCGAGAATGAGCTCAGCACAAGCGGGTTCATATTCTTGCCATTCTTCGATACAAGGACATTGCTTGTTGCGGTGGAGATGTTTGCAATAAAAATCATTATGATTCCGGCCACCTCGCCCGGGAGTCCGAAATGAAATCCCTGCCTCCCGACACTGACAAGCACTATGCCGGCCAGGCCAAGGAATATTGTAATCACCTTTGCACGGGTGAACCTCTCTTCCTTTATCATTATCCTTGAGACAATGGCTGTCACGAAGGGCTGTGATCCCACAATGACTGCCCCGATGGCACCTGGTACCCTGTCCATCCCGATATAGAAAAGTATGTAGTTTATAAGCGTCTGGAGGACAGTCGTCCATATGGCAAGGCTACGGTTGTCCGCGATCATTTTTAAATACGCTCGCGGCCTCACGGTAAACGGAAGGATCATCAGGCCCGAAAGGATAAAGCGGGTGCCTGCGAAATGAATCGGTGTCGAGTATTGCAGTCCTACCTTAATGAAAGGATATGCTGTTGACCACATCAGGCAGGTTATTATTGCCCAGATTATGGTGTTTGTATGCCGGTCAGTCATCTGAAAAAGATAAGACTGCAAATATCGGTTTTTTTATTTTTCCTTTTTATTCCAGTCCGGCGGTTTCACTCCGAGCAGATGCTCCACAAAGAAGTCCTGCCTGCGCCTTTCTCCATACGTACCCCCGCTGCTGTGCTGCATCCCCGGCACCAGCAGGTAGTCGAAGTCCTTGCCGGCCTTGATGAGTGCATTCACAAACTGGGTTGTGGAGGCGGGGTCGACGTTATTGTCCATCTCACCGTTGATAAGCAGGAGTTTGCCCTTGAGTTTCCCTGCGTTCTCAACGTTTGACGACTCAATGTAGCTCTGGTCAACAGGCCACCCCATCCATGCTTCGTTCCACCATATTTTGTCCATCCTGTTGTCATGGCATCCGCATGATGAGACTGCAACGTCATAAAATTCAGGGTGGAAGAGAAGTGCACCGGCTGAGTTCTGTCCTCCGGCCGAGGTGCCGTAAACGCCCACCCTTTCAATATCCATGTAGGGATACTTCTTCGCGGCTGCCTGCATCCAGAGGATCCTGTCAGGAAAACCGGCATCCTTTATATTCTTCCATGCCACATCGTGGAACTTCTTGGACCTGTTCGAGGTTCCCATTCCGTCAATCTGCACAACAATGAACCCAAGCTCGGCAAGGGAGTTCATGTTGCCGAATGTCGGACGGAAAGATTTGGGAACGAAGCTGCTGTGAGGGCCTGCATATATGTTCTCAATCACGGGGTATTCACGCGAGGGGTCAAAATTGAGAGGCCTGACAATAACTCCCCAGATGTCGGTTACGCCGTCACGACCCTTGGCAGTAAATACCTCGGGGAACTGCCAGCCGGTGGCCAGAAGGTCCTTCACATCGGTCTCAGCAAGTTTCATCAGCTCGCTGCCGTCGGCGCTGTTCCTGATAACTGAAACCGGAGGCAGGTCAACCCTTGACCAGGTGTCAACCAAGTACTTTCCGTCAGCCGAAAAAAGTGCCTCATGATTTCCGTCGGCCGGAGTCAGGTGGGTGAGACCTGTGCCGTCAAAACCAATGCGGTAGTAATGTATGAGATAAGGGTCACCCTTCTCGCGCCCCGATGCCCTGAAGATTATGTTCCTCGCTTTTTCGTCCACACTTACGACTCCCCTGACAACCCATTTGCCGCTTGTGACCTGGTTCTTCACCCTGCCGGTTGCACCGTCATACAGCCAGAGGTGGTTCCATCCGTCACGCTCCGATGCCCATATGATTTCACCGGTAGACTTCACATCATACCTGTAGCGCTTTCCGCTGTAGTCGATGAATGTGGGCGACTGCTCGTCAATCACCACGCTCATTTTCCCGGTTGAGGCATCGATACGCATGACCCTGTAGACCTGGTGTCCGCGCTTGTTGTATTCAAATGTAATGGAGCTGCCAAGCGAGTCCCACCGGATGTTTTCGAGGCTGTACTGGTTGGGTATCATCGTCTCGTCGACAACAATATGTTTCCTTTCGGCGACGTCAAACACCTGCGGAAAATGCTGAGGAACGGCATCACCCGGCTTAGGGTATTCATAGGTATAGCTTTTCGGCTGCACCTGGCCTTCCGGCGATGATTCAACATAAGTGATCATGTGCTTCTCAGCAGGAATTACAAGGTATGCCATGATCTTTCTCGAATCGGGCGACCACTCTACTGATGAGGAATAGTACTTACCGATCCCGCCGTCAAAGCTCAGCTGATATTCCTTTTTTTCCTTCAGATTCCTTATCCACAGGTTGTAATCGCGAATAAATGCTGTCATCTTCTTATCCGGTGACGTGTCAGGTCTGCCGGTGAGTTCGTTGCGGAACCCCCACGGCCACCTGTTGGCATCTCCGCCCCATGTGAGCGGGCGTCTGGCCTCCCTTTCCTTTGTAACGGCATATTTTTTAAGGTCACATTTATAAACCCATCCTGAATATTCGAAGGTCATTGTTTTCAGGTCATCGGCTATTACAACATTCCTTACCGGAAGATCTGCGGCCTTTACAGTGTCACCCGTGACTCTGCCCAGAGCTTCAGCCAGCTTCACGGTATCAAATGCTTTCTTTAAAGTCTTTTTTGCCGGGTCTGCCAGGATGTAATTCTTTCCCGCGGCGGTCCTGTCTTCAAACATTAGGAGCCCCGTCTTTCCTATCCATGCCGGCCTGATGTCATTATGCCATATCTTGCCTGACAGCTGCCTGTCAAGACCGTTGGCCCTTTCGTAATCCTTTTCCGTACCCTGTGCGCCGGCAGGCAAAGAGGCAATGCAGGCAACCATGAGGGAAAATAAACCGTATACAAATGCTCTGTTCATAGCACGACTGTTTTAATTTTATGCATAGTTAAAATAAATTGCGTGTATTTTGAACACTTTTTCGATGTTTTATGGCTTAATTTACGGGACTTTCACATTTTTTAAGGAACAGGAAGGTCCAATGAAGGAAGGGTTATGAAAATAGAAGAGTATATCGCAGAGCGACTTCGCAAGGAGGGTGTGCGAAAGGTTTTCGGGATTCCAGGGGGACCCTCGATTCCATACATGGAAGCTTTCAGGAAGGCCGGGATAGAGTTTGTCCTGACGGGTCATGAGGCCTCTGCGGCTGTCATGGCCGATGTCACCGCACGGCTGACGGGAGTGACGGGCGTTTGTCATGCCACATTCGGCCCCGGAGCAGTTAATCTTGCCTCCGGAGTGGGCGGAGCCCTGCTTGACCGCTCACCGGTGATTGCGCTGACTTCTGAGCTGCCGGATGAGTGGCTTGGCAGGACAGCGCAGATGAATATTGACCATCAGGCATTGTTCAGCCCGCTGACAAAGGCAACATTCAGGTTAAGCGCGGCGAACGCTGTGGAGGTTATCAACCGGAGTCTTGAACTGGCGAACGAGGAGTATCCCGGTCCGGTTCATATCGGTCTGCCGTCAGACCTGTCTGGCAGTGAGGTTTCTGGTAGTGTCTCCACTGAGATGAATGCGGGAGGGAGAGCAGAAGAGGTAAGTGTCTCCTCCGGAGCGGCACCCGTATTAATACCGGGAAAGCCAGCCACTGACCAAGTCTCAGGCTTCAAGGCTGAAAAGCCGATATCTGAATCCCTCAGCATGCACGGGAGAGCCGGCGTGCTGATTGCCTCGGCGCGTAGGCCCCTGGTTGCCGTCGGCCTGACGGCAATGCGTACCGGCGCAGGGAAGGCCCTTGTGAAGTTCCTTGAGCAGCACCGTGTTCCAGTGGTTGTCACCCCAATGGCCAGGGGAGTGATCCCTTCAGATAATCCCTGTTTTGCGGGAGTTCTGTTCCACGCCCTCAGTGACCGCCTGGGCAGGCTTGTAAAGGCTGCTGATCTGGTAATCGGGCTTGGATATGACCCGGTGGAGTATAACTATGAATCATGGATTCCGGAGGTTCCCCTTGTTCACTTTGACACAAGGCCGTCGGACATCAGGATAAAGGGAGCCATTGAGATTGTCTCAATGCCGGACAGATGGTTTGAAATACTTGATCCGCTGATGAGTTCATCTGAGATGACTGATCTGGCAGCGGATGCCAGGAAAGCTATCATAAATGGTCTTAATGTAAAAGCGTCCGGATTCAATCCGGTCACGGCACTGTCTGTGCTGAGGGAGTTGCTTCCGGCAGGTACAATAGTCACAGCCGATGTAGGATCGCACCTTCACCTCCTGGGGCAGATGTGGGATGTGATGAGTGGCAGGCTGATAATGACAAACGGGTGGTCGACAATGGGATTCGGACTTCCGGCAGCAATAGCTGCTGCCATGTCCGGAAACGGTGAGCCTGTTGTCTGCATCACCGGCGACGGTGGGTTTGTGATGCATGCAGGGGAGATACTGACAGCGCGCCGGCACAGGCTGAATTTAATCACAATCGTGCTCAGTGACGGGGAACTGAACCTGATCAGGGTCAAGCAATCATGGAAAAATGTCACCCCTTACGGGGTAGGGTTGTGCAGCGGTCAGCTCTTTGGTGCAGACAGCTTCCTCGGAGCAGAAGTAATTCCTGTCACAAATGCAATAGATATGCATTCAGCTGTCCGAAAGGCACTTCGCTCAGGAGGCTGCACGATAATAGAGGCTGTTGTTGACCCCTCCCTTTACAACGATCTGGTTGTGAGAAGCTGAACTAAAACTATTCTTCCTTCTCTTTCTTTGCGGCCGGCTTCTTGGCCTTGGCTACTGGCCTGGCAGCCTTTTCCACAACGGCTTCAGGCTCTTTCTCCGCCTTCTTTGCAGCTGGTTTTGCCACGGTTTTAGCTGGTGCTTTGGGCTTGGCTGTCCTGGCCGGCTTCACAACCTTGGTTTCGGCTGCTGCAACGGGCTTTTCAACTTCCTTTACTGCCCCTTTCGGCTTTGTTTCATAAACTTTCTTGTTAGCCTTTCTCTTGCGGCGGACGCCAAAGGATCCTCTGATTATCTTTCCTCTTTTTGATTTCTTGTCACCTTTGCCCATATTATATTTCAGTTAGATTGTGAACTCAAAATTGCACAAACAACAAAAGTAGTAAAATTTAGCACTTCAGGATGATTTTATGTTAATAAATAAGGGGGTATGTGCCGGGCCGGTAACCCCTCCTTTTTATTAAATTTGCTGATATGGCACTGAAGAAGCTGAGAATCTACGCTCCGGAGGTCACTCCCCGGCTTGAATATACAGCCGGAGTGATATTTGACCTGGTTCTCGGTATCAGCTATGAAATAACCTCTGACAGAAGGAAGATCGGTTCAGGTCCGTCAATTATTTATTCAGACGAGAAGGTGAAGGATCAGTTTGTCATCCGTCCTTCAGGACTGCTTTCGGCCACCGGCGTAACTCACACCGCGCCTGATGTATCCAGTCCTGACGGAATGCCTGTTATCTTCTCCTGCAGTGACGGAAGCATTCCGTTTGATCTCTTCTCAGCAGTTTTCTTTATGCTCTCGAGGTACGAGGAATATCTCCCTTTTTCTCCGGATGCTCATGGCCGATTCCAGGGAACATCCTCGCTGGCTTACAGGGGCGGGTTCCTTCGTCTGCCTGTCGTTGAGATCTGGTCAAGATTCCTGGCGGACGAACTGGTGAAGCGCTTTCCGGTATTGACAATCAGGCATAATGAGTACAGGGCACTTGTGACCATTGACGTGGACCAGCCCTTTGCATACCGCAGCCGCGGATTTCTGCGCAGCATGGGAGGACTGATGAAGGGTCTTGCAGGAACAGGTGCCAGGCCGGCTGACCGGATCAGGACAATGACAGGCAGCAAGGATGATCCGTATGACAGTTTCAACTGGATTGAGGAGCAGTTGAAGGTTCACGGGAGCGAGGCCCTATTTTTCTTCCCGACAGGAGACCAGGGGGAGTATGATCACAATCCACCCTTCCGTGACCATGACTACGTGGAGATTATTCGCAAGTATGACAAAAAGTTCGGCACCGGGATTCATCCCTCATATCGCTCTGCGGGAAGAATAAAAACGCTCAGGATGGAAACAGAACGGTACCGCACCATAACGGGGCATCCTCCTGAAAGGGCGCGGCAGCACTGGCTGCTGCTGCGAATGCCTGAAACATACAGTGAGTATGAGGAGGCGGGTATTAGAAATGACTATACAATGGGTTTCAATGACGAACCCGGATTCAGGGCAGGGATATCCCGGCCGTTCCCGTTCTATGACCTGATAAGGGAGAAGATCACGGGGCTGACCGTTGTTCCTTTCCAGGTCATGGACGGTACGCTCAGGCAATACATGCACCTCTCTCCCGATGCTGCCATTGAGGTCATTGAGGAACTGATCCTTGCCACACGCAAGGCCGGAGGTCTGTTTGTCTCAATATGGCATAACACATCCCTTAACGAAGGCAACGGCTGGGAGGGGTGGAGAGGCGTGTTCCGGAAAATGCTTGAGTTGCAAAAGGAATGATAAACTACCTTAAAAACAGCGACATAGACCGGGAGAGCTGGGACGGCTGCCTGAAAGATATTCCCGGTATTAAGCCCTATGCAATGTCATGGTATCTTGATATCATGTCTCCGGGCTGGGATGCACTTGTTGATGACGATTACCTGTCGCTCTTCCCTCTTCCGCGGGCCAGGAAGTACGGATTCAGCTACCTGGCAACGCCGGTATTTCTGCAGCAGCTGGGGCTTTTCACTCCCGACGGCGACAGAAAAAGAATAGCCGGGGAGTTCCTCTCTTTCATGCCGGAGTTCTACAGGCTCATCGACCTTTGCATAGGGCAGGAGGCAGTTGCGGCCGGATACTCGCTGACACCACGGTATAATTATGAGCTGAAGCTCGATGAGACATATGAGAAGTTATGGCTCAGCTACATGACTGACTGCAGGAGGAATATCAACATAGCTCACCGTCATCCGCAGGATGTGGTTGATGATGTAAAGCCCGGGGAGCTTATCAGCCTTTTCAGGAACAATACGGCTGCCCGGGCCGGAGTGAAAAGCAGTGAAAGCTTCAGGAGGCTCCATTCCCTGATGGATCACTGCACGGCTGCCGGCAGCGGTAGGCTACTGGGTGTCAGATCACCAAAGGGGAAGCTCCTATGGGGTATGTTTGTGATAGAAATCTTCGGGCGAACCACAATGCTTTTCACGGCAGGCAGCAGGAAGAGCCGTGAACTGCGCACATCGTACCATGTGATTGACTACCTTGTCAGGAGCTATGCGGGAACAGGACAAATCCTCGATTTTGCAGGTTCAACAGTGCCCTCAATCGCAATTTTTATGAGATCCTTCGGGGGAGAGAGAACAACCTACTGGCGCCTGTACCGCAACAGCCTACCCTGGCCGCTTAGGCTGCTCAAATGATCAGAAGAGAAGTTCAATAACCTGGTCTCCTGTATCCGACTGGGTCAGTTTTCCGTTTTCACATCGAAGCGTTCTTTCCGGGAATTTCTTTACAAGCGAGTGTTTATGCGTTGACATTATTACTGCCCGGCCGGTATTGCTTATGCTCTTCAGGAGGACGTGGATCTCTTCTGATGTCTCCGGATCGAGGTTGCCCGTTGGCTCATCGGCCAGGATTATCTCCGGGTCATTGAGCAGGGCCCTGGCAATTACAACCCTCTGCTGCTCACCCCCCGACAACTGGTGCGGAATCTTGAAGCCTTTGTTCTGAAGCCCCACCTTCTCAAGAACCTCTTTGATGCGGTCTTCAATTGCAATCTTATTGTTCCATCCTGTGGCTCTCAGGGCAAACTCCAGGTTATCATGCACCGACCTGTCTGTGAGCAGCTGAAAATCCTGAAATACTATACCCAGTTTTCTTCTGAGAAGAGGTATCTCCCTTTTTTTGATTGTGCGCAGGTTGAACCCGGCAACCCATCCTTCTCCCTCAGCCAGAGGAAGCTGTGCATTCAGCGTACGGATGAGCGAGGTCTTGCCACTGCCTACCCTTCCTACAAGATAGACAAACTCACCCTTTTTGACTTTCAGATTCACGTCAGACAGAACCATGTGATCCTGCTGCATGATCGTGCAACTATTCAGTTCAATTATCGTATCTAGGGGAGTGGTCTCTTCCATCCGGAACGGTTTTTGTGCAAAATAAAAAAGAATTAACAATCAGCGGCATGTATGTTGATAAAATGAGCTTGGAAGAGATTTTCAGAAGGTTATATAGTTGTACTTTTACGGCTGATGAAACTGCGCTGGAAAATCTGCGCAAAATGTTGTTAATAAGTAAATTACTTGCAGGGATGACTTGCAGGGCATCTCTGTTGGGAGAGGCTTACGAAAGGATAAAGTTATGAACAGGAAGATATTGATGGTCATTGTGGTCTCTTTAATTGCTGCCGGATCTGCAATGAAGGGACAGGTCTCATTCTCAGGGGAAGAGATGACCTCCCTGCTGAACAACGGTTATGAAATGTTCTCTAAAGCCAAGTATGCAACGGCAATAAGTCTGTTTGACAGGTGGCTGGAGACAGAGAAGGAGGGTGACAGGCTCAAAAGGTCTGACGCTGAGTATAATGCTGCCCTGGCATCGATGAGGCTGATGAGTCCTGATGCCGAATACAGGATGCAGCGTTTCATTAGCAGCAATACGGAAAGCCCCATGCTTAACCAGGCAAGGTTCGAGTCAGGCCTCTACTGCTATCAGCAGCGCAACTATACCTGCGCCATCGAGTGGTTTGAGCAGACTGACCGGATCCTGCTTTCAGACAAGGAGCTTCCCGAATATCTCTTCAAGCTGGGATATTCACATTACAGAAGGGGTGATACAAAAAGGGCCCAGATGCTCTTCGCCGAGCTGATCAGCTCTGACACAGACTACACCTCTCCGGCCATTTACTATCATTCGGCCATCGCATATGAGAATGGCTTCTACCGCACGGCCCTCGAGGGGTTTGAGCGGCTGAAGGGGGATGAGACCTTTGGAAGCATCGTACCATTCTACATCACTCAGATCTATTACCTCGACAAGAATTATGACGGGATACTCGAGATGGCTCCCGCGCTGATTGACCAGGCAGGAAAGACCCGTGAGACGGAGCTCTACCGGTTCATTGGCGATGCTCATTTTCAGAAGGGTAATTACAGCGATGCCATCCCATACCTTGAAAAATTCATAAAGGGTACAAAGCTCAGTGACAGGAACGATAAATATGAACTGGCTTACAGTTATTATCAGACCGGTGCCATTGATCAGGCCACAAAACTCTTCAATGAGGTGGTGGGCCGAAGTGACATCCTCACCCAGAACGCCTATTATATGCTGGGCTCCTGCTATCTTAAGGCGAATGACAAGAAGAAGGCACAGATGGCTTTTTCCGCCGCGGCAGGAATGAACTATGACCCCGAGGTGGAGGAGGAAGCTCTCTTCAACTTCGCCAAACTGGCATACGAAAACTCATATGCACCATTTGGAGAGGGGATCGATGCTCTTCATAACTATATCCAGCGATACCCGAATTCGGAAAACGTCTCTGAGGCTTATGACTATCTCATCTCTGCTTACATGAGGCTGAAGAATTACCAGGCAGCCCTCAGTTCGCTCGAAAAGATAAGCAGCAAGGACAACAGGCTCAGGGAAGCCTACCAGAAGGTGACCTATTACAGGGGGGTTGAGCAGTTCCGCAACAAGCAATATTCAGACGCAGTTTCAATGTTTGACAAGTCGCTTGTCTACAAGGAGATGAATGCTGAACTGATGTCTCAGGCCCTTTACTGGAGAGGAGAGGCAAACTATCATCTGGGCCGGAATGATGCTGCCGTTATTGACTGGGAGAGCTTCAGAAAATTGCCGGGGGCCTCGTCAATGCCGGGATATGACCTGATTGATTACAACCTTGGATATGTCTTCTATAACCAGGGTGAGTACGCAAAGGCTCTTCCTTATTTCATTGCCTTCAGCAACAGGGCAGATGCACAGACAAGACCTGATATTGCATCAGATGCGCGTAACCGTATCGCCGATTGTTACTACATAAGGGCAGATTATCCCTCCGCAATTGCCAATTATGACAAGGTGATTGACAATGGAAGGCTCGATGCCGATTATGCAATGTTCCAGAAGGGATTTGCCCAGGGACTGAGTAACGATAACCAGGCCAAGGTCAGCACACTTACCGG
>Ga0209800_10000854_pt1 | contig 38774 bp, 58 predicted proteins | sample Higcelweek8metaG_FD_187174 | JGI IMG/M metagenome (GOLD analysis project Ga0209800, IMG submission 187174) | Freshwater pond sediment microbial communities from the University of Edinburgh, under environmental carbon perturbations - High... | ecosystem: Environmental > Aquatic > Freshwater >...
GTCATCAAGGGTAATAATAATCTGGTCATCTGTTTCGGGTAATCCAACCTCGTTTATATCCATAAGCGACAATTGGCATATACTTGACTGGTCGTTTATTATGTCCTCAACCGATAATGAGTTTGCCAAAATGTCTGCCGTACGGTCAACACCGTTTATAGTTATGCTGTAAGCTGTTGCGGGCGTAGTGAGTGTTGCCCAAGCTGTTGTTGTCGTTCCAAGTGAGTTTGTGGCATAAAAACGGTAATAATATGCTTGCCCCGCATTAAGGTTTACCAAATCAACATCATACGCACCACCAGCCCACGTAATACCGCTTTCGTCAACCTCACGGTCTACATAAGGGGTTGTTGAGTATTGCACGCCACGCCTTGTTATAGTGAGGCCACCGCTACCGATTGAGGCATTGACTGTTGCCGTGTGTTGGGTAACGTCTGTTGGCGTCAAAATCGTTATTGCTGGCGCCGAGGGTGGGGTATATCCGCCGAGTAGTAGTATTAGTGACATACTTTAATTGTAGCAAAAAAGAAGCGTTATACGTTACTGACACCCATAAACTTTTTTATTTGGGTATTATATATTGCTAAAACTTCTGTTGAAGTTAAAATATCATTAAAAAATATAAGCTCATCAATATATCCGTCCCACGTTCTGTCGTTTAAGTTCCTATTACCAATAAATAATGTTGCGGAAGCGTCCGACTTAAACGTACCGCTTGGTGCGTTCATTTGAGTTATAGATTTTGAGGCTCCGTTAATATATATAATTGGGGCGTTTGCTGTTGACGACGAGTTATATGTAACAACTACGTGTGTCCACGTATTTTGTGGTACGTCATAGTTTGTCGTTGCCCATTGTGCGAGTGCGTCCCAAATTGTTCCAAATCTTATCGTATAATTTGTACCGCTTGCGCTACCCATATATATTGTTGTCCCCATTGTACTATCTGCTGACTTATCATAAACTCTTGCAAGTGACCCCTCACCTAAACTTTTTGCATATATCCATACTGAAACTGACCCACCAGAAGCAAATATATTAGTATTGTCTGCGTGCGAGGCTACTGTTATATAACTCGTTGTTGCATTAAAACTTACGCCCTGCCCATATTTACCGTATGAGGCATTATATGATACGTTACTATCTGTACCATTATGTGCATTTTTTGTGTCATTACTATTTCCCTCAAAACGATAGTATCCTTTACAATTTACGTCACTTAATAATAAATTATTAAAAAACTCCTCGCTTAATTGTTTACCAAGTATTTTGTGTGTTGCAAGGCGAGTAATACCGTTTATTTTTTTTACTGCGACTGTCATAGTATTAAACTAATTCTGTCTGTACTAACTGTGGCTTAAATACCATTATATCTGCGGTAAGTGCGACGCCAAGTATTTGTACTACATCGTCTGTTCCTGTTGGTGCGGTTTGTGAAAGTGTATTACCTGTTGTGGCTGTTACTGTTCCATAAATAAGACCGCCAATCGTCCAGTTCCAAGTGTCGTCCCTTGCAACTCCCATAAACATAAACGTACCGCTTGCGTTGTTTGCAATTGAGGCGTCAATACACATTACCAAGCCACTCATTGTTGCTATGGCGTCGGCGTCAATTAGTCCAACTTTGCCGTCTGATTTTATATATCCAACGTCACCAAAATTGAGGTCTGTGCCAGCCGTTAGTGCTATGCGTTCATTTGACGAGGCGGTGTGGTCATCTGCTGGTGAGGCAATAAGTTTTGGTATACCAGCGTCGGCGAGTGCCTTTGCTGTTACAAACTTTGCGTCGTCCGAGCCTGCTAATACTTCGGCTCCACTTGCTTTTACTGGTATTGCGCTTGTTTTTGCATAGCTACTATCCTCAATGGCTTTAGGCGTTACCATTTTTGTATTATCTGTCCCTGTGTCAACCTCGGCGCCAGTTGCCACCGTTGGCGCTGGTGCGCTACTTGCCACATACGCTTTTACCGCTTTTTGTGTAGGTACTTTTACGTCACTATCTGCTGATAATGTATTGTCTGTATCAAGGTAAGTTTTTGGTATCGGCTGTATTGTTACTGGGCTACTCATAAGTTAAACGTAATAAGTAAAGGTAACACCGTCACCGTTTACTGTGCTATCAAGGTAAACGTCGGCTATGTCGTCAATATCAAGGGTAAGTGTGTCGCCTGCGTTTAGTGCAATACCCCGTCGTGTTGAAAGTGAAGCAACAACGGTTGAAGCGCCAACAACAATTACACCTGTATTGTCTGTTTCTGCCTGAATATAAACACGTTTTATTGCGGTTGTACTTCCAAGCGCAACGGCTGACCCTGCGGTTGTAACGACCTTGCGACCGTCAACGATTGAGGCAATCGCATTGTACGTTGGCATTGGGTTTGTCTTTGCAATATCGCCGTCGTTAACTCCGTCTGCTCCGATTGTAACTTTTGTGCGTGGGTATTTTACTGCGCTTATATCATCTGTTGCTATAACGTCCCCACCCGTCATTGTATTGAGTGTTGTATTATCTGCCATAATTTAATTATAAACTATTAAATGCGTACCGAGTGTTGCAACTTTGCAATAATACCGTCGCCTATTCGTTCGGCAAGGCTCATTGCGTCCGCCTCACCACCTATAATTGCACCGTTAAGGTCAATGTTTATGTTTGCAATGCTCATTGACTTACCGCCATTTGACACGGTTTGCGCAATCATATTTGGCGATAGCATTGTATTAAACTGCAAATCACTTAATGCGTTATTCACTTTGCCGACACCGCTTTTTACAATATCCAATATGCTCGGTGAGTGGCGTTTTGTAAAATCCAAAGCGTCTTTAATTTTGTTTACAAGTTCGCTGATTTTATTCCAAGCGTCTTGAAACGGCTTTACCAGTATGCCAAGTATGGTGCCACCCCAACCCGTGATAAAGCTAATAATACCCGATAATGTTTTTTCAATGCCTTGTATCGCAAGTATCGTACCTTTAAGTATCTTTTGCCACGCTTCGTCCCATTTTCCAGTAATAAGTCCAAAAAATACTGCAAGTATGACGCTGATAATACCCGTAACTGTTTTGAATAATCCAACTACAATGTCCCAAAACCCTTGTAATCCTTTCATTACGCTTTCGCCGTGAGCTTTCCAAAAGTTTTGTATATTAAGCAAAAATACCTTTATGAGTTCCGTAATGACAAAAGTTGCGATTGTAAATAAGCTTGTCACAATGTCCCAAAGTACCTGTGTAACAAGTTGTATTTGTCCCCAATTATCCGTAAAAAATTGTACCAATAAGCTTATTGCTGGCATTAAAACGTCATTGAAAAAACCCATAAGCGCTGTGATTACGTTTTGCGTTATGGTTTGTATACCCATAAAGTTTGTCGTAAAAGCAAAGTAAAGTAGTTGTAATGCAATTACCACAAGGGTAAATGGGTTAAGTAGCGCCGTAAGCAATGCGTTTACTGTACCAATAATCATCAATGTACCGATTGTCATTGCCATTGCCTGTAAAAATCCGATTACGAGTGTTTGGTTTTCGGCTACCCAAGCGCTAAACTGCGTCAATGCGTCCTTTATTGCTAATATACCTTGTGCAAGTTGTGTGGTCTGAAAATCTGCAAAAAACTCACCAATAGCTTTATTGTCAAACAAATCTGCCAAGGCGCTAACAAGCGGTAATATCGCAACCGCTATCAACTGCCCTATGTTTTCCTGCAAGTTTTCAAATCGTACCTGTAACCGTGCCATTGCACCCTCGCTTGTTTCCTTTGCGACCGCATTGGTAAACTTTAAGTTTTGTGCAAAACCCTCATTGATTGCCTTTACCTTTTCCATTTCGGTACCTGTGGCAATAATGCTTTTCTGTAAATCCGTAAATCGTATACCCGACTTTTCAAGTACACCAAACTGCCCATTGAGCGCCTTTGCAATCATATTGGCTGTTTGGCTCAATTGGTCACCACTTGCTGATACTCCAAATTGGTTTACTGCAAGGTCGGCAAGTGACCCGCTTAACCCTTGTACGGCTTTATTTGAAAGCCCAAAGGTTGACAACTGCGCCATACCCATTTTTATATTGTCACCGTCCAATACACCTTTGCGCTCCAACTCGTCTGCCAAATCCATTGTCGCCTGCAATTGTTCTTTTGTTGCCTTTGTTACCTGCAATACTGCGTGCTCTAACGACTTTTGCGCCACTTCTGCGCCCTTGTATGCGTCGTAACTTGTCTTTGCAAATACGGTCAAACCAGCAACCATTACGCCAGTAAATATGGTCGCTTTATTTGAAAAATCTTTTATACCCTCGCCAATTTTACTTAAATTAGTACCAAAACCTTTTACTTGGTCTTGGGCTTGCGTCATATTTTTCTTAAAGTCCGATATGTCCGCCTTTACCGTAGCTGTGACTGCCCCAACATCAAATGAGTTTGCCATATAATCATTTTACTATAATGTGTGAGCCCTGTGTTAGTTTTGTTTTGAATACGTCAAAGCTTGTTTTGTCTAATGTTTCGGGTCTTTTCCCAATCTCGGGCGGTGGCTCTAATTTGCGCCATAAATTGTTTGGGTCTTTAGTATGTGGGTTTGATATTAAGGCAAGTTGTATACGGTATTCGTCAAGCTTACGTTTACCCATTTGAGTTACAAGGTAAAACAAATCGTCAAAGTATACGTGTTCTAAAATCTCGGTCAAGCTCCACCCATACTCACTTGCCAAGGTATCAATAGCCCAGTAAAGCCAAACGTTTACGTCGTTGCCGTCGTTGTGAGTTTGGGTGCGTTCGGTTGGGCTATCGCTTTTTTTATTTGCTCGTATATTTCCTTATAGTTGTTTACCTCATATACCGCTAATGCAATCTTTACGCACTCATCAAGCCCCAACTCATTAAGTTGCTCAATAGTAAGCGGTGTTGCGATTGAAAGTATATTTAATGCTTCGGGTAAACTTTCGCTAAAAATAAGTGGTAAGTTTTCAAGCATTTGGTCATTATCCATACTTGGCATACCCGATATTTTCTTTGGTATTTCCTTTAAGGCTTTAAGAAGCTCCGCATATTTCCCAATAGGTAGCTTTTTTATTTCAACTGTTTGGTTATCTAATTTTATTTTGATTGTTTTCATAGTGTTTGTAATGGCTGACAACTAAAGTGTACTTTTGCCAATTACGATTGTTAAGCTGTACTGTCACCAATAAGACCCAAATAGTTGCCGTCGGTTTTTGTTTCGTCCAAAAGGGCGGTAAACTCAACCTCAACAATTGTTTGCTCGTCGTTCTTGTGTGATATTACAACTTGGCTTGTCACAACGGCTTTGTAAAATACAATGTCGTGTGCTCTTGTTCCCTCACTTAAAGGGTGTAACACAAGTTGAAAAGCATTTGCACTTTGTAGTGCACCTGCTGATTTTCCCATAGTTACACGTGCGTTGCCTGCCCCACCAAAAGTGGTATTTGGCATTGCGATTTTAAGGTTTGCGATTGTAAGCTCTGCTAACGGTACTTTGGCTGTCAATTTTTCGCCTGTGAGCACTTTGTTAACAACGGTTTCGCCGTACTTATCAACTGCAAGGTCTTGGTAAACTGGCTCGTATGATACCTCAACTCCGCCTTTGGTATGTCCCAAATCTGCGCCGTTAAAAGATACACTACAAGCTCCAAGGTGTACGTTTGTTATATCTGCCATATTTTATTTCACCCCCTTTTGTTATATGTTAACTTGTAAAATCCTTTTTAATTGTATCAACATTTTCCTTTGTCTGCACGTGCTTAAAGTTAATTTCGTTAAGTTCCCCGCACCGAGGGCACGCAAAAGCAATCCGCCCCGCAAATACATACTCGTAACATATTAGCTTACGGCAATGCACGCACCTTACCTCACGGTAAACTTTACTGTTTAATGTAATCATCTCGTCAATATCTTAAAATTGATACTAAACTCGTCTTGCCCTGCCTCGTTTCGTCCGATATGTCCCCCCTCTGCCAAGGCATAAATATAGTAATAATACGTCGTTGTGAGCGTTCCGTTACGTTTTTGGTGTAGTAGTGCCCGTATAGCGTCCAACTTGGCTTTTCCAGCCTCATACCCTGTTGAGCGTATATATACCTGAAACGTTGGCTCCTTTGTGGGCAAATCAATGTCGGGCACCATACCGCCCGTATCAATGACTGCCACGCACGGGCATACGTCTGCGGGCAAATAAGATATAAACAAATCGGTTGCAATTGTACCGATACTGTTTGTCTGCATTAGTGTTGCGATTTCCTCTAAAAGTGTCATATTAGCTTAACGCCCCTTTTAGTGCGTCTTGAAAATACTTTATAAATATACTCATATTTTGCTTAATAGGGTTTTCCAAGTATTTGCCCTTTCGTCCTTTTTGAAAATGATACTCGGGGTGTTCGTGCAATCGGCTCGCATAAACCTTGTTATACCCAACGATACTTTGCTCGTCCTCATCAATTACGTTACCGCTATTTTGTAATAACCCTTTATCGTGTGGTACCTCAAATGTGCTCAACCGCAAAATCTCGCTTGCAACGTCCCGTACTGCTTTTTGTTTTTTATCCTCAATTTTAACGGTAATAATATCCGTCATTTTTCTTTGAAACTCCTTGTCATCAATAGTTATATTTGCCATTTTGATAGCTCTAATTTAATATGGTGGGTCGTTCCGTCGCCCTGTGTTGCATTGTATTTGGCAAAAACCTTATAGTCATTGCCACCGTAAGTAATTTTGTCATCAACGTTAACCACCGTCGTTGCTGGTACATAAACAATAGCCATTATCATAATGAGGCTATTATTAGGCAACAAACGTTGCCGAGTAGTCTTTTGCACCCGAGCACTAACGGTGGCTGACGTTGAAGCTGTCGGCTTGCCAAACTTATCGTAGCCCGACTTTGTATATATTACGACTGATTGATTAAATAGGTTTGTTATGCTCATATAATTTTGCCTGTACGCTTAATGTAACCGCTTAATAGTGATTGTACCTTTGTACTAACTAAATCGTCCTCGGTTACCTCGCCGTCGGCATTTGTATATGAGTAGTCGCCTATTGTTTCGCTGATTTTACTATCGCCACCACCTGCAAAGAAGCTGTCGCCAAGCTCAACAATATACTCATATTCGGCGCAAGTAGCCCGTTTGATTGCTTCGGGTATTCGCTTGTAATATGTATTTGGCGTGTTGTTGCCGTCAAAAACGACGTCCTGCAATCGGGGAAACTTACCCAATTGATATATAACGTAATAGCTTGTCGTATCAAGTGCTGTTGCCCAAGCGGTATCAACGGTAAGTACGCCCGCACGTGTGGACGTAGTTATTTTACGACGTTGACCTGCCCCAGTTCCGCCGATAATCTCAACCTCACAAAGCGCAAAATAATCATTGTCGTATATGTTTTGGTGCAATACATCAAGGGTAAGTGAGGCTGACCCAGCGCCCGTTGCCTTTCCGTTTAACTCCTGTGCGATAAACTTTTGGTGATACCCAACAAAGCCGTCAATTAGTTCCTCGGCTTTATTTATCTTATCGTCGGTTATTGTCGCAACGTCGGCGCCTGTATATTCGGCGACCTCTGCTTTTGAAACGTAACCTCGTCTGCTTGTTGGTTTTGTACTTGTTACACTCATATTAAAATTATATAACTTCACGCCACGCTATGCTACCCAGTATGTCTGCGCTTGCGTCAAATGGCGTTACCGCTAATACTAATGTATCCATTACCCCGTTAATATCTGCCCCAAGGTGTAGTGCATTATTTAATGCACCCTCAATTGCGCCACGTGTCTGTGCTGACGCTGGTACATATCCACTATCAAGTTGAATACCGCCCGTTACCTCGTTTGCCGTTACTCCCGTTGCTATTTGGCAAGCGCTATTGGTCAAATCAGTATATGCAAATGTACCTGCAACCGTAGCGTTCCACATTAAACGCCACTTAAACGACGTTGCGGTTGTGGTCATAAGTGCAACATTAAGTGGCTCAATTACTGCACCTAAATATGCTGTTTTTAGTCGTATACCAAGCAAGGCGTACGACGTACCGACTGTATTGGCGTCAACCTTTGTAACGCCGTTGTCGTGACTGAATAATAAACCCTTTGGCTCACTCCCACCCTCTGATATGAGCGAGCTACAAATACACTTTAAGGTACTTGTTACTCCTGACCCGTCATTTGCTATTTCATAACGTATGGGTAAGTTTGGCGTGCTCATATACACGTCTGATACGTTATTTGTATTAAGCATTTCGTGTGCGTAATAAATCTTACCGTCAACGACAAATCCAAATCGTACTCGCCCAACTCCAAGCCACTCAAAGTCAATTACGAGTATTTGTGCTTTTGAAAAATCAAGCCTTATTTTGCTTTTCCCGTTTCCGTCCATATAATCCAAGTTCCAAGCATTGCGGGCAATTACATTATCAATTACTGTACCAGTTACACCAGTACGATTGACAAAAGATACTGCCCCGTCTTTTGATTGCAAAAATAAGCCGTTTGATACGTCATATAAACCAACACGTTTTGTTATACCGCTTGTTGTTGCAAAGTCGGCAAAGGTGATAAAAAGAAGTTGTGATTTTGCGGGCTGATAATTGAAGCGCTGAAAAGTTTGACGTACCCGTACACCAGCTTTTGCGTTTGTTACCCCAATAACTGTTGAGGCTTTGGCTTTTGTATATACGCTTGTTGTGTCTGTTCCCGAGGTTGCCCCGTCACTCCAACGCAAGGGTGAGTTATCAAAAACTTGCTTGCTGTCAAATATGGTAAAAGGGGTTGAAACTCGCAAACGTCCAAATGCGTCGTTGTGGGCGCTGTCAAGTATGGTAATTGGGTCTGTCATACTTTAATTATAGCAATAATAACGTTACTTCAATGGTACATCAATACCGCTAAAATAACGTTAATTGTGGCCGTATCACTTCGGTACGCCGACGGGTATTTAACACTTACTGTTAACGTCTTGCCGAGGCAATTACAAAGGTGTCCTCGTTTCCTTTCGGTCGGGTGCAACTTTGCGGTAACGTATGAGCTTGTTGTTAAAGCCCCGATTGCTTTATGGGTACCGTACTTTTGATACGGCAATACCTATAAAGCTTTACGGCCTCAAACTCGCAAAAAACATTTGTAATGCTTTTGCCTCGTTGGGAAAGTTAACGGTCTGCATAAAATTAGTATACACGTTTTTACACATTGTTTGGTACCTTTCATTGTCATTGTAATATAATAGTTTAGTGATTGTTTCAAAAGGGTTTAAGCCGTCAATTGCAATACACGTTTTACCGTCAATCATAAGCGCCTCACCCAACTTACCTGCATAATACTGCCGTTTTACAATCATTGGTCGCCCAATAGCCCCTGTGTTAAATATAATATGCCCGTACCCGTCACCACCTGCCTTGGTGTGCCAAATAAAGCGACTGTCTTTGATTGACTGTGCAACCTGTCTGTTTCCGTGCATACACCCGTCACGGCATTGCCCGCCATAGCTCTTAAAGTTCCACTCGGGCATTGACCTGCCAACCTTATTGAATAAATGCCAGTCGTCTGCAAAATGACCCGCCGTATTAAAGCAATTGATAAGCGCAGTTACGTTTTTGCTTTCGTTGGGTGGGGTATAGCTGAAAATATCCAAGTCAAACTCTTGGTGATATGTAATAAAGTTTATGTCGCTTGGTACACCTTGTATTATTGCCGACGCCATTATGTTTGGTGCCAATCCAGCCCCAACCGTCCACGCATTGCCAATCTGATAAATGAGTTTTGGTTTATTCGGGTGCTCGGCGCATAACTTCTTAAACGGCTCAATGTGGCACGGCATTGACGCAATGACAATATCAAATGGGGTACTCATAAACCCCTCGTAAGTGATTGCCTTGTTTGTTTCGCCACTATCTATGTCTTGGCATTTGTATACGGGTGGGGAAGCGGTGACAACTTCGTTAAGTTTTGCTGACCCGTCGGGTGTCGCTCCGCCTATACCCAAAAATTGCTGTACCGTCGCTGGGTGGTCGTATACTTTCCAATAACCCCTCGTATGCCACTCAACCCCAATAGGGCGGTATACCTCGCCACCAAGTCGTCGCTCAAACAATAATATAAAGCTTTGCAACAACCCTGCGTGGTGAAAATCAACAAACACTTTCATAAATTATTTTTCAAAATAATTTTTTTATAATTTTTTTTATTTTTTTTCTCAATTTTTTGCTTTGAAAAAAATCTTTTTATATTAAGGGTTTTTTACTATATTGTCGGTGTTTTTACACCACTCCCCTATTTTATAGGTCTGTCCCCCTTTTTTCTATTTTAGCCTCGTTATGGCTCCCCCCCCGCCTTTTTTTGTCGGGGTAGGGGAGTGGTTATAGGTCTATTTGCGGTAAATAGGCGGTTAACCACTTTTTATATATCTCAACCCACGTTTTATCCTTAATTACGTTTGCTTTCAAACACGCATAAATCCAATGTGCGAGCTCGTCGGGTTTATAGTTTGGGGCTTCACCACGTGCTATTAGGCTCATATTACTTGATAGCCCGTTAAGGTGTTTGGTGTAATGAGTGAGCTTATATACGGGGCTTTGCAAGGCTTCAATGTCTTGTTGAAACTTTAAGAAGTGGTCGCCCTTGTTTGGTATTATGCCAAACTGTTTGCGTGTCTTATTAAGGAGCGTGCGTTTGATAAATATACTGCACGGGTGCATACGGTCGCTTTCGTAATGCGCCATTATTTCGTGCCCTTGTTGCTCGGCAACGTTCACCTCAAAAAAATACTTTTCCACGTCCTCAATAATATAGTCCTGTTCGGTAAACCAAATCCACTCGGCATTGTATGAGTGTATAAGGCATTGATTGACTGCTATATTTCGCCAGTCGTCTGTTGGTGGTGTTGGCGGTGGTATAACAAACTGGCAATGTAATGGCGTCAAACTTTCCTTAATAAAAGCCGTGTAATTTGGCTCTTGGTTTGTTTCGGTGATTGCGATTATCACCTCATTAAATCTGTGTCGGTTAACTGTCAAAAACTCACGCCATAGCGGGTAATCGCAGTTATTCGGCCAACTAATGATTATATCGGGTTTTACCATAAGCCAATTGTTTTGTAAGCGTCTTGTCGTCTGCGTATACGCTTAATTGATAATTGCATATACCCAATTGCTCGGGTGATTGCGTCTTTATAAAGCTGTCTAAACTCGGGCAACTCTGACTGGTCGCCAAACTCAACAAAGGTCAAAAACCATTGTAAGCGCCTTTCAAACTCGTATTTTTCCATTTCGGTTTTAGCAAGTGTGCCCCAATCAATATCCCGTTTTATCTCGGGTTTATTTATGCGGTAGGCGAGTGCTCTATTTTCCTCGTCCAACAATATGCCGTGTATACCGCTTGAAAGTGACCCAATATGGCACCAAGGGGCGCTCCCGTCAAATAAGTGGGTATGTTCCTCAAAGTTCCGTATATCCTCGGGTGAGCCGTGATACTGTGGCACGTATTTAATGTACTTTTCACTCACAAGCGCACGTAACTGCAAGCTTGCCCAAACAAAGGTATCGCCGTATATGACGTCATTAAGGACGGTGTAGTTGCCCAATTGTTCAATTACCGTGCCCTTTTGCCACGCTTTAGCGCCAAAATTGCGGTCTGTTTTAAGTAATAGGTCTTTACTGCTAAAAAATAGGTTAGGCCAAAAGTTGCACCCTTGGTCACCAAACCCCTCGTAGCTCAAACCCCATAGCTGTTTTGCCCGTTCTGATATTTCGGGGTGACAACTGCCACGCTTTGATACAACCATTTGGTATTGTTCGCTTTCAAGCCACCTAAAGCATTGGTCAATAACTCCACGCTTGAATATATAGCAATCGTCCTCAACCAGCATAACGTACTTTTCCTTTACCTGTTCAAGTCCCCGATTGATTGCGTCGCCGTGTTCAATTTGGTGGTTAATAAAAGTAAGCGTTATTTTTGGGTCGGCGCATATTTTGTGTACGTAATCTACTGCGTCCTGTTGTATTGGGCTATTTGCCACAATATAAAGGTGGTCTACTTCGTCGCCCCAATACTCCTTAAATCCGTGTAACCAGTAATTAAGCATAAACGGGTCAACGGGTGTTGGTAATATAACCGCACGGCTTGTGTTGCTCATAGTTTGAATAGTCCCTTAAAATAGCCTTTTAAGTAATAAATCCTTTCGGCTGGCAAGGCGTACCAGTCCATAAAGGTTAATAACATCTGTAAATACTCGTCGGCAAAGTCCTGTATCTGCGTCTTATCCTTTAATACGTCGTGAAAAAGCAAACGCATTGCAAGTGCCTTTATAAATATAGGCTCCGCACCGCTATTTGGCAAATCCTCATTGAATAGGGCAAACACCTTTTTTAATAACTGCCCCTCGTCTGCGTGCGTCCAAAAACCATACTCACCGCCACCCAAACCCAAGGCACTACTCATCATTTGCCTTACGTGCAACCAGCCGTGTGCGCTGTATAGCTCGCTGTCGTCCATAGTGTCAACGTGCAAGCAATTTGCGGGCGTGTATAAAATCTTTGGGTGTAGCGTCGCAAGTTGAGCACTTAACCAGCCAAAGCAATCAAGGTCAAACGCCCTGTCCGTTACGTGGTCAACGTTGGGTAATTTGAAGCCTGCGGGTATATGTTTTGGCATTAAGTCTTTATCTGTCCTGTTCATAAAGTCCATTTTGCCAAAGAAAAAACAACGCATAAATCCACGCACCGCAAGGTCGCCAGCTATATACCCATAATTGATAAGCGGGTAATTTGGTGCAACTATGTCATACTCGTTTAAGTCGTCAAAGCATTTTTTAACAAGTCCCTTTTCAAATATAAACCCGTCGCTTTCAATCATACCCACTTTGTCGTCTTTGACCTGTGACAACAAAAACTGGTTTGCTACTTCGGGTATCTGCCAATTGGGTTGTCTGTATACGCTGATTTCCTTAAATGGCTCCAATAGCTTATTGTTAAAATCAATTACCGTTTGGCTTATGAGTTCGGGTTTGTAGTAAAGCGATAAATATACTTGGTCGCACTCGCCACGCCAATACTTCTCGTATAACCTCAACCAAAAGTTGAGTAAAAAGGGGTCGCCGTCAAAATGGGTAATAACTGTGCTCATATCCAAATACGTGCAACGTTAGGTAATAGCTTTTTAAGGTTTATTTTGTAATCTCGCTCGTATGTCTTTATTTCGTCGTCCAACCAAATATCAACGCCAAGCTTGTGCAATTGGCTTATTTTCCAGTATGAGGCAACACGTAAGTTATATTTTTTTGGTGGCATAATAAGCTCGTGATAGCTTATATTGAAGCCCTTTAGGTCTGCGATTGTTTCCTCAACACGCTTTGGGTCGCCACCATTTCGCCACGTGAGTATATAAACGTAGTTGCTGTTTTCATTTTTACATAAGTGATATGTAAGCCAACTCAATGCCTGTGGGTTTGCTGTAATCACTCCGTCAATGTCAATTGCCCATTTTTTCATATTAGTTTTTTAATAACCTTTGCTGGGTTACCTGCAACGAGCGTATAGGGCTCTACGTCGTGCGTTACGACTGCACCAGCGCCTATTACTGCGTATTTTCCTATGCGTACACCTTTAAGTATAATGCACCGTGAGCCAAGCCAAACCCCTCGCTCAATGTAAATAGGCTCGCCAATATCGCTCAATTTGCGTCCGTCACCAAACTGCATATAGTCGTGCGCACCTGTAAGTATCATTACGTCGTGACCGCTAAAAACCTCGGGCTCAATTGTTATTTTGTGTATACAATCAAGCGTACCGATAATTGCCACGCTGTCGTCAATCTCGGGCATAACACCAGTACCAAGGTTGAAGTAATGCACTCCGTATGTACCGTATGGTGTGTTTTCGTTCTTTAGCTGTTCAAGTGTCTTTACCATTTGTAATCGCCCTCGTGTGACTTATAAAAACCAGTCAAGCCACGTGGCGTGCCAAAGTGAAAGGGGCGCACTTTTCCGCTATGTACTAACTGCGTCATAAATCCGTGTACTTTTCCATACGGCCAAGCAAAGCCGTGCTCTGCATTTTCAATTTGGTGTAAGTGTCTATGTAAATCGTGTATAAACAAATACCCGCCTTGTTTCCAATTGTCGTAAAACTTATCAAACTCCGTAAATCGTGTTTGAGGCTCTGTATCAAGTAATATAAAATCGTATTGTGTTGTTGGCTCATACTTTGCCACGTCCCCAAGGTGACACGTTACATAATCTGTAAGCCCCAATCGTTGTATACGTGACTTTGCAATCTCGTGTATCTCGGGTAAAAACTCCAAAGTATCAAGGTGCCCAAAGCCATTGTCTTGCAATCCCTTGCCCATATAAGAAGCGCTGACGCCCCAATGGGTGCCAGTTTCAAGTACGTTTTGAGGCTTTAGTATGCGCATAAACGCATAAAAAAACTCGCCAACTTCGCACTCCACGCCTGCGTCATTAAACGCTGAAAAAGCGCTATTTGTATTACTCCACTCGCCCTCATTATGTATTTTTAGTTTAGGGTCATTGCCCAATAAAGCGTTTGTTATATACATATTATTTACGTACTGTGATTACGTCTTTGGCGTCTGTCATTAAGATACCTTGGTAATCTGCAACTGGTAATACTGACTGTGGGGCGTTCTTTTCTTTTCGGGTCGCCTCGCATACATCACAAATACCCGTTTGTGCGTGTTTTGTGTTTGGCATTTTTTGTTTGCCGTATTTAATACCGTGCCAGCTACAAAGGTTTTTTACCTCGTAGTTTCCAATAAAGTACCTCATAAGATAAATTAAACTTGTAAAAAGGCTTTCCAACGGGCTTTTACTTCGTTGTAGCCAAATAATTTAATAGCTGTTTGCCGTCCCAAATATCCAATACGGTCTGCAAGCCGTTTATTTGTAATCAACTCCTGTATAACACCTCGTAAATAGTCCAAGTCATCACTCACAAATCCGTTTACCCCGTTTTGTATTATGTCGGGTATTTCATACATTTTACCCGCTATATTAAGGCTATCACCAAACTTACTGCCTGTGGCTACAATCGGTATACCCGTCATCATTGCCTCAATAAAGCTTAATGTATAGCACGCTGGTTGTGTTCCCGTGTATACGTACACCCGTGCGTCACGTAGCTTTTGTTTAAGCCCGTCGTATGTTAAGAAGCCACCCGACAACTCCATTGATAGCTCATTACTTGTGCCATAAAGTTTACGGTTAAAACCCCGTGTAACATACTCAAATGCGTCATAGTTGCACCACTCGCCTCGGTGTTTCATATTTTGTGCAATGGTTATGACCTCATTACCGCCACCAATCCAGCCCTTATACTCGTTTTCGTCTTTATAAAAGGGTATTACTGTATCGCACCCTATGTTGCCAGTAATAAACATTTCCCGCCGTGAGTACCGTACAATCTGCAATCCGTCTTTGCGCAGTTTTGCCAATTTCGTTTCAACGCCTGTATTTGATTGCCCAATAGTTCGCCAAATAACACGCTTGCCACGTAATCTCGGCCAATTATTGATAAGCCACTCGGGTACGTGCATACAAATAATAGTGTCAAAGTTATTTAGGAAAGTTACGGGCATATTGTTGCGGTCGGGCGCAATGGCTAATATATCATTATCAACCGCTTGTTTTAATGCTGGTCGTATCGGGTCAACGGGTGATTGAGGGTTTAGGTATGAGCCTAAACTAAAATAGGGTATACCCAAGTCCTCAAAAATCCGTAGCTCGTCGTATTCCAAAATGGCGTGACAACTCAAATATAATAATCTCATATTAGTTTTTTAGTAACTCGGGTGCGCAAGCAAACTTTGGCCACCGTATCATTACTGCACGGTTAACGTCTGCGTCTGATAGCTTCCCGTCAAATGCAACCTCACTCAAACATTTGTCGCACTTGAAAATTGTTAATACACCTGTCTTTGTTTGTTTTGTTAATAATGTCCTCTTAAAATAATGTTCTTTCATATAGCTTGGGGCTCTAATGAGCGCTGTATAATTTTTAATCGTTCTAACATTTGTAAACCGACTGCCTTTAATGCAAACTTATCTTTTACCGTTTGTGCACCTTTTATCCCCATTTGTTTTACTTCGTCTTGGTGCTCGTAAGCATAACGTAAAGTCTTGCGTAAGGCTTCAATATCAACCGACGCCCACCATTGGTCGGGCAAGTACCATTGCTTGTTTCGTGAGTTATCCACTTTTGATTTTGCATAAGGCACCAGCATTGCGTCTGTCTTATCTGTTAAATACTCGTGTATACCACCGCAATTGGTACTTATAATTGGTTTTTCCAATAACATTGCTTCCATTTGAGGCACGCCCCAGCCCTCGCCTCTGTGAGTTGAAACAAAGCAGTTAAATGTTTTGTGAAAGCGATATATTTGGCGCCTATCCATTAAGTTGCGGTATAAATAAAGGGGTGCGTAATAAGGCTGGGGCATTTGTTTTTTTATGCGCTTAATATAGTTATTTATCTCGTCCCGTTTATCCTTTTGAAAGTTATCAATATATGTTTTGATTACAAGTGCCACGTTGTCGCTTGTGTCAAACTCTTGCCAATAAGCAGTAAGTAAAGCAAACGGGTTTTTTCGTTCCGTCCACTCAAAGATTGAGTAAAACGTAAAGTCCGTGATATTTGTTATGTATGGGTCAACCTGCCCAATATCTGTGTCTATTGCTTCGGGTATTATGTAAATCGGTATCGTAACGCCAGCATTTCGCATTGCCTGTGCGTTGTATTCGCTACCCGTCCAAGCCTCATTGCATAGTTGTATGCCTTTTGCAAAGTCGGGCGGTAGTTTGTCTGTTTCCCAAAATGCCCGTGCTATGTGATAAACGTTTGGCTCCATAAACTGCGTGTATACGTTCGGGGTAGTGTGAAGTATTTTTATTTTGTAGCCGAGTGGCTTATTTTCCAAGTTAATACAAAGTGCCCCGACCTTTCCAAAATCGGTCATTTCCAATACATAGCTTGGTATCTGTGTCGTAACATCAACGCCAGCGCTTACTAAAGCGCCAACGTCGTGTCGGCAAGCTTCGCCATACCCCGAGTAATCCCGAGCCATACCGCAGTATTTTATTTTCATAGCTTAATATAATTTTCTTTTTTTGTTGGTGGTATAACCCTGCCACAACTTGCGCACGTAATACCTGTCACATCACTATTTGGGTATACTGCCTTAAATGCAACATTAGTGCATAATGGGCACGCATAACGCCACTTAACCTGTGTGTCCTCGTCCTTAAACGGTTTTGCTTTCGGGTTAATCTGTTTTTCAAGCGGTTGTTTTGGTTTTGCCTCATCTTTTGCTAAAGTTTGTTTTACTGGTTTTTTTGCCATAGTTTGTCACCCCCTTTATGTAATCTTTTCAAGTGTTAGCACGTTGCCTATGTTTCGTTTAACGTCAATGGGTTGTGCTATCGCTCCGTTTATAATGTCCTTTAACGATACTGCGGTTTTGTGAAACGTCCAATTTTTAACGTACTCGCTTGCCTTTTCGCCCTTGCGCATTGCCTCGTCTTGGTGCTCATACACATACCGCATTTTGCGGGCGAGGTCGTCAACGTCGCATACTATCATTGTACCAACGTCCTGATTTTTATATCTGCTATAAAGCGCTGGGCACGTTTCGGTTGCCTTAACTTCATACATATACTCGCTGTTAAAATACTCACTTATGCCGTGTGCATTGGGTACTATTGCTGGCATACCTGTTGCCATTGTTTCAAGTGGGGTAATGCCAAAGCCCTCGCCTCGGCTGGGAAAAACAAAACAATCACTCCGCTTGATAATATCGTATAATTGTTGTTCGTTTGTCTTGCCTGTGATAATTTCAATGTTTGGGTACTCTTGTGGGGTAATGGGTAAGGGTATATGTTCCAACGTAGTTTTTAGTATCAATTTTACTGGCTCCGTTGGGTCAAATGCCTTTACAAATGCCTTAAATAACTCCATAAAGCCTTTACGTGCATTAAAAGCGTTGTAGTGTAAAAAGACAAATGGCTTTTTTGCTTCCGCCTTGTTTTCCCGTGTCGTGTACTTAAATACCTTATCATCATAGCCGAGGGGTAGTACCGTTGTTTTGATACCAGCCTTTGCAAACACGCCTTGGCACCATTTTGAGGGTACCAGTACGAGGTCTGCGCATTTCAAATACTCAATCCAATCTGCGGGTATTTTGTCGCTCTCAAACATTGTGTAAATTATTCGGTAAGGCGCCTCAATGTTCGCTATACCATAAGGGTTGTGAAACAGTATTGCCACCTTTTGCCCTCGGTAATAGTTATCAACCATAATGTCAAGCTTTCGCAGTTCCCGTATGAGTGATACGCTACTTATGCCGTACCCGTCCTTTCCGCCACCCGATACGGTACAAAAATAAAGCCCATTGGTAGCGTCTTTGTTTGTTTTCATACTTTCAACGGTCTTTATGCGTTCAATAATGTGCTCTCGTTCCTGTGCTGGTGTAAGTGGCTTATAACCCGATATTTTAAGTAAGTTTTCGTATTGTTGCTTATCATCAACTGCAACTATTCTACCAAATGGGTTTGTTAAATATGGCATATAACAATCATATCACATACGTCTTTATTTATTCAATACCAACACAAAAGGGCGGGTATTACCCCGCCCAATTGCTAACGTGTTAAAGGCTTAATTAAAAGCTTTCAACTTCAACAACACGTCGCTGGTCAAGTATTGCAACTCCAAAAAGGAGCTCTAACGTTAATTGGTGAGCGCCGAGGTCGGCGTTGTACCAAAATAGCGTGCGCAATGCGAGGCCGATTGACGGGTCATTGATTACACTTGCGTTGCCACCAAAGCCCATTGGTGTTGGCAATGGTCTACTGGCAAGTATAAAAGCGTCACGGGTGTAAGCTAAATTGTGGTAAGCGACTGGTGACCCAGTAACCTGCACCATTTGGCTCTCGTGACACTCAATACCGTAGGTCTTTACGATAACACCATTGGCAATAGCGTCGTTCGCTCCCCGAGCGTCAAAACGAGTGTATTTGTCAACGCCCAAAAGGTCGTTAAATACTGTACCGTCAACATACAAGTATCTCTGTTCTAATTGAGGTACTTTTTTGTCTGTAAAGTATTTTCTGATTTTAAGCATTGTGCTGTCAATAGTGGTAGCGCTTGTCCTATCCCAAGTGATTGTATTTTCAATGCTGGGGTGAAGTGACGCAATTGCAAGCTCTACTGCTTCGGCAAGTGCGATTGCTCCGTCCTGTGCATATCTGTTTTGTGTGTCTTGATTTTCAACAACTTTGGTTACATCATCAATAGTAAATGTAACTTCTTTGTGAGTATCAAGGGTCACATAAACGTCGCTACCTGTTGGGGCTTGCTTTGTGTAAACATTGCCTGCGGTCTTGGTGTTAGCCGTAACTGCACCCGTTTTAGGTATGCGTAATACTGTTCCCTGTTGTGCGGTCGTATAATCACTATCTCGTGCAACGGTCTTTGCCAAGTTAAGAAAACTTGGGAAACGTTGTAAACACTTTTGCGCAATGATTGTGGGTATAAAAACCGCATTGGTTGTGGTTGTGAGCACTAACTCTGTCATATTATTTTTTTCACCCCCTTTTACGTATATGTAAATTGATAATCACCTTGTTAGGTTTCAAATGTGAAGTTTTAAGCCTTGGTGATTATTGAGGGGTTACTTGGTTTGGCTGTCGTCAATCAAAAGCCCAAGTTTTTGCGCTTGCATAATGTCTGCCTCGTGCGCCTTAAAAAATACTGGGTCTTTAATCTGTGACAACTTAAACCGTTGACCTGTGGCCTGCTGACCGTTTGGCTGTGTGCCAGTTCCTATTTGTAAGTTGTTGTTTGCTGTCCCTTTCAAATATGGCTTACTGGTTAACAACGCTGTGACTGCTTCCCCGACGCCTGCAACTGTGCCGTCGTCGTTTAGCTTAATGTCTTTGCGGTCAATCAAGGCTTTTACTGCCTCAACATCTACGACGCCCGCTTTTGAGGCTTCGGTAATAATTGAGTTATCAATTACTGCCTTTTGATATTTTTGCTCTGCTGTCAATCGTGCGTTTTTCTCGGTTTCGGCAAGTTCCTTAAACTTCCCTTGCTCTGCCAACCGCTTTTTTTCCGCTTCCGCTTGTTGAGCCTCAATATCGTCCGCCTTTTTAGCTCGCTCGCTCAAAGACTTAAAACGTGGGTGTTTCCAAAGTCTTGGGTCATCAAAGACTTTTACAAAGTCCTCGTCGCCAACTTTTGAAACGTCAAACGTTGTGCCAGCGCCAGTACCGTTTTTTGTCGGGTCGTTCCCGCCCTGACCTGCACCTGTTCCCTTATTGTTAATGTCCGCACCTGTCCCTTTGTCATCTGTCATAAGTTACTCCGTTTTTAAGGTGGGTCGGTACACCGTAACTTGTTAATTTTTCCTATCTGTACTCATTATTCTATATTACAATCGTTTTGTCAATGCCCTTTTGGGCTCTTTTAAGCCTCGTATGCTTCGGTCTTATTTGCAAGGCTTGGTATAAGCACGTTTATTGCGTGTTTACAATTAGGGTGAAACAGTCCGTTGCTTTCCGCTTCTGCTACTGTTTCGTAGCCGTCTGTTGCCCCAGTTACGCTTAAAATCTCGCCCTCGTAAGGTGCGCATAAGTCACAATCTGCGTTATGGTCTGATACTTGTACCAAATCATAATCGTTTTCGGCAACCCTATTTATCAAACCCCGATTGCGTGCCTCAACTGCCTTTGTCCTAAATAACATCTCGGCGTATGTATCAAGTTGCCACGTTTTACCGCCCTTGTCCTTTAATGCCGATAACCCTTGCTCTTGCAATGTCATCATTATTGTTTTTTTCACTTCCCTTAATGCTTCACCTGCGGTCAATCCTTTGCCTATGTTATATGTGAGGCTGTCCCGTACAGTCTTTCCAAGTAAAAGCCGTGCACTACGCCCAACACCTGTCAAACTCTCGGCAAACGAGGCTCCTGCGTCATCAACGAGTGCCATAATGGTATTTTTGTGTATCTGATTGAGGTTTTTGGCAACGCCTATGTCTGCGCCTATATTATCAAGCTGTTTTACGGCGACCTGCGCCCCTTGTTTGTAGTATTCGGGCAACTCCTTTTCCAAAAAAGCCTGCATATCCTCACCCGAGGCGGTAAGTATTTTGTCAATCTGTGAAAGTATGCGTTTGCGGTTTTTAACTCCAAAGTCTGTGGCTGTTTCAATTTCCTTTACGACGTCTTTATAAGTCTGTTTAAGTAGTGAGGTAAGTTTTTTTATACTTTCCTCGTTTATCTGTACCTGTTTTGGGTAAAGTTCTGCCATACCTTATTATAGCTTATTCGGTAGCTGGCATTTTACCTTTGCTTGGTGCGCCACTTGTACCGCTTGCTGTGTCGTCTTTGCTCATATCCTCGGTTTGCTTAAACATATTGGCACCAGTCCCAGCACTCGTTTTTGGCATACTGATTGCGTCCTCGTCTTTTATTTCGTCAAGTGTTTCCTCTGCTGTTTCCTCGTCCACTTGGTAAACACGCATAATAGCGTCTTTTTTGCTTGTTAAGCCTGCGTCAATTGCCTTAACTTCGTTTTCTATGTTCTCGCCGTTATCAATTGGCAATCCGTCTGCCCATTGTATCTCGGGTATATCAACCTCGCCCTTTACCGTTTCGCCGTCAACGTCAAGGTTATGTTTTTTTGCGAGTAACATAGCAACATATACTGCCTGTTTAATCGCTCGGTCATAGTAAAGCTTTTTTCTTTGTGTCTTGGCGATTGTGCGCATTAGCTTAAACTTTAGCGCTCTGCCACTATCCGATACGCCTTGTCCCATACCTAAAATGTCGGGTGATATTTCGCCCGTCATATACATAAACTCAACTAACTTTTCAATTTCCTTAAATGCGTTTTCAAGTGAGGCGTCCCAAACGATATACTCGGGCTTTGAAGTGTCCCCGTCTACAACCTCAATCACTCCAAGTGCTTTTTTGTTTACGTGCCCGTGCTCGTCCATAACTCCTTTTGGCACCATAAGTATTGGGTCGCCGTGCTTATCCAAAATGTTATCAATCTTTGTCATACGGTTGTTGATAGCATAAAAAATGCTGTCAAGGTCGTAATAATCTGATATGCCAAAAAATCTGTTGCCCGTTTTCCAGTTTGGTACGTGAATAACTAAACTTTCCTCAATGCCTGTTGCCACTTGGTCTTTTAAGTCGGGTATACCCAGTATTGATATATCAACCTTTTGCATAATCTTATTACCCTGCATTTCGTATACCTCGTTGGTAATCATACCCGCCTCGTGTATTTCCTTTCGTAAGTATTCTTTGTCGCCACTCTTAAACGTCCAACTTAACTCTTGCTTTTCGGGCTCTGCACGTACATTAAAGCCGTCAATCTCGGGAAAGTATATTTTTGGGGTAATATCCTCAATGATTACTGTTGGTTTTGTGTCTTTAGGGTGCCGTTTACCGACACGTACTTTAAGTAGCCCGTCACCAAGCGCCGAGTTTGATAATGCACTTTCGTACATTTGTATATCCATTTTGTTTTGGTACCATAGTGCGTCAATAAAGTCTTGGTTTGCTTCGTCCTTAACCACAATTGGCTCACTAAACAACATATCTGCAATAATTTTGCTTATAAGCCCTGCAAAGTTGATTTTTACGTAACGCAGTTGTGCATACGCTCGGTTATATTCCTCATCATCAATGCGTATATTAAATGCCGTGAAGTGGTCGCCGATAAATAGCCTTTCAAAGTAATCGTACTCACTTAAACGTGGTGCGCTTCCAGCGTAAGGGAAAATGTTGTAATCGGGCTTTATTGCTGGTGCTTGGGTCTTTGTGGGTGTAGTATCCATATAATAAGTATAACGTATCTATTTCAATTGTAGCAAATTAAAAGGGCTTTTTGGCAAATGTTCTTATAAAGCCACGCCAAGCCCTGCGCATTTGTAATGCAATGAAGCCTGCAAACAAGGCGTCGTCGTGCTTGCCTGTTGCGTGTTCCCGCTTGCCGTCCTCATTTTTGATAAACGTTTTCATTTGGTTAATGGTTATTTGCGACCGTATCTTTAAGTGTCCCTCGTCAAACAGTATCATAAAGTCATCAATCATAAGGTCACGTGTCTTGGTGTTCGTGTTCCAACCTATTTTTTTGGTTTTTTTCATTGTGCGCTCGTCAACTCGGCTCTCGTAATAATAGTTATCGTATATTTTGCTCAAAAATAATATGGTCGTAAGCATATTGTTTTCCACTCCCGCATACGCCTTGTTGTAAAAGTTCCCAAGCTCTGCCGTAATCTCGGCGAGTATGTCGGGTCGCACCTTGCCGTAAAACTGTGCCACCTGTGCGGTGCTGTCTTTGTCCCATACGTCAATAACGCTAAAGTCCGAGCCCTCACCGTCTGACGGGTCAACCCCTATGACGTATGATTTTGTCGGGTCGGGTAACTCCCAAAATGCAACCTGTAAGTTATACAGTAAATTAAACTTCGCTGTATTTTCGGGGTCTTGTACGTATCTATTTAAGCCGTCCTGTCGCCTTACTGTTGGTTGTGCTTTGAGTTCGTTTACTTTTTCTGCGTCAAATGCCGAGCCCGAGCCCGATTGAAACGCCTCTTGTCTGTTAATGGGGTACTCTTGCTTAAATAACTGCTCACCAGTCAACCCATACCCAAAGTTTTGCTGTTTAAGCTCTTGCATTTTCCAACGACGCCACGCTAATTGCCCGTCGGTAAGTTTGTAATCTGTTTGTATTTTTCGCTCGTAATCCGTCTTGTCGGGTAACTCGCCTATTACTGGTAATGTATATTCGGGGTTAACGTTCCAACCGTAAAAGTATGTTTTGTAATCAAGCTCGCCCAAATGGTCTTGTTTTTGGTCGTACTCGTTGTAAAAGTCGTAAAACTCATTAAACCCGTTGCCTGTCGTTTCCTCGCTGATACGACCGCCTATTGGTACCGCCTGTTTTGACCCTGCGTTAAGTTCTTTACGGTCTTTGTTATATGCGCTTTCGGTAACGTGTAAGTTAAGTACCGTGCCCGAGCGTATGTGAAGTGCAACGTATATTGAGCTATCAAGCACGTTGCCTGTATAGTCGTGTGTAAATTGATACATACGTTTTGTATCGGTTTTGGTTATTGGTTTAATTGCCTCGGGTAAGTTTATGTAAGCACGTTTCACTATTTCAAAAATACTGTCTGCGTTTTCCCGTTTATCTGCAATAATGGCGCAACTCATACCCCGCACCCATAGTGCCTCGTCTAACTCGTCAATACAATATAAAGTAGTAAAACCAAACTGGCGTGCCTTTAGGATAGCATTATATCTGTGTCTTGACCGTTCCGCCAAGTGTAACAGTTGCGGGTAATTTGGCTTGAACGTCACCAACGCCCCCGTCTTGTCCTTTATTTTGTATAGGTGGGTTAACCGCCACCACTTGTTTTTTAGCCTCTCGTCCAACTGTGTCATAGTCTGTTTCAATAACATCAAGTATTTTTCCAACCTCTTTGTCGTCCTTAACTACCTGCTCGGTACGGGTAACAAAAAAGGGCTGTGCTGTGCGGTGCTTTTCACTAAACCATTGCATAAAACCTTGTTCCTCTTTAGTAAGTGGCATATCCTGTTTTATCTTTTCGTCAATCTTTTGCATAAGCCGTACAGTTGCATTGTTGGCTATTTCACCAATCTGCCGTCGGTAGGCGTCAACTTTTGTCGCAAACCAGTCGTTTAGCTTATATTTCCGATAAATGACGTTGTAGTGTTGTAATATGTCTGCCTTGTCACAAGCATAGTAAAGGGTGCTTGCCATTTTGAGGTATGGTGCCATTTCGTCTAACCAGCGTTGATACTGTTCCTCTGCAAATGGTTGGTTACCTTGTTTACCTGTTGGTGCGATAATAAGTGGCTCACTCATATTACAATCATAACACAACTGCTAATCAAATCTCAACCCGTTTGTATAACTGTCCCTTGCTATCAATCAAATGGTGCTCACGTAAATACTGTTGTACCTTTTCCAGTATTGTAAGTCCCCCTGCCCATAGCGTGTTTGTGTCTTTACTTACCGAGTAGTGTTGCCATATATCCATAATCAAAGACTGCTCGGGTGTTGTTACAACTACGTGCATTTGCTTTTGTGGTTTGTTCATATATCGTTTATTAAACCAATAACCCCTGCGACTGATAAAGGAGTATGAGGGTACCCGTCTGTTTGTTTTTTAAGTGTGCTGATTATTTTTGCCTTTGCTTGAAAGTATGAGCGTTGCTTTTCGCTGTTTACGTATGCCTCAATAGCTTTTACCTTTTCCGCTTGTGTACCGACCCCTTGTATTTTATTTACTAATGCAACAATATGTCCGTTCATATTAGCTCGGTTGCTTCCGTGATTAGCCGTGCGATTGCCTGCCAGCGTTCCTTTGTTACTGGGTTGCGTACTGTATCAAAGACAAACTCACCGCTACCACAAATGTTTTTAATAGTTATTGTGTTGTCGTCTAACTCAACAAAAAGCTTATACCCGTTCATTTCAAGTTTGTATATTTCGCTTACCTTGTGCACCGTGACCTTTGGTTTTGGTTGTGTTGCCCGTAGTGTTGCGTTTACTAATCGTGGTACGTCAATTTCAAGCATATTTATTTTTTTTCGTGCCGTTGCCTTTGTGGTTTTTTTCATTTTATTTGTCGTTAACTTTTATAATGTGTAATATAAACGTTTCGGTGTGGTCTTTTCCAACCACCACCATATTTTTATCGCCCTCAATTTCCTTTAGGTCATACTCTTTGCCGTCGTGTAACTCTAAATGCCCGCCCGCTTCCAACTCCTTATCAAATATGTGCTTTAGTTCCTTTACAAACTGTTTAATTGTCATAATGGGTTATCAAACCAACTGTTAATAAATGTTGCGTGCTCAACGGTAATGGGTTTGTATTCACTACCACGCATTGCAACCGTCGTTGTGCCCTTGTCTGCCCGTTCCAATATAACGGCAATGTCCCGTAGCTCGTCCAAGCGCCTGCAATAGCTTGGCGTACCGTAGTCCTCAATAAAAGTGTTTTCGGTACCTCGGTTAAAACCCCAAATCTCGCATTTGTCGCCATTAAGCTTGACCCCTGCATATATTTGGTACTGGTACTTGTCGTGCTGGGCAAGTGCAATCATAATCATACGGTGAAAGGCTTGACACGCAGTTTTTACGTCCAACATTACGGGCTTGTTTGCGTGATACAACATAAAATCCCCTCGGTCTGCGTTTCCCGTAAGGTTAAAGTCATACGTACTGCGTATGCCGTTGTCTTTAAGTAGTTTGTAAAAGTAAAGCTCCCCGAGCGTCCCGTTTTCGTATGCGCCCTCGGCTTCAAGTCCTGTGTAGTTTCCGCCTTTCGTATGTTTACGTATCTTATATGTATTTGCTATCTTTGCAACCTGCCGTGCCGTATCTGTTATGGTATAGGTAATCATATTTTTGTACCGTCAACTTTTGGGTATGTTTTGTCACCGACGTATACCTGCGTCGTTTTATTTTCAAACCGTGACTTTTTCTTTTTCCTGCAAGGGTAACAACGTTTTGGCTCAACGTACCCGTGTACCTTGTAAAAATCTTGGTCACGTTTGGTAAAGGTAAACTCGTCGTTACAGTCAATGCAAATAAGGGTTTTGTCGCCGTCCTGTCCGTCCATTATTTATCACCCCCCTTTTTACTGTCAAAAATTACTTTAACTATTTTGTACGCTGTTATACAAAAACTGATAAAACAAAAAATTATTACTGTGCCTGTATTTCCGTCCATTTGATTTTATAAACCTGCAATTTGTAAATCGTCAATGCTGTATGCGACTACCGCAATACCGCCGTGTGCCTTTATCTCGTCCAAAAAGACCTCTTGCTGTGGCGTAAGTACATTGCCCTTGCGCTTGCACTCAACTGCCAAAAACTTGCCGTCCTTTGTCACTCCCAATATGTCGCTCCCACCCTTAACGCCCGCACGCATTACCGAGCGCTTTTGTATACCCTTAACTGTCGTATAATCGTGCTTGAAAAAGCCCGAGTTGTTGCGCCAAACGTAGTGCCCTGCAATGTTAAGATAGCTTATGCAACTATTCACAATTTCCGTTTCCTTTGGCTGGTATTCGTCCATATTACATTTTGTGCCAAGTAAACCCGCAGTCCTTACAAACGTACTGGTCGGGTGGTGCCTTGACAAATAAGATTGTAATAAAAAATAATAGGTACTTGGTATACCGTGCCAACTGTGCGCTAAAGCTCTCACGTATCGTGTTAATGTTCACGCTTCCGCACTTTGGGCATTTTCGTTTGAATAGGTTTAGTATGCTCATTTTAAGGTGATTAAATTAAGCCCGACAAAAAAGGCTATCATTGCAATAAGTATAAAGGTAAACTGTACCTTAAACTTTGTGTCCGTTGTCTTATAAATCTGCACTATTGAATAAGTCCATAGTACAATCGCTCCTATAAATAATGGTGTCATTAAAGCATAACCGATAATTTTAGTCATAATATATTATTGTTTCACGGGTGCTGGTAAGCTTTCAAGCTTTCCAAATCGCTCGTATAAATTGTTTGTAATAAAGTAATTGTGTATTTCGCTGGCTAAACTTATTATCCAGTTTTGTGCCTCATCAATCAATTTGTCGGTCAACCAAACCGTTGAGTTATCCGACTTTTTCGTGTACTGGTCGTAGTGGTGAATAATGCCTTTTGTTACGTAAAACCCCTGCATTGTCGCACCAACCGCATATACCCCAAGTTGCATACCGCCTGCGTACGCTTCGCTTGACTGTTTGCCCGTCTTGTATTCGTGTATTGTTGGCTCGTCCAAACAATCAATAATAAACACCAAGTCCAACCACTCATCAAGTGAAACAACGCTTTTTATCTCGGTTACTGGTTTGGTGAGCTTTGCGCCCCCAAACTCTGTCGGCAAGCACCCAGTCGCTTTGGTGTGGTTTGCCCACTTCTCGTGGTACTCCTTACCCATTGCCATTGCGGGTGTCGTAAATTGGCGCAACTTAAAGTACATTTCAACTGCTCGCTCCCAATTTCCGTCTGCCCACGTATTCAAAACGCTGTATGAGGCTCTAAACTTTTGATTACTCATTTGTTGTCCCCCCTCTTTTTAGTGAAAATGAAAGGGTGCTTTTGCGCTCAACTTCAACAATGCCTGTTGGCATACCCTTGTGCTCATCTGCCCACTTCTCAACTGCCTTTGTGTCAACCTTGTACTTGACCTCTGCCTTGTAAAGTTCTTTTGGCGTGCTGGCGATTAGTGCCTCGTCAACATAAAACTTTGCCCCATACGCTCGGTAATATACTTTTACCTTATCGTTTCGTATGCTGTTAAACTTCGGGTCAAGCTTTAGTGCTGTTGCTTCCAAAATTGCCTCTGCCTTTTCCCGTGCCTCTTTAAGTTTAACCTCTAACTCACATATCGTTGCGAGCACGTCCCCGCCCTCGGCTGACAAAAAAATACCGTCGGCGTCTTTTTCAAGGTTTGCGAGTTTTCCCAAATCAATAGTGATTTTCATATTATTTGGTTGTGGCAACTTTTAATACGGGTTGCCCCTCTTTGGCTGACTTTGCCCGTGTTTCCTGTATTTTGGCTCGTAAGTCTGACATTGCGGTTTTTACTTCCGTTTTTGTCGTGTATACGACCTTTGGCTTGACTGCCTCGGTGACTGCCTTTGCTTCGGCTGACCCAATAGCGTTATCCTTTGGCATATCCGTTGGTGCTCCGTGCATTACTTCGGGCTTAACTGGTGCTGGTAAATCGGTAAGCACGTTTGCGGTCTGTGCCATTTCCTCGGCTGAATAAATACCACTTAACTCATTTGGGAAACCTTTACGTAAAGCTAAAGCCTCGGCGCATTTCCCAAGCTGGTTGTATGGCATTTTTGCCCACATACTCAATGGTTTGCCGTCTTTAAGCTGTGCGTATTCACTCCAACGTGCACTTGCGGTAAATGCAACCTTATTGCCCTTAATCATCTTATAAACCGTGCAAGTTGCTTTGGTTGGGTAATTGGTGCTTTCGTCCTCGGGTGTGTATTTAATATCGTCCTGTCCCGCATAGTCGCCTGTGCGTTGTGCGACAAGGCGCATACCGTCAATACCTGTCTGTATACTCATCTTTTCCCGCCCAATTGAATAGTCCCAACGAAAAACGGCGTATATCTGTTTGGTAAGTGGGTCAAGCCCGACACGCTTACATACGTATAAAAACATAAGCAAGTCGTCATCATTTCGTGCCTTGCCTGCCTTGTCAACGCCCATTACCTGTGCCTTAATCAAGTCCAAATAAAGCTTTGGGCTTTGGCCTTTTGGTATGAGGTTAAGGAGCTTTTTGTTACTGCCCTCTGCAATAACTTTTAACGTCGCACTTGCTGTCTTAACGGGTGCGTCCGTTTTTGTTTGGGTTTGGTTGGTGTTATCCATATTTGCCCTTGTTTGAAAATTATAATATCACCCTGTTTGGGGTGTGTTCAACTTCTTTAATACCCAGTAAATATGCTCACGGGTATAGTGCTGTTTGGTTACTGGGTTTGTGTATCGCTTTGCAATATCCTTTGCGGGTATACCGTTGTTGTAGTCTGTTGCAATGCGCAACCACAAGTCCATTGACCTATTGCGTCGCTTTGTGTGTCGTTGGTATTGTATCTGCATACTTAAATATAAATGATTGTAATATAATTGTCAAATGGTAATTAGTTTGCGACGGGTGCTTTGTCCTTTTTGCAATTAGTACAATACTGCCCTATGACGCTACTTACTATTTCCCCACCATATTGCTGGTGTATCTCATTATCAACATAATTTGGTTTGTCACATCTGCAAAACTCGCTCATTAGTTGCTCGTCGGTTTCCTCAAAAATTACTCGTTTGCTCATAGTTGCTCAATTAAAACGTTTGTAACATCTGTCTTTGTCCCCAGTTCGTTTGCAATGGCTGGTACAAGGTCTGCAATGCGGTTGAGTGAGTTAAAACCGCCCGTGTCTGTGACTGTTGCTATTACTGATTTTCCATTATCCAAATTGGTTACCCGTACCTGTGTGTTCATTGGCAACCAGTTAAATGCAATCGTCATTGCGTTATCGTCCAAGGTCTGCCCATTTGCCATTGTGAGGGTCGCCGAGCACCCAAGGCAACCCGCCCGTGAATAGTGGCTTACCTTTCCAATCCAACGCCCTGTACCTTGGCTGGTGCTTGTTTTTAGGGGTGTACGGGTTGGTATGAGTGTTGCGCTTGGTGTTGCCGTTGGTAAAACAATATGTATGACTGGTTGCGGTGTATTCACTCGCCGTGCAATATCTTTGGTGACGCCGTTTATGCTCATTACTATTAAGGTACTAAAGAAGCCAACCGCAAACCAGCCCCAGTAATTGCGTCTTTGTTTCCTGCCCTCAAATCCGTGCATTGCCCGTGCAAGCACTTGGTCGTCAATCTGTTTTTTTTCGTCCTGTGAAAGCTCAACAAGGCGGTTAAGTATTTTTGTTTGGCGTGTCTTTGCGTCAAAGTTTTTTAAGCGTTCCATTTTGGTTTTCATACGTTCCTTTTATATGTTAACTTGTATTTTTTGGCATATCTACCGTGATTGTACTTGTCGCAACATACACCGCAAGCACTACCGCTTTTTGGTTTTCTGTTCTTTTGGTTGGTGCGTCCACAAAATGTGCAAGTCGTTGTATAAATTGCACGTGGTCGCAAAACCTCGGGTGAGTAACAACGCTTTGGCTCGCACCCAAGCCGTACTGCAATCTCACGCCATACCTTGCCGTGATGTTCTGTGCGTGGTGCAAGTGCGTGTGCAATTTCGTGTAATATCGTATTCAAAACAAACTTTTCGTCGTTTAGTTCGGTAAGTGGTCGGGAAAGCATTATTGTTTTTTTGTCCCAATAACACATACCAAAATAGTTTTTTGCTTCCCCCCAAACAAACACCCAATCGCCTATGCCGTGCTGTTGCATAAGCGCTTTGGCTGTGAGTTCTGCTTTTAATATGTTCATATTTACTCGCAAATAAACTCTGTTTTGTAACCGTTATCCTTGGCCACTTCCATTTTGTGTAAAGCCATTAAAAAGGCAATGCGTTCTGCTTTTGGTAAAGTGCAAAAAGTGTCCCAGTTTGAGTTTACAATGCGAAAGCAAAGTTTACCGTCAATCTTTATTTTTTGAATTAAATATGCTCTGAAACAATCCCCCTGTTTGCGGGTGTGCATTGTAATAACTTTTTCCCAGTTCTTACCCTCTCGGGTAATTGTTGTTAAGCGTACACCTGTGATTTTTTTCATAGCTTTACTATGTGGTCAAAATTATAATAATTAAACAAACGGGACGTCCTGTTTAGCCAATTGATAATGTTTTTCACAAAGTACAACCTCGTTCCAGTACAAATTATTTGCCCACTCTAAACAACCCTCTGCGTGGCAAGTCATTTGGTAGTATTTTCCGTAAGCCTTACCAAACACGCCCTTGCTTGTTATTTTGATTGTGCGGTTGTGGCAGTCTTTTGTTATCGTCATACCCTATTGTAATACTAATGTAATATGATTGTCAAGCGCAATTTTAATTTGATTGTATTTTGGTCGTCGTTACGCTCTATAAACATATTCAATAAACCTCAACAATGTTGTGTTTTTCCATATATCCCCAACTCCAACCCCGTTTTACTTTTTGGTTTTTCACGTCAACAAAAACAACCTGATACCCTTTGTGCATTGAAGCCCAACCGACGGCGAGTGAAAGTGAACGCCAACACGATATGCCACGACCCCGTATTTCGCCTTTCATAAGGAGCGCACAAACCTCGGGCGTATTGGCGTGGTAGTATGTTTTCATACACGTATTGTAATATGGTTGTAATATGATTGTCAAGGGCAATCGTATTTTTGAAGCTAAATTGCCGTATTTTTCCCCTTTTTTTAAGTAGTTTTTTTGTTATTTTTTCTTATTTTATTTGTATGTAAAATGCTTGCTTAAATAGACCCAATCCCGAGTTTATTAGGAGTGTATGACCCCTCGTTTTCAAAGTGTATATCCGCTTTTGTGGTCGGCACTTTTTAGCTCGTTATCTTTCCCAACCCCTGCTGTCGCTGGGTAAGGCGTGCCCCCATAACACGTAAGGGGTAGTCACCGCACTTATCAAAGGCTTGCTCAAATGAGCCCGCACCCTCGGCGCATTTCGTTGTATCGGCTTTAGGTTTTCCGTTGACCTCGGTTTACAACACCAATACGCTTGGTTTAGGTAACCGCAACCTCATTGCTGGGTTGTTTCAATGCTTTTAATAGTTCAATCGCAATTGTTTGTGGTTTGTAGTAATACCCTCGCTCATCAACGAGCCAATCAAATATCGCCCCAAAGTCGCATAGTTTAATACCTTTCATAAAAGCTACCTTTTCATTGTCTGATTGTATGGTGGGCTTTATCCGTTCCCAAATTAGTTTTTTTATGCCCTCGGGTGAAGTGACCGAGTAAAATTGGTTTTGTAGTAAGTAGTTACCGTGCAAGTATCGCAAAGTGTGAAACGTCATTACTCCTATTGTTTTATTTTTATCCATAAAAAACGGGCTTTGTAAGGTCGGCAAGTGCTAAACACTTTTGGCAAGGTATTAGCTTGCCAACCGTACAAAACCCATTTGTGTTTAGCTTTAAGCCCCTTGCCGTAGGCTTGCACCCTTGCGGGTGACGTTTTTTATACTACTCGTTTCCCCTTATGTAAAAAGATAATAAATATGTAAGGAGTTGTCAAATGCAAATTAAGATATATTACTGTGACAATCCGATTTTAATAGCGTGTTACTTCCCCACCTGCTTTTGTTGCAATTTTATATGCGCCCGACGCTACAAATGCAAGTAAAATCCCCTGCTCAACGCTTGTTACTCCGTACCAATGTAAATACCCAAGTAATATGCCCGCAACAACTGACAAAAGGAAACTCGCAAGGCTTGGTAAGCTGGGAAACTGCATTTTGACAACGTTAACAAATCCGATAAGTAAACCAACCGCAAGTACATTATCCATAATTATAGTTAAATTGGTAATAACTCACCCGACGGTGTAGCAATTTTTTCCTCGGCTCCAACAATAAAAATGTTCGTAAAGTAATGTGCACTTTTGGCAATGTCGCCAACGTAATACCGTATATCACCCTCAAAATAATAATTGCCATACGCAATTTCACAAGGCAAAAGGAAAGGTACAACGACTGTTTCGTGGCTTTGGTTTATTACTATTTTTCGGCTATATTGATAAACCCTTTTTTTGAGCCCGTCCGTGCGTACGAGCGTAAGCCCGATTACTGCGTCGCCCTGTGTTTTAACAAGGCTTTCACGGTGCATAAATAAGTTTACTTCTTTACACGGTTGATATGCTTTTTTATCAACGGCAACGGGCACCTCTATTTTGTAGTAATCTGTCTTATCAAAATATCGGTAATAAATATCTGCACTAAACTTAACGCCGACACTCAAAAAGAAAAACAAAAAGGAAAAAAACACCATATATATTAGCTGTTGTTTTACTCGTACCTTAAAATATGATATGTGGTTTTCAACGTGTTTTATCATTGTTATTTGGTTTATAAAAAAATCCGACTATTGCGCCCATAAGTCCGTGTACGAGTGGGCTTGTTTCGTACGTGGGGCTTGCAATGTCAACAAACATTGATAATGCCCAAACTGCTGTTACAACTATTAAAACAATCTCGTTGTTTTTCCTATTTTCCTTTGGCTTATAAACACAACTGACAGCATATCCTGATAATAGCCCAGCAACGTATGATATAACACCAATAATTACTGTGGCCATATTTTTATAACTTAATGTCAAGGTTGCGCACCTTAACCCATATCATTTGTAATAGTTCGCCGACTTTATACGACTTGATTGTTGCCTTTTCCAAAGCCTCAATCTTTGCTTTTTGTTCTGTAATGATTAGTTCTGCTTGTCCTGTCGCTTTTTGTGCTTCCCTTAACTCACCCTGTAATGTCGTAATGGTACCCTCATACTGCCCCCTCAATTTTTCAACCGTAACTGCTGTTGCTTTTAGGGTATTGTAGTCTGCCAAAAGCAAATTATATGTTTTTTGGCAATCGGCCTGTATGTTTGCTACCTTGTCCTTTTGGTTTTCAATCTCGGTACGTGCTAAAGCAAGCTGTTTGTTTGCCTCGTCCCTTTCGTTTTGGGCTGTTGTAGCAATACTTAAATACCCTGCTACTACCGCCTGCAAGTCTGCAAATAGGGCGTCTTTGGGGTCTTTGCTTGGCAAGTATTTGCCAACTGTTGCGTCCCATTGGGTTGCCTTTTTAACGTTTAGGTCGTTTGTTTCAACTGGTAAACATATCTCGGCACCCTCTCTCGCAAGCGTCTTGTCGTAACTCCATACACGGTATAGCACTCGTTTTACGTCGCCATAAACCGCTAAAGTAATTTGTGTACCAGTCCAAGGGTCAACGACAAACCACGTGTCCCCGTCATATCCGTTAATCAAAACAAAGTGCATATCCTCAACAAGTGTGTTGGGGTTAAAATCTATTTCGGCAAAAAGCAAATATCCTTGGTCAAGTTGTGACCGCATTGTGGTAAGGAGTGTGTCGGGTACCAAATCCTCATATTTTCGTGATTGATATTTTAGGTTTACGTCGCCAAATACGACGTTAAAGCAATTGTCGTTGTTGAGTTCCCCGCCATTTGTAAACTGGCTGGTTGCCTTAAACTTCTCGTTTAGTGTAAGTGGTGTTTCCTGTTTTCCGAGTGCCTTTGCGTACATTGCAAAGCACGTGAGTTTGCAACCAAAGTTGCCGATATTATATGGCTGGTTGGTATTAAATCCAAGCATTGTACCTGCCCATTGACCGTCACGTTGACTGTATTTGGTATCAATTTTTAGTTTCATATACTTTAATTGTACCAGTAATTACAACTATGCGTCAATAATACGACTGGCGAGGTTTTTTACTTTTTCAAGCTGAATAAAGGCAACAACCACGTGGTCGGGCTGGTTACTGACGCTTTCGGCGCTCATTGAAGCTGACCCCCAAGTGAGTGTTGCGTTATTATTACCAACCGAGCTTGCCGTATGGTTGTGGGTATCGGGTGTACGTGTACCACCTGTGCTGTCTTGTGTCCCGCCCCTATAAACATAACCAATTGACGCTGTATGCGTATGTGTGCCAGTCTGTGAGTGAGTATGGGCGTTACTTGCGCTGTGTGCGTGGGTGTTTGCTCCCCCCGTGTCGCCCAACTCACTTGTTGCATTTGCAATCTTTATAAAGTAATTTTGTAAGTCGGGTGTATAAGTTACTCCGTCGCTCCAAGCTTGGCCGTTACAAAGTAACCAACCCTGCGGTATTGTGCCAACTGTACCAACCCAAATACCAATAATACCTTTCATTGGTACGCCACCGTCTTTATAAAGTGCAATAAGCTTTTTATATGCTGGCTCAATGTCACCCGAGGTAAGTGTGGCGGTATAGGTATCTGTTGTAACGCTTGCGGTATTAAGTGTAACGTCGTGATTATGACCGCCTATTTTCCACGAGCCACTACCGCCATTATCAATTGTGCGCATATTTGTTGCGCCACCAGTTAAACCAGTATGTGTATGGCTTGTAGTATGTGAGTGATTAAGTACGTGTTGGTGAGTAAGCGAGCCACCAGTTGTACCACTATCCGCACCAGTTGTTGCACCTCGTAAGTATTTATTGCCGAGCGCTGGGGCTCCATTTGAGCCGTCGTAACACATTAAATACCCACTTGGTAGTGTTTCCGAGTTCCAAAATACAATTGCCCCGTCGGGTAAAACTGCCCCGCTTCCCGCCTTAATGAAAATAACGCCGTAATATGGTGGGTGATTATTATTTGTACTTGTTGGGTATGCAACTGTACTTGTTGCACTACCACCAGCACTTGTTGTAATTGTACTGGTATCGTGTGCGTGGTTTGGCTCGGGGTGAGGGTCACGGTTTGAGCCTTGTATATCGTCGCCTGCGTGATTATCATAATTATATGCGACAACGTGCCCGTGTGTATCTGTTTTTGTATGGGTATGTTCAATACCAGTATGTGAGTGAGCGCTTGCACCGCCCGTATCGGCTGGGTTAGCTGTACCCCAAGCTTTTATAAACTTGGCGTCAAGGGACGTTTCACGGCTCCAATTAGTCGGCAAGCTTGCGTGTGCACCAATCCAAGGTAGTATGACATTATTTGGTATCAACATAGCGCTCTGTTACTGCCCAAACTTTATAATCGTTGCATTTTATTGTTTGTTTTGCCTTGTGCAACGCTTCTTTTGCTGTTCGGGCTATGAGCTCAAAACGAGTGACGTTTTTGTATGTATTTGTTTCCTTGTTATATTCCTCAAAACCCTCAACAACAAAAGTTAAATATGTCTTTTTTTCTGTTAATAATACTGGGTCACTCATAAGTTGCGTGTTGCAAATACTTGGGCAATAACGTGCACGCCCGAGCTTGTGCCGATAATATCCATACTCAATATGTCATTTTCTGCAAGCGCAGTTGTAGTAAAACCAGTCGTTACATCTGTTGCCGTACTTGATACTGCTTGCGTTGCAAGCACGTTTCCAGTCTGTTTTTTAATGCGTATTGTGCACGTACCAGTTTCGCACCATACTTTAATCTTATAAATAGTAAAAGCAAACGGCATTATATATGAGCCACCTTGGTCATCAAGCACCGCAAGTGTGTCCTCAACCTCAAATTGAAAAATACTATCACGCCGTATGGCGTCCGTGCGTAAATCATTGTATTGTGTGGCTGTTGCGTTTTGTCCTGCTGTTGCTAAACTTGACGTGCTCATAATTTAATTATACTAACTTTTATTACCCGATTGTTACCGTCCAAACGAGTGTAAGGGTATCGCTTGTTGTTTTAACTCGGTTAATTAAGGTGCGACAAAATAGCGTACCGCTTCCAGCAGTCCCGCTTGCGTCGTCCCCAAATAACCCCGCCTCGGTCAATGTCCCCTCAACTTCCGTTGCTGTATAAAATGTTTGAAAAGTTGCGACGTTTCCCGATACTGACCGTACGCTAATAAGTTTTCTAAAAAGCTCAATTTCCATTGCGGTATTACCTGCGACTGGGGCGGTTATACCTGTACCAAGTGCGCAGTAAGTAATTATTCCTCGGTTATTTGAAGTTGTACCGATAAGGCGGTCTGCAAGTGCGTTTTTACCCGTAGTGACAACCATATTATCGGTAATGCTTTGACGTACACGTCCTGTGTGTATGTCTTGCAAAATGGCAAGCACCTTACCGACGGGTACCATTATATCTGTTTTGGGAAGTATAAAGTTTTTCATAATTTTTTAAGCACCCCATTGAAACAAGCCCCAGCGTGCCCGAGTGCTTGGCAAGCTGTCTAAACTGTCGGTACACCAAGTTGCATTAAGCCCTGCGCTATCAATTGTCAAACTATCAAGCAAACTATCATTAAGCAATGCGTCTGTTGTGGTTAATAACTCGTCCACAATCTCGTCGTCGTTTAACTCAATGAGGTTTTTGTTTGCCTCTAATAATTGTACCAAAAACTTGATAATGCCGAGTGTCTTTGCGCTGGCTATACTGACCTCATAACGATAATTATTGTTTCCGTAACTGACTGCCTTTACTTTTTGTATGACGTAATCGGCGTTTACTCCGTAATCGTCAAGGTTAATGTTTATATACTGCCCTGACTTAAACCCATTTGTATATGTCATAAATGACCCCTCAATAAGATTGTTTGCATAGTCTGTAAGCTCTGCTGTGGCTCTGTCACGGGCTGATTGAGTGGTTGCAATCGTTTTGTCAAAAATAGCAAACTCCTTTACCCCATTGTCAATAATGCTTTGTGTGTCCTCAACTGCAACGAGTATTGGTATGTCATATTTATATGTAATCGCCAAAGTATCTGTGCTCGCAAGTACACTCGCTAAACTGTCTTGCTCAACGTATTTTTCCTGATAATTAAGGTAATAATCAAATCCCGAGGTATTTAAGTTTTTAACCCCAAGTGTCTTACTTACTCCGTTAACCGTTAAAGTAACGTCGTGTGGTTTGTCGGGCAATACAAATTGGCGCTTTACGCCGTCACCTTTTGTACTATACGTTGTGTAATCTGATAACTTTGTACCACCTCGTACGTATACACGGTTTTTTATTTGTGTTGCGTCTTTACTTATATTGAGGTTGTAATATCTGTTTTCGGCGCTGTCAATGTGGTACGGGGCAACATCTGTAACCATTGGGAAGTAGTGTATATCCTTGTCGTAATCAATGTACCAATTACGCCCTGCGAGTTCTGCAATTTTTCTGAAACATTGCGAGGGTTGTACGTAATTAAAGCTTATTTGTTCAAGCGTGACGCCCTCAACCACGTGTGTTGTCGTGATACCAGTACCGACGCAGTACCGTGTAACAATATCGTCAATGATTTCCTTATCGGTCATATTTTCATACGTGCGCCGTACCAAGTTGCTATCAAGTATGCGTGAGTAATCAACACAAGTAATTTGAAAAATGGGGCGACCTGTTTGTTTTTTGCTGGTAATGTTTATGTTTGTTATGTACCCGCCAAATAGCTTTGTGCCGTCATCAAGGGTAATAATAATCTCGTCATCTGTTTCGGGTAATCCAACCTCGTTTATATCCATAAGCGACAATTGGCATATACTTGACTGGTCGTTTATTATGTCCTCAACCGATAATGAGTTTGCCAAAATGTCTGCCGTACGGTCAACGCCGTTTATAGTTATGCTGTAAGC